>TBL_comb47_HYPODRAFT_10000181_pt1 | contig 80134 bp, 66 predicted proteins | sample TroBogypolimnion_40_FD_10682 | JGI IMG/M metagenome (IMG submission 10682) | reverse complement strand
ATACAACAAAACGGCAGAACATGAGGTAGTTTATTTCAAAGGTTGTAAGAACGAAGATAATTTGAATACAATTGAACAAATGGTATTGAATAAACTAAATGAATACAAAGAAAAGGCAAACAGGGATCGATTTGTATTGCCGCTAGATAAGGATATTTCATTTTTTACAAACGTTATTGAAACCTGCATTGGGTTCTTCAATTGATAAAAGTCTTTAAGTAGGTTTGGGAATTTATTATATAATTTTCTCGGATTTTTGTCTCAAGACTTTTTTAGGAAAATCGTTTTTGGACATTTATAAATGTCCATTTTCGGAAAAAAGCCAATCAGTGTTTGAAAAACATGCATTTGTGACCATAATTGATTTTTAGCGTCTCACGACCAAAAAAATAAATTTCACTTTGTGACGATAAAAATTTTTTTTTTTATTCGTGGTCTATAAAATATTATTATATTTATAGACATTAAGGAAGAGACGGAAATGGAAAAACTTAAAAAAAACTTACCAAGATTTTTTTGTTCGGTGTGTGACTTTAAATGCTATATGAAATGTGATTGGCAAAGACACTTGTTGACAGCAAAACACAAAAAATTAAGTAATGGAAATAATATTACGCTTTTTACGGAACAATATGAATGTAACTGTGGGAAGCGCTTGAAAACAAATAGTGGATTATGGAAGCACAAAAAGAGTTGCAAAACAACTAACAACGAACAAACAGAAACAGACCAAAACCTTGTCGTTGAACTAATCAAACAAAATGAAGAATTCAAGAGCATGCTTATAGAGCAAAACAACAAAATGTTAGAGACATTTAGCGATGTTTGCAAAAACAATAACAACATAACCAACAACGGAAACATCAACTCACACAACAAGGCATTCAACCTGAATGTGTTTTTGAACGAGGATTGCAAGGATGCTATGAATGTGACGCAGTTCATCGATTCATTCAATCTTCAATTATCCGATTTTGAAAATGTAGGTAACTTGGGATTCGTAAATGGTATCTCCGACATTATAATCAAGAAACTAAAGTCACTTGATGAGAATGAGAGACCCATTCATTGTACTGACCAGAAAAGACAGGTTTTGTATGCAAAAGTGATAGACAAGTGGGAAAAGGAGGGCGATGACAACAAGATCCTTAGAAGGATCATCAAATGCGTAGCATTCAAGAACAGCAAGAACATACAGCTTTTTAGAGACAAGTATCCAGATTGTATGAATTGGGATTCTAAGCACGCTGACAGGTATCAAATATTGCGAATCGAATCGCTTGGTGGTCTAGGTAACGAAGATGTAGACAATGAGAATAAGATCATACGAAAAATAGCAAGAGAGATTTTGATTGATAAAATGAGTTAACCAGCAATCACGTAGTTCATGTCGGTAGATCGTAGTTCTTCCTCCTTTTTCTTCTGTTCCGTCTCCAAGAATGATTGATAATTTTTCTCCATAGTCGCCGGACTACTGGCACACCGCCGACTAGCCAATTTCATTTGAACAATTGATGACAACAGTATTCCCGTGTATATATACCACATCATTTCGCCGACATTGTCGCGTGTAACCACCATGTCGAACAATGATTTCTTCAACTCGGCTCCACCGTCACCCTTATATTTGGGTTTCATCAATGGGTTCAACAGTTTCCAATAGGATTCGAAATTGTCTGGCTGCATTTGATTTATCAGGATCGATTTGTTGCCGCAGATCTTGATGATCATGTCGGCCGCGTCCTGAAGCGAACTCTTGTTATCGCTCTTCTCAATCGCTTGGTCTATGTCCTTGTCGACCAATAGTTCCGTCAACATTCCATTCACAGACATAGGGGTCGCGAATCCCGGTATACTGACCGAGATGAAAGATATGTAGTAATAGCCGATGACGTCTGAGAATGCGCTTTTAAATCCTGGGAAAACGATAAGCGTGAGTATGACGACGCCGAATATAAACGTCCAGGGGATGACGGTGTAGAGACCGGCCGCTCCTATGTTTTCTGCGATGCTCCCTCCACATGTAGACGTTATCGTAATTACGTTGATAACCCATTGAAGCACCGTCACGGCGAGAAAATAGATTCCTAAAACCATGTATACGGATCTGGTGTATTTAGACGGATCTTTTGTATCATCTAAAGTCATCTTTGGTTTCTTCAAAAAATAAATGAGTGTTACTATCATGAATACAAACATATTCGTGTAAGAACTTGCCATATACATATCATTGGGTAAAAAAATAAAAAAAAATACGGAGGTTATTCAATGGACAAACCGATATTGACAGAGCCGGGAGTAAAATATTTCCTGAGCCAGACACTCAAACAATGTCACGCAATCAAAAACAATTACCACAACCTTATCTTCAACATTGCGGTATTATCGTCGTTTCTTTTTGTGTTTGGGCTTATACTATTTTACAAATACAAAGGAAGACTTACACAAAGCGAGAAAGACGACAAGAACAAAGAAAAACAACAATACATTTTGTCCAAGATCAAACAATTTCAAGAAACTAAAAGAAGGGTACACCAAGAACTGATTACGGGATTGCCGTCGTGGGATAGCGAGTTCGATGTAATTCACAAAAAGATGATTTAGAAATTTTTATAAGTATATGTATATGTCAGAATCATACGACGAGAGTGAAGACAATGAGGAGGTCTTTAAAGACATCAACGAATATTACAAATTGAAAAAAAACTATGATGAATTTAACAACAAGGCGAAACGAGAGATAATGAACAATCTTTCACTGAGCGCGAGAGAGAAGAAAAACAAATTCAAAAAGTTAGTCCCCAAATGTATACTTTGCAAACAACCGGGCGGCACGAAATTTTCTTGTAAATACGACGAACAATTGAAGGCGAGGGTGTTGAGCGCGAGGTGTGGAAATGTCTCAACACCATGCAATCTAAAAATCAAGATCAATGCCGGAAAATTTACGTCCTATCCAGATCATATCACAAAGGTTGAGCGCTCGATGAATCGCCTCAAATTTGCGATAATAAACGAAAAGAATAAACTGTTGTTTGGTTACAAAACGACAGACGATACATTGAGCGAATTCGAATCGATTAAAGAATTCATAACGACAAACACAATGGAGCTCGAGATTGTGATACGCGAATACTACAACATAATTGACAATCCCGAAACGAATGAACGTCTTACACATTTGATCGAACAATCATTTGACAAAATTAATTCAATCAAAACGTCCATAAAGAGTTTCAACGAAGATGACAACAAACAGTTCATGTATGATGCGGTCGAAATATATGTGAAAGAGTTGTCCCCAATGTTGAAGGATATTATGGAACTCAAGTATAAGAACAACATGGTCTGGTTCGATCAAGACGATCGCGTTTACCATTTGATGCAAGAAAAGGTCGGCATTCGAGATATCGAGTTCGACACCATAATGCCAGAAGTGATAGATTTCAATGTGAATTTAGTAACTACCCAACAAAATGCGAGAGAAGAAGAGGACGAAGAAGAAAACTACCTGGAGTAAAATATTACCATAATATATATGATATTTGATTATGTTTCTTTGTCTACGTTCTTAATCAGTTTTGCAATTGGGTTGTTCTTTGTATACGTTTTGGGGCCGGATATCAAGACGATTTACGTTTATCCTAGCCCAGACAATGTCGACAAGGTTCTCTTCAAGGACAAGGCGGATAATTGTTTTTATTTTCAGCCCACCGAGGTCGAGTGTCCCAAAGACACATCGTTGATCAAGAATATTCCAATACAGGCCTAAATCATCCACTTTTGGAAAAAGTGGAGCAAATCGCTTTTAAAAAAAGCGAGCAAAATCCACTTTTAATCCACTTTTAAAAAAAGTGGAACAAAATCCAGTAAGGGTTTCCCCTGTAATCGAGGGGTTTACGGGGGTTTCCCCCGTAAGGGGTTAAAGGGGGCTTTGCCCCCGTATGGATTATCTAAAGGTATACTATGGTAGAATTTGGAAAATTTGTTCATACGAAAACTGGAAAATACGTAATGTCAATATTGTTGGGATTTGGATTAGCTTCATTGTTTAGAACAGTTTGTAAGGGCAAAAACTGTGTAATATTTAACGCCCCTCCATTGGACGAAATAAACGATAAAATTTACAGATATGACAACAAGTGTTACAAGTATGTTGCGACTCCAACAAAATGCGACAAACAAAAGAAAATTATCGATTTCTAGAAAACGACAAAATATAGAATTCGTTTATTGCATAATCAATCATTCTGTATACTAGTTATGAGCGATTCTACCAATATAATGGATTTACCCACAGACCCTGCCGGCGGCGGAAACAATATATCTCTAACCGCAAACGATAAAACCACTTTAGACCAAACGACGATCAACCAACTCGTCAGTGGACTTCAGCAGGCGAACGGGGCGACACAATTGCCGTCTCGCGACATACCGATGAATACTACAAACATTACTACCGATGCTCACATTCAACCAAATTATATGCCGCCAGTCGAACACCACGTCGACTACATCAAAAACTATGAAGTTGTCGAGGATGCAAAAACTGATAATACACTCGATGATACATACAACGAAATTCAAACTCCTGTATTGTTGGGAGTCATATATTTTTTGTTTCAGTTGCCGTTTTTCAAGAGAAATCTGTTCGCATATTTTCCCATTTTGTTTTCGAAAGATGGCAATATGAACATCAATGGATTCATTTTTAGCAGTGTCTTGTTCGGGTTATTGTATTACCTGCTCGACAAATTGACAAAACAATTTAACAGATTTTGATTTAAAAATATAAAATTTTGAAATACAATGTTATATTTTATTGTTGTTTATTTATGGAATATAATGATATTCCCTACAATATGTATTGTTATGAAACCATTCCAACTTACAGGTTTTTCATTGGATTTGTGTTTTGATTATTTTTTATATTCATCATTACAAATTAAGCATTCTATACATTGGGATACACAACTAATAGAAGAGGGTTTTATTTTAGGGAATCATAGATGTGCATTGGACTGGCCACTGGATTGTTTTATCACAAATTCAACGTGTATTGGACGCAGAATGGCATTTGTTGCAAGTGGAATTCTTGCACTTTTAGTTTGCTTAGAAGATCGCGGCATTGTGATTCGTCGCGGAAAAGACAATCGCCAAGAAATATATAAAAAGTCGATCGATAATATAAAAACAAATCACCGTGTTTGTTTTTGGCCAGAAGGAACTCGATTGAATTACACTAAATTATCTTCGAAAGAAGAAGTTCGAAGTTACTTGAAATATGGATTATTGAAAGAAATTTATATAAATAAATCATTCCCAGTTCAATTGTGTATAAGCTCAAACAAAGAAATCGCATTCAATGAAAAAAGGTTGATTGCGCGACGAGGAATTCCAATTCGAACTATAATATCAAAGTCTATTCATCCCAAAGAATTTGAAACGGAAGAAGATTTTTACAATGAAATTGCAAGCACTTGGTTGGATTGCTGGACCAGGGCTTATGACTCGTCAAAATAAATTGGTTATTATTATTTTATCAAGTAAATATACACATATGAAAATGTATACGATAATATTCAAACCGTTTATATTTTGGAGTTTGTTCGGCATTGCAACTGCGGGTTTCTATTTAGATTGCAATAGTTCACAAACTGAATATTTCGAAACAGAAAAACAGATGTTTGGAGTTGATTTACAAGAATCGGTATTTGATCATAAATCATTTTTAGACGTAGATATTGTTCATTTCCCGACATCATGTTTAGAAGACGGTAAACGAGTGGAAAACCCATTCTTTGTAAATTATATCACGGGTTACACAAATGTTGAAGGCCCTTTACAACTATATACACATTTACCAAGTAAAATCGCAAATTATATAACAGATTATTTATGGAAGAAATTGGGGTATGTTTATATAACGCAAAATAATGAATTCTTCTGGTATTACAACAATACAAAAACTGACAACATCGTAATCTATTTCCACGGTATAAATTTAATGAACGGCCTCGAAAATGTATACCTATTGCATCAGTTAACTAAACATTATAGTGTTTATGTTGCATTGTATGCACAAGTGTTTATATTGGATCACAACTACAATACTACGTATTCGAATCACGTTGACAATATAATATCTTTTATACAGCAAATCCCTAAACTCAAAAGGGTTGCATTAGTCGGCAATAGTCACGGCTCGCTCCGTATTACAACAATATGCAAACGATATAATTGCAATCAAATATCAAAGATAGTTTTGACTGACGCCATAAATATAAATCTACCATTTTCATTGTTGACCAAGGGCGTATTACATGGAGTTTATATGAAGACACGATTTTCACCTGCTTACAGTTCTAGTTCATTATTGTATACAGTTCGAAGCAACAAATTTTATGTTTTTTTTTCACATAATTTAGATTGGTATGATATGTCAATTGATTATAAATTCATGAATTATTACAAAAATAATTTGGTATTGGTGATAGGAAAAAAGGACGACATGATGCAAAATATAAACACACAAAGTATAGCAATGACAACAACTTGTAGAATTTTATATACAAATACAGAACATGGACTTTTAGTGTTTACACGTTTTTTGGATCAAATTGAATTGTTCGAATCTGCGTAGATATGGTATTATTATTCGATCAATGTAAAATAATGATACACGAATATGTGAACAAACTCATTGAAAATATCCCCGATAAAATAAAGAATAGGACGACGCCATTGAGGATCGATCTAGTTTTGGACGGCGGAGCCTTCAATGGAAGTTATTTGTTAGGAGCCCTCTATTTTTTGAAGGAAATGGAAAAACGTGGGTACGTAAAGGTCGAGAGAATTTCGGGATGCAGTATTGGGTCTCTGGTTGGATTTTTGTATTTGATCGATTCGCTTGATTCAATGGTCGAACTATACGAAAAAGTATTCAAAGAAATACGAACAAACCACAATTTGAATGTATTGTTCAAACTAAAAACCTTTTTAAAAATACCAGACGATGTATGCAATCGGGTAAACAAACGCCTCTATGTAACCTACAACAATTTAAAAAAGGGAACAAAACCGGTAAAATCTACGTACAAAGACGTGGATGATATTTTGGATGCGATCATCAAATCGTGTTTCATTCCATTTATTACCGATGGTAATATGTTGTATAAAGACAAATATGTGGATGGTGTCAATCCATATGTTTTCAAATGCGAACCAAACAAGAAGATATTGTATTTGAATTTGTTGGGATTGAATAAAATCGGGCATATATGGAATGTCAAGAACGAGCAAACGAATTATCACAGATTGTTATCCGGGCTCTTGGACATTCATTCTTTTTACATCAAACAATCAAACACCGAGATGTGCAGTTACGTCGAAGATTGGGGAGTACTGAGAAAATCAAGTCAAACGACGAAATTTTGTATTGAGAAAATCATTTTATACATTGTTCGAATACTCGTATATTTTAAAAATACTGTTCACATTGGAGATCATATATTCTATAAACTTGCAACCAAAATAATACAAGATGTATATGTAATTGTTCTAGATACATATTGTCTCTAAGTTACCAAAACAATCGTTTGGTTTTTGTGTTAGCCTTTTTGTTTGCCCTCTTCTTTTTCTTTTTTGTTTTTCGCAGTGTTTTTTTTTCAGTGAATTTCCCAGTGGGTTTGTAATTCAAAAACCATTCGTCGTATTCTTTGGTTCCCCGTTTATCTTTCAAATCTATATACATTTGTGCTTTGTGTGCTCGCATCTCCTCCACCGATTCTTGATGACCGTAGCACGAGATACTGAATCGGCGCAACAACCCCTTTTGTTCCAGACGATTTCGCTGTTGCACCTCGAATAGAAATTTCGACATGCAAACAATGCGATCCGAGAAATCGTTGTAATACGGTCTGTCGGCATACAAAAACGCAAGAAAAAAACTCAACATTGTGTCAATTGTTGCAATTTTCACTTGTTGGCCGTGAATATTGATCACATTGTAACTGTGACAAGCTACTGGTTTGTAAATAAACGCAATCGTGTCCTTGCCGATTTTGATTTCGTAGTGTTCTGGAATAATCTCCCCGATCGGTTTCTGTTTCACGATCGTCACATTTGAGACACCAATGTCTTTGAGGCGCTCCTTTACGATGTCGCTCGTCGTGTCCGGGTCGTTTGACAACACCTCAAAGTCCGCAATGTGTTCTACGCGTTTTTGTAATTTATGGGGCATATACTTGGAGTATAGGGAGATCGCGTATCCTCCAAAGAAGACGACACCCTGATTCACTAGGGTGCTTCGCACATTCTCGAATATCTCATCCTCGCGCGAGGTGTCACTCATTTCTCTCTGGAAATCTACCTTGTCACATATTGCTGATGTCAGTGGATAATACTTGTTTAACAGAGTGAGGCGCTTGAACACCTTTTCGAATCGGTCGATTTGTCCGGCGGGTCTCGAAAGCTCGAGATACATCGACATTTTTAAAAAATTTGGAGGACAATATAAAATGCCCTTGATCCTGACAGAATCTCGTTTAATCGCGTTAAACAGCTCCTTTGGAATGTAAGTCAAGTCCGCCACCGCCAAGAAATTACAAAATACTTTGAATGTGCCCTTGTGGCTGCCGGCCTTTGCTTCTACTTCAGTGTAACCTTTTTGAATGTAAATGTCTGCGAGTTCCTTTGCGTCTTCGAGTGCGTTTGAGGTGAAGAAATCGTAATCGCTCAGTTCGATATCTTTGTTGTAGATCTTATCCTGTTCTGGTAGCAACGCATCTATCGCAACGCCGCCGTAACAAATTAGATTCTTCTTTTTGATGAAATCCTCGACAATTTGAATCATGTCTTGAACTTCGGGCGTGTTCACCAATTTCTTTCCTATTTTTTCTTCGGCTAAATCTATGGCAGTTCTTAAAATTGCCAACTCGCATTCTTGAAATGTTAACGATTTATCACATTTTGTATGGGCGGCACCCCCGCGCTTTGTCTTCATCTATACTATACGTAGACTTTAAAAAAACCCACTTTTAGAAAAAGCGGACCAAAACAACATTTGAATTGTTGTCGATAAAAAAAAATGAACATTAGGACATTTTGCACCCTTGAAGATTTACACCTTTTACATTTCAAACGTCTAATTTTACATGCTCAATGTAAACACTTGATTATTATTATATAATGATTATTATATAATGAACTTATTTTGGTTTTTGACTTCTGTCATTCAATACAACCTAACATGGGACAAACGTGCCAGTATTAAAAAGATGAAACAGATGATTGAAGAAGCCGGACCCGTTTGGCAAAAGTTTGCACAGACGTTGTCTGGTCAAGAGGATTTGATAGGCAGTGATTTAGCAATTGAACTCCAAGATATTTTATGTGATTGTCCCAAGCACTCCGATTCATATTCTAAGAAAGTCATCAGCAAGGATTTCGGCAACAAATATGATTTGTCTCAAATGGAACTTATTGGTTCAGGAACCATAGCTCAAGTATATCGATTGGGAGATGTGTGCATCAAAATCAAACACCCGAATGTTGAAGAGGAAGTTATGGATGCAGTTTCAAGCTATAGGAACATTCGCAACACAATCCCGTTTCTGCCTGTTATACTAAAACAAGTTTGTGATAATTTCTTTGAAGGGATCGAGGAACAACTTGATTTCCAAAAAGAATATGATAATGGAAAGCTATTCAAGAAGTTAATTCATAAGAATACAAGACCGGAAAATAATTTGTTTGTTATCCCGCGAATGTTGGATAAATCGGTTGAATGTTTAGTTATGGAATATGAACCATCGCAACCATTAGTTTTGAAAGGACGCAGTCATTTGAATAAACATGTATTGCTGAAAGCTTTACACGGGATAGTCTCGATATATCATATTGGGATTTATCATGGGCTTTTACATGCCGATTTACATTATGGAAACTACGGAATTCGCGGCGATTTAAATAACTTGCAAATTGTTATTTATGATTTTGGTCACATGTATGATATTCGTAATGTTCCGTTTAAAAAGCGCAAGGCGTTATTGAATGCATTCATTAGTTTAGATACTGAAAATTTTACAAAATATATAATTGAGGACGAATATCACCAGAAGCAGTATTTGAATGCTTGTGACTGTAAAAATCAGGATAAATCAAGTATTGATAAAAATTGTAAATATTTAGCAAAATACATTATTATTAATGGAGTTTATGTTGACAAATCAATTTTTCAAACTTTGATTGCAACCGAAAAAATGATGGCAGCATCCAATTTATTGTTGAAAATTGAAGAAGACCCAATTCAAATGTCACCAACTAAATATTACAAAACGTATTTTCCATATGATGACTTCAAAGTGTTATCAAATAGGTAACACAATTACAGTTATGTGAAAAATAGAATCATTGTTTGTCCAACAACATTACACTGTTTTGAAACGTTTTTTTTACAAGTATTAGATGTTAAAACTATAGAAATCCGTTGTGATGTTTCTAGTAGCATAAGACAACTGCGGATTTTGCGGTGTAGGTGTCGGGACCAAGATAGGTTGATTTCGCAAATTTGCCGGTTTCAAACTAAACGCATATCCGCACCGATCAAAGAACAGTTTGTTTTCCTCCAGGAAATTATCGACCTTCTGGTATCGCATTGCAACCATTTGGCACCCCATTTCTCTCGCCAGTATCCCAGAAGGGTTCGGCGGATCTATTTCTTTGTCCGGAAACACAATTGTCATCCCAGTTTTATTGTATTGTGTGAGCTCCGCAATATCTTGTATGTTCTTTACTGCATAATATGGATACGCGCGCATAAACATCGAATTGCTCGTCAAGTTCACAAATTCCATCAAATCGGTGTTGTCCGCAAACGAATTGTTGCTCCTGTCGGCGACGAGTATAATCTTGTTTTGAAAGCTCAACAGCGGTTGAAGACCTATGTTGATCCCTTTGTTTTCGTAGCTGTGTGTTCCATCAAGCATGTAGCCACTGTACAATTTGAAGACATCCGCTAGATTTGAATACATCTTTTGGTTGTTTGACTTGAACCTCAAATGGATTATCAGCGGATCGCTCAAGTTGGGGCAAGTCAAGCTCGACGCGCTCGAAGTCGTTCCCGGGCTCCCCATAGCATAATCCTGGATAGTTTTCATAACCGACGCGAAACTCACGCTGTTGAACGTTTCTTTCACGTAAAAACTGTCGTTTGTGCTGGTGGAGACGACGGGTTGATTATCGATTGAATAAATCTCGAAATCCAGACAACGGACGCCTTGCTTAATCACTGCTTTTAAATTGCAAATGTCGACCACATCGTTTTTGTACGAACCACCGCTGCACGCATTGTAAGCAGTTTTGATGTAGTAATCGTATAAATTTCCACTTAAATCGCTTACGCCCGATGATATGGGAGATATATTTCCATCGACGGTCGAATACAGATTGTTCATGTAACTGCACTCAGTATTGTTGAGTCGCGTTAATTTTATTATATACAACACCAAAACCAATAGAATAATTAATATCATCGCTAAAATCATATACGAAACGAAATCCTCGTTTAGATTTTTGAGTGTGTTTACAATATCATTCAATTTCGTTGACATTCTCTAATATACCTTTTTATTTTTTCATTTGTAGTTTAGTGCAATAAACACCAAAGGGTTTAAAAAATAAATAATTATATATCTATATGGCTGGTGGACTAATGAATTTAGTGAGCGAAGGTCAGCAAAATATAATATTAAATGGTAACCCAAGCAAGACATTTTGGAAGAGCGCCTTTCAAAAATACACAAATTACGGAAAACAAAATTTCAGGTTGGATTACGAGGGGACGCCGCAACTGAGACTGACCGAAGAATCGACGTTTGTGTTTAAAGTGAAGCGATATGCGGATCTCTTGATGGACTGTTATTTGTCAGTCTCTCTGCCAAACATATGGTCCCCCATTCTTCCGCCCCAAACGGTGAACAATACGTATACCAACTGGCAGCCATACGAGTTCAAATGGATCGACAATCTGGGAGCACAGATGATCAGCAACATACGAATCACTTGCGGCAACCAAACCCTCCAGGAATTTTCCGGTCAATATTTGCTATCCGTTATCCAAAGAGATTTTAATACTGACAAAAAAAATTTGTTCAACGAGATGATAGGCAATGTTCCCGAGTTGAACGATCCGGCACTTAACAATTCGGGTTCGTATCCAAATGCGTATTATACGGCCAGTCCGGCCGGCGCGCAGCCGTCGATCAACGGTCGAATTTTATACATACCCATGGGCGCCTGGTTCAACTTGAAGACGCAACAAGCTTTTCCTCTTGTCTCCCTTCAATACAATGAGCTCCAAATTCACGTTACGTTTCGCCCCATCAATCAGTTGTTTCGAATTCGCGACGTGTACGACGTAGCCAATAATTTTCCTTATGTTGCCCCCAATTTCAATCAATTCTACATGCAAATGTATCGGTTCCTGCAGACACCACCCGATATAAATTTGGCGATTGATTCTTATCTGGATACGCGGTCGGTGTGGAATGCCGACATAAATCTAAACTGCACGTATTGTTTTCTCTCGAACGATGAATCGAGATTGTTTGCAAAGAACGAGCAAAAGTATATGTTCAGGCAAGCCCACGAGAGAGTTTTTTACAATGTAACTGGACAAAACAAGGTGGACATGGATTCGTTGGGATTGGTGAGCAGCTGGATGTTTTACTTTCAAAGATCCGACGTGAATTTGCGCAACGAGTGGTCGAATTACACAAATTGGCCATACAATTCAATGCCATACGGCGAGGTGCCGGCCGACCCAAGCGGACCTTTCCCAAACCCCGAGCCTCCGTATACTCCAGCGACCTTGGGTCCTGGTACGAATCCAGACGGATCGCCATCGGGCCTTATGGTGAGCGGCGTATACAATCCCCAGAACATCAAAGATATCTTGGTGGGTCTAGGAATACTTCTCGACGGTCAATATCGAGAGAACATCCTACCGGCTGGAGTTTTCAATTACGTTGAGAAATTCACAAGGACGGGGGGAAACGCGCCCGATGGATTGTTTTGTTACAACTTTTGTTTGAACACTTCGCCCTACGATCTGCAGCCATCGGGCGCAATGAACATGAATCGGTTCACCGACATACAGTTCGAGTTCACGACGATAACTCCGCCACTCGATCCGTTGGCGCAAGTGCTTACGATATGTGATCCGGAGAGCGGCGAGATTGTCGGGATCAACAAACCGACGTGGCGGATCTACAACTACAATTACAATTTGTATGTGATTGAGGAGCGAATCAACGTTGTTACGTTTGTCGGCGGCAACGCGGGCTTGATGTATGCGACATAAAAAAAATAGGATTTTACACCTTTTCGCTGATGAAAACGCCCATTCTGGAGCGTTTTCATCAGCGAAAAGTAACGGTTCCATGCGCATCTCTTTAGAAATGCGCAAAGGTGTAGTTTTCAATTTGTTATTTACATCGTATTGTATACGAGTTCGTCGATCTGATATTTCGACAATGTCCCATCGTTTAGGAACGACATAATGTCGCAAATATTATCTTGAATGATGTCCGTTTCGTCCTTGATTGCTCGAATGATCTCTGTCGTATCTAGAATACATCCCGGTATCGTGTAGTGAGTGTAGTATAGGTCGCGAAATTCTTTCGCAGGTTCGACGAAGGATTGTCGTTGCTCTACAAACAAATAAAGATCGCTTATGCATTTGTCGATAACATCGCTTTTTCGCAAATCATAGAGCGCAGTTAAATTATTGAAAATTGACTGTATTTGAGTTGGGATGGCCCGTTCAAGTTGAAGTTTATATCCCAATGTGGGGCAGTATTGAAGGGTGCCCACATCATCGACGGGGGTAAGAATGTATATTTTTTTTTCGGCGTATATGAAATTGTGGATTGTTTCGTCGGTAGCGCAGTAATTTTTCGTTAATCGAAAACACGCATTTTTGTGTTTAATTTCTATCCCAAGTTTGTCCTTTTCCTCGCCATTTGCCATGTTTTGAAATTGCAGTTTTTGTTGTATAAATTTTATATTTTTGTCGTAATATTCCGCATTTTTTTCGGCGGTTTGAACGATGCGGTCAAATTTACTGCACGAGTCGAAGTAATCTTGAATATCCCCCATATTTTTCTCTACTAGTTCAAATTTACTTTGTTGGTTGGCCCTCTCGCGCTCGATCAGCTCTGTCGTCGCGTTCTTAGCCTTTTTCACGACGCATTCTAATTCTTGTTCCAACGACATTGATTCTTGTTCCAACGACGTTGCTTCTTGTTCAAACGACATTTTATTATTATTTCTACAATAAATAATAATAAAAACGAATTCAATTTTTTACGAATTTGACGGAAACGGACCGTCGTCTACAAATTCGCCCGTCAGCGTGTAACGTTCCGGATATTTTGTGGTATCCTCCGGTTTGTATCGCTTATTGAATTCGCTGCTGCTTTCGTTGAAGGATGATCTCCATACGTTGGTGCCAAAGTCGGCAATCGCTGCTCGAGTTCCAATGTCACTCGTCAATGATGAGTAATTGGGCGTTAACCCAGCGGTCATATTACCGGCATCATTGTCCCCCGGAATCACCGCGCTTTGTTCGGGAGTTAACGGCGGCACATACGGCTGGCAACCAGGACAATCGATGTCCGCGAAGCACTGTTGTCCCGTGATCGAACAACGCGCCGTGGGACCACAAAAGTTTTTACAACTGTAGGTCGTCGTCAACGGCAGGTTCACAGTGTTGGTATTGCCTGATGAGAACCCCTCCGCAAATTTAAACGTGGAAACGAAAATTACAAACAACACAAACAAAACAAATGCAACAATGATAATGTAGCGATTTTTCATATACAATTGGGAAATATTTTATTTAGAGCAAAGAGTTGTGTTTTTTTTAATCTCAATAATGTATAAGTAATGTCTTCGACACCAGAATTGGATGAAAAAAAAGAAGTCCCTAAAAAAACAAATATAACGGGTATTGTAAGTTTCCTTAAATTATTCATATTCTTGACCATAGTTGTCTTGATCTACTTTGCATCGGGGGGACTTGTATTATACGCGTGCAAATTGGCTCAATCAAACATACTGCCTACCGACATGAATTGTTATCCTTACACGGATGAAATCCCTTCTATAAAACCGGTAACTTCTAATATTTTCAAAACGTCCATGTTTGCGGAATCGCAACAGTCTATGAAGATCAACTTCCCGTACGACGATGCAAACAAAAAAAATATTTTTCTGGATACGCTGCGCAACTTTAAGAATCAACCCGATACGAACTTCCTGTCCAACTATTTTGTCTCGATTGTCGAAAGTTTAATGAGTTTCAACAACGCATCTTTCAATTCGGTCCTGTCGATGATGAACGAACATATTCCCGAATCGATCATTGTTTTGTTGGGCCCGTTGTTGATGGCGTTTGCATCAAATGTGATATTAATCATGGACAACATCTACTTGATGTATTTGTGGATATCGAACATGGGCCTCTTTTTCCAGAGGAACAAAAACACAAATGATGCAATGAAACCCGACTGGAAACCAGTGACATTTGGTGAACCCGGGCAGTTTATGTTTTCCTTGTGGCTAACATCGGTGTTTCTCACAATTGGGATCATTCTGGTCATATTTGCATTCCCGCTCGTTGCGGTTTTACCGTTTGTTACGTTTGTCGTCACTATATGTTCAGGTTTATCGTATAAAGGGGAAATGACAGACTCGTCGACAAAAGTGTCCGCCGGGACAATAATTGCTCGTTTATTTAAATACTACAAAGTCGCAATCATGTCGATCATCAGTTTCATCGTTACCATAAGCGCATTTTCGCGAATGGGAACCGTGGAGGGTATATGGTCTATCGTGATTGCGGTGTTGATAATATGGGGCGTTGTTACGATAGATGTGTTCAAACCGGAAACCCAAAACTATTTGTCCGCACTCGTGAGCGACGCACAGGCAACAAAGTCCAAATGTCGGGCAAAGGTAGACGGGAAACCGGAGGGCAAAGGCCTTTGGTATAACTTGATGCATCCCCAATATTTGTTTCCAAGACAAAACGGGGGGAAAAAATTGGTCAGCGACCTCAAAAAACTTGGTAGAATAATGTGAAATATAAGTTTGCCAAGTTTTGATATAAACAAGTGAAAAGTAATAGTATACTTACATGAAAACAAAGAAGGTCAAAATATCAAAATACCCGTTTGTGAGCATCTGCACGCCGACGTTCAACAGACGACCGTTCATTCCCTACATAATCAAATGCTTCGAGCACCAAACGTATCCAAAGGACCGAATGGAGTGGATCATCATCGACGACGGGACCGACAAGATCGAAGACCTAGTTGCGCACATTCCTCAGGTGAAATATTTCAAATACGACGAGAAGCTGACGTTGGGGAAGAAGCGGAATCTTTCCCACGAGAAAAGCACAGGCGAAGTAATCGTTTACATGGACGACGACGATTATTATCCCCCCGAGAGGGTGAGCCATGCCGTAGACGTCTTGAAAAGATCGCCGTCCGCACTGTGTGCAGGGTCGAGCGAGATGCACCTCTATTTTAAACACATCAACAAACTGTATAAATTTGGACCTTATTCGCCTACGCACGCGACGGCCGCGACGTTTGCATTCAAACGAGAATTGCTGAAGCAGACAAAATACAACGAGACTGCGTGTCTGGCCGAAGAGCGGGACTTTTTGAAGGCGTATACAATCCCGTTTGTTCAGCTGGAGACGACCAAGACGATTCTGGTGTTTTCGCACGAACACAATTCGTTTGATAAAAAACTGGCATTGAAGGACGCGCCGAATCAATTTGTCGTTCCGTCCGAAAAGACGGTGGACGATTTCATTAAAGAGCCCGAACTGAAGGCGTTTTACATGGAGGATATCGACAAGATATTAAAAACATACGAGCCTGGGAAGATTGAAAATAAACCCGACGTCATGAGACAAATTAACGAGATCCAAGCCAAGCGGGCCAAAGAGCAAGAAGATCGTCAAAGAAACTTTATCAATTTGAATGGCGAACAAAAAATAAACGAACTCAATGCAATCATAAACAATCTGTTCAACGAGAATAAAGTGTTGAAGGAGAAGGTGAACTACCTCGATGATAAAATACGACAAATTATACAAGAACAAATCAAAAAAAAAATGAACGAATAATAATATACTTTTCCATAATATATTATCATTATGACTACTCAAGGAAACTTCAACCCGCACAGGGCTATAATGAGCACTCCGCCACCAAAGCCGCCTCCTCTTACCCGTTCGAGAAGGATAACCCGCGAAGAAGCAGAACAAATAAGTATAGAAATACAAGAACGTGAGACACTACAACATATGCTCGACACTCTTGGACAAATGATCGCGTCTCGCATAAGCGAGGTCCCTAGTCTAAAAACACTTGCGTTTCGACAGCTGTCGTCCGGCGACATGGCATACGCACGCGATTATATTACTTTTGTTGCATGACGATGCGAAAAAATTGAACAATAGTAATATACCTTTCCATAATATATTATCATTATGACTATTCAAGGAAACTTTGATCCATACCATTCTAGGGTGAGCGCCGGTCTCCCTCGACCACCGCCGATTTCTCGGCAAACACACATAACTCGCGAAGAAGCAGAACAAATGTATCGTAAAATACAAGAACACGAGAATCGACAAAAAATGCTAAACGCTCTTGGTCGATCAATTGTGTCTCACGGTCTCGTATCGGCGCTGAAGAAGAAATCATAGCTTTAGATTTCCTCTTCAGCCTCATGTTCAACCTCAAAATATTTGTCCTCGGTGTCGGGAGCATTTTCCTTGGTATACTTTTCTAAATATCTGTAAATTCGGTTGATGTCCAACTTAGTGATCTCATAGTTTTCAAACAATCCCAAAATTTCGTTGTCATCGTATTTCGGTTTCAACTCCATAAAAAAACCATACAAATCTTTTTTGTCCATACCCAATTGCTGACACAAATTTTGTATGAACAACGAATTGTTGTATTCGGTTGAATATTTCGTCAATACCTTTGTAAATCGAACTTCCGTTGGGTTGTATTTGAGTTGATTCTTGAACTCATCGTGATACAATTTATTGTTCTTGAGGGTCTTTATGAGAGAACTCATCTCATTGAACTGCCAAATTTGTTTTTGGAACGTTATCCGGTCGATGTAGTCCGCAAAGCAAATATTGTCGAGCTGTTTGATGTAAAACGGAATCGAAACTCGCTTGTCTGTTTTCTCCAGAACGTCAATGATGTTTTCGTGCCACAACAAGCCGACGCTGGTTCTGTCCGTTTCGTTCATCACGTTGTTGTGATCATCAATATTGTAATAACTGTTTATCAGTTTATGTGTTATTTTCTTGGTGTCGTCGTTGTAAGACTTTAGTTGAAAAATATTTTCAATCGTGTCTCCCTCAAACAACGCCGGATTGTTTTTATGAATGTTGTATATACTGTTCAATTTCCTCAAATCTCCCTGCGCAAAATCGACCATTTTGTTTTTTACGTGTACATCATCATAGGGTAACAACGAATTTACGATCTCAGTCATTTGACAATGAGTTGGGGTGTTCAGTTCTATCGTGTTGCACACTTTCATCAGTTCCTTTATCTTTTTGTCTACGCGATAGTTGCCGATACAAACAATNGGGTTCATCGTAACCTCCTCTAGCTTCTGTTTTTTTGTCTTCTTGGGACGTATCAGCTTAATAAGAGTGTTGATTCCCCCCTTGTCTCCGTTGTTCATTCCGTCAATCTCATCCATTATAATCGCAATCTTCTTGATTTTCTTATTGAATAGACTCATTATGTTTTTATCCGACATGTTTCGCTCTGTTATGTCGTCGATGACAGTCTTGTTCCGTATGTCTCCCGCATCATATTTAATAACGTCGTAATTCATTTCCTCCAATATTTTAATTATGAACGACGTTTTCCCGGTCCCCGGATCGCCGCAAATATAAATTCCCTTTTTGAACAGCGGGTTGTTCTTGTTTTGTTCGAAACTCTTCAAAATATCCTTTATCGACGAAGCTTTGTCGTCCCTGTTTAGAATATGATTTATGTTTAATTTGTCCATCTTGTATGTTTAATGATATTCTTTTTATGCCGATTACACTGATTTTTGTTTATCCACACCGTAGGTAATTCCATCCCACGAAACATTGCATCCTTTAGCCCATCCGTATTTTACGCTGGTTCCATTGTCGCCTGCAAATGCGGGGTCGTTGAAATTCATCGTCAAATGTTTATTACCATTTTTGGCGGGACAAGTTCCTAAATCTTTAACGTTGACACAACTTGTGTTGTTTCCCGACCCGTCGATAATCCAATAGTCTGGGCATTCTGGGACGATGGGGGGCCAGCTTTTCGCACTCGAATACCTCAAAGCGATGCCGATCAATACCAACGCGATCATCAAAATGACCAGAGCACTATACAAAACCATTTTTTGAAATCCTCCCAACATTGTATAGAATAAATAAATATAATTTTTCTATGCGACTAATATAATGAACAGTTTAAATAATGGACGGGTGGACATCAAAACCCCAAACACTTCATCGCTGTTTCAAATGTATGATAAAATACCGGCTAACCAGTGTGTAACGTTTAGGAACCCGACCGAGGGTATATGGAACGACTCCGAATTGTCGCAGACCTTTTTCTCTCGAGAGAACATCCAAATACTCCAAAATGGGATTCGATCGGGAGTCTATCATCGGTCGAACAGTCAGTATACAATCGGGCCTCAAGATTGCGATTCTTTGAAAATTGTGATGCGAAGCGTTTTTTTGCAACACAGTTCAAATTTGCCTTACGATATACCCAATCAAATCAACGAACTGAATAAAATCGTATTGAATTATTGCATTCAACAAGTATACAGCGAGGCGCAGGGATACATGAAATACATTAGCGATGTTAGCACTCTTGCTGTTCCCATCGCGCACCCCGTTCTGGCGAAAAACTATGATCGGGAATTGGAGTTGAAACCGTGGTTTTAGAAATAAGGATCAATCACTTGTTCAATTTCAAGACATTGAAATTCTTTTGACATTGTAATATATCATGCTGACAAAGCCATCGTTTTACGCCCTATTGTTTACCGGTTTTATTTGGGTTATTATCGTTGCAATATTCGTGAGAAACTATTCTTTCTTCAGGAACTCTCAACCTGATAAGTTGATAGTTGTGGTTTCTCTCATCGGGATTATCGTTGGTGTTCACGGACTTTTGCACTTGGGATTAGAGAGCGTTTATGGATTCAACCCGATGGAACAATCCATCTTTAGAAAAGGTTGAAAGATGTAAAATATTCATCTACATCAAATATAGATGAATATTTTTCTATTGTTGTCGTCATTTTTTTATTGTAGTTGGAATTACAGATTTGATTCGACGAACAATCACTTCAATCTAGTTTATCCAGACAAGAACGCCGTGTATTTTGGGATGATTGTTCCCACAGGATCAGAACAAATTACTATTAGGAGCGCGGATTTGTTGAATAAATCACAAATGCCGATTCATCCCACGGCAAAGTATTTCTCAATTCAAATATACAGTGTTGGCGATTTGGTCGCACCCGCATATTATTTCAAGGATGTTGATCTAATGACGATGAACGAAGTGATGGACAAAACGAGTCGATACGAGATTTCGTTGGCGCTCGATCCATCGCGATCCTATTTTGCATTGTTTCGCATTTACGATACACTGATCAAGATCAAACATCCCGATTTTGTGTATTATTGGTCCGGATTGCCTCCAACGACGATGATCAACTCCATCGAATATTTGTTGTGCGACATCGACTACTCTCAGCAGGGGAACATATACACAAACGTAACAAAAGACGTTGACGCAGGCACGGGAACAATTTGCTTCAAAAACGAGGTTTTCATGTTCATGGAAGCCCCCCCTGGCTCACTAATGAACGCCGACGCAAACTACATGATTGCTTGCATACAACCGAACACTCATTATACGGTCATCATCAAGGTTCCAAGAATCATGTGTTCGATAGGATACAGCGAAGATGATCCGCATCCGTGGCTGAATGAAACACATGATTTACGATATGCCAGCTTGAGCGTCGTATCGACCACCGCGCCCAGGCCGACGATCGATACGCGCGAACTTCCCTGCGATGCGACCGTATACACAACTCACATATACGTGAATGACGGCACTCCAATGCCGGGTCTGTTGTATCGCCAACTGCTGCCGAATCCGCATTTTAGAGAAAGCATAGAAAACGCGAAGAAAAAGTGCTACGATTTTCTATACGATGTGAATTGCATAAAAATATCTATGGGACATTATTATCCAGTCTTGGTAAAACATAATTGATTGTTTTTTTTTATTTTCGACTCTTCTCGTAATTGTTTATGAAATAGTCGACCGATTTATGAATTCCTTCTTGTATGTCGATAAACGTCGCGTCTGGGGCCAACCGAATTAGTTTTTCGTTGCTTGCCGTTTTTTTGTATTGGCCGTCCGAGTATGCGTCGTTAAAGACAACGTGTTCATCGTAATCGAATTCTCTTGCGATGTGATAAGCAACATCTCGAATCGAGTATTCTTCCGTGGTGGATATAATAAGGTTTTCTCTGTTCAAGCCTTCGAGACAATTCATGACAATCGTCGCAAAATCTTCGCTGTAGATGAACTGTCGCAAGGGGGAGCCAGTGCCTCTTACCTCGAACGGGACGCGCTGTTCCTTGGCCAAGTAACACTTGTGGATGAGAGATGGGATCACGTGCCCATCTTCGAGAGAGTAGTTGTCTCGCGGCCCGTAGATGTTGGTGGGAATTACGCACGAAAAGTTGGTGTTGTATTGTTCATTGTATGCGCGACAGTGGACCTCCATAATCCGCTTTGCGTAGGCATACGCGTCGTTCGAAAAATGCGGAGGACCGTCGTGAAGCATCGTTTCGTCGATGGGGTACGTCGTCTTGTCGGGGAAAATACACGTCGACAAGACGCAAATGCATTTGTCCACGTTAACTTTGTGCGCGCACTTCAACACATTGAAGTTGATTTGGAGGTTCTTCTCGAGCATGTCGACTTTGAAATTCATGTTCTTATACAATCCGCCTACACATGCGGCCAAATGAATTACATAGTTGGGTTTACATGAGTCGAACAAAGTAAGCGTATCTTGGTAATTTGTTAGGTCGCAATCCTTTGACGTTGAAAAAATAAACTTGTAATTATGGTAACAAAGAGCAATTGCTTGAAATGCAGTGCCCACCAATCCAGAAGATCCCGTAACTAAAATCGTTTTTTCGGTCATTATACATAATTAGAGTGAAATGTCTCTATATTGTTAAGGATGTTTAGTGGGGTAATGTCATTCTCGGTTTCGGCAGCAGCGGTTGAGACCCGCCAGGAATGCTTTACGGGTATAACGTAGTTCCATAAAATGCAGTTGGGTCTATCACCGCAGGTGGAACCCATACAAACAACGATGAAAACCCAGTACAATACGCAAACGCATAAGCATCGATTGCGGTAACAGAATATGGTATGTTCAATAGTCCAATGAATCCCGAACAATTTAAAAATGCGTTGCTGCTAATATCAGTGATGCCGTTCCCGATGATTAAACCGCAATTGGACAAATCTATTAAATTATTGTAAGTGGAACTGATAACAGAACCATTGGTAATTGGGGGGTGCGAATCATTTGGATAAACGACGAGTCCGGTGAAGTTACAACCATAGAATGCACTTGTGCCGATCAATTGCAGGCCACTCGGTACAGACAATGTTCCATTGAACCTATAACAACCATAAAATGCATTGTTGCCTATGGTCCTAATACTCGAATATATCATCAAATTACCAGATGCATCGCCATTTAACCCTGAACAGTTTAAAAATGCATTGTCGCTAATATCCGTGATGCCGTTCCCGATGGTTAACGCGCAATTGGACAAATCCTTTAAATTATTGTAAGTGGAACTGATAACAGAACCATTGGTAATTGGGGGGTGCGAATCATTTAGAGAAATGACGAGTCCGGTGAACCTACAACTTAGAAACGCGCTTGCACCGATCAACTGAAGCCCGCTCGGCATATACACCGTTCCGTTGAGCCCAGAACAACCCGAAAACGCGGACGCGCCTATGGACCTGATACTCGAATACAATATTAAATCTCCAACGAACCCCGAACAATTCAAAAATGCATTGTCGCTAATATTGACTCCATTACCGCTACTGTCGACTCCATTACCAATTGTTAACGTGCAATTTGATAAATCCTTTAAATTATTGTAAATGGAACTGATCACAAAGCCATTTGTAATTGGGGGGTGCGAATCATTTGGATAAATGACGAGTCCTGTAAATCTACAACTTAGAAACGCGTTATTGCCGATCAACTGAAAATCAGTCGGTATATACAATGAATCGTTGAACCCAGAACAACCCGAAAACGCATTTTGGCCGACTATTGTGATACTCGAATACAATGTTAAATTACCAATGAACCCTGAACAATTTAAAAATGCATTGTCGCTAATATCGACAATTCCATTACCAACAGTTAATGTGCAATTGGATAAATCCTTTAAATTATTGTAAGTGGAACTGATCACAAAACCGTCGGTAATTGGAGGATGCGTATCATTTGTATAAATGACGAGTCCTGTAAATCTACAACTTAGAAACGCGTTATTGCCGATCAATTGCATGCCACTCGGTATAGACAAGGTTCTACTGAACCCAGAACAACCCGAAAACGCGGACGCGCCTATGGTCCTAATACTCGAATACAATGCAAAATTTCCAGACGGATCGCCTGTAAAGCCCGAACAGCCATTGAATGCGTTTGCACTAATATCGGTTATCCCGTTTGCAATATTCAACGCGCTATTCAATAAACCGCCGCTAAGATTCGTGTAACTCGAACCTATATAATTGTATGAATTGTTTACTGAAAATGGTATGTTAACCGCGCTGAATTTACAACTGGAAAACGCCCCTGTGCCTATTGTTAATCCACCGGTTAAAGTCAAAGGACCAGTAAAATTGGAACAGCCTGAAAATGCACTGGCACTAATTGCACTTGCGCCATCATAAATGTTCAAACTACTAGCAGATATACCAGAATTAAGGTATTGAAAAGTTGAGGTTACTGTCGTGTTCAACGGATTGATTGATTTTGTTATGTAAACCGAATTGAAACCACAACCGGAAAACGAAGTGGCATTAGATACTGTTATCCCGATTGGTATGCTCAATGAGCCGGTCAACCTGGTGCAACCAGAAAATGCGGACGTTCCAATCTTCGTAACGGTATTTGGTATAGTTAAATTTCCAGTAAATGGTGTACAATTTAAAAATGCATTGTTACTAATATCTGTTACGCCCGAATTGATTGTTAAAGGGAATCCGCCGCTTCCACCGGCTGGATTAAGGTTTTGATATGTCGAATTGATTGTAGTATTTATAGGATTTGATGTAATAGTAATACCAGACAAACTTATGAGGTTGCAACCATCAAAAATATTAGTGCCCAATGTTAATCCAGATGGGATATTGCACAATTGGAAACCGCAATATTGAAATGCATTTGGACCAATTGTTAGCGAAGAACTTTGTATAGTTAAAGTTTCACGTCCAAAATTGACTTGTTCAGCACCATACCCAGCGCCGCAATCAAATGCAAGGTTTGCTATGGAAGTCACTGAAGACGGTATAGTCAACGATCCTTTGAAATTACCATAAGAAGTAGATGTCATTGCGAATGCATTGGCTGCGATACTCGTTATACCATTATTTATCGTTAATGTGCATGTAATTTGTGATATACCAGCATAAATATTTTGATAACTAGTAGTTATTACTGGGTTCGTTGGATTACACGATATGGTTACAGATGTGAAAACACAACCATTAAATACAGTAGCATCAGGAATTGAGATACCAGATGGGAGTGTAATACTGTTAAAATTAGGACAACCGTAAAATGCATACGTACCAAGTGACGTAACTGTATTTGGTATTATCAACGGGCCATTAAAATTACAATTTTGAAATGCACCTGAACCAATTGATGTTAAACTTGATGATAAAGTAAGTGTTCCTTTAAATCTAGCATTTGATGCAAATGAGTTTAGTCCTATTGTCGTAACTGTATTGGGTATTGTCAACGATCCTGCAAAAAGCGTACATGATAGAAACGCACTATCGCCGATTGCTGTTATACCGGAATTGATTGTTAATGTGCAACCGGTTGCTATACCGCTGCCAATATATTGATAACTAGAATTGATAGTAAGTAACGGTGTGGTGCTAGGTATCGTTGTATTGGGCGATATAATTACAGATGTGAAAACACAACCAGTAAATACAGTAGCATCCGTTAATGTTATTCCACTAGGTAAACTCAAAGTTCCTTTTAAATTCGTACAACCTTGAAATGCATTACCACCTACAGAAGTCAAAGAAGTTGGCAATGTCAAATCACCTGTAAAAAGAGAACACAATTTAAACGCACTATCGGCAATAGTTGTTATACCGGAATTGATGACTAATGTGCAATTGGTTGCTATACCGCTGCCAATATTTTGATAACTAGTAGTTATTACTGGGTTCGTTGGATTACACGATATGGTTACAGATGTGAAAACACAACCAGTAAAAATAGTATTATTTGATAATGTTAGTCCACTTGGTAAAGAAATCGTAGCCAACGTACTGCAATTGTTAAATGCATACGCACCAATAAACGTTATCGTATTTGGTATTGTCAAATTCGTAAGCCCAGAGCAATTGTAAAATGCATACGTATCTATATACGTTATCGTATTTGGTATTGTCAAACTCAATAGCCCAGAGCAAACTTGAAATGTTCCGCTCCCGATTGACGTTAAATTAGCAGAGAATATTAGTCCTGTAAACCCAGAACAAGATGCAAACACACTGGTCCCTAGAAACGTTACAGAATCTGGTATTATCAGCGTTCCCTTAAATCCACTGCAACCAGAAAATTCTTGCAAGTTTAATGAAGTAATCTGGCACGGCGATGCAAAACTCAAACTAGAAAATTTAACACAACCGTAAAATGCATACGTACCAAGTGACGTAACTGTATTTGGTATTATCAACGGGCCATTAAAATTACAATTTTGAAATGCACCTGAACCAATTGTTATTGCAGATGGTAAACTCAACGTTCCATTAAACCCCGAACAATTTTGAAAAGCTGATATACCGATTTTTGTTACAGATGGTAAACTCAACGATCCAGATAAATAAAGGCAATTATAAAATGAATAATTACCTATTTGAGTAAAACCTGTTGGAAATATTACACTTGTCATTAAAGAATTATTAAATACACCATTTGTATTTGACGTTCCATCCGCAATTGAAGTAATACCCGCCCCAATTGTTAAATTGTATTTAGATGTCATAGTTTTAAAAGATATATTGCTTATAGTACCAGTTACATAAGTTATAACGACCGAACTAAAAATACAATTTTTAAACGTTGAATCAGCATACGAAGCAGCTGAATTATTTGGGACTGTCAATGTCCCATCAAACCCTACACAATTGAAAAATGATCCTGTTCCCCCCGCCGACATAGTAATCACACTATTTGGTATTGTCAAATTTCCTACAAATTTACTGCAACCTTGAAATGCCTGATCCCCTATTGTAATCAAATTGGGTGGTAAAATCAATCCCGAAAATCCTGAGCAGAATAGAAATGCTGATGTATCTATTAATGTTAAACTAGTACAACCAGATAAATCTAAAATTCCTCCAAAACCCGAACAACTTGAAAATGCGTTTGTACCAATTGTGGCTAAATTGGTATTGCTCGATAAATTTAGTGTTGTGAACCCTGTTTTACCTGAAAATACACTACTGTTAATCCCGATTACGGGTATACCTGGCACAGGTGCCCCGGCAGGAGTTATATTGGGTATTGTCAATGTGCCTGAAGCTGTGCCTGTCATTCCAGTTACATTGCCAGAATTATCATATGTAAGAGTGTACGACATTATACATATAAACATATAAAAACCATGAAAGATGTGCTCAATAACACAATTCTCAAATGTGTTTTTTTCACAAATGCACTTTTTAGTAGCAATTGTGAAAAGGAACTTCCCGCAAATGTTTTAGATCAACGTGTGTTTTCTAAATCGAGATCTGGTCGGTGTAAGGAGATTTCACAATTTTAAGGGTAATGTATTTGATCCCCCGTAAATGCTGTTGGGTTAACAGCAGTAGTAGATGGTGACGCGACGCTCAACGATGTAAATCCGGTGCAACCAGAAAACGCATACGCATTTACAGATGTTATGGTAGCAGGTATAGTCAGTGTACCTGTAAAACTCGAACAATTTTGAAATGCATAGTTGTTTATTGCAGTTACACCCGAAGGCACATTCCATGTTCCAGATAATCCAGAACAACCTGAAAATGCGCTAGGGCCAATCCACGATATAGTGCCAGGGAACGAGACGCTCGTTAATTTACTACAACCCGAAAAAGCAGAATCATTGATCGATGTTATTCCATTATTGATTGTTAAGCTACATCCCGACAAATCGCTTACTCCACTGTAGTTGTTTATTGCGGTGTTATTCGGGTTGGACGCGATTGTAAGATTTGTTACATTTGAACAACTTTGGAACGCGTTCGCTCCAATTGACGTAATGCCGCTTGGTATAGTTAACGATGACAACCCAGAACAACCCGAAAATGAGTTATTACCAATTGTTGAAATACTGTTTGGTAAAGTCAAATTTCCTGTAAACTTTGCGCAACCCGAAAAGGAAGAAGAACTTGTTGATGTTATTCCGTTGTTAATTGTCAAATTACAAGATAAATCGCTTAGACCATGATAATCTCCAACTGTATTATTCAACGTGGTTGTAATTGTAAGATTTGTTACATTTGAACAATTTTGGAACGCGTGTGTTCCAATTGTCGTAATACCGCTTGGTATCGATAAAGCCGGGCCTAAATTAGAACAACCTGAAAATGCACCTGCGCCAATTATATTTATAGAACTTGGCGATGAAAAAGTCAAACTCGTGAATCCGTTACAACCTAAAAATGAATTTGCACTTATGTCGGTTATACCCGAATTGATCGTCAACTTACAATTCAAATCGCTCAATCCACTATAATCATATATGACCTGATTTGACGAATTCTTTGTTATTGTAACGGAATTTATTCCAGGACAGTTCGAAAATGCCCCAGTTCCAATTGTCGCAATACCACTCGGTAACGTCAAACTGATTAAATTTAAATTCGAACAACCAGAAAACGCACTAGTCCCGATTGTCGTAATACCTTGTGGTAAAGTCAAATTTCCTATAAACCCGCTGCAACCCGAAAACGAGTTGTTACCAATTGTCAAGATATTACTCGGTGATTGAAAACTCAAATTCGTTAAACCGAGGCATCCATAAAACGCATTTGCACTTATATCGGTTATACCAGAATTGATTATTAAATTACAATTTAAATCGCTCAGCCCGTGATAATCACCAATTGTAGTACTGTTGTTTGCCGAAGTATTTGTGATGGTAAGAGTTGTTATTCTATTACTTCCTGCAGCGCCTCCAGAAAACGCTCCGTTACCAATTGATCTAATACCACAAGGCAAAAGTAAATTTCCGGTCAATGAATTGCATCCTGAAAATGCACTAGCACCAATTGTATTTATAGAACTTGGCGAGGAAAAAGTCACACTAGTAAAACAAGTACATCCTGCAAATGCATTTGCGTTTATAGACGTTATTCCAGGTCCAATGTTTAAAATGCACGATCCTTGTATACTGCTAATTGCACTATAATCTCCAATAAAGGTATTACTCGTTATATTAACTTGTGTTATGCCTTTCATATTAAACGAATTTGCACCAAGTTGAACAATCCCACTTGGTATCGATAATGTTGTAAACCCGAAACATCCGCTAAATGCATTGGCGCCTATTGTATTTATACCAATCGGCAAAGTCAATGTGCTATTTTGATTGAACCAGGAACAATTTGAAAACGCATTCGCGCTAATATCAGTTATACCAGAATTAATCGTTAAACTGCATGGATATGTCAAACTACTTAATCCGCTATAATTTCCTATGACGTGATTCGACGAATTGTCTGTTATGGTAAGCGAATTTATATTTGGACAACCATAAAATGCCCCAGTTCCAATTGTATTAATACCCGCAGGTATAAATAAACTTGCATATCCATTACAACCAGAAAACGAAGCTGCGTTAATATAGGTTATACCAGGATTTATTGTTAAACTACATTTTGTTAATCCGCTTAGTCCGCTATAATCCCCAACAACGGTATTATTAGAATTTGCAATTATAACAACCGCATTAATCCTCAAACAACCATAAAATGCTCCAGACCCGATTGTAGTGATACCACTTGGTAACGTCAACGTTCCTTGAAACCCACTACATCCTGAAAATGCATTCGAACTGATATCGGTTATACCGCTGTTAATTGTCAAGCTGCAATTTGTCAAATTCCTTAGACCTGTATAATCACCGATGACATGATTTGACGAATTATCTGTTATAACAATTGCAGTTTGGATCGGGCAATTTGTAAATGCATTTGTTCCAATTGAAGTCATTCCACTAGGTAACGTCAATGTTCCAGTTATCCACGAACAGTTCGAAAATGCGCTTGCATTAATTTGGGTTGTACCTGGATTTATTGTTAAACTACACGGAGGCGATAAACCGCTTAATCCGCTATAATCTCCAATGACATTGGTAGAATTGGAATTTGGCGATATAATGACAGATGTAATTTGCGGACAATTTGAAAATGCCCCAGAACCTATATATGTAATACCGGTTGGTACAGATAAAGTTGTTAATCCAGAACAACCATAAAACGCACTCGAACCTATCGATGTAATCCCGTTAGCTGAAAACGAACTAATATTTGAACAATTGACAAATGCGTTGTTACCAATTGTAGCAACGCTACTTGGTAAATTCAAACCTCCTGATATATTTGAAACATTTGCAAATGCATTCGCGCTTATATCGGTTATACCGGGATTGATAGTTAAACCAAATTTTAACGGACTGCTTATACCAGTAACGCTCGCGTTTGATACACTATTTAATGCTGCATAATTTCCAATAGCATGGTTTGTTGGATTATCTGTTATTATAACTGATGTTATTCCGGGTCCAATCAATTTATCGTATCCACCCGCGCCATAAAACACGGAATTGCCTAGTTTTGTAATGCCGCTAGGTAACGACAAAGCCCCGTAAAAACGACCGAAATATTGAAATGCTCCATCGGCAATAGTAGTTATCCCCGCACTTATAATTAAACTACCCAGATTAGGACAACCATTAAAAGCGTTCAAATATGTTGTTCCTATAACAGGGTTCGCTGAATTACACGAAATTGTAAGATTAGTAAAACGAGTCATAGCTACAAATGGTGGTGCCCCTGATGCAAACGTCAACCCACTTGGTAAACTTAGTGTTCCAGAGAAACCTGTGCATGCCACAAATGCTTCAAAACCAATTGAAGTCACATTATTTGGTATTATCAAAGACCCCGTAAAACCACAACCTTGAAATGCTTCAGAACCAATGGATTGTAAGCCTTGTGTTAATATCAAAGGTCCTGAAAACCCGGCACATCCTGCAAAAGCAATTGGACCGATTGAAATTATATTACTTGGCAAAGACAAATTTCCCGAAAAACCCGTGCAATTGTAAAATGCACTGTTACCAATAATAGTAGTATTATTTGGTGAAGGTTGAATTGTCAAACTTGTAAAACTCGTACAAGAGCTGAACGCATTATCGCTAATATCGGTGATACCAGAACCAATTGTTAAACTACATACCAAACCATTCAGCCCACTATAATTTCCAATTACGGGATTCAAAGGGTTTGCTGTTATTACAATTGATTTGATACCCGAACAACTTAAAAATACACCACCGCCAAATGTCGTTATGCCACTAGGCAGTAATAATCTCGTTAAGCCAGAAGAATAAGTTCCAAATGCATAATTACCAATTGTTGTCACCCCGACAGGTATAGTTAATATCCCAGCTAAGTTTGAACAATAATAAAATGCACTGTCGCCAATTGTAATCAACGAACTTGGTAAAGGTAATACAACTAGGTTTGTTCCATAAAACGACGATGAACCAATGTATGTTACTGTATTAGGAAACGACACATACGTAATTTGTGATTGGTTTGCAAATACTCCGTTATTAATACCGATTACTGGAGTAGTAGTCCCTGGAACAACGCTTGGTATAACCAACAATGATGGGGGTGCACTTGTGAAACCCGTTACATTACCTGATCCGTCATATGTAAGATAAGTTGTTGGAATTGAAATTGTCGTAGGTGTAACACAATTTTGAAATGAGTTAGTTCCAATTGCAGTTCCAAGATAATACGATATCGCCGAAAAAATCGAACAGTTAGCAAAACAACTATTTCCTATCGAAGTAACGCTAATTGGTATCGAAAGTGAACCTGTAAAGTGCGAACAGCCTGAAAATGCGTAAGTGCCAATTGAAGTAACACTAAGCGGGACAGTCAAAGTTCCATTAAACCCCGAACAACCATAAAATGCGTATGTGGCAATTGTTGACACATTAATTGGTATTGAAAGCGAACTTGAAAAACCCAAACAATTGTAAAATGTGTGATCCTGAATTGTTTGCACATTATTAGATAACGTCAACGTTCCATTAAATCTTGAACATCCGTAAAATGCATAGGGACCGATAGAAGTTACACTGTCCGGGATCGACAAACTTCCCGTAAACCCCGAACAACCATAAAACGCATTCGAACTGATATCGGTTATACCCGCGTTGATTGTTAAACTACAACCCGATAGGTCGCTTAGTCCGCTATAGAGCCCAATCGAAGAGTTTAACGAATTATATGTTATTGTAGCAGAGGTTATATGGGAACAACCTTGAAACGCGTTTGCACTGATAACTGCTATACCACTTGGTATCGATAAACTAGTTATACCTGTGCAACCCGAAAATGCTTGTAACCCTATATATGTCAATGTATTTGGAAAAGAAATCGAACTTATGATCGATTGGTTTTTAAATACTCCTACTAGACCAGTCTGGACATTTGTATTGGCAATACCGATTACGGGTATACCTGACCCCGGGACTGTAGTTGGTATAACCAACGAGGACACTTGTGACGAAAATGTGCCGACGAAACCGTTTACATTGCCATAAATGTCGTATGTAAGAGAATAATTATATGTAGGATTAACACAACCAGTGAACGCGCCAGCTCCAATTGAAGTTGTTGTATATAACAAAATGTTTGTAAACCCGGCACAGTTATAAAACGCCCTCATTCCAATTGAAACAACGCTAGTGGGTATTGATAAGGTTCCTGTAAAACCATAACAACTAGAAAACGCATTATTGGCGATTGAAGTAACGCTTAAAGGTATTGTCAATGTTCCTGTAAAACCATAACAGCCAGAAAACGAACCGGGTCCAATAGAAGTTACACTATTCGGGATAGTCAAACTTCCTACAAGACCGCTACAATTCAAAAATGAGTAATCACTAATGGTTGTTATACCGGAACTGATCGTTAAGCCACAATTTGTCAAACTACTTAATGCTGTATAATCTCCAATGACAGGATTCGATGAATTATACGTTATTGTAACAGATCGTATTCCAGTGCAACTTGAAAATGCGATATTGTTAAGCGTTGTTATACCGCTTGGAATCGACAATGATGTTAATTGTGCACAAGTTGAAAACGCATTAGCGTTGATTGTTGTCACTCCTGTAGGTATAGTTAATATCCCAGCTAAGTTTGTGCAAGAATTAAATGCACTTACACCAATTGTAATCAACGAACTTGGTAGTGCTATCAAAGTGAGACCATTACATCCGTAAAACGATGACGAACCAATGTAGTTCACCGTGTTTGGAAAAGAAACATACGTAATTTGTGATTGGTTTATAAATACTCCGTCATTAATACCGATTACTGGAGTAGTAGTCCCTGGAACAACGCTTGGTATAACCAACAATGATGGGGGTGCACTTGTGAAACCAGTTACCTTACCTGAACCGTCGTATGTAAGATTAGTCGTTGGATTTGAATTTGTCGTAGGTGTAACACAGTTTAAAAATACGCTATAATTAAGATTAAGATTACTATATATCGATATTGTCGAAAAACCTGCATCACTCAAGAAACCAAAGTTTCCAATCGAAGTAACACTAATTGGTATCGAAAGTGAACCTGTAAAATGCGAACAGCCAGAAAATGCGTAAGTGTCAATTGAAGTAACGCTTAATGGTATTGTCAATGTTCCATTAAATCCTGAACAACCATTAAACGCATTGGAACCAATCGAAGTAACACTGTTCGGGATCGACAAACTTCCTGTAAAACCCGAACAACCATCAAACGCATATGAAGTGATTGAAGTTAATTGATTAGATAATGTCAAAGTTCCATTAAATCCAATGCAACCAGAAAACGGGCCGAATCCAATAGAAGTAACACTGTTCGGGATTGTCAAACTTCCTACAAGGCCGCTACAGTTCGAAAACGCTTCCATGGTAATAGTGGTTATACCGGAACTGATTGTTAAGCCACAATTTGTCAAACTACTTAACGCTTTATAATCCCCAATGACAGGATTCACTGGGTTATATGTGATTGTAACAGATCTTATTCCCGAACAACCTATAAAAGCGCCATTGTCAAACGATGTAATTCCACTTGGAATCGATAAACTAGTTAAACCCGTACAACTCGAAAATGCTTCGGCTCCTATATATGTCACTGTCGCGGGTATATTTAATAATCCTAATATATTCGAACAATTTACAAATGCAAGACTTGATATCGTAATTAATTTTGACGGAAGTGTAAGCGAATTAATGCTTGTTCCCCAGAATGCTTGTTGACCTATATATGTCAACGAAGATGGAAAAGAAATTGATGTAATTTGTGACTGATTTTTAAACACTCCTGATTGGCCAGTCTGGAAATTTGTATCAGCAATACCGATTACAGGTATACTAGTCCCGGGTATAATGCTTGGTATACTCAATGCCGATGGCGGAGTTCCTGTAAATCCGTTTACATAGCCTGTCGTATTATCAAATGTAAGAGCAAACGACATTTATATATGAGTATATAAAAATCGTAAATTTTGTTCAATAGTCACAATTATAATGAAGTCCCATAGAACGCAAATGAATTTCTCACACCACTCGGCAAAGGATTCGGGATCAATGATGAAAATCCAGTGCAATAAGAAAATGCATATGCGTCTATATATGTTATAGTGGACGGTATAGTTAGTGTACCCGCGAAACCCGAACAATATGCAAACGCCGAACTATTTATTATAGTTACATTTGCAGGCACACTCCATGTTCCAGATAACCTAGAACAACCCGAAAACGCACTAGACCCGATTGAAGCTAGACTTGGAGGGAATGTCACACCGGTTAATTGATTACAACCTGAAAATGCACTATCTAAAATCGATGTTATTCCATCATTGATTGTTAAGCTACATCCCGACAAATCGCTTACTCCACTATAGTCGTGTATTGTTGTGTCATTTGAGTTGGATGCGATTGTAAGATTTTTCACATTCGAACAATTTTTGAACGCATTCACACCAATTGACGTAATACCGCTTGGTATAGTTAACGATGAAAACCCAGAACAACCCGAAAATGCTAAAGGACCGATTGTATAAAGATTACTTGGCGACTGAAAAATCACATTATTCAATTTATTGCAGTTTACAAATGCAGAATTATTTATAAAGTATATACCCTTATTAATTGTCAAATTGCAAGACAAATCGCTCAGCCCATGACAATCTCCTATGAAATTGTTCATATTTATTGCACTAGGAGCTGTTATAGTAAGAGCTGTTATTCCTAGACAGCTTGAAAACGCATTAGAACCAATCGTTGCAATGTTACAAGGCATCGATAAAGACGGGCCTAAATTAGAACAACCTGAAAATGCATGAGCTCCAATTGTTGAAATAGTATTTGGTAAAGTAAACGACTTATTATTAAACCCACCACAATTTAAAAATGCGTTTGCACTTATATCAGTTATACCAGAACCAATATTTAAATTGCAAGACAAATCACTCAATCCGCTATAAATTCCTATTACGCTGTTCAACAAATTATTTGTTATGTTTGTTGTGGTTATACCTAGACATCCTGAAAACGCATTAGCACCGATCGTGGTAATACCACTCGGTATTGTCAAAGTTCCTGTCAATCCTGAACAACCAGAAAACGCATTGGAACCAATCGTCGTAATACCTGGCGGCAAAGTCAAATTTCCTGTAAACCCGATGCAACCCGAAAACGCGTTAGCTCCAATTGTTGAAACTGTGTTTGGTAAAGTGAACGACTTATTATTAAACCCAACACAATTTAAAAATGCGTTTGCACTTATATCGGTTATACCAGAATTGATTACTAAATTACAATTTAAATCGCTCAATCCACTATAATTACCGACAATTGAATTGTAAGACGAGTCGTTTGTTATAGTAAGTACTGTTATTCTTGGACAATTATAAAATGCACCGGAACCAATCGTCGTTATCCCACAAGGCAACGAGATCGGTCCAAATGTTGAACCAGAAAAAGCTCCGGATCCAATTGTTCTTATTAAACTTGGTGATTGAAAATTCAATGTGTTAAAAGTTTTACAGTTCAAAAATGAGTTTGCGTTTATACCTGTAATACCAGAACCAATATTTACAACACAACCATTAGTTCCAAGACTTAAACCACTATAATCGTATATGGTCGGGTTCAATGGATTGCATATTATATTAATAGTTTGTATCCAAGCTCCCACAAATGCGTTTGCACCAATTTGACTAATGCCGCTAGGTATGGATAAAGTAGTACATCCTACAAACCCATTAAATGCATTTGCGCCAATTGTATTAATTCCAATTGGTAAAATCAATGGAGCCTGCGTTGACCAAGCACAGTTTGCAAACGCATTCGCGCTAATATCAGTTATACCAGAATTAATCGTTAAACTGCACGGAGGCGTCAAACTGCTTAGTCCGCTATAATTTCCAATCACGTGATTCGACAAATTATCTGTTATGGTAAGCGAATTTATATTTTTGCAGTTAGTAAATGCCCCAGTTCCAATTGTATTAATACCACTTGGTAACGTCAACGTATTGAATCCAGCGCAACCAGAAAATGCATTAGCGCTAATATCAGTTATACCCGGATTTATTGTTAAACTACAAGGAGTAGTTAAACCGCTTAGTCCGCTATAATTTCTAACGATGGTGTTCAATGGATTATTTGTTATGACAACCGTATTTATTTTCGAACAACCCAAAAATGCTCCAGCCCCAATTGTAGTAATACCACTTGGTAACATCAACGCATTGAATCCGGCGCATCCCGAAAACGCGTTTGCGTTAATAGTCGTTATACCGCTGTTAATTGTCAAGCTGCAATTTGTCAAATTCCTTAGACCTGTATAATCACCGATGACATGATTTGACGAATTATCTGTTATAACAATTGCAGTTTGGTTCGGGCAATTTATAAACGCATTTGTTCCAATTGAAGTAATACCACTAGGTAACGTCAATGTTCCTGTTATCCAAGCACAGTTTAAAAACGCATTCGCACTAATATAAAATATACCTGGATTTATTGTTAAACTACACGAAGACGACAAACTGCTTAATCCGCTATAATCTCTTATGTATTGGGTTGCGCTCAACGAATTGTATTTTACAACGACTGCATTAATTTGAGGACAATTTGAAAATGCGTTGGAGACAATTTGAAGAATACTAGTCGATAATGTCAATGTGTTGGATAAACTGGTGCAACCATCAAATGCATACGAACCAATAGTTTGTAAGTTGACTGGTAAAATTATATTGAGATTAGAACATTTTGCAAATGCGTAGTCTGCAACATTTATAACACTAACTGGCAAAGTTAAAGTTCCTATAAAGTTTGAACAACCCTGAAATGCGCGGCTTGGAATTGATGTAATTCCATCATTGATTGTTAAACTACAATTTTGTAAATCGCTTAGACCACTATAAAATCCAGTCGATGTGGTTGAACTGTTACGTGTTATTATAACTGATGTTATCTGTGAACCAAAAAACGCGTTAGCGCCAATTGTTTCAACCGTATTTGGTATCGACAAAGTTCCATCAAAGACACAACCTTGAAATGCATAAGCACCAATGTTCATAAGACTGTCCGAAATGGATAAAGTTCCCGTGAGTTTAGAACAGCCGTAAAATGCTCCTTTATAAATATTAGTAACACCCGCTGGTATTGTCAAAGTTCCACTAAGGTTAGAACAGCCATAAAACGTATTAACGTCTATAATTGTCAAACCAGACGGTAGAATCAAAGGCCCCGTCAAACCAGAACACCCCATAAATGCGCCAACACCAATCGAAGTAACGTTTGATGGTATCGTAAGATTTCCATTAAAATTCAAACATCCTTCAAATGCGCCAACACCAATCGAAGTAACGCTTGATGGTATCGTAAGAGGACCATTAAAATTCAAACATTGATTAAACACTAAATCGCCAATTGAAGTTAATTGATTAGATAATGTTAAAGTTCCATTAAATCCCCTGCACAAATTAAACGAAAAGTCTCCAATAGAAGTAACACTATTCGGGATAGTCAAACTTCCTACAAGACCGCGACAACTGTAAAACGAACTCGCGCTAATAGTGGTTATACCGGAACTGATTGTTAAGCCACAATTTGTCAAACTACTTAACGCTGTATAATTCCCAATGACAGGATTCACTGGGTTATATGTGATTGTAACAGATCTTATTCCCGAACAACCTATAAAAGCGCCATTGTCAAACGATGTAATTCCGCTTGGAATCGATAAACTAGTTAAACCTGTGCAACCCGAAAATGCTTCGGCTCCTATATATGTCACTGTTGCGGGTATATTTAATAATCCTAATATATTCGAACAATTCAAAAATGCAAGACTTGATATCGTAATTAAATTTGGTGGAAGTGTAAGCGAACTAAGACCTGTCCCATTGCAGAATGCTTGTTGACCTATATATGTCAACGAAGATGGAAAAGAAATGGAAGTAATTTGTGACTGATTTTTAAACACTCCTAATTGGCCAGTCTGAAAATTTGTATCAGCAATGCCGATTACAGGTAAACCTCCCACGGGAGTTGTTGATGGTATAACCAACGTCGATGGTGGTGTGCCGGTAAATCCGTTTACGTTACCAGAACCGTCATATGTAAGTGCAAACGTCATTTATACATTAAACAAGATATTATAATTTCGTTTTGGTTTTAGCGACGATCTTCTTTTTCAAGATTTTCGTGTCGGGTCTTTGTCGATCTTCTTTGTATTTCAAATATTCCGCGCGCAGTTTTTCCAGTTCGTTCAACCACATCTCGTGTGTCGTGGTATTTTTGACAATGTTCAATTCTACAATCTTATTTTCATGTTCTAAAAACAAACGATTTACGTTTTCCTTCGTCACACTATCCATCGTCATTTTCGTCAAATATTTATAATCAGCGTCCCCGTCAATAACTTCGTAATTTTTATCCTTTAACAAATTGGAAACGCACTCCTTCGTCTTTTTCCGCAGATCAATCGTCCCGTCCAAATTCTCCTGTATGTATTTCGCCTTGTTTTTCAACAACAGTAGTTCATTTTCCAGCGCCTTTATCATGTAATCCTTTCTCTTCGCATACAATTCCAATCTCGTTACGAAATAATCATCTATAATTTCAATAACCGTTTTGTATTTTTTCAATTTGTCGTTTGCGTCGAACAAATGCATGTTCGTGTTCGTGTTTGTCGTATATAATTTGAGTAGCTTTTCGGTTCCGTTGCATCCATTCTCGTCTACCGACGCTTCCATTACATCCAGTTGACCCTTCACAAACGTTATTGTGAATTCAACAGTCGTGTCTTTGCTCATATCCTGATAATCCTTTACGACGTTTACGATTTTTTTCCCAGTCTTATCTAGACCGGGGTCTATGAGATTTTCGAGCAGCTCCTTGAAATCGTCGGTCCAGAATCCAACCGGTAACTCGACCACCCGAATTTTATCTGCATCTATCTTTTCGTATTTGCCCTTGATCAAATATTTTTGATCCGTCATTTTTTGGATGGAGCCGATGAACCCTTCGTAATACGGAACAAATTCAGTTTCGATATATGTATCGTTCAATTTCATCTTCAAACAATCGATAATTTCTATGGGATTGTAGCACATAATGTCCGTGCTGAATCCGGTGCCAATCCCCTTCGATCCGTTGACTAGAACCATGGGAATAATCGGCGCATAAAATATGGGTTCCACTGACGTTCCATCATCCTTTAAATACGTCAACACATTGTCGTCCAACACGGGAAATATGCAACGCGTAATTTTGTTCAGCGCCGTAAATATATACCTCTCCGACGCGCTGTCGTCGCCCCCCTTCAACCTCGTGCCGAACTGTCCCGATGGGATCAGCAAGTTCACGTTGTTTGAGCCCACGTAATTTTGCGCCATTCCCTTGATGGCCTGATTCAAGCTGGCTTCGCCGTGGTGGTAGCACGAATGCTCAGACACGTATCCGCTGAACTGCGCGACCTTGATCTCGGTCGTCAAATTCTTTTTGAATGCAGAATACAATATTTTCCGCAGACTGATTTTCATGCCATCCATCAAATTTGGGATGCTCCTGTCGCAATCATACTTGGAAAAGTGGATTAATTCTTTGTTTATGAAGTCGTCGTAACTCACCGTCGTTTGGTTCGTGTCCAAATAGGATTCGCGGTCGTATTCCTCCAACCAATCTTTCCTGTCGTCCGCTCGTTTTTTGTTGAACACCATGTCGATCGCGTCGTCGCTGTCCTTGCCGTTGTGCTCGAACCCGACAATCTTCTTCTTCTCGAAATATTCGCGAAACTCTTTGCCCGTGCTGGTTCCAAGTCCCTTGTAATACTTGACGACCCATCCTGTGGATTCGTTTGTCTTTTTCCATTCTTCATATTCGCCCTCGTTGTAAAATACAATTTCGTTGTTCCCTTTCTTGGCCTTCAATATGGGGGTGTTCATGAACCCAATGAATCCGGGAATTTCCGCGAGGCTCGGCCACTCACACTGAAACAAGTTGATTCCCAGTCCTTTGATGTGACTGCCGTCCAAATCTTGGTCCGTCATAAACAATACTTTCCCGTATCTCAGGTGTTTGTACACATCGTCGATTGTCTTGTATTCCTTGTTTGTCTCGAGGCCAAGGGTCTTCTTGATATCGACAATTTCTTTATTTTCTGCGATTTTTTTGCTCGTCTCGCCGCGAACGTTTAACATCTTTCCCTTCATTGGAATCACTCCAATGATGTTGCGGTCCGTCGACGACAGCCCTGAAATGATGCCTGCCTTTGCCGAATCTCCTTCGCACAAAATTAGGATACATTCCTTGGATTTGTCGGTGCCTGCCCAATTTGCATCTGTCAGTTTAGGAATGCCGCGAATACTCTTCGTCTTCGTTCCATCCGTTTTTTTCGCGGCCTTTGTTTCCTTGACTTCGGTGATGGCACAAGCAGCATCCATGACGCCCATCTTGGCGAGCTTTTCAATGAACTTGTCGCTCACGTCGCACTTCGACCCGAACTTGGATGAAGGAGTGTTCATGAAGTCTTTCGTTTGACTATCGAATGCGGGATTCTCAATGTCGCATCGCAAGAACAGAATCAGCTGTTCCTTGATTGAATTCGGGTTCACCTTGACTTTCTTTTTCTTATCGATGTAATCGACCATCTTGCGGGTGATTTGGTTCAATATATATTCGACGTGCTTCCCGCCCTTTGAAGTGTAAATTCCGTTTACAAACGACACTTGCGAAAATTCGCTGCTTGGCGACAACCCGACGGCATATTCCCATCGTCCGTCGCCCTCCTCGTATACGCGAGGAGCCGCTGCTTTGTCGCCAATATACAAATCAATGTATTGCTGGAAATTCTTAACTGGAATCAACGTCGAATTGTATTTCACCTTTAAATTTTTATCTGTTACGGCAGCGATGTCGTAAACACGCCTTTTCAACAAGGCAATTGTGTCCGGACATAAACCGCTGATCCCAAGTCTCTTGTAGTCTGGTTTAAACGTGATCTTCGTATACGGTTTCGTCTTGCACTTTGTAATCGACGGCTTGCAAATTTCATCCAGGTTGTTCTTGAACTCTTGAACATATTTGAGACCGCGCACATGATCCACCGTCTCGATCTGCCCATACGTCGACCAAATCAAAACCAGCTTGAACCCAAATCCGTTCTTCCCCCCCACGATTTTTTTTTCTGTCTTGTCGTAATTCGTCGAAGTCCTCAGGTGCCCGAAGATCAACTCGGGGATCCATATTTTATATTCGGGGTGTTCGGCCACATCGATTCCGTTGCCGTCGTTCATCATCACGATTGTTCCATCGTCTTGAATTGTGATGTCGATTGCGGTAACGGGCAGTGAATTGGGCACATCATTTGAAATCGCTTGCGCCATTCTTACGACGTGGTCGCGCGTGTTTACGGCCGCCTCGTCGAACAACTTGAACAATCCGGGAATATATGTTGTATTTTTTTTCACAATCTTGTCTCCCGAATCGTTCATGATCCACAAATCAGCATCTACATTTTCGACGGACCCGATATACGTGTCGGGGTTGTCGAGAATGTGCTGTTTGTCAGTCTTTTGTTGATACTTGTCTTTCAAGTCGGTCATTGTGTTATATGAGTTTGCCTGTTTATATTTATGTCGTTTCATTTTTATAATAAAATCGACCCCTGATGTTCAACATTCGTGTAGTATAAAATTATTTTTTTTACATCGGGTTTCGAGCGAAAGAAGAGAGAATAACTAAACGTAGATTCTTGAACGCCGATGCACACGTTGTTGCAGGTTTGACCGATGTGCATGTCGATGATTGCCGACACGTCTCTGTAAGGAGACAGTTTTGGAGTTTGAATGAAATTGTAATGGTTGTCTCTCAAAAACGCAACTACCGCATTGTCGTAATCGCTGGCAAGTAAAATTGTGATGGAATCTTTCTCGATAAACTGTTTGATGATTCGAATGTAATTTGATTCCAATCTCAATTTATACAAGTGAAGATCGGTATATTTGCTTTCTTTTCCCCAATGCGCAATCGCGTCATCTTCCAATCGCAGATGAATCGTGTTGACCTTTTTATTTTGGTCTATGTTGTTTTTTACGAAATCTTGCGATTTTTGGATTATGTCGTCGCTGAATACAAAATTACCAACCATTTCTTGGAAAAGAGGCGTTCCGTCATTGTATGTTTGTAGAGTGGGAACGTAGTTCAAATCGCGATAATTGATGTTAACCGCATTTGTTAGAAACCCATTCCTTGTTTCATATTCATTTTCAAACAGTATATCGTTGATCGAATAGGTGACAAACAACGACCTTTGACCCTTTACATCAACGAAAAACTTTTTTTTGAAATATTCGTATGGATCTCCTTTGATCGAGTTTAAATTGACACGTTTTTCGATTGACAACTCTTTATTCTTGCAGAAGTCTCTCGCTATTTGCTCCGTTATATCGATATTGTATGATTTGTTACCGTAACGGACCCTTTCTACATTGAACCTGAAATCGTAACCATCAATGAGGACAATGTCGTATTTTTTCAAGTATTTGTTCGTCTTGTCCATATTTAGAATGTCGCTAACGTAACAATATTCGGTGCCGTGAATTTCCTTTAGATATCTGCTTATAAAAATGTGCTTTATGTTCTTTTCATGTGCATGTCTGCAGACCCCGACAATCGAATACAATTGGTTGCAAAACCCACATCCGGGCGTCGGCGTTAGATTTAGAAAATACGACGTCATATCCCTATATGTAAACGCTGTTTTTATGTTGATGTCAATCGCTAATGAATATACTACGAATTGTATAAAAAATATACAATACATTCATAACAATAATATAACCAAATATAAGGCATGTAACAAATGTTTGTGCTAATATACGGATAATAAAATTCATTATAATATAGATTTATTTTACTATGACAAGAACTAACACAAATACGGGCCGTTTGATTAATTATGTCGCGTTGTATAGCGCGCAAGGCAAAGAGGCGACGTGTTTTTGCATCCCCGATAAATACGACAAGTTTATTCGACAAAGCAATTCATCCAACATATCCAACAATCAAAGAATCGCCCAACGAATCAACAGTAGTGTAGGAGGAAGCACACAATTCGGGAGTTATTATTTGGGTCAACCGGTAGTCATAAATTATTTAGGACGAACCGAAGGTCAACCTGGCGGAGGAGGATCTCCTCCAAAGAACAAGTTCTAATCAACCTTTTCAAAAGGTTGAGCCAAATCGCTTTTAGAAAAATCGCTTTTAACCAAATCCATTTTGCTCGCTTTTTTTTAAAGCGATTTTGCTCCACTTTTTCTAAAAGTGGATAAGGTGGAGTTTTATTTTCTCTCGTAATTTTATAATGACTCGTTTCACAAAAAGCACCAATGGAAAATACGTTGTTAAGGGCCACAAGTTTGAAATGTTGATTGGAACTCGCGCCCAAGTTTGGCACGGGACTGCGTTCAAAACATCCGGAGGACTCACCAAAGGACATTTGCTTCAAAACAAGGCCGGTCGCATCGTTTCGAGGACGAAGCACGCGACAGCCAAGAAGGAAAAGCGCCTTGTTAAGGCGGGATATGGAACCAGGAAGGGTAAGTTTGGGTTCGTTATGCTCAACAAGTCATCTAGTAAATCCAAGTCTAGGTCTAGGTCCAGGTCCATGTCTAAATCCAAGTCTAGGTCCAGGTCCATGTCTAAATCCAAGTCTAGGTCCAGGTCCAGGAAAATGCGCGGAGGCAACAACATGCTCGCATTGAGCCCGTCCGACTACGATGGCCGCGGCGTTGGAACATCTGGAGTTGATCTTCAATTCGTCGCAGGTAACGCAAATTAAGGAATTTTACGATTTAGCAGTGAACCATTCAGTTTCTATGAACTTTTCGTATACAATATGCTGCGAAAGATTTATATACAAAAACTTTTCAAAGAAACGTTTACTTACGATCAACTTTTTCGACTGTAACACACAAAAATTATAATAATAATTGTACGCGTCATCAAATGATATCAACGCCAACTTATAATTATTATTTACTTGCTCCTTTATATATTCAATTGAATCTGTAATGTCTTTGTTTTTATCCCATAAAATACAACTGACATTCAAAATGTATTTGTCTTCTATTATCACAACATTTGGGAAGAAATGTTTTAGAATTTTAATAACAGTTTCCTCGTTTATGTTACCGTTTGTCATCTTCGAAGGCCACAATTTGAACAGCGAGCATACTTCATCTACTTCTAGTTCGTTATCAATTGGTCCGGTTACTGACGTCTCCCAAAAATTGATAAAATCGCTGTGGATCGGCAAATATCTGCTCGTTATGTTTAAAAACGAATCTGTCGCTTCTTCGAAAGTAAACTTATTTTGTAACATCGTCTTCAGCGCATTTGAATAAATCATGCTAGGAAGATTCAAGTTCGAGAGATATTGTTTCCATATAAAATGTAAATTCTTCCATTCGAGTTTCACGCACGTAGACGAAACATTGACACACTTCAAACAGAATCGATCGACGATTTCTTCAGTCGTTGTATTTTTCAAATAATACACGTAGGATTTTAGATCTTCGTCCGATTTATTTTCTATAAATTTATCCGCGTCTCCGTAACGAATCGAATAATGCGCTGCTATACACAACAGATCGAGACCATTGTTCCTCACAATATTCTTCCACGTGTCGTTGGAAAATGTTTCGTTGATTTTGATCAAACGACAATTCTCGTAAGAGTGATTCTCGTGGTATTTCGTCATAAAATTGTGCGTCGTATTTGAATTTCCTATAGATGCCGTGGCAATGCTGTCAAGATCCATAAACATTTTCTTGTATTTTTGGCTGACTAGGAAAATGTGATTGGAGTTCTTCTTTAGGATGTTGTCTCCCACGATGGTGAGAAAATATTTAGCTTCATTTTTTGTTGAGAATATAAATGGGCACAACAACCCGAGGATGTTCTGGATTGTGTCCGTTTCGGGAATCGAACCGAACAGATTTCGGTCTTTGATTTGTTTCAATATATTGATTTTTGTCTTGTATTTCCACTGCAACAGAGTTCGGTCTTTGGAAATACTCGACAATAAGTTGTGAATTATATCGTCGTCCTTTACAATTGTGTATTGTTTGCCGTTGTATTCGTAATAACAATTGTTAGTCGGCAGATAAAAATACTGATTTTTGCTCAGGAACACTTGGATGAAAATTTGCTGCTCTTTCGTGAGAAAATTTTGTCTGTCGACCCTCTTTTCGAAATTGGACCACTCGTTTTCGAGAGTTTTAGGCAGATAATTGACAATATGATTTTCGATCCTCTGCAACATGTATTCGTTGTCTTTGTATTTTTCATACAACCCCGTTATAGATTGAATACATTCGTTCATATTCTAATGTTGCAAACAACTATTTAAATACTTATTTGTTATTTTATCATAAATATGGTTGCAGCAGTTCCTAATAATATCTATGTGATCTCGAGTTTTCACAATGTTCCTGCCGATACTGGTTCAGTTGTCAAAAATCACTTTTGGTGGAAAAACGAATTGATCATTGATAAATTGGTTGGTTATTTGAATGCGAAAAACATACAAGAAAACGTGATTGATATCGGGTGCAACATAATACCATTCAAAAAGGCAACCCACGTCGTCGACTTTGAAAACAACACGACCAAAATACAAAACATTGAGGATAAAAACAAATTCAACATTGATTTGGATCTTGATAGATTGCCCGTCGTCGACAAATTCTTCAATTTTGTTTACTGTAGGCATACGTTGGAAGACATTGCAAATCCACAATTTGCGCTGCAAGAAATGATGCGAGTATCATCGAGAGGTTTCATCGAAACTCCGTCGCCGTTAATCGAAAGTTTAAGGAGGATCGATGGGTTGAATTGTGATGGAATGAATCCCGAGTTGAATTATTGTGGCTATATGCATCATAGATATATCGTCTGGTCAAACAAGATGAATAACACAATTTATTTCCTACCCAAATATCCAATCATCGAATATTTGAAGCACAACGAAGTTTTTCTAAACAAATGTGTGTACATCGCCAACAATTTTCCCGTATATTGGAACAACTATTATTTTTGGGACGAGCACAATACACCCAATGTTGTAGTATACAGACACGGCGTAAATTTCAACATAAACGAAGATTTTCCAAAACTTCTATATGAAGGTGTATATGCGTCGATTGAATACACGAATCATTTTTTATTGAGATTGTAAAATATGCGTTTGAAATCCAAATGATTTAAAGATTTTGAACATTTACAAGTATAATGGCTAATTTTATCGAACATCACGGGGCATCCACGGAAGGGAATGTATTGACCATCAAGACGGTTCAAATCGCCCCGTTTAGGACGCTCATGACGGCGCTCAAGGATATTTTATTGGAAACGAACATTTCGTTTCAGCCCGACGGAATCCGGATCATCAACATGGACAAATCTCACACAATCCTCGCCCATTTACATTTAGCGGCCCAGAATTTTGAATTCTATGAGTGCAAGAAGGAAAAAATTATCATTGGAGTCAACATGTTTCATCTGTTCAAGCTGATCAATTCGATCGACAACGACGATACGTTGACGATATACATTGAAAATGCCGACTATGTGGACGGCATCGTTTCCCATTTAGCGCTGAAATTCGAGAATGGGGAAATTAAGCAATGCAAAACGCAAAAGTTGCGATTGATCGAGCCTGAGCCCGAGGAGCTCGAGTATCCAGATGTAAAATTCTCCTCGATTATAAATTTACCTTCGGCTGACTTCCAGAAGATTATTCGAGATTTGTCGTGTATTTCTGATAAATTGGAGATTAAGTCAGTTGGCAATGAACTGATATTTAAATGTTCGGGACAATTTGCATCGGCTGAGATTCACCGAGCCGAATCAGACGGAAGCATGGGGTTTGTTTTGAAGCAGGATGCCGCAAAGGTGATTCAAGGCGAGTTTTCCTTGAAAAATTTGGGATATTTTATTAAATGCACCAATTTGTGTTCACAGATCGAAGTCTACTTGGAAAACGATCTGCCGCTCGTTGTTAAATACAACGTTGCTAGTCTAGGAGAAATTAAATTGTGTTTAGCAGCACTACCTTCTACTTGATTTTTTATGTCTATATAATAGACATGTCGAAATATTATAATAAAAAAAACTGTTGTATTTCTGCAGGGATAGGTCCAGTTGGCCCAGTCGGCCCAGCAGGCCAAGGTAACACCGGCAACACAGGACCTACTGGCCCTACGGGTATGATGGGACATATTGGTCCAAGTCGAAGAGGCGATACCGGACCTCCGGGTTCAAAGACGTTTATTGTCGATCATCCAGACGATCCGGTTAACAAATACTTGGTTCATTCTTGCTTGGAAGGGCCCGAGGCGGGCGTTTTTTATCGCGGAAGCGGGGAAATAACAAACAACAAAAGTGTAGTTATTTGTCTGCCTGCTTACGTAAAGAAATTATCACTTGATGTTACTATAAGTGTATCGCCCATTTACGATGGACGTTTAAAAATGTATAATTTTACGGAACTTGAAGGCAACTCTTTTACAGTTTACGGCGAGAATGGAAGGTTTAATTGGATTGCAATCGGTAAAAGAAACGACATTCTAATTGAGCCGGAAAAAGAACAAGTGAATTTATCTGGAAAAGGACCATATTTATGGAATTTGTAAAAATATTTAAATCTTCATATGATGTATAAATGTCAAGATATTCAATAGGTAGTCAACGGTGTTGCGAACTAAAAACTCAAGGGCCCACTGGCGCAACAGGCCCAACAGGGCAGGGCGCAATAGGCCCGGCGGGTGATACGGGACTTCAAGGTCCAAGTGGACCAGTTGGCCCGACTGGAAGAAATTGTATAGGACCTACCGGCCCCCCGGGAAAATCCTTTATCATAGACCATCCAGACGACCCAAGCAACAAATATTTGATTCACGTATGTTTAGAAGGCCCAGAGGCGGCGGTTTATTACAGGGGTAAAGGAGAAATAACAAACAATGCCAGCGTTGATATCAAATTGCCAGAATATGTAAAGAATCTGGCAACTGATTTTACCATTCAAATTACAGCGGTTTATGATGGAAACGTGAAAGTATACAATTTCGACGAAATTCAAAACAACGCATTTACGGTTTATGGCGAAAACGGCAAATTCCATTGGCTTGTAATAGGAAAGCGGTTCGATATTGACGTCGAACCGTATAAAAAAGACGTCATCGTGAAAGGCGACGGCCCTTATTTATGGATTTAGAAAAACAATTGCAATCCAAAACATATTAAACGGATTTATTATCTTTTACGAATGGCGGAAGAAGGAAAAAAAAACATTACTGTCGTAAGTGCATTTATAAGAAATATGAATCATCGCGAAGATTACAAATTGGAAAAATACTTAGAATACGGTAAAACGTTTTTGCAGGCGAAAATCAACAAAATTGTGTTTCTCGATCCGGAGACATACGAAGAACTAAAAGTGTATGCCAACGACCATACACGGTTGATTGTAACTCGAAGAGAAGATATCTATCTCTATCAATACGTTCACTTGTTAACAAACTTGCGAATTCATACAACCAAGCAGGATAAAGATACGATGGATTACTTCTTTCTTATGTGCAACAAGACTGAATGGTTAAAACAAGCCATCGAAATGAATCCGTTTAACAGCGAAAATTTTGTCTGGGTTGATTTTGGAATTAGATACGTATTTAAATGTGGAGATGACGAGTTTTTAAATAGCATTGAACAACTGAACAACAAATCATATGAAAAAATAAGAACAGGATCTGTTTGGGGGAAATTCAATCGAACCTATTATAACGAAGATCCCTACAGCGATGTTATTTGGCATTTTGGAGGCGGAGTTTTCGGGGGAAATAAAGACCGTCTCCTCGAATTTGCCTCGTTGACAAAAGATATGTGTATTCAAACAATGAACGAAAAAAATACAATTATGTGGGAGGTGAATGTATGGTATTTAATATACAAAGAACATCCCGAACTGTTTGATTTCTACGATTGCGAACACGATCATAATTTAATTGACAATTATTAATAAATAAATATTTTTTCAATATAAATATATGTTATATTGAAAAAATATTGTAAATGAGCGCTACAATAGTTTCTGCGTTTGTCTCATATGTGAATTCTTTTAGAAATGTAGAACAATACATAGATTATGGACGTCGACTCTTGGAAATAAATGATGTCAAAAAGATTATTTTTATAGAAAAATCAGTATACGATCAATATTTGCACGAGAACAATTATCAAAACACTCATTTTGTTTTTATAGTAAAATCCGACATCTACTTATATGAACATATAGACAAAATAACAGATTTTAACATGATCTCAGGCAATCCTATGAAGGATACATTAGAATATATGTTCGTTCAATCCAATAAAACCGAATGGATAAAACAAGCAATTGAGCTAGACCCATTTCAAACGGAACAATTTATATGGATTGATTTTGGTATTTATCACATGATGAATATAGATTTTGGTAACTATGATATGATCGACGATGATGAGTTTCATGAATTAATATATAAAATGACGCAAAAAAAATATCAACAAATTAGAGCTGGTGGTTGTTGGGATTTAGATTCACAATATCATGAAGAATATTACACTAAACCGATGTGGTATTTTGGTGGAAGTGTTTTTGGTGGCGATAAAGCGAGTTTGTGTAAATTTGCAGATTTGATGAAACAAAGATGTTTGAATATTATCAACGAACGAAAAGCATTCTTATGGGAAGTGAATATATGGTTTTTTATCTATCTTGAAAACAAAGAATTGTTTGACATATATAGAACCTACGAACATGGCAAAATAATGATAAGCAAATATTGAAAAAATAATAAAAAGTAGTTTTTGTATTATTTTTTTATGGTTACGTTATTACGTGTATTTAACAATTGAATCGATTAACTTTTTACTGTAAATACCTACCCGAGTAGTCCTGTCCCATATACTGTAATTTATCATCACGGAATCATCTTTAACTATCAACCCAATACAATATTGAATTGGTGCATCCTCGTATTTGAACGGAGCCGAATAACGCAACAAATTGAGCCCCTCGTCAAACACCGCAATCATGTCGTAATAATGACGAGGTTGTTCATAAGACGCAATATGAAGCACGAACCAAATTTCGACTCGGTTTGTTTGTTTGTTTAAATACTTGACCCCGCACGTTGATCCTCTCGTCCTATTAAATATGTTTGGCATTTTTCTTTCCTCTACGAGATTGATCATGTTGTTTTCTCTGTCAATATCGCAAATTTGCAGGGGGCACCACTTGTAAATAATATGCGTCGCCTTTTTGTAATCCACATATACCCAATTCTTTTCGCAGTTGTTGTCGACGAAAGACGCCCTCAATTCCTTGAATTCCAATTCACTCTTGGTCACATCATAATTTCCGTAAACAATGCCTAGATTGTTGTTTTGAAACTGACCCGTTCCAATAAACAATAACTCGTCCGCGTTTTGAAATATCCTGACATCTTCGATCCCAACATAACGTCTTGTAGGGTCAGTGATATTGAAAAATTTATCATTTGTAATTATATAATCATTTGTTAGTTCAACAAATCGATTCATCGTAATGATGTGATCATTGCAATCCAAATATCCACCGCCGCCGTCGATGTAGTAATTCACATATCGTATATTAAACAAATAGCCGGACCAATCATTTTTTGGAACGATGCAACTCGACGACGATCGAAACTTTACCAATTTCCCATCAACTGTCTGTTCAATTGTGTCGTCGAAATTCAATACATGCGACGGTTTCAATACATCTTTGTAAAATTTCATATTTCGAAGTAAATTATCTTTCACACCGCCATCTCCACAGTTATTCAAGATCTTTACGACCTCGTTGTTTATATTCTTAACCCCTAAATACGAAGCAATAATCGTATACTCGTTGTCTAATTTATACGTGTAAACGTCATTGTGTAAAAACAAATATCCATCCCGATTCAAATTTAGATTCGCAATGTCTTTCGCAGTTTGATAGAATAGGTTGGCCAATTTGTGTTTTGACACGATACGATAATGATAAATAATTTCGTATAAATTTTCCACACGATTTGGCAGATAGTTGAATCCGTCCATCCACGTAGTAATTGCTTTATCAATGTTTCCCATCCTTTTGTGACAAAAACCAAGCTTGTAATAACTGTACCACACCTCTTGGTCCCAACCGCCAATTTGAATGCGTTTCTCGTAGTTTTCAACTGCTTTTTCTAGGTTCCCCAAATCCATATAGCTGTTTGCCAGGTAAAAATGATAACGATCGTGATTCGGTTCAAGCGCAATCGCCCCTTCAAGAAGTCGAACATCTCGCTCAAATTTATCACTCTTGCATCCGCCATCACCAAAATCTCGAATGAAAATGTCACTCTTTGTAAACGTTTTCGTTTTACTTCCGCTCGGTGTCGATATGTATTCGTGCGTTACCCCGATGTAGGTGAACAACCCGTTGTTTTTTAGAATTCTCGTGTTTTGGTAATAAAAATCGTCGCTCCCTTGTAAAACACAACCGACGTCATATTCCTTTAACACTTCCTTTTTAAAACTACCAACTTGGAGCACCATGTCGGCATCCAACAACAATACATAATCCGATAAGCCCAAACAACTCTGCAGAGCAAAATTGCGATTGTGAGCGAAATTTTGGAAAGGCTCTGTTACGACGATTCCCTTTATGTTTTTACTGTTGAAATAGTCTTGAATCAGTTGAACAGTGTTATCTGTCGATCCAGTATCACAGATACAATATGTATCAATAATAGGCAGAACTGAATCAAACAATCGAGTAATGATTTTACTTTCGTTTTTTACAATCATATTTAAACACAGCGTGGGAATATAACCATTTTCCATAATTTCCATAATACATAATAAGTCGAGTCTATTTAAATTATTATTCAATATGATTTACAATTGTCTACAAAATATTTTATATATAATTATATTATAAATGGCATGCACTCGATTTTATTACGACCCTTGTAGGACTAAAAAACAATTGCAACAATCAACCGACCCGGGTAGATGGATATTGAATGTTCCCGGCAATGGATCGAACCCATGTTATATAGAAGATCCTCAAATTATTATTCAAAAGTGGGGCGCCAACATGAGAACCAATACTATCAATTTAGAAAGCGATCTTTTGGGCGTAAACCGACAAATAGGCAGAGATTGTTTAGGAAAAGACAATTACAAGAGTTACAACGTCCCGAACGAACCCATCAAGTATCCCAATTGTAACAATGTTTTCACCGAACAGTCGAGGGCGATCGCTCCTGCGTGGATGGTTCGAGACAAAGAACAAGTCGACTGGTATTACCCACCATTGAATCCTCAGGAAAATACGTGTATGTCTTTCTCCAACAACTTAAATACTCGCATTTTAGAAAAGGATTATTTTACACCAAAGAGAGATTGTGTTATCAACGAATCGAACAATCTGTTGCCTGCCAGTTTCGATTTGATAAAGGGAGGTAAAACTTGTATGCACGACAATTCTTGCGCATCTACAAACTTGCAAAATTAACTTTATAAAAATATTATACTTTATATATATTATGGAATTAGCAATCCCTTTAATTGCATTGGGAGGAATGTATGTAGTATCAAATCAAAAAAATAAACCATGTGACGCAAGAGAAAAGTTTACGAATATGGGAAAGCCGACAAATTATTTGCCAAATACAAATACACCGCCTCAAAATTTCCCTGTCCCAAACATAAATCAATTGGTAGACACTGTTCAAGAATACCCAAATCCCAACGCCGCCACAGACAAATATTTTAACCAGAATCTTTACGAAGAGAGGGTTCGAAAAGGAGCAGCGGTTGGACAAAATCCTCAACAAATATACTCCATGTCCGGAGATTATCTCGATTCTCAGCAGTTCAAGCACAATAATATGGTGCCGTTCAATGGAGGCAAGGTAAAGGGTAATACTTTCAATGCAAACATCGCCGAAACGGTGTTGGATAACATGATTGGAAGCGGGTCGCAAGTAATCAAAAAAATAGAACAGGCCCCGCTCTTTAAACCAGAGGCGAACATGCAGTGGGCTTACGGCGCCCCAAATCAAAGCGACTTCTATCAATCGAGAGTTAACCCTGCGATGAAAAACAATAATGTAAAGCCGTTCGATACCGAGTATGTGGGGCCCGGATTGAATCAAGGTTTCGGGACAAGTGGAAGCGGAGGGTATAACTCGGGGATGGAGGCGCGCGAAAAATGGTTGCCGAAAACAGTCGACGAACTTCGTGTCGACACGAATCCGCGTCTCGAGTATGAGTTGATCAATCACGAAGGCCCCGCAAACGCACAAATTAAAAATTTGGGTAAAATTGGGCGTGTCGAGAAGCAGGGACCCGACACCTTTTTCATAAATTCGCAAGATCGTTGGTTGACTACTACCGGGGCAGAGAAAGGCGAAACATTGAGGCCTATCCAAGAAATGGGAATATTGAGGCGAAATGACATCGTTACGGATTACGCTGGCCCGGCCGGTGCTGCCGACAGAAAGGCCGCATATGCGCCTGAGAACTTTCAAGCGAGCAAACGACATCAGCTGCCGGCCTGCGACGTGAATCATTCCGCTGCAGTCGGCAAAGGACCCACAACCGACGGAGACAATTACCTTCGCAGTCACACAAACTACAGCAATCATCGTTCGACTATTAAACAGCCCGATACTTTGAGGAGTGGGTTTGGAGGAGCGATTGGAGCCGTTATAGCTCCATTCATGGATATTTTGAGGCCTTCTCGCAAAGAGGAAACCGTGAACAACATTCGAATTTACGGAGAAGCCGGATCAAATGTCCCGCAGAGCTACGTCTTAAACACGAATGACACTACGCCGACCACTATCAAAGAGACAACGCTTTATTCGCCGGAATTCAACATCAATAACCAAAAGGAGAGTATTTACGTGAACAATTACACACCAATGGATTTGACACAACGAGACACGACCAGTTGCAATTATATAGGAACGTCGGGGGGAAACGGAACTCAATACGGCGACGTCTTGTATGATGCAGCGTATCGTCAGCACAACAATGATATTAAATCGGCTACGATCGACAATCGCCCGAATCAGGGAGGCACCCAAATGTTCAATACTCAAATGAATGTAAATATAGCCAGACAAGACAGTGACCGATTTAATTATCGAGTAAATGCTCCGTCGTCTGTAGTTCACATGCCTCCGTCGAAGGAGAATTATGGAAGAATGAACGGGCCTCAAACTTACAATCAAGACATTAACTGTTCGCGCATAGACGGGGATTTATTGCAGGCGTTCAGGTCTAATCCTTATACACATTCGCTGACTACATCGGTCTAATTCCACTTTATCCACTTTATCCACTTTTGAGAAAAGTGGAGCAAAACCAACGCTTGAGAATGGTTGATAAATCGATCTCGAGTATACCTTTCAAAAAGGTATAACCAAATCCATTGCGAATATACCTTTCAAAAAGGTATAACCAAATCCATTACTATTTTGCTCCACTTTTTCTAAAAGTGGATTTTGCTCCACTTTTTCTAAAAGTGGATAAAAGTGGATTTGCGTAGTAAACACACATAAAAACAATTCACATATAACAACAAGTTCAAGCATGTTGTTAAATATACATCAAAATATAAAAGATAAATTAGATTGCTTTCAATCGAAACACAAGATTCCAAACATTATATTTCATGGCCCATCTGGGAGCGGCAAGAGAACAATCGTAAACGAATTTATACACAACATATACGACAACGACAGAGAAAAAATAAAGTCATTGGTCATGTATGTGAATTGTGCCCACGGTAAAGGGATCAAGTTTGTTAGAGACGAACTAAAATTCTTCGCCAAGACACACATCAATTCAAATGGCGGAGATGTCTTCAAGAGTATAATACTGTCGAATGCCGATAAACTTACAATGGATGCCCAATCCGCACTGCGTAGATGTATAGAGTTATTCAGCCACAACACACGTTTTTTTATTATTGTGGAAGACAAATACAATTTGTTGAAACCGATTTTGTCGAGATTCTGTGAAATCTATGTTCCGGAACCGATACACAACGACAAAACAATTAATCTTTATAAATACAATTTAGATGAAACATTTAACATGAGAGAACTAAAAAACAGTAGGTTGGATCGATTGAAAAAGGATTTGGTTAAATCACTCGATAAAACCACGGATATGAACAAATTAATGTTGTTTTGTTCGAAACTGTATGAAAAGGGCTACAGTGGTTTAGACATAATAAAGGTACTGGAAACCCCTTCCTTTTTAGAACATACTGTTACTGTAGAACGAAGATATGAATTGTTAATCGCATTTAACCGTGTTCGAAAAGAATTTAGGAATGAAAAAATACTAATGTTGTTTATTTTGAATTTTTTATTTTTAAGTTTAGAACTATCTTTAGAAAATATTTCATTTATGTAACATGGATGATTTTGATGTTAGCACACTGCACGAAAGCAGAAATGAATGGGCTGCTCGGTTGATAACAATTTTAACCCCTTTGATAATTGACGGATTTAAATCTATTATTGACGAAGCTATAAAACTTTGTAAGGCAAACAACGAAATGGGCAAATACTTGATGACGTTTCAAAATTTTGTTTGCAGGATCCCAAAATGGAATAATACGATTATCGAAACCGAACGAAAGAGAATTTGCGATAAAAGCGGTTGTTTGTATTTAGAAGATTTGGTAACGTGTGTGCACATTATTCAACTTAAGATTTTGACAGCAGTTAGGGTTGGACAAAAACAGAAAAAGATTGACATCAACGTCCCAAAGCTGGACGACTTTATTCACAAAGTTTACATAAGTGTAGCTAGAAAGGTTTATAAAAATGTTTACCTGTTTGATATCGAGCTTTCTCCTCTTCAAATACAACAATACAATCGCGAGCTCGAGAAAATAGTTCAAGAATGTATTTTGAATACGTTAAGAGAAAGTATCCCCGTCGAGGCGATTTTGAAGGAGTACATGAACGACGAGTCCGTGGAGGAATATATAACTGAAGAAATCATAAAACCCGAAGATGTAGAAAAACCAGTGGATGTAGAAAAATCGACGGATGTGAACAAAACGATAGATGTAGAAAAAACAATTAATGTAGAACAAACGATCAAAACTGAAATCCCTAAGCTATCATTCGACGATGTTGATTATGTAAAAGATCACGAAAATAACATTACACCTGTAAATGCTCCCAAATCTGTCGAATATTTAACGGAACTCGGCGAAACGCGTGCGAAACAAAGGGTTGACGATGATGATGATGAAGTAGAAAAACTTAAAATAACCGACCAATTGTTTAGTTTGTCTTCCACAGACGTTCATGAAATTGGTGAACCGGCTATAACTTTTCCCGAACTTAACGAGGAAATAGAGTTTGAGTTACTGGATTGAAATGCGTAAAATAGTGAAGAAGAATCTGAAAAGTTATTGTATATGGATAACATATTTGTAATCGCTGGAATAATATCCGTTGTTTTTCTCATTGCTAAATTTATCGAAATGAGGTTTATCGACAAAGAGAACAAACCGCTGAAATTGTTGATACGGGATGCTCTATTGGTTTATTTTAGCGTCGTTTTTGGTAATTTTATTATAGAACAATTGAAACCAATCAGCGGTGGCACTGGCGCTCCTCAAGTTTTCACAGATAACCCCGATTTTTGAAGAAAACAACTTAAACACATTTTTGAATGTAAAATAATGTCTTGTAATTATTTTATATTGACAAAGCCAAAGAATAGAGATGTATCGCAAAACAATGACAACCAAGTTATCGACAGTACGGACAAATTGAACTTTATTTTACCGTCGAATAATATACATTATTATTCGCAAAATGGGTTATTTGAATCCAATTTGATTGAATGGTCAAAGCAATTCTGCTTTTCGAACAAAGTTACGTTGGATATTGGCGCCCATAGTGGAACATATTCGGTTTGTTTGGCGGATAAAAGCCAACAGGTTTTTTCTTTTGAACCGCAAAAAATGACGTATTACTCTTTGTGTGGCAGCGTCGCGCTTTCAAATTTGAAAAATGTCACATGCATTAATTATGGCCTAGGATCAAATGATCAGGTCGGCGAAAAGGAATTGTTTATTGTGAGTAACGACGGGGGGGGATCGACCCTAATCAAAAACCAAAATCAAGTATTGGCTACAGAAAAGGTTAGCATTCGAACATTGGACAGCTTCGGGCTAACCAACATTGGATTTATCAAAATGGACGTCGAGGAAAATGAATTGAATGTTTTATTGGGGGCGACGGAGACTTTAAAAAAATCGAATTATCCTACCATATTATTTGAATCCAATACAGAAAATAAAGATTTGTTTAATTTTCTAACCAATTTGTCTTATAAAATTATCCCTATCAACGGGTATAATAACATGTTTCTTGCAAACAGTGTTTAGTTATACTCGAGAAAACCTTGTGCGTGCCATTTCTCTAGTAGTTTTTGTTGTTCTTCGAGTGCAAGCCCATGCAATGGCGAGTTTTTGACTACCATTACGGCATCAACGCCACATTTTTTACAAACTAGACAATTGTGCGTTTGGCGAAGGTTGGTCGTTTCATATATATCGCGACAATACACACACGCCACCAAGTTTTGTTCGTTTGGAGCGAATGTGTTTACGTTTCCGGTTACCCACTTCATGTATTCAGATGGTTGGTACACAGACATTATGTTATAAGAGATACAATACCAATAACAATTGTGTTTGATTCAATTTTATCCACTATACCTTTCGAAAAGGTATAACCAAATTGCATTGGTTTTGTTCCACTATACCTTTCGAAAAGGTATAACCAAATTGCATTGGTTTTGCTCCACTATACCTTTCGAAAAGGTATAACCAAATTGCATTGGTTTTGCTCCACTATACCTTTCGAAAAGGTATAACCAAATTGCATTGGTTTTGCTCCACTTTTTTTACACCTTTTCTCATTGAAAACGCCCATTTTTTATCTTGTTATATTGTATGAAGAAATATAACAAATTACTTAAAAATAAATTTGTAAAAAAGAACGCAGATATACATTGTTTGGTTGGCGAATATATTGTTATTGGAAATCCAAATATTAAATCATTTGAGTTAAAAAAAGAAAATATTGTAAAAATTAAAGAAGAAAAAGGTCATATATTAGGATGTTGTAAAAAAAATGATGATGAATTTGTGTATGGGATAAATTTATTTTCAGATGATTTCAGGCTTCATATATTACCATTATTTCCAATAAACGAACCCATTTATACATTTATATTACATAAGAACGGTGTTATACGATTTAGAATTAATGACAATATACCACAAATTTATAAATTATTATTTGCTTATGTTGATTCAACTGGGTTTATAGATACTATAAATAATTTAATTCATGTTTCAAAAAATGGTTGTTTTTGTTTTGGATTATTAACACAGGACAATAATATTGTAAGATATAATCGTTGGAATGATGATTGTGAATTATTTGCTGAATATATAAAAATTCATGATTGATTTCATAATGGGCGTTTTCAATGTGCGAAGGTGTAAAAGTGGATAAAAGTGGAGAAAAGTGTATTTTATCGTCCTGTCCACACTTTCACAACGCCTCTAGGTATTTTGTTGCGATTTACGTCCTCTTCATATGCATCGTATGTATACCCCCATTTTTGATAACTCATTATGTTTCCAAACAGTGATTTTACACCTCTGCATTCTTTGAAAAAGATAGTCCCAAATATTCTCTCTAACGAACATCTATCTTTTCTACAATTCACCGATTCAATCATATTCGAAATCTTGTATTTTGTCTCTAAACTCTGTAAAAATCTGTGATTGATAAAGCTCTGCACACCAAAACAACCACTCCACTTGGTGTCATTGAAATGGAACATTTGTGTATGAAAATCACGGTCTAGCATTTGTTTGACTGAACCGTTGTTTTGCAGTGCGTTTGCAATGCGCATTGTATTTGTTATGTTTTCTTTGTCTGCTTCAAATGTCCACAATGGCAATACGCGATGACCCAATAACTTATCGAAATTGATTCGTCTGTGAAAAAATATACTGTCGTGGATTATAACTGCATGTTCAAACCATTTATACTTCAAGTAATAATAATACGGGAGAAGTTCACCTCTCCCGGGAAACTCGCTTTGGATTATTTCTACATTCGTATAATCATTTTCAGCCTTTAGAAATTCTGTCCTGCTATTATCATCTATAATTACGATTTTATTGTTCGGGTAAAATCGCCTTATGCAACGGATTGAATTGTTCCAATATTTGTTAGTTTTTGCAGAATTGACGTGTCTCGTGATTACAAACCCATAGTTGTCCATCTACATAATCAAAACATAATTTATTAATCGATTAAATTATATTTTACAAACATACAGGTATTTTATCAATATCAAATATATCCCCTTTGATGTTACCAGTATATTCATATGCCTTAAATTCTGGTCTTTCCAACTGTTTATTTGGGGTATGATTGTGCACACACCTGGAAATCATTTTATAAAGTTTAAATTCTGGATATCTCTCGGTTCCATTGTTCTTATACAAAAGATTTCCTCCTTTGTCGTCGAGACACCATTCGTAAATCAGTCGTTTTACAGGATCGTCATGTTTTGTTTTTTTTACATCATCGATAACGTAATCGAATATAGAACATGCCAGCCTACATAAATCAAAACTGAAGTTGGGTTCCAATCTGGGTTTTTGGTCGTTGAAATACGGCTCTGTGTTGTATTGTGTTGCTGCATCTCCCCCCAATTTAAAACTGTCACTGCAAAACACCTTACCGTTGACCTTATAGATGCTTCTACCAAAGTCAATTATTTTGAATATCCTACCAAATGTCGACACTTTGTAATATTTCTTTTTATACAAATAATAGATGTGTTTTTTATCAGTTGAATTATACATTACATTATTGGTATGAAGATCGTTGTGTGTGAACGAAAATGTCTTTTGATACGTAATCAAAATCATTATAATTTGCATCAACGCCGAAAACCATTCATCTGTGCTTAAATCATTTGACAGAATAAGATCATCAAACGTATTTTCGCAACTCTCCATACAAATGACCTGAACAGGAAACTTGGGGATTGTTGCCTCTATGACTTCATCGATCGACGACTCTTCATCGTCTTCTGTCGGGGACCATTCTGTATCATCGTTACATGACGACCCCGATCTTGAACCGTCTTCAATGTCGCAATCGCTATCATCGTCGTTTGTATGTGACGATGTTGACGAGCACGTAGAATTACTTCTTAAAGTTGTGATATTGTGATCGTTCACACAAGAAATTTCATTAATGTCCATCACTGCAATTGTGTCGACATTTGTTATATTGTCTTCTTCAAACACATTTTCAAACGCGTCGTCGTTTAATGATTTGAATGAAATACACGATTTAGCACTTGAGTTGTATTGTATTTGAATTGGCTTCAACTTCTTTGCATCTTCAAACAAATGCTCGTAATCATCAACTTTATAGAGAATATTTATGTTTTTTTTGAAGAATTCAGAGTCGTTCAAGTAGTCTATATCGTCGAATATATTTATTTTGAAATCATTCTTGTGTGCTAGAAACGAACCGTAGTAATCGACACCGTTTAAAAAATTGTGGTCGTGAATGAGAAAATTAGTAAGAAATAAAAAAAGACCATCTACGTATGCCGAATTGTTCACGTCAGTGTATTTTGGATTCGTTTCTTTTGATGCAAGGTCCGGTAAACTGAACAAATTCGGGTCGTTCACGTTGTATTTCCCAATCAAATATTTGTATGGGTCCAGCAACGGAGCCATTTTGAAAAATATCTCGACATCTGTTGTTTTTTGATTGTGTATGTTCTTCACACGACACAATGAACCTTTGTTTTTTACATTTAAAATATACCATTTATGATTCAAGTTCACATGATTGAAGTTAGTTTCATTCAGCGAAAAAAATCGATTGTAGATCGGTATATAATTTTGCATTTTAGAAAGATACAAAGAGTCTGGATCTTCTAAACTTTTGAAAAGTTCGACATTTCTTCTTTTTTGGTAATTCACAACATTCGCCATTAGCCTTTAAAAATATAAATTCTCTGCGTTTTTAACTTATGTTTCATACATTAGAATGCGGTTTATTGAACAATTTAAAATGTTCGTTCATGTTATCAATGGCGTCTCTTGAATTAAAAAAGTTTGACATGAAAAACATCAGTTTCAAGCCGAATGAATCGAAAGGTCCAGTCGTCGTCCTCATTGGAAGACGTGATACGGGTAAGAGTTTCCTCGTTCGGGACCTGCTTTATTATCACCAAGAAATACCAATTGGCACAGTCATATCAGGGACCGAAGAAGGCAATGGTTTTTACGGCAAAATGGTGCCGAAATTGTTCATTCACAATGAATACAATACCGCAATCATAGAAAATATTTTGAAAAGACAAAAAACAGTCTTGAAACAAATCAAGAAGGAAATCGATACCTACAAACGAAGCACCATTGATCCTCGTGCATTTGTTATTTTGGATGATTGCCTGTATGACGATTCGTGGGCGAGAGACAAAATGATGAGATTGCTCTTCATGAATGGACGTCATTGGAAGATCATGCTAATCATAACTATGCAATATCCGTTAGGAGTCCCACCTGTATTAAGGACTAATATTGATTACGTTTTTATTCTAAGAGAGCCCTACATAGCAAATCGAAAACGCATCTACGACAATTATGCCGGAATGTTTCCCACATTTGAGTCCTTTTGTCAGGTCATGGACCAATGCACCGAGAATTATGAATGCCTAGTGATAAACAACAACTCGAAATCGAACAAATTACAAGATCAGGTGTTTTGGTATAAGGCCGACAACCACAATGACTTCAAATTAGGCTCTAAAGAGTTCTGGGAATTGTCGAAAGGATACAACTCCGATGACGAAGATGAGAAATATGATCCTGGGAACGTGAAAAAGAGAGGTTCTGGGCCGAAAATTAGCGTGAAAAAGGCTACAAAATGGTAATCATAAACTTTTTGGAAAAGTTTAACCAAAATTTTGTCTTACTCTACATTTGGGTAAAGCAATATTTTGGGTAGATTGGTTTTGGTTATAAAAGCAAAAACAATTAAATAAAATACAATATAAAGACATCCTTCTATTGTAAACTATAATGGATTCATCATTAAACATTGTTGAACTCATTGAGAATAACCCGATAACCAAGTTATCGAGCACATATAATGGCAAATTATTGACAAAAATTAAAGAGGGGTTCACAAATTTCGAGCAACAATTATTTGTTTCGAGCTTTTATTGTTATTTGAATTGTGACCAGAAAAATGATTTTGTCATTGATTTGGATCATGTATGGAAATGGTTGGATTTTAATCAAAAATACGGCGCAAAACGAATATTAGAACAAAATTTTGTTATTGATAAGGACTATAAAGTTTTGCTCCCCTTTGCGGGGGAGCAAACAAATACAAACTTGCTTAACCAACAGGTTAATCAAACAGTTGCCCATGAAGCTTCAGGAGCAAAAAAGGGTCGGGGTGGTCATAACAAAGAAATAATCATGTTAAATATCAAGACCTTCAAATCGTTGTGCTTGAAAGCCGGAACAAAGAAGGCGGATGAAATTCACGATTATTATTTGAAAATGGAAGAAATTATTCACAAAGTTGTTCAAGAAGAAAGCGACGAACTCAAGTTACAACTCGAACAAAAGGACAACATTATCATGGGAATCCAAAAAACCGCCGAACAAGAAAAACAACAAATAAAAAAGGATGTCGAACAAGCAACCATCAATCAATTCCCCAAGAACACTGAATGTGTGTATTTTGGAACAATTGATAACCCTGGACAAGGAGAGAAACATATCAAATTTGGACAGACCAACGATCTTCAATCGAGGGTCTACAATCATCGCGGGAAGTTCGACAACTTCGTATTGGTGACAGCCTTCAAAGTGCAAAATAAAATCGAAATCGAGAATTTAATCAAAAGTCACCCGAAAATCAAGAAACAACTTCGCCAAATCACCGTAAAAGATAAGGTATACAAGGAAATCATTGCTTATGATGAGACGACATTCACAATAAATAATTTGTCTTATTACATCAAGGAGGTGATCAAAAGCAAACAATACAGTATTGATAATTTCAATGTATTGTTGAAGCACAACGATGAACTTGAGTCTGAAGCAGTAATGACACGAATGAAAATCGACGAATTGACATCTGCCAATCTAAAGCTCGTTTTACTTGAAGAAGAGATGAAATTGAAAATCGAAGATCTGACAAAACAACTTGTCATTGCTAAACAGGATCAAGTAACAGAACCTGTTGTTGAAGACGATCAAAGTAAACGGTTCGCCGAATTCATCAATGAATGTTGTATCGTTCGCAATGATGTGGAAGAATCATCTACAAACATGGAAGGACAATTTAGGATTTGGAACAGAATGAAGCCATCCAAGGAGACATTCCATTTATTCAAGGAATATCTAGATACACGATTTCGACCGAAGCGACTGCAAAAACAAGACAAGAATCAAATCGTTCACGGATATGCGGGTGTCAAATTAACACCGATCGAATACAAAAGGGTCAATGATATATCATGTGACGCGGAAACATTTATTTTCAATGTTTGTCGTTTTTCGCCGACGGGAAAGATACTCAATTCAACGCTGATAAGTGAGTATCAACGATGGAAGAAGAAGTTGAACAAGGATGTGAAAGATGACGACATGAGAGAAATAAAAGAGTATTTGAATTCGTCGCAATACGTCCAAAAGGGGACTGTTTGGATTACCAATGCGAGCAACGAAGGGTATTACGGTTTGTCATTGAAAGAGGATGATGAATATCAACATAAGATCACGTCATCTACGGGCAAACGAGTGAACAAAGTGTGTGTGATCACGAATCAAGTTATCAATTCATGGGACACCATTGTAAAAGCAGCGACAAATGAAAACAGGTGTGCATCAAAAATGAGCAGAAGTATCAAAAACAAAAGTGTTATCGACGGATATTTTTATTCGGTTGAGTCGTAATTTTGGACCATTTGAAGTATTACATACTATAATCAAAAAACTGTTGCGCATTGTCACTGTATCCTGCCATTTGTTTTCCAATCCTCTCTGTGAAACAATACCATTCGTCCTTTGCTTGTAATCCTTTCCACACTTGATCGTTGCTATAAATCCAATGTTGTTTTGTTTCGTTTAATAACGGCATGGCCCATTCATACAAATCGATAATCGTGTCATAGTATCGTTTGTCAATGATGTATCCAGATGCCGTTTGTGCCTCCAATACCTTGATCAATAAACGATTGTTTGTTTCTTCTTTTTGAATTAAATTGTAGGACATCATCAAGACATCGTAATCTAGTTTCAGTTCAAAAAACGATGACAACTTTTGTTCGAATTCTTCTTTCGAAACCAAGAATGTAAAATCATCCTCCAATATAAGGACATTTGCATAATTGTTCAACTTTGCATTTTTGATTACACTCAAATGAGACAAACCGCAACCGTAAATACCAAACCCAGGTGTTTCAATTGCCTCGAATCTCTCGTATTTGAGGCCGAACGAATCCAATTCTTTTTCAATTTGTTCTCTTCGATCTGTCCGCTTATTCAAATTAATGTAATATATTTTATCTATATTGTGAGACATAGATAAAATAAAATAAAATCTTTAAGCGAATTCTTTTTTAAATAACTTAAAAAATGCATATGAATTGTCAATCTCATTGAAACATTCGTGTTTCCCTTCGACTATAATTTTATTTTTGATTTTGTCTAAAACACCTGGATTTATAGTAACAAAGCTTTCTTGGGACGCATAAAACAAAATACAATTTTTGTTTTTGTTGAGTGTTTTAGATATTTGTTCGTCTGTTAGCAACAAATGATTGTAACAATCTGCAATTTGACTTACTGGGATTAGCTTACATAGTTGTGTATCATTCATAATGTTTCCTTCGTTCCACAATTTGTTTTCAGGATAGATCATCAATTTCGGTAAATGCAAATGTTTTACAAATGGCATATTACACAATAATTGTATATTCGGTTCCTTATATATAAGCGGCATCAACAACACAACCTTTTGAAATTTTGAAATGTCATGTTCGAAAATATACCGCGTTAATAAGCACCCGCCCATACTATGACCCACTACGAAATCAAATGATTTGTCTCTAATTAAATCGCATACTTTATTGTAAACTTCACGTATGTCGTCGTTCAAATTGTAATTTACGTATGTTATGTTCATATCATTGTTGTCACAAAACGTCTTGAAATTATAATATACGTCCTTACTATTTTTATCGGGCAAAAATGTATTGTGACCTCTAACAAACAATATTTTCCTCATTTGTATATACAAATATTTTATTTCGTTGGAGCAAACGGTCCACTAATCAGTTCACTCTTACCATTGTCAGTTTTACCTACAACAATATTTTCACCTTCGAACAACTCCATTCGAATATCCGCTGCAGAAATAGTGTCCTTATCTTTTGTATCCAGAGTGTTGATGTTGTTGACACCGATCAAATTTCCCTGTTCGTCTATAGACTGCGTCAACGTATTGCCAGACTTTTCCGCGTTCTTGATATTTTCCTCAATCGCGTTTTGCTTGCTCTCTTTGACCCTCTGCTCGAATGCGCTCTTTGCGTTTGTCTCATTCTTCGTCTTCTCTTGCATTAACTGATTTAGTTCATCCTCCATATACTCTACTCGTCCAGTTTTGTAGGCCTCTGGATCCCATGGCATCCACATTCCAATAGGGCCGACAAAGACGTCGTGGTTCGGGTCTATTTCTCTCAACATCTTACATCTCAACTCAGCTTCCTCCATCGTCGGGTAAGACCCCCTCACCTTCAATCCCCTCGTGCAAGTTTGAAAGTTGTGCGCTAATCCAAACAACTTTTCTAGTTCCTCTTCATTGTTATCAATGTAGGTCTTGTAATCGTCCGCCATGTTTGTTTTTGTCAAGTTATCCTTTTCCTCTTTGACAAAATCCTTGAAATCGCTGGAAACATCATCGAATGACACATTGTATTTAAATGATACGAAATTCAAGAATTGCACACACTTTTCCATTGATTTATTGAATTCCCACTTCTTTAGGAATTGTTCAAAGTAGAAGATTTCCTTCTCTTTTAGAATTTTTTCAGGTGAAACAAAAGAAACACACACGAACTTTTGACCAGCAATTGATTTATCCTCTTCTAATAAATCTACGTATTTGGGATTTGGTTTACCATTTACGATTTTTCTCTCGAACCCGCCTTTTTTGGTTGACTTTTCTTTAGAATGACTCATTTTAATTAGTTTAGCTATTATTATTTAAGTTTTTTATCGCAATATATATTTTTTTCTTTTGAATTAATATAATGAACAGTTTAATAAACGTAGCCGAACTTGTCAGGAGGATCATTAAATATCTCGTCGAAGGATTGATGGTTGCCATCGCCGCCTATGCTATTCCTAAACGTTCCTTGAACATCGAGGAAATCGTTCTGATCGCTCTTACCGCCGCCGCCACTTTCAGTATCCTAGATACGTATGTGCCTACTATGGGAGTTTCTGCTAGGACCGGAGCCGGATTCGGCATTGGAGCTGGACTTGTTAAGTTTCCCGGAGGGTTTTAAACCTTATATGGTACCATATATTTGATTCATATCTAAATTAAATATGACAATTCTATCATTTCAAAGCCAATTTGAAATAATATTCCCTTAATGTATATGAAACGCAAATCAACTCGAGGACGAACTTTTCGACGAAACCGCAAGACACGAAAGAGTTATACACCTTTGGACATTGAAAACGCCCATAAAACGATATAAAGATTATATTCATATATAGAAATATACACGATGACATTTTATGAAATATTAAGCGAGTTCATTTTATCACTCACAATGCCAGGTGCGAAAGAAGGCGAAGAACAATAAATATATTTTGGTTATTCAATAAAATAACCAAAATGGCGTTTTCAATGTCCAAAGGTGTAAAAGGGGAGGATACAAGAAACGAGGAGGTGATATAGACAAATTAAACGATCCAGATTTCAACTCGAATCTTGCATTCGACAAAAAACAGACAGGTGGGGCGAATTTGGGAGCCGGATGCCCCGACCCGAATTTTTCTATTTACAATACGAATGAATTGAAATTGTTTCCCTACAAACCTTAATTTATTTGTCTTGTTTCTCTTTCTCTTGTTTCTCTTTCTCTTGTTTTTCCTTTTTGTTCTCCATTTTTTTTGATGTTACGCGCTCGCCGACACAATATCGTTTACCATCGACGTCATAAATAGTCCCTTTTGGTTCAGTCATACAAACTTTAATGTATTTTTCTTTAAGTGGGTTTGGCAATTTATTATATAGTTTTCTCGGATTTTTTGGTCAAGACTTTTTTGGAAAAATCGTTTTTGGACATTTTAGAAATGTCCATTTTTCGGAAAAGGACAATCAGTGTTTGAAAAACGTGTGTTTGTGACCATAATGAAAAATTAGCGTCTCACGACCAAAAAAATATTTTTCATTTTGTGACGATAAAAAATATTTTTATTGAATAGTTTGTAAACAAAATTATAATGTTTACAGACATTAAGGAAGAAAATGGAAGTATCAAAAATCCCAAAAATCCCCAAAATTTTCGAATGTGAACTTTGTTACTACAAAACAAGCAATCTAAAGGACTATACAAAACATTTATCCACACGTAAACATAAAAAAAAAGAAAAAGGAAGTAATTTGGATCAAATTTGTCCCAATTTATCCCAAAAAAAGAACCCCTCTTATATTTGTTTGTGTGGTAAAACATGCAAAACTCATGGAGGTATATGGAAACACAAAAAATCCTGTAAACAACTCGTTGACTCGACCAAAAATCAGGACAACACAATGAATGTAATTTTAGAAGTCATCAAACAAAACCAAGAATTCAAAGAGTTGTTGGTCGACCAAAACAAATCCATCGTAGAACAAAACAACAAAATAATAGATGTTTGCAAAAATGGGATGGGTAGTAACAACACTGTAAATTCAAACAACAAGGCATTCAGCCTGAATGTTTTTTTGAACGATGATTGCAAGGATGCTATGAATGTGACGCAGTTCATCGACTCGTTTGTTCTTCAATTGTCCGATTTTGAAAATGTTGGCAAGTTGGGATTCGTAAATGGTATTTCCGACATTATAATCAAGAAACTAAAATCGCTGGATGAGAATGAGAGACCAATTCATTGCACTGACCAGAAAAGACAGGTCTTGTATGCAAAAGTAATTGATAAATGGGAAAAGGAAGGCGATGACAATAAGATCCTTAGAAAGATAATCAAATGCGTAGCCTTCAAGAACAGTAAGAACATACAGCTTTTTAGAGACAAGTATCCCGATTGTATGAATTGGGATTCAAAACATGCTGACCGTTACCAAAAAATGCGAATTGAATCACTTGGTGGACTGAACAACGAAGATGTTGACAATGAAAATAAGATCATACGAAAAATTGCAAGGGAAATCACAATTGATAAGCACGTAAGCTCGTAAAATATCCTTTGGGTTACCTGAAAAACATAATAATAACATTTTATGTTTTTCATATAGTTGGGAAAAATTCCCAGTCCAACTCTTCACAGATTTGCTTCCATATGGTGTCTTGTTCGATCCTCTTTTCTTGGTCCTTCAAAAGGGGAAAGTGTTGTAAATAGTCTTCCTCGCCCAATAGTTCACATAATTTGTATGCAGTGTAATAATAATTCAAAAAATTTACGCGATCGTTTGGACAAAATTTAGAATACGGAGATTGCAACTCAATAAACAAATTACACAACGTGTCTTCCAATTCTGGCGACATAACTGGTGGCTTAATTCCAAGTTTGTCTTTGATAAATGGTATATGTTCGTAGTATTTATTATATCCCAACTTTTTTAGAATCTCTTTTGTTTTATTGTTTGTTATTTGAACAACATCAATCCTTTCTTTTTTTATTTGAAGTTTTATATTTTCAATTACATCCAACGGGATTTGTGTCGTTTCCTTGCCCTGAAATTGAGCAAGAATTTCCTTGAAATGATTGATTCGCTTATAAGCATAAAAACACACCTCTTTTGGAGGCTCCTTGTAAGAAGGCTTTTCATTTTCAATCAAATACGGAATATGTCGAGCACACAAATTGCAGATCAATATACCTTCATCTTCTTGTGGTATCAACTCGCCCTTGAAACAAAATTTACAAATATCTGTCTGGCAAACAAACGCATTTACATCAATAAACATATCATCTATGTTACTAAGATATTTTTGCACTGTATTGTTGTTGTTATTATCTGTGTTACACATCGGCTTATCTTCTTCTTTTATCTTAAAAAATGAATTTAAAAGTTGATTTTTATTAGACACAAGAGGAAACCCAGTAGATATATTTTTTTTATTTTCAAAATAATCAAATATATACTTTGAATTGTCGAGATAATATTCTTTTTTTTTACTTTTACAATCTTTTATACATTTGTTTATTTCTTCTAGTCTATCCTGCAGTTCTATTTTTTGTTCTATTGATAAATCGTCATTCATATGTTGGCGTAATTCGAATCGTTCATGTTTTAATTCTGGTATCGTATAAATCTCGTCCCTTGTGAATTCATTGATAAATTCCATATGTTTATTGTCCAACGTTATAGCATTCTTTTTATTAAATTTAAATTTTTTTTGTGTTTTAGGTTTAAACGACGGCATTTTAATAAAAGAATAGCCTTTTTTTTAATTGTTAATTCAACCAAAGTATATATTCATTTCCACTTATAGAAAATGTGGAAATGGATAAACAACTTAAAAACACTAACTGTATATAATCACATGGTAGACGAAGGTCCTATCCTCGGTATTGATTTGGGAACTACAAACTCGTGTGTAAGTGTTATGCGAGATGGGCACATCGAAGTGATTGCAAACGGACAGGGTCTTCGAACAACACCATCCTGGGTGGCGTTCGTTGGCGAAGAACGGCTTGTTGGAGATGCTGCTAAAAATCAAATTACAACCAATTTGAAGAATACAATTTATGATATCAAGCGTCTAATCGGTCGCAAGTTTAGTGACCAAGAAGTTCAAAAGGAAATTGCAACCCTGTCCTATAAGGTTGTTGCTGGCAAGAGCGACAGCATCGAAGTAATGCTTGAAGACGGCAAACGATATACTCCAGAACAAATTAGTGCTATCATTCTTACCTACATGAAGGAGACTGCTGAAGCATTTTTAGGTGACCGCGTTACACGTGCAGTCATAACTGTTCCTGCTTATTTCAACGATGCTCAACGCCAGGCCACAAAAGATGCCGGTGTTATTGCTGGATTAAAGGTGGAACGAATTATCAACGAGCCTACTGCTGCTGCGCTTTCTTATGGTCTCGACCAAAAATTGAAAAAGGAGAGGAATGTCTTGATTTTCGATTGTGGAGGCGGAACGCACGATGTATCGTTGCTTCAAATTGACGATGGTATCTTCGAAGTCAAGGCGACTGCAGGGGATACCCACTTGGGAGGTGAGGATATCGATTTGTTCGTAGTCGAGTATTTGAAAGACGAGTTCTATAAAAAGCACAAGCGCGAAATTGTGAACACTAATTTGAAGGCTTTGCGACGTTTGCGAACTGCCGCGGAGCGTGCCAAAAGAACGCTAAGCACTGCCACGACTGCGGCCATTGAAATTGACAGTTTGTTAGATGGGATTGATTTTAATTGCGTTCTATCGCGCGCAAAATTCGAAGATCTTTGTGCTGGTTTTTTCAAAAAAGCAATGGAACCTGTAACCAAAGTGTTGACCGATGCAAAGATCAGCAAAACAGATGTTCATGAAATTGTCTTGGTCGGTGGGACCACCCGTATCCCAAAATTACAAGCCGAATTGCGAAAATTCTTCAATGATAAGGAATTATGTCATTCTGTCAATCCAGACGAGTGTGTTGCTTACGGTGCGGCGGTTCAGGGCGATGTCCTATGTGGAGGAACAACGAAACAAACACAATCCATTTTATTGTTGGACGTAACTCCTTTGAGTTTGGGAATAGAGACTGCCGGTAACGTAATGACTGTTTTGATACCTCGCAACAGCACAATTCCAAATAAGAAGGAACAGACGTTTTCAACTTATGCAGACAATCAACCGTGTGCCAATATTTGTGTATTTGAGGGTGAGCGTCAAATGACGAAGGACAACAACAAATTAGGCGAGTTTTTACTTGATGGAATCCCCCCGGGACCTAGAGGTGTTCCACAAATTAAAGTTTCGTATGATATTGATGCCAACGGTATATTGACCGTAAGTGCGAGTGTCGGTCAAGGTGCAGGAAAGTCGCTTACAATTCAACGTGATAAGGGACGTTTGAGCGAAGCTGATATCACTCGAATGGTAGAGGAGGCCGAGAAGTATAAGGAGGTCGATACGAAGCGTCGCGAATGCGTTGAAGCCCGAAACCAATATGAAAACACTCTGTATAGCACAAAAAATATGCTCAATGGCGATGAGGCAAAGAATTTTACCGAAACTAAGAAGACAGAACTTACAACTGCTATAACCGATGGATTGGCATGGCTGGACAAACAGTCAAGTGACACTGATATTGGAGAATACAAGAGAAAACACGATGATTTCATGCAGTTATTGAAGGATGTGCCTGAAAAGGCAAACACACAAGAAAGACCAAATATTGAAGAGGTTGACTAAATCCACTTTATCCACTTTATCCACTTTTAGAAAAAGTGGAGCAAAATCCAATAAGGGAAGGGATTTACGGGGGCTTTGTCCCGTGTGTAACAAGATCCAATAAGGGTTTCCCCCGTAATCGAGGGGTGTACGGGGGCTTTGCCCCCGTGTATAAAAAATTGAATAAAATAACAAACGTTCGGTTTACAATACAAGTATATAATGAGTTCGATACAATTGTTCGTCTATGGGATAAATGGTTTCAATCGCAATAATAATTTTCCACTGATATATTTCAATACAAATATTGAAATGCATGATTTCATTCAAGGATTGCAGTCTGTTTCTAGGCAAGAACTTGATCCTGACACCCCATATTTCGTGGTGAATAACCCACAGTTATTACCAAGCGATATTCGTAAATTACATGTGTATGAAAACCCACACTACACAACCGACTCTCGAAGTGATGCAGATGAAGCATCGAAAATAATTGTAAAAGAACCACGTTTTATAGATGGTGTATTTCCACTCATTGATAATATACAGCATTTGAAAAACTACAAATATGACAACAACACATCACAAGATAAGGGGTTTGATGATTATATTCAAACTATGTAATAAAAAAATGAAACCAAACTGAATTAAAGATTACAAAACAATATCAATCAAATGGCAGCTATACTAGATACAATGTTTTCGAAGCGATTCTGTTTGCCGGCCGACGCGGATATTGATAATTATGAGCAAGGAAACGTCGTTATCAACAGTTGTCTGTGTGGAAACTATAACCACGTAGCATGTGTGTTAAAAGGGAAAGGGTGCTACCTTAAAGAAGGCTAATATTTTAAGCATAGGGGTCAACACGAATGGGGACGTTGAAGGTAAAACGCCAGGTCTACACGCAGAACACAATGCCCTGATAAAACTACAATCTCTCAAAATAAAAAAAAGATTAGAACCAATTGATTTGTTGGTAGTAAGACTGTCGAAAACAAATATTATACAAAGTAGTAAACCGTGCAGTAATTGTATACAACGAATGAATGATATACCATGTAAAAAGGGATATAAATTACGAAATATATATTATTCTGATCACACTGGTATAATAATTAAAACAAATCTAAATAAATTACAATACGACGAACAACATTATTCTAAATTTTATAGGAAAACAAGTTAAAATACTAGGAATGAACATTTAGTAAAATATTTTAATTAGATTGTATATAATATGTCGAATCGAAAAATTATATCGGATCCGGTAGATGAGTTCTTTACAAAGCCTAGTTTAAAAAGCAAAGATAATATTCTGTTATTGTCGGGAGGGGGGACATCTCAAACATGTTTTTCTATGGGAGCCGTTGGATGTTTAGTCGACAATGGTTTGTTTTATAAAAACGGGAAATTAAAATTTGACGTAATTTCTGCAGTTTCGGGTGGGTCAATATTATTATTACTATTGGATTTATGTACAAACCCAATATATAATTATTATAAGGAAAAAAATTGGTATAATCGTTATGTTCGTCAAAACCTGTATACAATGATGAAATTGAAACCATTTGCATATCTAATTAACTCAAGATTTAATTTTATTAAATTACAAGATTATATATTTAAAAATATTCCAGATTTTTCGCGTGATATGACAAGTGAAAACACAAACCAAAAATGTGAATATTATTATATTAACGGTTACACCAACAAGATTTCATGTGATAATACAGATATAATTGATATTAAAAATCAGGTTAAGGTACCATTATGGTATTTAATCCAGACTTGTCGTTGTGGAGTTCCGTTCACATATTTAAACGGTAAGCCAACTTACGATTGTGGTAATATTGAACAAATGCCTTTAACGGGAGTTTTTACTAAATATAAACCCAAAAGAATTGTATGTGTAGATCGAGCGTTAAATTTAGAATATAATCAATATCCAACAACGAATCTTTTAAAGTTAGGAATGAACTGGTTGTTCAATGATATGTATACATCAGACAACGAGATTAATAAACTTGTATCACTATTAATGATTGAAAATGACAGAAATATAATATGCTCGATGAGTAATGAATTAAATAGATCGAAAGATAAGTTTCACAATGATTTATTTCAAGATTTCTCGTTGGATTATTCGACACCTATAAAACTTTACACTGGTATATTATTTGAACATGAAAATGGTATGAAAATTCTTGAAAATGAAGGATATATACAAATGTATGAATGTTTAAAACGCACCGGCGAGGCTAAAGTTTTCAATATACCAAATCCAGATGTATACAACAGACACGTAAAAACAACAATGGAAGATTTAAAAAATAAAAATATTGTTTTGGGGATTTTGAAAGAACTAATTACTACTCCAGTCTTCCCTTTTTGAACAAAAAAATAGTATTGTATATCGTTTTTGCTCTTATCTCATGTGATGTGTAATTGTAAAAAATATTGAACATTACATGATAAATTTTGTAAATCTTTACGAATGTATATGTTAGTTAAAAACTATTAATAGTTATCTTTCTTTTTATCAAATGGAATTAAACATTAATCTAGATACATATTTAGAAAACAATGCAGTCAAAGTAGATATAACCCAATTTCAAAAAATGTTACTCTTATTCAATGCAGTCGAAGACGGGTGGACATTAAAAAAACGAAACAGCTCATATGTATTCACGAAGAATCACGAAGGCAAGAAGGAAGTCTTACATGATGACTATCTCATTGAATTCATGAGGAACAACCTGATTCATAAGCACAAAGCTTGATAAACATTACATAATATACACTGACTAATTGTTTACCTACATGTGTCCGTTCGATAAACACATTCAGTTTATTTCGTCGCAAAAGGACAAACAATTGGAAAATCATACATTTTTAGTTTGAAGCAATACAACATAGTAAGAAAGTATTGTATTCATTACTAAAAAAATAGTGCCCAATTTTATCTAATCATTCACGTTTCTAAAGCGCGAATCTATTGTATTCATCATTCTTGCAAATATACATATTTTTTACAACGTTCTCTTCTACACATCTTTTCAGCTGTTCAAAATCAAACGTTTCGTCTATTACATCTTGTTGCAATACACGAATCACCGAATATCCGTTTTCATTTGCACACTTCATTTTATACATATCTTGTTTTAGTTGATCTTCTGGAGAGCGCCAATTTGCGACTTGTGAAAAGTGTTGGGGGCCGTCCATTTCTATTATCTTTTTACTAGTCTCGATGACAAAATCGAATGGAAGACATCTCTTGTTTTTACACCATTCTGCTTTGAATTGTCGTTCAACTGTCGGGTATATTTCTTGTAGTTGGACAAAGAGTTTATACTCTGTCTTGTTTATACAATTGGGGCATCCGTCACCAACCAAATGTCTCGTTGGACTTTGTTCGAATACTCCATGCGTGTTACACAATATACAAATATTTACCCTGTTGTTAATATAATTCACTTTTGAATAATCATATTTATCGCCATGAATACGACGTGCTTTTTCAATAAATTCATCCATCGTTAATGTGACATTATTTGCACATTTAGGACACCCACATTTTCTGTTGAGATGAAAATCAGGGATTTGTTCGAATTCACCATGTTTGTTGCAAATTATGGTTACTTTTTTATCTGCATTTATGTATTCGACTTTTGAATAATCATACTTATCTCCATGAATAAGTTTTGAACGTTCTACAAATTCTTCAGTATTCATTTTGAGATTTTTAGCACACTTTTGACAATTGTAATTACTCAAATGATTGCAGGGGGTTTGTTGGAATTCACCATGATCTAAGCATACAATTGTAATTTTAGTTTTTGCATTGATGTAATTCACTTTTGAGTAATCGTATCTATTTCCATGAATTTTTTTAGCTTTTTCAATAAACAGTTCATTTTTAGTTGAATCCATATTGAATTCTCATTACAAATTGTTTGTAATTCAATTTTATTACAATAAATATTTAGAAATTAATTAAACGTTTTACAAAATTTTTTTTTCTTTAGCAAGTATATAATAAAATGGGAGGAGGTCTTATGCAATTGGTAGCCTATGGCGCCCAGGATGTTTACCTTACTGGTAACCCGCAAATTACTTTTTGGAAAGTGACGTACCGCAGGTACACTAACTTCGCGATTGAGTCGATCGAGCAGACTTTCAACGGACAAGCCGACTTCGGTCGCCGTGTCCAGTGCGTGATCAGCAGGAACGGAGATCTTGCTTACCGCACCTACCTTCAGGTTACTCTCCCCGAGATTAACCAGCTTATGGGGCTTGGTAACTACACGACTGGCCAGAACACCGGTGTTTACGCCCGTTGGTTGGACTTCCCCGGAGAGCAGCTCGTCGCTCAGGTCGAGGTTGAGATTGGGGGTCAGCGCATCGACCGCCAATACGGCGACTGGATGCACATCTGGAACCAGCTCACCATGACGAGTGAGCAACAACGCGGATACTTCAAGATGATTGGGAACACCACCCAGCTCACCTTCATCACCGATCCGTCCTTCTCTGAGGTCGACGGTCCCTGCGACTCCATGGCTCCTCGCCAGGTTTGCGCTCCCCGCAATGCCCTCCCCGAAACGACTCTCTACGTTCCCCTCCAGTTCTGGTTCTGCACCAACCCCGGACTTGCCCTCCCGTTGATTGCCCTCCAATACCACGAGGTCAAGATCAACCTCGACATTCGCCCCATCGACGAGTGCCTCTGGGCCGTCACGACGTTGAACTGCAATGAGAACCCGTATGCCGGATCCGGAGCGCAGTCTTCGCCCGGAAAGCCCGTTCCGGCCACGATTGCCTACAACCAGTCCCTCGTTGCCGCTTCTCTCTACGTCGATTATGTGTTTTTGGACACGGATGAGCGCCGCAGGATGGCCCAGAACCCGCACGAGTATTTGATCACTCAACTCCAGTTCACTGGTGACGAGTCTGTTGGATCTTCTTCCAACAAGATCAAGCTCAACTTCAATCACCCCGTGAAAGAGCTCGTTTGGGTCGTTCAGCCCGACCAGAACGTCGACTATTGCTCGTCCCTGACTTGCGATGCCACCCTCTTCAGGGTTCTTGGAGCCCAACCCTTCAACTACACTGATGCGGTCGATGCTCTCCCCAACGCCATCCACGCGTTCGGTGGGCCCGGGTCTATCGCGGCCGACAGTCGTTCTTACATTGATGCCAATGGTCTCTTCGCTGATGCGGGAGCCGAGGACGTTAATCCTACTTCGATAAACACCACCGGATACTGGCACGGACCCTCTAACCCTTACAACGAGGTCAACCTTGGCGGAGGGGCGATTGGCGGAACCCCTGCGGCTTCGACCGAGTCGACCGTCTCGGACGCCGGAACTTTCGTTCTCTCCGAGACGTCTCTTGACATGCACTGCTGGGGACAGAACCCCGTCGTCACCGCGAAGCTCCAGCTCAACGGCCAGGACCGCTTCTCTGAGCGCGAAGGATCCTACTTCTCGTGGGTGCAGCCTTACCAGGCCCACACGCGCACTCCCGACGAGGGCATCAACGTCTACAGTTTCGCCCTAAGGCCGGAAGAGCATCAGCCCTCAGGAACGTGCAACTTCTCACGAATTGATAACGCGACACTCCAACTTGTGCTGTCAAATGCTACGGTTGAGGGAACCAAAACCGCGAAAGTCCGTGTCTACGCGACCAACTACAACGTGCTGAGAATTATGAGCGGGATGGGCGGGCTAGCATACAGTAATTAAAGACCATATATGGTCATATATTTATATATTTATTAGAATATTTTGACACCATAACAAAAAATATGGTGTTAAATCGAAAAGGTTGAAAGGTGTAGGTAGTAACGACATGTCTTTGAATAATGTTTTATTATTGATAAGGACTATACAAAATCGCTTCACTTTCAAGTGAAGCAATCATCAAACTCGCTTAGCTTTGAAGCTAAGCAAACAATTGCTTTAGGTACACCTAAAGCAAAAAAACCATTTTATATAATATTTGTATAATACAACTTAAAGCGTTGTATATTGTATATATACAACATGGAAATTGTAAAGGCGTTTACCGAAAACGAGTTACATACTGAGATTGTTATTAAGGGGACATATGACAACCCATTATTTCGCGCTATTGATGTTGGGGAAATTTTAGGTATTTCAAATATAAGACAAAGTATTCATGATTTTGATAATACAGAAAAAGATGCCGTCATTACTAATGACGCCACCGGAAGACAACAAAGTATAACTTTCCTAACGGAAAAGGGTCTATACAAGGTGTTGTTCAAATCAAGAAAACCAATCGCAGAAAAATTCCAAAATTGGGTTTGTGATATAATTAAGGAAATTCGTGTAAATGGAAAATATGAATTAGAAAAACAATTAGAACAAGCCAAGAATGAAATTATACAAATTGATGAAACAAACAAGAAGGAAATGACCATCAAGGTTCAAAGAGAAAGAGAACAAATATTGTTGAGAGAATTTGGAGCGTGTGGTTCTCTTGTGTATATCATCAAAGTTAAATCGTTTGACGATGGAACATACATAGTCAAAATCGGCGAAAGTAGGATAGGCGCGAAAGCAAGATATGACGAGTGTAGAACAAAACATGGAGACATTTTGTTACTCGACTGTTTTGCTGTAAAACGGTGTAAAGATTTTGAGAATTTTTTACATAATCACAAACAAATAAAATTAAATAAAGTTACAGATTTACCGGGACACGAAAGTGATAGAGAGTTATTTTTGGTTGGAAAATCACTCACGTATAAAACTATATTACATACGATAAAAATGAATAAAGATCAATTTGACAATATAACCGAAACTGAACTTGATAAATTACGAGCCGAGAATGAAACCTTGCGGCAAATAATTCAACAATCAACCAATCCACAACAGTTGGCTGAGAACGATACAATCCAAGAGATGATGAAAATGATTAAAACTCTAGAAAAAAGCCACAACACCATAGAAAAAAACAACAAAGAAATACTTGAAAAGTTGAATTCATTGCAAACGAAAACGACGACATGTTTCAATCAACCATTAGTCACATTGGGACCAAGATTACAACAAATAAACCCCGACACTATGCTGTTGAACAAAGTGTATGAGTCGGTTGCGGAATGCTTGAAGGAAAGCAATTTTAAGCTCAAAAGACCGAGCATTGTCAAGGCTATAAATGAAAAAACGGTATATGGGGGATACAGATGGACATTTGTTGACAGGGACGCCGACCCCAACATACTTGTAAACATTGAACCAACAAAACATACAAAGGTTCAAAATGTAGGATATATCGCAAAACTAAATGTCGACAAAACTGAAATTTTGAATGTGTATATCGATAGAAAAGTGGCAGCACGATCAAATGGTTATGCATCACCTTCTGGATTGGATAACCCTGTTAAAAATGAAACGCCCACAAATGGACATTATTATCTTCTGTATGACAAGTGTGATTATAGTTTGAAACAACAATTTGAAGAAAAATATGGTGAGCCGATGTTGTATAAGGACGGGGTAGGCCAATATGACGCAAACAATAACCTAATTGGCGAGTTTGTATGTAAATATGAATGTATCAAGCAACTCAAAATTAGTGACAAAACATTAGCAAAAACACTCGATAAGACCATAATGTATAATAATTTTTATTTCAAGAGAATTGGAAGTAAACTACAACTGCTGAACTAAAAACAAATACTCATCAAATATATAGAATGTTCCAGTTTTTATACAAGTTTTTAGATTTTCGTCTAGGAGTCAATATGACATACGAGATCAAATCGTTTACTGGAACATGTTCGTATGCACAACTACCAACCCCGACATATACAATTGAGGAATATGAGGATCAAATGGAAGAACTTTTGAAAGAAAAGAAAGAACGCAGATATACATTTTGAACAAAAAAAAATGAAATGAATTCAACAGACAATATATATTAAAAAAACAAATGTCTAACTTCGTTCGC
>TBL_comb47_HYPODRAFT_10000179_pt1 | contig 81485 bp, 77 predicted proteins | sample TroBogypolimnion_40_FD_10682 | JGI IMG/M metagenome (IMG submission 10682) | reverse complement strand
TCAGCGAACTAGCCGACGGCTTGCAATCCCGAGTCGCACAAGGCGGCACCAACTTCTCTGGCGGCCAACGTCAGCGCCTCTCTATTGCTCGTGCGATTGTTAAGAACCCTCGGATCTATCTCCTTGATGACTCATTCTCTGCACTTGATTACACGACTGATGCCAAGCTGCGTACTGCTCTTGAATCACATGCAAAGGATTCGACGCTCATCATCGTGGCGCAAAGAGTCTCAACGATCCTCAGCGCCAACCAGATCATCGTCCTCAACGAAGGCCGCATCGAAGGCATTGGCTCACACGAAGAGTTAATGAATGCCTGCAAGACCTATCAAGAGATTGTCTTGTCACAGCTCAGCCCTGAAGAGGCTGCATCATGAGTACTGCGCGGCCAGCAGCTGGCGGACCAGGTGCAATGCGTGGCCCAATGGCCAGCATGTTCGGTGCACCCCCTGCCAAATCAAAGGATTTCAAGGGTTCGTTGCGTCGTTTACTCAATGAATTAAAGCCTGAAAGGCACATTCTCCTTACAGTCCTCACACTCATCACATCGTCGGTAACTGTTGGCGCCTTCGGTCCAAAGATTCTCGGCCGCGCGACTAATGAAATATTCAACGGCTTTATCGGCAAGAAGTTGCCGGCCGGCCTCACCAAGGATCAGATCGTTGCCGGTCTTCGTGCAAAGGGCCAAGGGACTCAAGCCGATATGTTGGCGAAGAGTTCGGTCGTNCCTGGACATGGCATGAACTTCACGACGATCAGCCACTTCTTATTCTTGGCAGTAGCGCTCTATTTCATCTCTTCACTCTTCATGTGGATTCAGGCTTACCTGATGGCCGGCGTTACTCAGCGCACCGTCTATCGCCTTCGTCGTTTGGCGGAAGAGAAGATCGGACGACTCCCACTTCGCTACTTCGATACGCAGTCACGTGGTGATTTACTCAGTCGCGTCACCAATGACATCGACAACATTGCAACCTCGATGCAACAAGGATTGGCGCAGATCCTCAACTCAGTTCTCACTGTGCTCTCGGTCTTGATCATGATGGTCTGGATCAGCCCCGAGCTCGCGCTTGTTAGCCTCATCGCTATTCCTCTCTCGATGTTCGCATCGGTAAAGATTGCGAAGCGTTCAAAGAGTGAGTTCATTGCCCAATGGGACTGGACCGGAAAACTCAATGGCCACGTAGAAGAGATGCATACCGGCCATGCTCTAGTGAAGGTCTTTGGCCGTCGCCAGCAAGCGATCACCGATTTCAAACGATTGAACTCAAATCTCTATGAAGCAAGCTTTAAGGCCCAATTCATCTCGGGAATTATCCAACCCGTTACACAACTCGTCTCCAACCTTATTTATGTAGCAATCGCAGTGCTTGGCGGCTATCGCGTCGCGACTGGATCAATGAGCCTTGGCGATGTTCAAGCATTCATCTCGTACTCACGCCAATTCGGAATGCCGCTTGCCCAGATCGCAGGTCTCATGAACACCGTTCAATCTGGCGTTGCATCAGCCGAGCGCCTCTTTGAATTGCTCGATGCCACTGAAGAAGATCCCGATCGAACAGATTCAATCCCGATGGGTCGCGCCAAGGGTGAAGTCGTCTTCAAGGATGTCTCATTTAGATATGTTGATGATCAGCCTCTGATCGAGAACTTCAATCTCACGGTAAAGCCTGGTCAGACAGTTGCGATCGTGGGACCTACCGGCGCGGGTAAGACCACACTCGTAAATCTGATTATGCGTTTCTATGAGATCAACAGTGGTCAGATCACTCTCGATGGTATCGATACATCAAAGCTCACTCGTGATGACTTACGTCGCCAGTTTGGCATGGTTTTGCAAGAGACCTGGCTCTTTAGTGGATCGATGCGCGAGAACATCGCCTTTGGATCAACGAATCCATCTGAAGAACAGATCGCGGCTGCAGCAAACGCAGCCAATATCGATCACTTTATTCGCGCACTTCCAAAGGGTTTTGACTCATTACTCACCGACGATAACTCGACCGTTTCAAATGGCGAACGTCAGCTCCTCACCATCGCTCGTGCCTTTATGGCAGACCCGGCAATCTTGATTCTTGATGAAGCAACATCTTCCGTGGATACCCGTACGGAAGTATTAGTCCAGCAAGCAATGGCCAAACTACGCAGCGGCCGAACCAGCTTTGTGATCGCCCACCGCCTCTCAACGATCCGCGATGCCGATGTCATCCTGGTGATGGATAAAGGCGCCTTGATCGAGCAGGGAACCCACCACGACCTAATGGCCGCCAAAGGCTTCTATTACAACTTGTACGCGAGCCAGTTCGCTGCGAGCATCTCAGAGTAGAACTCACACCACCTTCTCAGCCGAATTTCGCCTTCCATCCCTAGTCAATCCCAGTAGAAGTGGCAGACTTATCTCATGAAAAGATCATCAAAGCTTGTTGCATCACTCCTAGGCGCCGCAACCCTTGCTGTGACTCCAGCTCTTTCATTCGCTGACACAACTTCAGCACCAGCACCAAAAGCTTCACATGCACCTAAGGCAGCAAAGACTCCATCTCCAGCGGTCTCGGCCTATCGCGCAGCCCTTGCCCAATACAAGGCTGCTGCACAGGCTCGTCGAGCAGCACGTACAGCGGCTGATAACACGCTGAAGAGTGCGCTCGCTGCGGCTACAACTCCAGCAGAGAAGAAGGCAGCTCGCGCAGCACACAAAGCAGCAATCGCAGCCCTTCCAACTCTTCCTGCAAAGCCAGTAAAGCCAACGAAGTAATTTCAAGTAATTCCAAGAGCCGGGGCTAACCACCCCGGCTCTATGCATTTATCGAGCGCTAATCACGATGATTTTTAATGCATACCAAATGCATACTTTTGTGGGGTAACCCGCTCGCCAGCCGTCATATAGACTCTCCCACTGAGCGTGAAAACGTTCGTGGGGCCTATAGCTCAGTCGGTAGAGCAACGGACTTTTAATCCGTGGGTCGACGGTTCGAGCCCGTCTGGGCCCACTTTATTCTCGCCCAGTCAGCACCTTAAAGAAGCGGATTACCTTGTTGCGCCAGCGCTTTCCCTGCTGAATCGGATTCACTTCAAGCACCTGCATATGAGCAGGTTCTCCTGGCGTCTTAACATCTTTAAGTGCTGGGCTGCTCTCATCTAATGAGTCAGCGATACGTTCCATATTGCCGACGATCGAGACGGCACGGACCAATTGATCTTGGTTGACGGTGCCAGCTAATTCAAAGAGGTGCTCGGCGAGCAAGCGGCTACCAAGTCGTAAGTCATGGGCGACGTTATCGATCTGATTGATATTGCTATGCATCTCGATATATTCAATCTTCGTCAGAATCGCTGCGCCAGTATCTAGGAGGGCCTGGGCCAATTCGGAATAACCAGACATGAAGTTCTCACCTGATACCGCAGCATCAAAGAGTGCTCGGGCAATGGTGCGGACCTGCACGATGGTGTGTTCGATGGCGACCCCAGAGATGTAGAGCGCATCGGCATCATCTTCGGCTTCAAGCGGTGACCATCTGGCATAGCGCTTTGCTTCAAGTGCTTGCGAACGAAGCTTTGGAATCTCTTCAATCAGGACTCGGCCCTTTGCGAGCCATTTACCTGATGTGACTTCGTCATACCCAGTGACAACGCCTTCAGCCATCTCAGAGAGAAGTGCGGCGCAATCTTCGCCGAGGGCTGCAATCTGCGCCTCAGTGCGTCCCTTTGGAGTGGATGCGTGCGAGAAGTACGAGAAGACGATTGCTACACCTGCGCCGACCAAAGTGGAGAGCAATCTGTGTAGGGCGGTATTGCCGCTGATTCCTGGGCCAATAACGATGAGTGCGGTGACAGGGACGTTGACCGATGCAACTTCACCAAGGTGCAATGCGCGGGCGACGATCGAACAGAATAAGACTGTGGTTGCGACGGCGATGAAGCCCAGGTGGAAGATGCCAACTGTGCCGAGTGCGACGCTGGCACCGATTGCAGTACCTACGATCTGGCCAAAGCCCTCGCGGACTGATTTGTAGAGCGAGATGCGGATCGAGAGCGCACAGACGATCGCAGCGACAACGCCACCAGATTTAATTGCAGTATTGCCAATGAGCCAAGCAACTCCGCACGCGGCTGAAGCGACGGCGATCTGGCGGACCCAAGCGCGGCGATCGGTGAAGAGCTTGATCGTTCTGCGAAGGAGGCGTTTCATTGGCTCTCCCTCCAGCACAGATTTTCTAGACCCTGACAAGGAAAGTATCCCGTGCGTAAGCGGTTTGGAGAAATTACAGGCCGGTGAGCTTTACCGCTAGAAGTGAGACGCCCGCGACGATCGCCCAGGCGAAGAGACCCATAACTAGCGGCTTGTGACCGATCTTACGGATTGCAGCCCATCTCACATTAGAGCCGAGTGCAACGAGACCAGCCGAAATAAGGATCTTACTCGTCAAGGCAAGGTCACCATTGATTCTTGCTGAAAGATGAAGAGTGTTATGTGCAATAGCGACGAGTATGAAGCCAAGAACAAAGAGAGGGACGATCGGAACTTTCGCTCCGGATTTCGAAACCCCACCAGATAACTTTCGATTACGAAGCGAAAGGATCACAATGATCGGAGCAAGTAGGCAGACTCGTGCAAGCTTGAAGACAATGGCAGATGCAACCGAACCCGAACCAAAGACGGATGCTGTAGCTAAAACCTGTCCAACATCATGTACTGCAGCTCCCGCCCATGATCCAAATGCACGATCCGTGAGATGCATTGCATGGCCGATAACTGGAAGTACAAAAATAGAGAGTGTGCCGCAGAGTGAGACTAGGCCTATTGCATAGGAGGTCTCCTCTTCAGTCGCCTTTGTTTGTGGACGAACCGCTGCAATCGCACTAGCTCCGCAGATAGCGAAACCGCAAGCAATCAGCATTCCTAAATCTTCGCTGAGTTTAAAGAATCTAGAGAGAGCTAAAATTCCAAAGATAGTGAGAACAACAACGATGATGATTGCCAGAAACCCTTTGATGCCGATGGCACGCAATGCAGTCAGAGAGACTTGCGCACCAAGCAGAACAACGCCTGAACGCAAGATTCGTTTGCCAGCGAAAGTACTTCCCTCTTTAGCCCAGGTCGGCCACTTCCAAAGATTTGCAAGAAGAAATCCAAAGGCAACTGAGAGAGCCAAAGGACTGATTGCAGATTGCCACTGGCTTATTCCAAATGCGATCGCCACCAAAGCTGCAATGAGAGCCAAGCCCGGGAGCTTTTTCATGAACTTAGTTTCGCATCCCAATCAGCCAATTGGGCAAGAACAGTATCTGCGACAGTTATTTCATCGCTCTGATTTAGGTTTTCTGGGTCAACACGGTTGGCACCAGGCATACGGCCGCCGGCATCATGAACCGACCCAACGAAGGAATCTAATCGATCGTGCGAGCCATCAACAGTAAGTTTCTTGGCGTCGATTGCTATCACGAAATGAGAAATTCCTTGAGGCTTGGCGGCATCATCTAATACAAACATATCTGGCATATTCGCGGCTAATGTCGGTCCAATGAGCGCCCCGGTGAGTGATTCCACGAGGACTGCAAGGGCGTAACCCTTTGCTCCACCCAGCGGTGCAAGCATCCCAGTAAGAGCAATCTTTGCATCAGTTGTTGGTTCACCGTCGGCAGAGAAGGCCCAACCGGGTTCTAGTGGCTCGTTTGCCTGCGCTTTTGCAGCAATCTTTCCACGAGCTACGGCGGATGTGGCCATATCAATAATTGTTGGTGGGGTTGTAGGAATTCCAGCGGCAATGGGCGAAGTTGATAGAACTGATTTCTTTCCACCCCATGGCGGCATTACTGCTGGGCCATTACTAAAGATAATTCCAACGAGACCCTTGCGGGTGATTGAAGCGGTATAAATTCCAAGAGCACCACAGTGTGAAGATGCTCCAACACCAACTGCGGCGATTCCGTTAATAAGCGCCCGATCGCCAGCTAATTCCGCTGCAGCCTGCAACTGCCAATGCCCCAGTCCATTCGCACCATTCTTCACGACAAGACTTGGCATATCAGTAACCGTCGTAAGAGTCGCTTGTGGATTTATTCCGCCAGCTGATAAACGTTCGAGATAGAAGGGGAGACGCATTAAGCCATGACTGCCGATACCCCAGCGATCACTTGCGATGATTGCCTTCGCACTAGTTTCCGCATGGTTTGGTTCAAGCCCCGCGCGAATTAAGAGCGAAGTTGCTCGAGATAATTCTGAACCTAGGTTGACCTTCGCCATTATCGAGTTGCCTCTTTATGAGCGCCGACGGCATGGGTAGCTGGCTGAGAAGCGAGCACGAGTTCAATATTCGAGGTCAAAATCGAGTTGATCTTTGCCTGGCTCTCTTTTGTGATGCCAGCTATGTGTGGTGTTAAAAGGACGTTCGGAAGGGTTTCAAGCTCGCCTATAACTGGTGGCTCGGTGGCACGGACATCAAGCCCAGCGGCAGCGACCTTTCCGGTTTTGAGCGCGGAAATCAGATCAAGCTCATTAATAACCTCGCCGCGGCCTACATTGATGATGAAGACCCCATCACGCATTGTGGCGAAACGGTCTGCATTCACCAAGCCATTAGTTTCAGGCGTTGACGGCATATGGATACTAATAATCTCGGAGTTCGAGATCACCTCATCAAGAGTCCCCAAAGTTATGTTCAGCCCTTGAATTCGTGGGTCATCACTTTTGACGAAGGGATCGTAGGCAATAAATTTCATGGCAAAACCTTGGAGCAATCGAGCTGTCGCGATTGCAGTAGCGCCGCAACCGAGTAGACCCCAGGTACGACCCGTGAGCTCAAGACCTGGTGTGCGATTCCATGCCCCAGCCCGAGTCTCCTGCGCAGAGAGCGAAATATTTCTCATAAGTGAGAGTGCAAGTCCTACTGTTAATTCTCCAACGCTCGTAGCGTTTGCACCAAGACCAGCTACAACGACGATTCCACGAGCATCAGCTGCTTTTATATCGATGTTATCGAGACCGACGCCAGCGCGAGCGATAACTTTTAGATGTGGCGCTGCATCAAGTAAATCAGCGGTTACTTGCGTTCTATTTCGGACGACGAGAGCAGTGGCGGTCGCGAGCTCAACTTTTAATTGGTCAACGTTCTTCCAAAGATCGGGATCCTGCTTTACGGGTTGCTTGGTAGCAAGTTCTGCAAAGGCAGGACCCCACACATCTTCAGAAATCAGAATCATGTGATTCTTATGCGCTGATGTAGAGCTTGGTAAAGGTGAATTCACGGTGACCCATGACTTCAGCAGTACAGAGACGACCATTTACAGTCTTATAGATGACATCCATCATCATGTCGCCAGCCTTGGTTAAGTCATATTCGTAACGAAGTAGACCTGAGACATCAAGATCCATGTGCTCTGTCATTGACTTTGCAGTCTTGATATTTGCAGTCAATTTGAGAACAGGAATGATTGGGTTTCCAATGACGTTGCCTTGTCCGGTAGGGAACAAGTGAATGACTGCCCCACCAGCAGCCATGAGTGTGACGCACTCTGCTGCAGCGGAAGATGAGTCCATGAAGTAGAGACCCTTCTTCTTTGGATCTGGAGCCTGTGCTGGCTTAAGTACGCCAACAACTGGGACCGAGCCGGTCTTTGCGATATTTCCAAGGGCCTTCTCTTCGATGGTTGTTAGGCCACCAGCTATATTGCCTTGTGTTGGCTGAGATCCAAGAAGGTTTGCGCCAGTTGACTCAATGACCTTGATGTAGTTGTCATAAGTCTCTTGGAACAAGTTACGACAAGCATCATCAATACAACGGTCAGCAATGAGGTGTTCTCCGCCAGTGAGTTCTGAGGTTTCACCAAAGAAGACAGTTCCACCAGCTTCAACCCAGCGATCCACTGCCTGCGAGGTAGTCGGGCAGGAACCAAGACCAGATGTTGTATCTGATTCACCACACTTGATCGACATGATCATGTCGCCAATTTCCGCCTCTTCGCGAACTAAACCTGATGCATCCTGAAGGAACATTGCAGCGACGCGACTAGCTTCTTGGATTACCTGAAGATCACCCTTACCTTCGATAGAGAAGGCTGCGACTGGCTTACCAGTCTTTGCAATGCCATCTGCAACGCGTTGGGTCCACTTTGGTTCGATACCAATGACAACAACTGCGGCTACATTGGCATTCATGCCAGTTCCGATGAGAGTGTCGAAGGTAAGTTGTAGATCGTCACCGAATTGAAGGCGACCAAAAGCGTGCGGTAGTGCGAGAGTGCCAGGGATAACTTTCGCTACAGCTTCAGCGGCTGCATTTGAGAGGTCATCAAGTGGCAAGATAATGACGTGATTGCGGATACCCATAGTGCCGTTTTCACGGCGATATCCCATTAAGCGCGGCTTGCTTCCCATCGATAACTCCTCATGTTGTGTGTGTGAATGTAATCGCCCTTTTTAATGGCAGCTGATGCAAGTCCGACTTTGATGCCGTACTTAATGATTGCGTCGCCCTCAGCAAGATCTGTGAGAGCAAATTTATGTCCGAGTGGGATCGCATGATTAAGCACCGCTGTGCTCTCTGTCCCCTCTTTTACTGAACGCCCTTGAAGGGTGCCGGGCTCCAGATCCATCATCGCAACGGCGACGTTGTCACCATCGTGATGGAGCAGGAACTGCGGTGGTGTTATTGCCATAGCTACACACGCCTCTCTTTGCTTGAAATCGGTAGTGGTCTGACCTCTTGGAAGTAATCTAAGCGTGAATAAAGCCAAATGTCTACCCTTTTTGGAGCATGTGGTCTAACCTGTTGCCTATGGGCATGTTACTCAGGTACGGGATTATTGGCGCCGGCAGCATGGGGCGCGAGCACATTCAGAACTTAAAGGTGATGGATGGAGTGACCGTTACGGCTATCTCAGACCCTCATGTGCCTTCTCAACAGGCCGCTCTGGTCTTGGTCCCTGATGCCAAGGTCTTCACTGACCACAACGCGCTCCTTAGCTCAGGGTTGGTCGATGCTGTCATCATCGCAAGCCCAAATGACACCCACATCGATGTACTTCGTGACGTGCTTCGAACCGATCTAGCGGTATTTGTTGAGAAGCCACTTGCAACAACCATAGAAGATTGCAAGGAGATCCTTGAGTTAGGGAATAGCCGTAAAGCCCTGACGTGGATGGGGCTGGAATATCGCTTCATGCCGCCTATCAATGAAGTGGTCCAACGCGCAAAGGCCGGTGAGGTAGGAACAGTTCATCATGTTTCCATCCGCGAGCACCGCGAACCTTTTTATCCAAAGGTCGATAACTGGAATCGGTTCACAGCACGGACTGGTGGAACACTGGTTGAAAAGTGCTGCCATTACTTTAATTTGATGGATCTCGTCCTTGGAGAGCATGCGACGAAGGTCTATGCAACAGGAGGCCAGAGCGTTAACTTCCTCGATGAGGTTTACGATGGCAAACCAGCAGATATGTTGGATAGCGCCTTCGTGATTCTTGAATATGCATCTGGAAAACGAGCAATGCTAGATCTTTGTATGTTTGGTGAGGGTTCGTACGACAAGGAGATCTTTACCGTTGTTGGAGATCAAGGAAAACTCGAATCTTTCTTACCATCTCATAATGTTCGATATAGCAAGCGTTCTGAGTGGGGCGATGCATCTCAGTGGTTTGCGGGTGGAAAGGGCGGAAGCCAAGAGCGAATCGTCTTTGATCACGGCGCAAAGTATCTCGGTGCTCACTATGGCGCCTCATATATCGAGCACGTGAAATTCCACAAAGCGATCCTTGAGGGATCTCCAGCCGAAGTAACGTTGGCCGATGGAGTAACAAGCGTTGCTACGGGCCTTGCTGCCCACAAGAGCATCGCAGAAGGCCGTCCGGTACTGCTTTCAGAGATATTAGGTTAGAGAACCTATCCTTTAATAAGCCTGACGGAATGGCCTGGCATATTTATCAACGATCTCACCGAGTTTTTCGAGACGAGGAACTGAGACTTCACGAAGGGCCTTATTGATATCTGGCGCTCCGACAATATCTGCCCAAACTGCACGGCCAGCTAAGAATCCGCTCGCTCCACCTTGTGCACAAGCCATTACTGCATCTGCAAAGAACTCAGCCTTCACACCATTCGAAAGAACTACCCAAGGACCTTCAATTGCTTCACTGATCGCAGCTGATGCGCGGGTGATGGCTGCAAGATCTCCCTCTCCGTGGAACGGCACTTCAGCCTTATAAAGATCTGCTCCCCATGAGCGAGCTTCTCGGGCGGCCGTGATTAATTCAGTCTCGCGATCCCAACTCTTCGATGAGTCATTCGGTGCCTTTACGATCACTTCAATAATGGAAGGGAGATCGACTGCATCACAGAGAGCATTGAATTCATTAACTAACTTCATTCGCGACTCCGGAGATTCATCATTACGCCATAAGACTAAGAACTTGAGCCCCGCCGCGCCGATTGATTTCATACGATGTGGATCAACCGATTGGTCGACTGCAGTATCTGTGGCTGCGCCACCGGCGGGACCAATTAGAAGATCTGCGGCTGCAATGAGGCCACACTTGGAATCCATGGCTTCGGCATTAACAATCGCATCTAATCCAAATTCTTGATCTACAAGCAATCCAGAACCGTATGGGGATAATTCTCGCGCCACATCAACTTTAAACTGCGTGAGTTGTGAATCAGGGACTGGAGTGCTCTGATGCTTGGCGAACATTCCACGAAGTGCTTCACGCTGGTCGACTGCGACCATTGCAAGGGCACCTGATGGTCTGGCTAAGCGGGATAGGTCTCTTTTCATTTCACTCCAGATAAGAAGGTATTGAGCTCGGACGTTGTGGGTATTGCAGATTGACCGTCAAGCCCTCGACAAGAGAGTGCTGCAACCGCATTGGCTCTGCGGATCGCCTCCTGTAGGGCAAAACCTTGTATAAATTGAGCAAGCAAGGCGCCATGGAAGACATCTCCTGCGCCCAGGGTGCTCACGATCTCGGTCTTAAAACCGGGGGAGCTCACAAAGCCGGAGTCAGATGAAAATCCAGAACTTCCGACACTTCCTTGCGTAGCGACAACGATTGAGTTTGCCTTCTCGGCATCGTCCTTGAGAGCTGCTTCAAAGCTTTTGCCAGGATGGCGGCTCATGAGTGATTTATCGTTCGGCGCAAAGAGATCGACTGTTGAAACATCAAAATCCTCTACTCCATACCCGGCATCGAAGGAGATCAAGGGACCGTTTCCGCGAACTACTCCAGCGCCTTGTAGTTGTTTAATCCCTACATGATCAACGTGAACCCATGTTGATTCTGCAGCGATGGTTTTGGCGCGGTCATTTAATGGTGCCTGATGGATCGGCTGACGAGTACTGATTGCTCGAGCACTCCGCTCGCGGGATGCAACGATTACCGATCCTGCTGTTGCAGTCTCAGTGCGAGTGATTCCATCAGTATTGACGCCCTCATGCTTAAAGAGATCAAGAACATAATCACCATCAGAATCATTTCCGATGGTGCCTGCGATAGCGCTTGAAATGCCAAGTCGTGATAACGCAACTGCTGCAACTGCTGCAGGTCCGCCACCTGCACGGATTATCTCCTGAGCGATTACTCGTTCATCTTCAGTTGGGTATTTATCAACGAGAGCGATTGTGTCAACTGTTATGACACCACAACACAGAACTTGAATGGTCACTTGCGAGATTTCTGCTTCGCATCGGCTATCGCAGTCTGGCGCGCACCGGTGATATGAGCCCGAGTGAGTGAGGCCGCAAGATCGCCTTCACGCTCCTCGATCGCCTTCAATATTGCTTCATGTTCGGTTCGAGAAACCTCAAGGCGACCCGGCAATCTAAGAGTTGTCTCCATTGACATTCTCATTACATCCTGCAGCACACCAAGCGTCTGATTAATGAAGCGGTTTCCAGCGATCCCTACGATTGTGAGGTGGAACTTTGCGTCAAGTGTCTGAAGTAGTTCAAAATCAACCTTTTCACCCGAGGTTATTTGCGCCATCTGATTGAGAGTGGCGCGCAACGTGCGGATATCTTCCTTGTTGGCACGCTCTGACGCCCACCGAGATGAGGGAACCTCAAGTGCTTCACGGGCATCGAATAATTCATTGAGATCATGAGTCTTTGCGATAGTAGCTGCTCGTAACTCTTGTGCGAGGACTGGCTCAGAGACAAATGTGCCTTGTCCATGCTTGATGGCAACAAGTCCTTGGGCCTGGAGAATGTGGAGCGCCTCGCGAAGACTTGGGCGGCTCACATCCAACAGGTCAGCGAGTTGACGCTCGGGTGGGAGCGCAGTTCCTGGAGCGAGCTTTTGAGAATTGATCATCTCGATCACCTGGCCCGCGATCCGCGATGCTCTGCTCTCCGAGGAGACGGAATGTAACGACATTACTTAGCCCTTCACAGCGCCAGCGGTTAGTCCTGCGACGAATGATTTTTGCATAAAGAGGTACATCAGAACCATAGGAATAGAGGCGACCATAATCGCTGTGAAGAGCATACTGTAACTAGTTGCATACTCACCACGGAAATCAATGAGAGTGAGAGGCAGAGTCTTCTTATCTGATTGCGTAATAAGCATTAACGGATAGAGGAGATCGTTCCAACAAATAACAAAGAGGAAGATTCCAGTCGCACCCATTGCCGGCTTTGAGAGCGGGAGCGCAATCGAACGATATGTTCGCCACATACCCGCTCCATCAATACTGGAAGCTTCAACCATCTCCCGAGGAAGATCACGGAAGAAGGTAGTGAGAATGAAGATAGAGATTGGAAGCGTCACAGCAATATTGACCAAAATCAGGCCGTAAAGCGAATTAGTCAGATGTAATTTTACGAAGAGAAGGTAGATCGGAATGATATTGACTTGACCTGGTATAGCTAGACCGAGTGCGAAGAGAAAGAAGAGGACTCTTCCAGTCACTGTGATCATCCGCGAGATTGCAAAGGCGCACATACTTGCAATGGCCAAAGTGAGAAAGACAGAAAAAGAGGTTACAATCACGCTATTTTTGAAGGGTGTGAGCACATTACCTTCGTGAATCAAGCGAGTGAAATTCGAGAAGGACCAATGTTTAGGTAGTGCAAGTGGCTTGGTATAGATCTCAAAGTCTTGCTTGAAGGTTCCTAGAACTACGATCGAGCTCGGAACAATTACTAAGAGAGCAAAAACTGTGAGGAGAACTTTTCGAGAAAGGTTATAGAACATCATCTATCTCCATTCTTGACTCGAAGAGTTCGACGTTGAATCCAGGTAATAGCAAGCACAAAGATAATGAGAATTATGGACTCGGCAGATGCATAGCCGAACTTATAGGCGCCAAAGGCCATGTTATAAATATTGGTGACTATCAGATCAGATGAGTTCATAGGCCCGCCCTGTGTCATTGAGTAGACCAAATCGAAGGCTCTAAAGGTCTGGATTGTTGTATAGGCGACAACGACAGCAGTCGTTGGAAGTGCCATGGGCCAGGTCACATATTTAAATTGATGCCATCGGCTAGCGCCATCTACTTCAGCAGATTCATAAAGCTCTTGTGGGATCTGTTGTAGGCCAGCAAGGTAGATAACGACCATTTGACCGGTGTGGAACCAAATTTGTGCGATTGCAATAGAATAAAGTGAGTAGCGACTATCGTTGAGCCAGTTGATCGCTAATGAGTTAAGGCCCACGGACTTTAATGTGGCGTTTATGAAGCCAAAGTTTGGGTTGTAAAGAAACGACCAAATTAGGCCAACAGATACCGATGAGAGAATTGTTGGGAAGAAGAAGACCGTACGGAGAAAGATATTTGACTTTGTGTTCTTGACAAGAAAGATCGCAAACATCAAAGAGAAGAAAGTTTGTAAAATAACCACAATGAATGAGAATCGGATGTTATTCCCGACAATCTTGTGGAAAGTGATGTCGTTAGCAATCAGATATTTAAAGTTATGGAGACCAACAAATTGTGCTTTTGTGACGCCGTCCCAGCGCTGGGTCGAGTAGAGCAGATTTGAAACCGCCGGATAAAGATAAAGGAAGCCATAGATCAACACGGCTGGGGCAGCCATTGCAATCAGGATCCGTGATTCTGCCTTTTTCCGCTTTTTTGGTGAGCCAGTAACGGCCCCGCCTAGTGAGGCAGGGCCGTTCTGGGTTATGACCGAATTGCTAATTACGCACCAAGGTTCGACTTGATGGTCTTAGCAGTTGCTGCCAACGTACTTGTGATGTCCGCACCGCTGCCGATTGCAATCAATGCGTCTTCGACTGGGTTACGTACGGTTGTGACGTTATTGAACAAGAATCGTGGTGCAAGAAGGAGCTTCTTACCCATGATATCCGAAGTGTTCAAGAGATCGATATTCGCTGAGTAATCAACGTTGATGATCGATACATGCTGTGAAGTGCCAACCGCATATGCCTGAGCAGCTTGCGCTGTGCAGAGATACGAGATGAATGCATTAGCAATAGCCTGATCGTGAGGTGATGACTTTGCATTAACACTCAAGATAAAGGTGTTATTTGTAATACCTTCATAGAGTGGCTTGGTATCAACGGTGATCATGCCGAAGGTCTTCATATTGCCCTTCATGGCTGGGTTTAAGCCAGTAACGGTGCTCATACCGAAGGTACCTGTAGGGTAAACCGCGGCCTTGCCTGCTGCGAAGTCTGCTGGAGCGACAGTGTCGTTATATCCAGCAACATTTGCAGGGAAGCAGCCAGCATCGTTCATTTGCTTGTACTTAGTGGCAATATCTACAAACCATTGCTGTGTGACATCAGCTTTACCAGTGTCAATTGCTTGGACACGAGCAGTAAGCGTGGCGAGATCAGGAGCAGAGTTCATGAGGAATGAATTCAAAATCTGACCGGCGTTTCCGCGAGTAGCTGCTGGCCAAGCGAATGGGATTATTCCCGCTGCTTTAACAGTTTTGCAGAATGAAAGCAGCCCAGTCCAGTTAGTTGGAACAGTCCAACCGTGGGACTTGAACATGCTGACGTTGTAGATCGGGTCGTTGAAGAGGGATTGGTATGGGACACCGTAAACAGAGCCTTCGACCATTCCAGGTGTTAATGCGCTAGCAATAACATTCTGGCGGACATAACGCTGATTAGAAATGTCCTTCAGCAACCCACCTTTATAGAACTGATCGAACTGACCGCCACGACTTGTTACGAAGACTGCAGCCTTTGGGTTTGCAGAGATCTGTGAGTATGCGAGGTTGGTATAGTCGTTTGAGCTCTCAATAACTTGTGTGATCTTTACACCAGGGTTTGCAGCTTGGAACTGATCAATGATGCCTTGGAGAACGACTTTATCTTCCGCACGCCAGTGATGGAATTCGATAGACCCGCCGCCAGTGATATGAAGAGCTGGGACTGGAACTCCGTTACCTGAAGATAAACGAACTCTTGCCCATTTGAGGGCGCCGTTGGCATCTGCTGTGCAGATGAGTGATGTAGATGAAGTACCAGTGCTTACTCCGGCAGTGGCGCACTTAGCACCAAAAGTTGGAGTCGTATCCGCACTTACGGCTGTGAGTGATGCTGTTGCAAGTCCAAACGCTGCAACAACGATTGCTCCCATACGGAAAGTGCTTCTTTGCATTCCTTTTTTCATGAGGAGGTTTCCTTCTTTCGTGGGTTTGATGTTGTTTACCATTCTGTGAGGGATATCCCAAGCAATTGCGCCAACTGACGTAAACCAGGTCGCACATCGACCCATGAGATCACGAGATGATGCGGATATCCGCCAGTGACTATTCCATTCACCAGTGCAGCAGCGTCGACATCTGTCTTAACTGTTGCCGTGTTGCCTTGGAAGTGGTTGGGAGCTGGGATTGATTCCCCTCTACTCACAACCATGCGCAGACCCGTGCCGTTGCTCGGATCTACATCCCGATCAATACGGAACAGCGTTACTGGTCCGGTCTTGAGCGGAAAGTTACCTGCTACACCCAACTTGCGATTGCAGTGGATGGATTGGGTGGCTTCTTGCGGATCGGCCGCAAGTTTTGTGGCAGCAGAACCACAGTGCCAGAGACGAATAATTCCTTCGCTCTCTTGAAGATCTACGATATCGACGAGGTAATTTTCATCAGAACCAAGCGCTTCACACATCAACATGGTTACGGCACCCATAACGTCGCGTTCACATGTTGTCACAGTGCCTCGATCTGCGAGTCGACCAAGTGCTGAGCAGACACAAGCCCCTAAATCAGTGGGGAATTCCGGCCAGCAACGAACCGCAATTGCATCGAGATGGTCTTTCTCCTGCCAATCATCGAGAGCAACTTCAACACCAGCAACTTTGATTGCCTCTACTGTATTCACCGCAGTAAGCGTTGGTTGTGCTGCCGCTGCTGCATTATGAGCCGCTTGCGCACGTGCCGATGGAACCTCTGCAATTTTTGCGAATGCATCCACCATGGTGAGCGGCAAGATATTCAAACCAAATAATTCTTTGAGCTTTGGCCCATCAAAGGTGCATGGAGTGAAGCCATTGGGAGCTTCACCTATAGTGCCGATTCGCTTACCTGAAAGATGTGCGAGGGCTGCTTTAGTCTCTGCGATATCTGCGAGCGGGCCAGAGGTAGGAGTCGGTGTTGAAGCAGCAGGCAGATTGCCAGCGAGCGCTTGCTCAAGTTTGGTACGGACCTGAACCTCATCTGCATTGCCATGTAAGTGCCTAAAGGTTTGACCTGCACTCATCAGCGCATGTGCAGCAAGGTTTGCACCACACATTGAGTTGAGCTTGAGACGTTCTCCAACTTCACCAGGTTCGCGCATTGACCATAGAAGAACTGGCCCTGGAACTTTGCCAAGCAATTCAACAGCAGGAGATGCATCAGAGAATGAAGCCATGAAGAGTATGTAGAGATCTCCGGCTGGAATGGCAGCTCCTGCTACATCTTCAGGAGTCATCACCAGTTCTGCTGGTCCGACCACTTCTGCACCGAGTTCTTGAAGGAGCGCTTTCGCAGAATCAAAATTAGCCTGAGCGCACCCTAGATCGAAGGTAGGTCGCGCAAGCGCAACCATTACTACCTTTGCCATGTAACCCCCAGTGGTCTGACCTCTTGAGGGATGAGAGTGTCATCTCACTGCCCCTTGGTCAAGAGGCACGCCAAATGTTTATCAGCCCGTTATAAAGGGTTGAAGGAAGGCAATCTGAGGATTAACGCTGAAGAATTCCTGGGCGAGACCTACCATCTACCACCATGGTTGGCCAGGATGGATCTATCGTCAAAATTTCAATTCCATTGGCTGAAGTAATGAGGGTGTCCTCAACCTTCCAACCCTTGCCGGTGGGATTCCATGCGATTGGTTGATGAAGGGCAATCTGGCGGTTGCTGCCCAGATTGGCTGGCCAGTCCCGAGGAAGGTACCCGGTCGGCCCACCCTGATGGTGCTTATGCCACTCAAGCTCATCAAAACCATGTGCACCGTAGGTAAGAGTTGCCGCTTTAACGGGATCAGCGAACGGGGCACCGACCACTGTTGCATCAAGCATCGCCGCTTCAACCTGCAAAAGTGATTCATACTCGCCCAGACCAGATCCAATCGGGCCGAAATTAATGATACGAGTAATGGAGGCAATCAACCCTTTGCGCTTTGCACAGATGGAGGCAACAACACGATTGCCAATTAGATCGATGGTTGGAAGTGGGTGGCGCATGAGTGGAGCGCGGCGTTCACCAGCTACCCCAAGGAAAGCGATCTCTAAATCAGATTGCCATAGCGCGTTTGTAATCTTCCCAGCCACATCGATTTCTCGATCATCGGGTGAAATTGCGCGCATCGCATTTCCTAGCGCGAGAGCTGCGTCGACACAGATCAATCTAAATCGTTGGATATCTTCGGATACAAGTGACTGGCGAAGAATCTCGATCTCTGATCCAAGATCGATCCTGTCGCCTCCAGGTTGATCACTTCCCACTGATACACCAGTTGGAAGTTGTGGATCTCTTCCCTCCCACCAACGAATACTTCGAACCTCGATCTCGGATGGCAATTCTTCTGCCATCAATCGTGGAGCTTCTACAACATTTGTGACTGCATAGACATTTGAAGGAGTAATGACAATATCAAGACAGGCTGCATCAATAGTTGTGGGGACGTGCGCTCGGCCACCAATAAACCACGCCAGGTTTGGATTTCTGCGTAGAACGATCGCCTCGAGCGATCTCTCGCTCAAAAGGAGACGAACTTTTGCTAACCGTTCTTCATAACCTGACATCGGGATACCTTTCGGCGACTTTGCTCCAGTGTGGTGGAAGTGAATCGTAATGCTCGACAGCCATCGAGGACCAGGCTGCACCAATTTTGAGTGACTCTTCTGGATTTTTCTCATGAGCTAGCCCAGCAAGGTAACCAGCGATAAAGGAGTCGCCGGCACCGGTTGCGTCAACCACCGAGGCAGGAAATATCTTTTGATGAAGTCTTCTCTCTCGAGAGTAATAATCCGAGCCTTCGATTCCCTTTGTAACGACGAGTTCTTTAAATCTAGAAGTGTCGTAAGGACCAGCGAAATCATTGTTAGAACCGATGGCGAGATCCACATCAGTAACTAATGGATCCTCGCATGCCTCAAGGCCAACGATAGTCGTGCAACCGAGCGCCCGAGCTTTCTCTAATTCGGGTAAGAAGAAATCACGCCACAGTGCAAAGACCACAATATCGCTCGAAGTAAGTTGTACATCGTCCAATGAGAGTTCGGGTAAATGGCTCTGATTTTGTGCAATGACAGTCCGCTCACCTGATGGAGAAATGAGTAAGAGTGGTGAGTTAGTCTCGCCCACGATAATTTTTATGACTGGAAATTTGATCTCACTCTTTTCAACCTCAGCTAAAACTTTTTGGCCCAATTCATCATTTCCAACATAACCAAGAAATCCCACCTCCACACCGGTTGTCGCAAGACCGTGACTGATGTTAAAAGCACTTCCACCGATTCGCTCAACGCGTCGCTTTGCTCTTGAGAAGGAACCTGGCTCAGGAAAGGTTTCAAGATAGAGAGCGATATCCCATGCAACAGGCCCAACAATCCAGACGCGTCTACTCATCGTGCTTCCTTCTACTGAGCAAAATATTAACTAGATCATTTGCATCATCGAGCTCAGACCAATCTACTTCCGTCAACCAGTTGATTGCTAGGAACTCGGCTGTATTTGGATTTCTTATCGCATAAAGACCTGCACTCAGCGCAGCGACTGTATCTGTATCGCCACCAAGCAACACAGCCTGATGATAGGCATCGAGCAGTGATTGGGCGCCCTCCACGATGTGAATAACGGCTGACAGGGTCTCCAGTGAATTATTTGAGATGCCATCGATTGATGGGATCCAACTATCCAGATTGGCGATTCGTTCGCGAATACGTGGATCGAGATCCTGAGCCAACATCACGGATCGAATCGGTTGATCGAATTCACCGTAGGCGGTCGCAAGCGCAATCGCGCAATCGCGCGCAACGACCTGATCGTGTGTGACCTCCGTGAGGGCAGATATCCATTCGAATCTAAGAATCGGATCTGAAAATGCAATTCCGCAGATTGCAGTCCGCATCATGCCGCCATTGCTCGTCCCGACCTGATGAAGTTCACTCTCCTTTACCGGCAATCCCAGCGCAGATCGAGTGGTCGGGCCAAGACCTCTCAAGGAAGAGATATTCGACTTTAAAGAGTGGAGAAAAGCTATGCGTGCTTGTGCTGGTGTTTGCTCGGATAGAGCCAAAATCGTCAAACGAGTGAGCAAGGTGTCATCACTGACACCGCCAGCAGGCCATCCCGGTTTTGTGCCAATCGAAGTCGGAGCTGGCGCCTGGATTCGAGGAATGAATTCACATTGAAATCCATAAGAGTCACCTGCTGCATAAGCAAGGAGTGCAAGCATCGTTCGCTGCTCAATTAATGAGAGGTTCTCCCAATAGCTAGGTGCTACGGGAATGGTGGTCATCGAATTGCGACCATTTCTACATCTACAAATTTCTTGTATGCGGAGATCTCACGTTTTTTATCTGCAGCCTTCCATTTTAAAGTTGGTGCAATGAGATCCGCTATCTCTTGACTGACACCGAGACCTTGATGTGAATCTTCCATCGCAAATCGCAATCGACGGTTCATAACGTCGACAAGAGATCTCGCGCCTTCGTGTGTCACGGCATAAATTGCTTCTGCTTTGATGTAGCCAGTGCCAGGCAGAATCTCGGTTGCAAGGTCGGGATTTTCATTGATCATCTCAAAAAGGTCATTAATCAGTGACCCATATCGATTGAGCAAACGTTCAATGCACGCAGTTGAAAGTGAGTATTTATCAGCCAGTGCGGGAATGTCACCACGTAACATTCGATACCCCACCGCTCCAAGAAGTGGAATCTTTTTAGTTGGTGACTTCGGGACTTTACCTTTGATGTCTTTGACAGCCGCATCTACCGCATCGGCCGCCATTACTCGATAAGTAGTGTATTTTCCACCTGCGATACTGACGAAACCTTTCACAGGGTGATCAACGGTGTGTTCGCGTGAGATCTTTGTAGTCGATGAGTCTTTGGCGGGAGAGACTAGAGGCCGCAACCCTGCATAGACGCTCAGAATTTGATCTCTTCTAATCTTTGGAATCAAGACCTTATTTGCTTCATTAATGATGTAATCCACATCCGCACTATCTGCGAGCGGATTTTCACGATCACCCGTGTAGGCAGTATCAGTAGTTCCTAGTAACCATTCATTTCCCCATGGAATAATGAAGAGCACAGATAGAGAAGTTTTAATAATGATGCCGGTCTTAGAGTCGATCGCATCTTTTGGCAGAATGATATGCACGCCTTTGCTCATCTTGATTTGATAGCCAGGCTTTATCCCACATTGCTCGTAAAGCTCTTCATTCCAGACGCCTGCGGCAGCGATGACAACTTTTGATCTCACTTCCAAACTTTCGCAATCTACTTCCACGACTGCGCCAGTCACGCGATCACCAGATTTAACAATCTCTCGAACTCGAGCGCCGGGCACCATGAGTGCGCCGTATTCGCGTGCAGTTCGTGCGATTGTCACGGTGTGACGTGCATCGTCTACTTGAGCGTCGTAGTAAACAAGTCCACCTGAGATCAACTCTGGGTCAAGCGAGCGAGCTTCGGTGCGTAATTCCCCAAAGGTGATGTGACGATGCCACGGTACAGCCCGCATTCTTCCTCGAAGTAAGTCGTAGAGCATTAGACCTGCACCTACATAAAGGCGATCAAAATATTTATTGTGGAGTGGATATAAGAATGAGAGCGGCTGAACGAGGTGAGGCGCTTGTTCCGTAATCATCATTTCACGCTCATGAAGTGCTTCTCGAACTAACTTGAAATCAAATTGTTCTAGATATCGCAATCCGCCATGAATGAGTTTGCTCGATCGAGACGAAGTTCCTGAGGCAAAGTCATTGCTTTCAACGAGTGCTACTTTCAGTCCGCGCGCTGCGCCATCAAGAGCGATCCCGCACCCTACGACTCCACCACCAATGACCAATAGATCGAATTCATCAGTCGCCAATGCGTCGATATCTGCGCTACGTTGATCAGGATTGAGCACTGACATATTGGTGGTCACCTGCTTAGAATACGGGTATGTCTTACATTGGGGCGATAGATCAAGGCACGACAAGTACCCGCTTCATGATTTTTAACGAGGTTGGGTCGGTCGTCGCCTCTGCTCAAAGAGAGCACACTCAATATCTTCCTCATCCTGGCTGGGTCGAGCATGATCCGCTAGAAATCGTGCAGGCAACAAATTCGCTTATTAAAGAGGTATTAGAAAGTTCAAAGATTGCGGGTTCGGAGATCGCTGCCATCGGCATTACCAACCAGCGAGAAACGACGGTTGCCTGGCATGGACGGACAGGTCAACCTATTGGCCACGCGATCGTATGGCAGGACACCCGAAGCCAATCCATCTTGGATGAGATTTCAGTTGAGACGGGTGCACAAATAACCTATAAGACAGGCCTACCCCTCGCCCCATACTTCTCTGCAAGCAAGATGAGCTGGATGCTCAGAAATTCTGACGAGGTTGCAAGTGCTCGTGATCAGGGAGATTTGCGATTCGGAACAATCGACTCGTGGTTGGTCTGGAATCTGAGTGAAGACAATATTCACGTTACGGATGTCTCCAACGCATCCAGAACTCTCCTGATGAATCTTGAGACGCTCCAATGGGATGAAGAGCTGTTATCGATCTTTGGCGTTCCTCAAGGCGCATTAGCGAGCATTCAGAGTTCGTCCGAGATTTATGGATATACCGCAGAAAATGGAGTCTTCGGGGCAAGAATTCCTATCTCTGGAATTGTCGGAGATCAGCATGCAGCGCTACTTGGTCAACTCTGCTTGGAAAAGGGAGAATCAAAGACTACGTATGGCACTGGCAACTTTGCTTTGATCAACACCGGAGCAGAATTAATTAGATCGAAGAAGGGGTTACTTACAACCCTTGCCTTCAAATTGGGAGATGCACCCGCAAGTTATGCGCTCGAAGGTTCGGTTGCAGTTACGGGATCCGCAGTGCAATGGTTGCGCGACCAACTCGGAGTCATTGAGAAATCTTCGGATATTGAGGCCTTGGCCGCGAGCGTGCCAGATAATGGTGGTATCTACTTCGTTCCAGCTTTTTCAGGCCTATTCGCGCCGTACTGGCGATCAGACGCTCGTGGCGTAATCGTCGGCCTCACACGTGCAGCCACTAAGGCGCATATAGCTCGCGCCACCTTGGAGGCGATTTGTTATCAGACGCTCGATGTTATTAAGGCTATGGAAGAAGAGACCGGCGTCAAAATCAAAGTCCTTCGTGTAGATGGCGGAATCACGCAGAATCACCTTTGCATGCAGATGCAGGCAGATATTTTGCAGATTGAAGTTTCTAGGCCGATTGTTGCCGAAACAACTGCGCTAGGGGCCGCTTATGCTGCCGGCCTCGCCGTTGGTGTGTGGAGTGATCTATCTGAGTTGAAATCTCAATGGCAGGAGAGCAATCGTTGGAAACCTGAGCTAGATAGCCATCTTGCAACAACTGGCTTACTGAATTGGAAGAAGGCAATCGAGCGGACCTTCGACTGGATTTAACGCTGACCTGACCTATTCTTAATCCATGAATTCACGCGAACAGGTAGAAATCGCCCTCAATAAGATCGCCACTATTGATCACTCTGGCTATGAACTTCGATCCGTTCTGGCGGTGCGTGAAGCGGCGCTCGCTGATGCAGATGCTTACGACAAGGCTGGCAAGGATTTACCACTTGGTGGTCAGCCGATTCTCATTAAAGACAATATTGAAGCGGTCGGATTACCTGGCACCGCAGGTTCGCTCGCACTCGCTGATGCAACCGTGCTCTCTGACTCACCACTCGTCTCTCGTTTGAAAGAAGCCGGAGCGATCATTGTTGGCGCTACAAACCTTTCGGAGTGGGCGAATATTCGATCCACCAAATCAACTTCTGGTTGGTCTGCGATGGGCGGGCTTACCGCAAACCCTTGGATACATAAGCACAGCGCAGGTGGTTCATCATCAGGTTCTGGCGCTGCAGTTGCCGCAGATTTAGTGAAGATGGCAGTGGGCTCAGAGACTGATGGCTCGATCATCTGTCCAAGTTCACTGAATGGTTGTGTGGGTATCAAGCCGACTGTTGGGTCAGTTCCACGCGAGCAGATGATTCCTATTAGCGGATCGCAAGATTCACCTGGACCAATGACGCAGACTGTTGCCGGTGCAGCGCTCTTACTCGAAGTAATGACCGGGCAGAGCGGTTTTGTTGCTGCACTTGGTCAGAGCGAGGGAATTCGTATCGGTGTTGTGAAGAATTGGGCGACATCCAATGAAGGAACTAATGCTCTTTTTCAAAGCGCGGTCGATGCGCTCGCAAAGGCTGGCATCAGTGTTGTTGATATCGATATCCCAACTCCGAAAGATCAAGTTGGCGATGATGAGTACGATGTTTTGAAGCACGAACTTCACTCAGATCTCGGTGCATATTTGAAGAGCCGTCCTGGTGCGAAGGTGCAATCACTTTCTCAGGTCGTCGCCTTTAATCTGCAGAACCGCGATACTGAGATGAAGTACTTTAAGCAAGAGATCTTTGATGAAGCGCTCCAAATTGGCGGACGTGGTCCGAAGTATCAGATGAAGCGCGACCGAAATCTCAACTGGGCGAAGCTAACTCTCGCTAAGGCGCTCGCCGATGTTGATGTCTTAATCGGTTGTTCATACTCACCAGCATGGATCTCACGACTTGGTGAAGGCGATAGCTTTAGTGGCAGCTCATGGATCACCACCGCGCCATCGATCGCTGGTGCTCCAATCGGTGCAGTCCCAATGGGTCTCGTCGATGGCTTGCCGGTCGGACTCGGCGTTGTGGCAGCCCGCAACAATGAGGTCGCCCTCGTTCGGGCGATGGCAGCGATTGAGGCGGCTCTGGGCCTTGGGGTCCTCCGCCCAACCTTCACTAAGTAATTACGCGAAGTTCTAGGCCTATTTCGGGCATAAAACCACTAGATAGTGGGTTCTACTGATCGCTGACCACAGATTCTGGGCAGGCAGGGCGAGAGCCATCCCCGATAGGCTTAACCCGATTCACCCGTAAGGCCCGTCCCACAGGAGGTACCGAAATGTTTGAGCGCTTTACCGATCGAGCTCGTCGCGTTGTTGTTCTCGCGCAAGAAGAAGCTCGCATGCTCAATCACAACTACATTGGCACCGAGCACATCCTCCTTGGATTGATCCACGAAGGTGAAGGCGTAGCCGCTAAGGCGCTCGAAGCACTTGGCATCTCGCTTGAAGGCGTTCGCGCTCAAGTTGAAGAGATCATCGGCCAAGGCCAGCAGGCTCCATCAGGACATATTCCTTTCACACCACGCGCAAAGAAGGTTCTCGAACTCTCACTTCGCGAGGCGCTCCAACTCGGTCATAACTACATCGGTACCGAACATATTCTTCTTGGACTTATCCGCGAAGGTGAAGGCGTTGCCGCACAGGTACTCGTCAAGCTTGGCGCAGATCTCAACCGCGTTCGTCAGCAAGTTATTCAATTGCTCTCGGGTTATCAGGGCAAAGAGCCAGCAGCATCTGGTGGTCCTGCTGAAGGAACTCAATCAACCTCATTGGTCTTAGATCAATTCGGTCGCAACCTCACACAAGCAGCGCGTGAAGGAAAGCTCGATCCAGTTATCGGTCGTGAAAAAGAGATCGAACGCGTTATGCAGGTTCTCTCACGTCGTACCAAGAACAACCCAGTACTTATCGGTGAGCCAGGTGTTGGTAAGACTGCGATCGTCGAAGGTCTTGCACAAGCAATTGTGAAGGGTGATATCCCTGAGACGCTTCGCGATAAGCAGCTCTACTCACTCGACCTTGGCGCACTCGTAGCCGGTTCTCGTTACCGTGGTGACTTTGAAGAACGCCTCAAGAAGGTCTTGAAAGAGATCCGCACACGCGGAGATATCGTCCTCTTTATCGATGAGATCCACACTCTCGTCGGCGCAGGTGCTGCAGAAGGCGCAATTGACGCTGCCAGCATCCTCAAGCCAATGCTTGCCCGTGGCGAGCTCCAGACAATTGGCGCAACAACTCTTGATGAGTACCGCAAGCACTTTGAGAAGGATGCAGCGCTCGAACGCCGCTTCCAACCAATCCAGGTTGCCGAACCATCAGTTACTCACACGATTGAGATCTTGAAGGGTCTTCGCGATCGTTACGAGTCACATCACAAGGTTTCGATCTCTGATGGCGCCCTCGTTGCAGCTGCAACTCTCGCTGATCGTTATATCTCAGATCGCTTCTTGCCAGATAAGGCGATCGACCTCATTGATGAAGCAGGATCACGTCTTCGCATTCGTCGTATGACTGCCCCAGCCGAACTCAAGGAGTTCGACGTCAAGATTGCTGATGCTCGCAAGGCGAAGGAATCTGCGATCGATGGCCAAGATTTCGAGAAGGCCGCCTCACTTCGTGATGATGAAAAGAACCTCATCGCTGAACGCGCTGAACGCGAGAAGACCTGGAAAGCCGGAGATCTCGATCAGGTCGCTGAAGTTGACGAAGAGTTGATTGCCGAAGTTCTCTCGAACTCAACTGGTATTCCAGTCTTCAAGCTCACTGAAGAAGAGACTGCACGTTTACTTCGTATGGAAGATGAATTGCACCGCCGCGTTATCGGACAAGATCAAGCGATCAAGGCGCTCTCACAAGCGATCCGCCGTACTCGCGCAGGTCTCAAGGATCCAAAGCGTCCTGGTGGTTCCTTCATCTTCGCAGGTCCTTCGGGTGTTGGTAAGACCGAACTCTCACGCACACTCGCTGAATTCCTCTTCGGAGATTCAGATGCGTTAATCCAACTCGATATGTCTGAGTACTCCGAGAAGCACACCGCTTCACGTCTCTTCGGTGCTCCTCCAGGCTTCGTCGGCTATGACGAGGGCGGACAGCTCACCGAAAAGGTGCGTCGCAAGCCATTCTCAGTGGTTCTCTTCGATGAGATCGAGAAGGCCCACCCAGATATCTTCAACACCCTGCTTCAGGTACTCGAAGATGGTCGCCTCACCGATGCGCAAGGTCGCACTGTTGATTTCAAGAACACTGTCATCATCATGACAACGAACCTTGGAACTCGCGATATCTCGAAGACACTTGGTCTTGGTTTCCACAACTCATCAGATGTACTCGGCAATTACGAGCGCATGAAGGCGAAGGTCTCTGATGAATTGAAGAGCCACTTCCGTCCAGAGTTCTTGAACCGTATCGACGATATCGTCGTCTTCCACCAGTTGTCAGAGAGCGACATCATTCAGATCGTCGATCTCATGATCGCAAATCTCGACGAGCGCCTGCGCGCGAAGGATATGACCATCGAACTTACATCTGCAGCGAAGTCACTTCTTGCAGCGCGTGGTTACGATCCGCTCCTTGGTGCACGTCCGCTGCGTCGTACGATCCAACGCGAGATCGAAGATATTCTCTCTGAGAAGATCCTCTTTGGTGATGTAAAGCCAGGGGAGATCACATTGGTCGATGTCGAAGGTGAAGGCCCAACAGCGACATTCACATTCCGCGGTGTTCCAAAGGCAACGATGCCCGATTCACCTGGTGATCTCACTACTGCATCGGCACCAACTGAATAAATCTGCTTAATCAGCTAATTTAAAACTTGATCTGCCGGTCGCCTCAATGAGGTGGTCGGCGATCAGGCTTTTAAGGGCCCGTTCTGCTTGATCGCTATCACTCCAGAGTTTCATAAGCGCTGATTTAGTTGCGCTCTTCTCTTCACGCAGGTGTTGGACGATGACACCGCGACATTGACGATCGGTGCCAGTCCAGGATTGGGTCCGCTTTGCTAGATCGCTTTTGGGATAGCCAGCCTTTCGCCAAGCGCACGAAAGTATTACTGGGCACTCATTACAGGCCGGTGTCCGAGCAGTGCAGACCAATGCGCCAAGCTCCATCGTGGCGGCAGCCCACAGCGCTCCGTTATTCGGAATCAACTCTGCGCGAATCTTTCGTTCAACTTGGGATGGCGCCTGGGTAGGGGATTCAACGCCATCAATCGATCGGGCAAAGAAGCGACGGATATTGATATCCATCACCAACGCACTCTCGTTGTAGGCAAAGGAGGCGATTGCCGCTGCGGTGTATTCACCAACGCCTGGCAGAGTCCGTAGATCCTCAATCGAACGAGGCACTTCATTATCAAACTTTGTGGCGATGATTCCTGCAGATTCATAGAGTCTGGTCGCACGCCGCGGATAACCAAGCCTGCCCCATGCTGTGATCGCATCAGATCGCTTACTCGCCGCAAGATCGGCCGGAGTAGGCCAGCGTTCGATCCACTCGTGCCACTTTGGTAATACTCGCTTAACTGGGGTCTGCTGCAACATGAACTCGGAGATCATCACGCCCCATGGGGTCGTATTGCGCCAAGGAAGATCGCGCTTATTCTTCTCGAACCAATCGAGAATAGGTTCGGGCTTCATTACCCGATCTTGACGCGTGCAATCGCTTGTTCGAGTCGTGCAACTTCCATGACTTCAATTCCTGGAACCTTGATCTCTGAACCAACCGGAACCATCGCCCGCTTAAAGCCAAGTCGTGCTGCTTCAGCGATGCGCTGCTGAGCACCAGTGACCTTGCGGATCTCACCAGCTAAGCCGACTTCACCGATCGCAACTAAATCTGAAGGAAGTGCAAGGCCCTTAGCAGCGGATGCGACTGAGAGTGCAACCGCTAGATCAGCAGATGGCTCATTCATCTTCATACCGCCCACTGTCGCGACATAGACATCGCGGCCAGAGAGGCGGATATTCGCGCGGAGTTCGAGAACAGCTAAAGTCATTGCAGTACGCGGGTTATCGAGCCCTGATGTGACTCGGCGAGAGTTGCCGTAGTCGCGACCTTCTGCAACAGGCAGACCTACGAGTGATTGGATCTCAGCAAGAAGAGGTCTGCGACCTTCGAGAGCAACAGTGACGCAAGTTCCGGGGACAGGTTCGGTATGGCGAGTAGTGAAGAGACCGGTTGGATCAATGAGTGATTCGATGCCGTTTTCCGTCATATCAAAGCAGCCAACTTCATCGGACGCGCCAAAGCGATTCTTCATGGCGCGAATCAAACGTAGACGTGAATGGCGTTCACCTTCAAAGTTGAGAACAACGTCGACCAAGTGCTCGAGTAAACGAGGACCAGCGATCGATCCATCCTTAGTCACATGCCCAACAAGAACAACGGTGATGTTTCGCTCTTTAGCGATGCGGATTAGCGCACCGGCAATCTCGCGAACTTGAGTGACTCCACCAGGTGCGCCATCTACGGCAGCAGATGCAATCGTCTGGATTGAGTCGATGATGAGAAGTTGTGGTTGTACTTGATCAATATGTGCGATGACCGCACCCAGCTCTGTCTCAGCTGCAAGCCAGAGATTTGGATCAATCGCATTGAGTCGCTCAGCGCGAAGTCTGACTTGTGATGCCGACTCTTCACCGCTGATATATAAAGATGTGATCTTCTGACGTGCACTCTCGGCAGCGACAGAAAGGAGAAGTGTTGACTTACCAACGCCTGGTTCGCCGGCGAGCAGGATTGCTGCACCTGGTACTAATCCTCCGCCGAGAACGCGATCTAATTCAGATACGCCACTTGTGCGGGCCTTCGCTCTTTCAAGGCTGACATCACCGATGGGAGTTGCAGCGGTTGTGACTGTGCCGGCAACTAATGAGAGTTTCTTTGGCGCTGCGACTTCTTCAACGCTGCCCCAAGCCTGACACTCACCGCAGCGACCAACCCACTTCGTGCTGGTCCACCCACATTCGGTGCAGCGGAATGGGTCTTTCGCAGGAGCTGAACTTTTGGCCACGCACGTAGCCTAATCCCCAGCACTGACTAGCGCTTGGGCAGCGTGGAGATTATTTACCCGCAGTGACTGTGGCTGGGTGGATGATGAAGAGCGGGAGTGAACGCTTCTCAACATCTGCCTGTGTGAGGCGGATAGCCTCAACGCGAGCATCGCAGTACTTCGCTAATTCGGCGTAGCCTGCTGGACCCATAAGGGTTTCTAATTCAACTTTGTTCGACTTATAAACCGGTTCGCGGCCGACATGTGCATCGGTATTGCCGGTGCAGTACCAATCGAAATCTTCGCCGCCATCGCCCCAGGCCTTGCGTTCATACTCACCGATAACAATGATCGAAACAGTCTGATCGCCGACTTCACGGTTCTCAAATGAACGACGGATTGGAAGCTGCCAACAGACATCGGGCTTCGTCTCAACAAAGTGAACGCCATCTTTAAGAGCCAAGTGGTGTAAGACGCAACCGAAGGTGCCGGTATATCCGGGTGCTTCATGGCCAACGCGATTGAGGAAGATACAACTGTTATCAACCATGCGGGTCTTGCGATCCTTATCGAAGCCAACTTCAGAGATGTTGAGCTTGCTGCCCTTCATCTTCGAATGTGCCTCGTCGTAGAACTGCCACATATCTGGTGTGAGGCGCTCTGCAATCTTTAGCGTGCGAGCTTCATCTGCTTCATCAGAGTAGTAAGCACCATCTGAACAGCAACCAGCATCTGGCTTGTCGGCATCAATGCCACAGCAACCAGCGCCGTAAATACAGGTGAAGTACGAGGTCAACCAGGTGAGATCGCATTTGAAGATCTCTTGTGGGTTTGCTGGATCGGCAAATTCAACCCAGTCACGCGCAAAGTTTGGTGATACCTCCATAGTGGTAGAAGCCTAGTTTGCGAGTGGCAAAAGTAGTAATTGGATCCGGGTCGATGTGAATCGGGGTGAGTTCGGTAGAGTTGGCGTATGAGCGAGTGTGTTGGAATTATCGGTGTCGGCAATATGGGCGAAGCCCTATTGGCAGGCCTCATTGCCTCGGGTCAGAGCACTTCCCAGATCTGCATCACTGATAAGCGAGAAGATCACGCAGCGACCTTGGCCACCCAATACGGCGTTGCCCAAAAGAGCCTGGCTGAAATTGGCTCGGATTGCAAAATAATCTTGGTCGTAGTGAAGCCTCAAGACCTAGCTTCGACTCTTGAGTCACTTAAGCCAAACCTTGGATCCCGCGCTCTTATTGTCTCTTTTGTAGCCGGAAAGACGATCGCCAGCATTGAAGCGATTCTTGGAGGCGTGCACAGCGTTGTACGAGTAATGCCAAATACGCCTACTTTGATCGGCAAGGGAATGGCAGCGGTATCACCTGGTACACATTCGACTCCAGCATGCCTGAGCTTCGTCAATAATTTCCTTGGAGCAAGTGGCAAAGTCGTTGAAGTTGAAGAGCGCCTACAAGATGCCGTTACTGCGACCAGCGGTTCAGGCCCAGCCTATTTCTTTGCATTCGTTGAAGCGATGATCGCTGGTGCGAAGAAACTTGGCCTCTCACACGAGGTCGCAACAGAGCTGACGGTACAGACAATTATCGGTGCGGCCGGAATGCTTGAACAGAGCGGCAAAGATGCAAAGACACTTCGCGAAAATGTAACGAGCCCGAATGGAACTACAGCCGCGGCACTCGCCTCCTTCGAAGCGAGCGAACTCTCTTCGATTGTTGCTGAAGCAATGGCTGCAGCAGCGAAGCGCTCTGCCGAACTTGCCTAATGAAGCGGCTATCGCTCGCAATTGGAGCACTCTTCACTCTGCTTAATTTTCTCCCAGCGCAAGCTGCCACTAAACCCGCTGCGGTAAAGATGGTGGCACTGCCGAGCCTTACCTCTGGAACCTTCTTTCAGGGCAAGGGCGGCGAATGGTTTGAAACCCTGCTTGCTCAACATGCGATCTATCTAGTGGGAACATCCGAGCCCGCCAGCGGCCCCACTCAAGGTGAAGTAATCGCAATAAACCCCGTCAATGGCTCACAATTGTGGGACCTTCCCATACCAACCACCGTTGATGCCGTAGCAACAGCAGCAACGATCGATCCATTAGGCAATATCTGGGTTGCTGGAAGTTCTGCGAGCCAAGTTGTGACGCCGACTCCAACGCCGACTCCAACCGGCGTCATCAATCCAAGTGGAGTGGTTATTAAACCAACACCACCAACTCGTGCGGGGCTTACCAATATTACTGTCTGGGAAATTAGTCCGTTAGGCACATTGATTACCAGCTACCAATACGCTGCACCAGATCTGCTCTCTCCCGCGACTATCGCCTACGTAAGCGGATCACTAGTAATCACTGGCACGGACTTCAAAGTAACGATGAATCAAGCAGGCAAATTCAGTAAATTTATTTCGGCGAGCTTTGCTATTTCTAAAGTAGTGAGCACACAAACATTTAAAGATGGACTCTACATTTGGAAGAGTTACGTCTCGCATGCCGCAATCTCTGGTGTCAGTGGCTGGAAGCCACCAGCGCAAGGCCGAGTAATCCTCAAGGTGGGAAGTCGGACCGGAAAAGTTTATAGCGCTTACAAAGTCATAGACCAACTCTTAAAGATTCAGTACGTGGCAGGCCTAGGAGTTGTTACAACAACCTCGAATGCGAATGGATATTCGATCTCACTGCTTAAATAAACGAAGCGCGCCATTAACTCCCGCAAGTGCATACTCCTGCTTATTGACAATGATCCAGTCAAAGCGAGCAGCGTTTGAGAAGTCCAAGCCAGAGACTAAGGCGATGCCCTTTGTTGCGGTGTTGAGTGAACAGAGGCGATCAGCACAGTTATAGAGAACGTTGGTGCCATCAGATGCGACGGCAGCCTTTGGAGTTCCATAGTAATCGGAGGGCGAATTGGCTACTAAGGTAGTTCCAGAGAGCGAGGCCCAGCGAATCTGATCAGCGTTTGGGAGTGAGATCCCAGAAGAGGCCAACCATGCGCCAGATATGCCATTTTTACCTTGCGCAAGCGTGATGTCGTAGCCTGCGATCGTAGTTCCCATGCCAGCAGGGTCAGTGGTCGAGTATGACCAATCTTCTGGATAGGCAGTACTTCTTGTTGCGAGTCTGATCTCACCTTGAGTTGGGGTCTTATCTTGGTTCACTTGAAGCACTGAGTCATAGAAGAGATAGACGCTATTTCCGACGTTTGTAGCTTTGACGTGGAACCCAACATCGCCAGTTGTGCGATTATCTGTATCGCGGTCACCATCGATTAATTCATAACTCCACTTACCGGCCACTTTTGTTGCACCAAGGAGAATCCCCTGAGATTCATCGCGGTAGAAGACTTGAAGTCCAGCACTAGTCGAAACGCATGCATTTGAAACGGAGACATCACTCGAGGTTGCAACACGAACGGGGTCCTTGTAGTCGTTAATTGCTGGCCCATTACCGTCGACAACTTCATAGCTCCACTTCTTACCGTCAAATGCGGCGTGACGGAGATCCTTATCCTTGAGATCTGAGTAGAAGATATTGAGCGTCTCAACTTTTCCAACCTTTGAACTACAGAGTGAAAGTGCACCACTTACATCATTGGTGGTCTTACCAAGTTTAGAAGAGTTGCCATCGATAATTTGGATAACCCACTTCTTGCCATCGAAGGTTGCCATCTTGATATAACCGGTCTTGCTATCTGTGTAGACCACAATCGGTTTGCCGGCATAGGTACTTGTTGCCAAAAACTTTGCATCCGCTGCTGGATCGATGACCGAACTTTTCCAGGTTGATTGCGGGACAACATTGTTGGTCGTAGCTGCAGGTGATGAACCAAACTGGGTATTTGATGCGGTGATACTGAATGAGTAATTTCCACCATTTTTTAAGCCTAAGACAGTGATTGGACTTGAGGTACCAGTAACTATCTGTCCGGTCTGATTGACCTTTACTGAATAAGTCTCAACGTGTGCGGTACGCGCATTTGCAGGCGCATCAAAGCTAATAATCGCTGATTTATCGCCCACTAGGGCCTTCACATTGCGGGGTGCAGTTGGCGCTGCTGTGACTACCCCAGCAGGAGGCTTCGTCAACATATCTGCAAACATCGCAATCAAAAGGGGACCTGGATCGTGGAAGATCTCCGCAGCATTCAAGCTTGGGCACATCACTGCATTCGCGCCACTATTACCGAAAGTATCTTGATCAAGGTGGCTTACAGAGGATCCTGGTTGATAAGGATTTGGGGTGTAGAGCAGTGGTTTAACACCAGCATTTGCTGCAACGGCATTTGCGCCAGACCAGACTAACTTGCTTGTAAGCGCAGTGCCGAGTTCGGTAGAAGGTGAAGATAGATCTGAGAGGCGTGATCCATCAGGAGTCTGTGCGTAAGCATCGTAGGGCGTCGGTTGATCGATTGATCCAAGTTGGAAGTTGCTGTCGTAAGAGTCATTGGATAGGAAGCCGAGTCCATGGCCCATCTCATGGAGCAAGATTGATTCAAGGTCATATTGGTTAGGTGGGCAATTTCCATCGGTACCAAGGTAGAACGTACGTGCAACCAGAGAATTAATATGAACATCGATTTCAGGGTTTGCTGGATCGAGATCTTTTCCAGCGAGTGCATTTGCCATGGCGGATGCATACCAAAGATCAGGATCTGGAGCGCCGGCAAAGTTGTGGAAGAACTTCACTGGGCTGGCTGATGCCAATACTGCCGTAGATGCTTGGCGTGCATACGTTGCGGTGATCGTTACTGGCACTGCAGATTTCCAATTCGCAGCCCATGCATCTGCCGCAGCTTGGATTGCAGCCTTCTCATTCTCGGGAACGTTGACATAGTTAATCGTGAAGGTGCTCTGTGCTGAATCGTTCTTTGGATGCGTTGATGGCGTTGCCGGCTTGGTTACCGACTTTGCGGTCGAAGTTCCGGCGTAATAGTTGGTCCATCCAGCTGGTGCCCATTCGACTGTAGTGGCTCGGGCCGGGGAGAGCGGGAGAAGGAGTCCTCCGATGAGAGCGAGCAGTCCAGCGAGCTTGAGATGGGAGCGCATAAGCACAGAGCCTACCTATCTGAGAGGATTGGGACTAGCGGAAGTGAGCCAAAGCGGGCCATTCCCAGCAACTATTAAGTCACTCAGGGGGTGGCCGATGCGCCAGGTAACGATCTACTCCAGATCCGGCTGCCACCTCTGCGAGCAGGCCCATCAGATTCTCGTGGATTTACAGAGTAAGGTTGATTACGAAATAACTGAGATTCTCATTGATGGTGAACCAGAATTAATCGAACTCTACGGCGAGCAAGTCCCAGTAATTCATATCGATGGCAAGCCACATGATTTCTTTAAAGTAGAGCCAGAGCGCTTTCTTAACGCGATCAGCGCGAATTAAAAGTTTTAAATATCGTCAGCGTCGATGATGCGGTAGGCATAACCCTGCTCAGCTAAGAAGCGTTGACGGTTCTGCGCGAAATCTTGATCAACGGTGTCACGAGCAACGAGTGAGTAGAAACGTGCACTGCGGCCATCGGCCTTTGGCCGTAATACTCGACCGAGACGTTGAGCTTCTTCTTGACGTGATCCGAAGGTTCCAGAAACCTGAATTGCAATCGTCGCATCGGGAAGATCGATCGAGAAGTTTGCAACTTTTGAAACAACGAGACACTTAATCTCACCAGCGCGATATAGGTTGAATAACTCTTCACGTTCCTTAATTGGTGTCTCACCCTTAATAACCGGAACTCCTAGTTCGGCGCCAAGGGCATCGAGTTGATCGATATATTGACCGATAATTAGAACTTGCTCATCCTTATGCTTTTCAGCAAGTGCGATTGCAACCTTGCGCTTGGTCTCTGTGGTTGAACAGAAGCGATAGCGATCTTCTTGTTCAGCTGTCGCGTAATGCATACGCTCGGCATCAGTGAGATTGATACGTACTTCTACGCAATCTGCAGGTGCGATATAGCCCTGCTGCTCAATCTCTTTCCATGGGACGTCGTAACGCTTTGGGCCGATGAGTGAAAAGACCTCACCCTCCATGCCATCTTCGCGGACCAATGTGGCGGTGAGGCCAAGGCGGCGGCGGGATTGAATATCAGCGGTAAACCTAAAGACTGGCGCTGGTAATAGGTGGACCTCGTCATAGATGATCAGGCCCCAGTCGATGGCATCAAAGAGATCTAAGTGAGCGTATACGCCCTTCTTGCGCGTAGTCAGGACTTGATAGGTCGCGATTGTGACTGGGCGAATCTCTTTCTTTGATCCAGAGTATTCACCAATCTCATCTTCATGAAGTGAGGTGCGCTTTAAAAGTTCATCACGCCACTGGCGAGCAGCGACTGTGTTGGTGACCAAGATCAGAGTTGTAGCTTTCGCGTGAGCCATTGCAGCTGCACCAACGATCGTCTTACCCGCACCGCAGGGAAGCACCACAACACCAGAGCCACCGTGCCAGAATCCTTCAGCAGCGAGCTCTTGATATTTACGAATGGTCCAACCATCTTGGTTGAGTGAGATCTCATGGGCTTCACCATCGACATAGCCTGCGAAATCTTCAGCAGGCCAGCCAAGTTTTAAGAGCGCTTGCTTTAAGAATCCGCGTTGACCTGGGTGGACGATGATCGTCTCTTCATCAATCTGCAATCCAAGCATCGGCGCGATCTTCTTGCCGCGAGTTACTTCCTTCAAAACTGCTGGATCGTTTGAGACAAGTGTTAAACCGTGAACTGGATGTGCCTCAAGGCGAAGACGGCCATAACGAGACATCGTCTCGGCAATATCAACGAGTAATGCGTGCGGTACAGCAAAGCGCGAGTACTTCAAGAGAATATCAATCACGTGTTCGGCATCGAGGCCAGCAGCGCGGGCATTCCACAGCCCGAGCGGAGTTAATCGATAGGTATGAATATGTTCGGGTGACTTCTCGAGTTCGGCGAAGGATGCGATCTGACGACGGCACTCATCCGAGAGGACGTGATCAACATCGAGGAGAATCGTCTTATCGCTCTGGACAATCAGCGGACCATCGGTCACATTAAATCCTTAATAAATGCAGATAGAAGTGAGATCCGGGCTGGGATTGTGGAAGCCAAGATATGTTCGTGTGGCGCATGTGCCCCGTCACCTATTGCTCCGAGACCATCGAGGACCTTGGCGCCAGCAGCTGCAGCGAAGTTGCCATCGCTGGCTCCTCCGACGCTCGCACTGCCAACCTTTGGTTGCCCTAACTGGGAGGCGATAGCTTCAAAGCGGTTGTAAAGATCTTCTGTTGCAGATAACTCCAATGGCGGACGATTTATTCCGCCTGAGACTTCGATCTTCGCTTCAGTATGTGCAGGAGTGAGCGCATAAATCGCATCCTTTACTCGTTCCATCTCTGCCATGGTGAATGAACGGCAATCAACATCAAGGGTTGCAACTGCTGGAACCGTATTGGTTGTTGTACCAGAATGAAGAGTGGTTGGAACAACTGATGTGCCTAGATCCTTATTTTCAAGAGCGGCAAGTGCGGTAACGATGCGAGCAATCTCAACTGATGCGTTGACGCCCTTTTCAGGTTCGAGTCCGGCATGAGCTGCACGACCAATCACCTTGATCGAATACATTGATGTGCCTTTGCGACCGACCTTCACCTTGCCATCAAGTGATGCCTCGGTGACCAAGACCGCTTCGGTCTGTGCGCTGACACGCTTGATAAGTTCTCGTGATGTCTGACTACCGAGCTCTTCATCTGTTGTTGCAATGAGTGCGACCTTCGTTGCAGCATCGGCAATATCTGCGATCGCATACATCGCTTGCAAGAAACCAGTCTTCATATCGAAGATGCCAGGACCTGCGATCTTGTCACCATCAACTTTCCACAATGGAAGATAGGAATCAATCGGCCAGACGGTATCGAGGTGGGTCAAGATCACAATCGATGGCTGCTCTGCGCCCCACCAGAAAACGGGACGACCATTCTCATCGAAGATCTTGGCAGGCGATCCAAGGCGTTCGGTGGCGATCTCATTAGCTAACGCGATCACGTTGCGGCAAGCGCCGAGATCTTCACTCGGGGATTGGAGCTCTACCAATCGCTGTAAGTCGGCCAGGAAGGTCATCTGCATATTCTGCCGTACTTCACTCTTACTGCGCAGGCTGCGCAGTAGCTACGCCTGTAATACGAGGGATTCGGAACTGTGCGACCTCACCGGTGGCATGGTCGCGGGCGACCAATGTGCCAAGTGAGATCGAGAGTGGATCAATGAGGCGATTGGATACTCCACCATTTGAATCGGCATAACCGATGGTGATCGTCGCCTGCTCATCGATAAATTGATTGAGGAGATCGAGCGTCTCATTTGCAGTCGTACGTGGAACTTCGAGTGGTTTGTGCGAAGTGGCTTTCTCACCAGCACGAAGGGCGCGAACTGCAGCGGTGATGATCTTCTCGGTCGGCGCAGAGTTCTCAACAATGACTCGAGGAGGACGTGGACGAGACTTTGCACGGCGAATTGCTGGTGCTGAGATAAGAATTCCAGTTCCGTTTTCAACTGCTGGAAGATAACTTGCCTCGCGGAGTCTGGTAACAAGTTCATTGATCTCAACTTCAGCGATCAAAACCTGCGGAGCTAATTTTCGTAACCGCAGATCTTCTAAATTCTTATCGTGAGTGATCTGTGCGATCAGACCTTCATCTTCGCAACGGATATATGAATTTGCCTGTCCGACTCGGAGTCGGCCATGACGCTTTGCGACATCGTTAATCAAATATTCCAAAGGCTGCGGCATTGGTGTCTTAGATGTCTTCTTTAAGAAATCGCGGATGCTCTCGCCAGTCTTGCCGTGATCGAGTGCACGTCGAATCGAACCTTCGGTAAATCGATAGACGGTGGCACCGCCACGACTCTCGATATCAGCGAGCGTTCCCATCTCATTTGCAACTTCAACCGTGAGTGGGCCAGGTGCGATTGCACTGTTATCTGCCTGAATCAAGATGTGATCTACTGGAGATGGAAGCGCTGCCTGCACTCCTAGGTCAGTACCTGAAATGAGCGCCTTGCCGAAGGATGAGATCGCTCCTTGGCCGGTAATTCCGAGCCATTCGGCCTCACGCAGAATCCACGTGATGTACTCATTATTTGTTCGAGTAGGGAGATCAAATTTCATACGCTCTTGCAACGAGGTGATCTCTGGATCGATCTCTGGCAGACTCGCCATGAGTGCGAGAAGTGAGCGCTTTAGACCAGCGATACCAGCGCGATCGAGTTCGGGGCCGAGAGCAGCAACGCTCTTCGAGTCGCCCTTGCCGATAAGTCCAGCGACGCGAGATGTTTCGAGCCATAGTGTGACAAGTGAGTGCCAGCGATCTTCAGCATCTTTCGTCAACCAGATATCAAAGGCATTGGTGGGCAAGATCTGATCATCGGTATCGATCACGATCAGACCGCCGAGGAAGAGAACTTCAGCGACGAATGCAGCACATCCCTCATCGATACCGAGATGTTCGGCAGTTCGCTTGAGATCTCGAACTCCGAGTCCACCTGATCGAAGTGCACTTGGTGGTTCATCCGACCAATTATGAGCGAGCTCTTCAGCCCAGCGAATGAAGGTCGAGATATTTGCAATCGCTGCGAGATCAACTGCCTTCTGCTTGCGTGATACACCCTTTACTTCAGGAGCGGATACTTGAAGCTCTTTAAATACTTTTCCACCTCGCAAGTGCATCGCCACTTCGCGAGGCAAGAGCAGAGTCTGCGAATCAAAGGCAATCAGGAAGTTATTTTCTAGGAGCCACTTAATTGTCGGGTTTGCTTTCTTCACATCAGCGACCTGACCACGGGGTGGGCCCCAAACCATCTTGTTTAATAAGTCAATGGCGCCTTTTGGCGCTTCTGTAAGTAAGTCGAGATTGATCTTCTGATTCGAAAGCGGTCCAAGGCCTGCTGGGTTCTCGCCGATGAGAGTGCGAACATTGGTTGGTACTCGGAATTTCTCACCATCGGCGTAGACCAAGGCGCGCTCTTCCAGCATTGCTAATACTGGCTTTGCGCTCTTATCGGTGATGCGAAGGAGATCAAGCTGCGTAAATGGATCTACCAATGAGACCGCTGCGGTCAAGATATCGAATTCAAATTTATTGAGTGCGTCGCGAGCGCGCAGAATGCTCGGCATAGATGATGCTCGAGCAGCAAGGGCAGAGAGATCAGTTGGGACTGGAGAGAGCAGGTCAGGTCTAGCGGCAAAGAGGCGCGCGATTTCGGCATCGCTTCTGGCGCGGAGGGCATCGGCAAATGAGCTAGACATAAGTCTCCTAGATTACCGAGAAAAAGGAGGTGCGATTTACTACTTGCTGCGGATACGAGGATTGAGCGCAGTAGTAATCGTTGCGAGCCTAGAAATGATCGGGGTAACGATCTTCTTGAGCAGGCGGGCTCGGCGGAAATCGTGGATCGGCCAGTGATCGCGGAGCGCTCGGACTTGAAGCAGCGTATCTGGATTGATGACGCGTGGCTTGCCTACTGCTTCAAGGAGCGGAATATCGTGATGGCTATCGGAATAGGCATACGAGTTCTTCAGATCTATCCCTTGCGACTTTGCTAAGGCGTTCACCGCAACGGCTTTCTCTTGGCCATGCAAGAGATTTCCTACTAATTGTCCGGTATAGATTCCATCTTCAACTTGTGCCACCGTGCCAAGTGCTCCGGTGAATCCAAGTCGTTTTGCAATCAGATCAGCCATCTCACTAGGGGATGCAGTGATCAACCAGACTTCTTCGCCAGCGTTGAGGTGATCGTGAGCAATCTCAATAGTTCCTTGCCAGAGTGCAGGGGAGACATATCGGTCGTAGACATCCGATGCGAGCGTTTCGAGTTCGCTTACCTTGTGACCGCGGATGAAATCACAGGCAGCTTGTTGAACCCTGAGAATCTCCTCTTTATTTTCTTTACCTGTTAATTGATAGCGGAGGTTGGCCAAGAGAAAGGCGAAGATATCGCGCCTATTAAAGAAGCCCCGTTGATACATCCCACGGCTGAGAAAGAAGAGGGAGGATCCCTGCATCAGCGTGTTATCGACATCAAAGAAGGCAACTCTTTTCTCAGTGAGTGCCATGTCACTACCTTAGCGAACCCTCGTCTGGGGCGAGCGCCCCCACTCCTTTATGATTGGTCTATGGGCGCAACCATTCACTTTCTTCGCCACGGCGAAGTCTTCAATCCAGAGAAGATTCTCTATGGGCGCCAGCCTGGTTGGTACCTCTCAGATCGTGGCCAAGAGATGGCGCGCACCGTTGCGGAATGGAGTAAGTCGCTCGATCTCGGCGCAGTCATTGCATCGCCACTACAACGAGCGCAAGAGACAGCAGCTCCAGTTGCCGCAGCACATGGCATCACCATCGCAACTGATGATCGGTTAATCGAAGCAGCCAACATCTTTGAAGGCCAGAAGTTTGAGATGGGTAGCGGAGTGTTAAAGCACCCAAAGTCTTGGCGTCACCTGACCCGTCCATGGGTACCATCATGGGGCGAGCCATATGAAGAACAAGTTGAACGTATGTTGGCAGCGCTCTTCGCTGCGCGCGATGCGGCTGGTGGCAAGGACGCGCTCTGCGTTTCACATCAACTTCCGATTTGGATTCTCCGTTCGGCAGTTGAAGGCCGTCGCATGATGCACGATCCACGTAAGCGTGAGTGCACCCTCGCATCTGTCACAAGTTTCCATCTCGATGATGAGGGTCTCGTCACTGGCACTTCCTATACCGAACCAGCAAAGCACTTACTACCGATTAAATGAAGAGAATCGTTGCGCTCGCTCTCGCGCTCTTGAGCCTTGGTCTACTAACAAGTTGTTCAAGTGGTGGTCTTTCTAAGGCGAGTGAGAATGCATTTGTATCTGGCACAGGAGTCGCGGTTTACATCAACGCAGCTGATCGAAAGCCGGCACCAGATTTGCTAGGACCAACTCTCTCTGGAACTTCATTGAAGATTGCGAAGAATCAAGTGACGGTTGTGAATGTCTGGGCATCATGGTGCTCACCATGTCGCGCCGAGGCCCCACTCCTTGCAGATTTCGCAAACCGTCTTGCTGGCCAAGTTCAGTTCGTGGGAATTGTTACTCGTGACAATATTTCATCTGCTGCTGCCTTCGTAAATCGATTCAAGATTCCATACCCAAACTTCACCGATGACTCACTCCTGGCAGGGTTTAGAGGGTCGTTGGTACCGAATGCGATCCCTACAACTTTGATTATCGATGCGAAGAATCGGGTTGCGGTTCGCATAAGTGGCGAAGTCACATTTGCACTCCTTGATTCAATGATCAAAAAAGTTACGGCGGATCCATCGCATGCATAACTTCTTCACAACCCAAGTACTTAGTGGCAATGTCCTACTCGCTTTAATCGTTGCTTTTATCGCCGGGTTGATCTCATTCTTCTCACCTTGCGTACTTCCGCTGGTGCCGGGTTATCTTTCGTATGCCGCAGGAATGACGGATGTGAAGAGTAAGGGAAGAGTCGCACTCGGTTCGATCCTCTTTGTCTCTGGCTTCTCGGTTCTCTTTATCTCCTATGGCGCGCTCTTTGGATCCCTTGGATCAAAGATCAGCAACAACTCGCATTGGCTCACCGTTCTTCTTGGCGTTCTCACGATTGCCATGGGAATCGTCTTTCTCTTTAATCAACGCTTCTATCGCTCCTTCAAACCACAATGGAAATCCAGCGCCGGTCTAGTCGGAGCTCCACTCTTAGGTTTCCTCTTTGGACTTGGTTGGACACCATGTATCGGACCGACCCTTGGTGCAGTCCAAGCGCTATCGCTGCAATCTTCAAGTGCTACGCGTGGTGCGATCTTGAGTCTGGGCTATTGCTTCGGCCTTGGCCTACCACTCATCACCGTCGGACTCTTCTTTGATCAATCCGCAAAACTTCGTCGAACCATCTCGCGTCACGGCGACGTGATGACAAAGATTGGTGGAGCCTTCTTGATTCTCATTGGTCTACTTCAAGTCTCGGGCCTCTGGCTCACGCTGATGAATGCGCTACGAGATTCAATCTCGGGATTTGTGCCGGCGGTCTAAATGAATATCTTCCAATGGATCTGGCGTCAGCTCACAAGTATGCGTACCGCACTTATTCTTTTAATGATGCTTGGTGTGGCATCGATCCCGGGATCACTGTTTCCACAGCGTAATCAGAACCCTATGAAGGTGACTGAGTTCTTTAAGGCTAATCCCACGCTCGCGCAGTGGCTCGATAAGGCGAAGATCTTCGATGTCTATTCATCGCCATGGTTTAGTGCGATCTACATCCTCCTCTTTATCTCCCTCATTGGTTGTGTACTTCCTCGTTCGATCGAGCATGCAAAGGCGATCGGTAAGCAGCCACCGCTGACTCCTAAGTTCTTGGAGAAGATGGAGGGCTTTACAGAGCTTGATCGCCCAACAGAAGGCGCACTCGATGATGCCGAGCGTTGGTTAAAGAAGAACCGCTTCCGAGTTCGCCGCGAAGATGAATCGATCTCTGCTGAAAAGGGTTATTCACGCGAGACTGGAAATCTCCTCTTCCATCTTTCATTAATCGTCATTCTCTTCGCAGTTGCAGCTGGCGGGTTATACGGAAGCAAGGGCGAGACTATTCTGAACGTTGGCGACCGATTTATTAATACTCCCACTTCTTATGACAATATCTCCTTCTCCAAGTTCCAGCGTGAGGGTGATATGGCGCCATTCTCGTTACGTATTCTCGATTTCAAAGCAACGTACGATGTTGTGACAAGTGCTCCGACTGATTACACCTTAAAGGTTGCAGCAGCTAATCCAATTGGTAGTAAAGAAGTCCTTAAGACCATTAAAGTTAATAGCCCGCTCACATATGGAAGCACCAAGATCTATCTGCAGGCCAATGGATATTCTCCAGTCGTCGCCGTTCGCGATAAAAGTGGAAAATTAATCTTTGAGGGTCCTGTGACATTCTTGCCACAAGATGCGAACCTCACATCGATCGGCGCTATCAAGTTGCCCGATATGTCACCACAGATTGGAATGGTTGCATCCTTCTTGCCAACTGCGGCACGATCAGCGAAGCGTGGGGCGTTCTCATCCTTCCCAGAAGTTCTAGACCCAAGACTCTTGGTCTCGGTCTGGATGGGCGATCTCGGCCTTGATAACGGCAACCCGCAATCGGTCTATCGCGTTGATACGAGCAAGATGAAGAACATTGGCTTGAAAGCCCTCTCAATTGGTGATGTATACAACTTTGCGCAGGGAACCATTACCTTTGAAGGGTATAGATCCTGGGTCAACCTGCAGATTGTTGATGACCCTGGGAAGATGTACGCATTGGTAGGAGCGATCTTGGCAATCCTTGGGTTACTGACATCACTCTTTACACGCCAGCGCAGAATTTGGATTAAGGCCGATGGCCGTGTTCAAATTGCGGGTCTTGCAAAGAATGGTGTGCCAGGCCTCGATGAAGAGTTGCTCTCACTCCAGAAGGCACTTCTGAAGAACGATGAGAAAGGGTTGTAACGGATATGACATCACGTAATCTCGCATATCTATCTAACTACTCGATCTACTCAGCGATAGTTCTTTACACAATCGCATTCTTCGCCCATGCTATTGAAGTCTCCTTCTCGGTGAAGAACACATCAGAGAACGAGAAGACCACCTTTGATTTCTCTCGCACCGAACGCGCAGGTCGCATCGGAACTGCCATGATGATCCTTGGTTTCATATTCCTCTTCGCCGGTGTAATTCTTCGCGGTGCTTCAGCGCATCGTGTGCCTTGGGGAAATATGTATGAGTTCTCGATTACCGGTGCTCTCGCATTTAGCGGTGCTTATCTCTTCGCGCTGATCAAATATAAGTTGCGTTGGTTGGGTCTGCCTGTCTCGATCGCTGTCTTACTCACACTTGGTACTGCAATCACCGTTCTCTATCGCCCAAGTGCGCCACTTGTCCCAGCGCTTAAATCAACCTGGCTTGCGATTCACGTATCTGCCGCAATCATCTCCGGCGGTGTATTCCTTCTTGCAAATACCATCGCAGCTACTTATTTAATTTTGGATCGGATGGAAGAGCGCGGTGGTCGTAATGAGTGGGCGAAGAAGTTGCCATCGCTTGAGACTCTGGATCAACTTTCATATCGCCTCGTTGCCTTTGTATTTCCACTTTGGACCTTTGCAGTGATCGCTGGCGCAATTTGGGCCGAATCTGCATGGGGCCGCTATTGGGGTTGGGATCCAAAGGAGACCTGGGCATTTATTACCTGGGTTGCCTACGCTGCCTATCTTCATGCCCGTGTCACTGCTGGGTGGCGCGGACGCAAAGCCGCTTGGCTCTGCCTCTTCGCAGGATCAACCTTCTTATTTAACTATGTCTATGTAAATATCTGGGGTACGGGACGCCATACATATTCTGGGCTTTAATTAATACATGGCAATAACTCTCGAATCTGAGCGAGTATTACTTCGTCATTGGCAGCCAAGTGATCTCGAACCGTGGATTGCAATGAATCAAGATCCAGAGACGCTCCGATACTTTCCAAGGACTCGGACCCGGGAGGAGAGTGAAGAGTCATATGAGAGGTTACGCGCAAACCTCTTGGTAGATTCCTTCGGAATCTGGGCAGCAGAAGAGAAGAGCTCAGGTGAGTTCATGGGTTTTATTGGTCTCTCACAATTAGAACTGCCGGAGATCACATTCACACCGTGTAATGAAATTGGTTGGCGGTTAGCGAAGCGCTATTGGGGAAAAGGTTATGCAACCGAGGCCGCTCAAGTGGCCTTTGATTACGTGAGGAATGAACTTTCGATCGGAGAAATTTTCTCAATTACCTCGGTTCTTAATCAACCCTCCATAAATGTCATGAAGAAGATTGGTCTGCGCGAGCGACCAGAGCTTGAGTTTGATCATCCTCGAGTAGAAGTGGGAAGTCCACTCCGACGTCACGTTGTGTATTCAACGTGAGATAAGAACTATCTTAGAGATTACGTAAGAAATCTGGATTGTCATCCGGTGGAAGATCGCGCATCGGCCGGCGTCGTGGAGGATTCCCGCCACCATTGCGCTTGCGTCCCCACAAGACCCAGACGAGTGAGCCGATCAAACCAAAGAGAATAACGACGATGAGCCAAGCCCATTTTGGCCACTGAGTAAAGCTCTCTTGTGGCTTACGAGCGATATCAAAGAGCGCATAAATCTGGACGCCGATCCCAATGAAGACGAGCAGCGCATCAAGTTTGATCATGGAGTTAGTTTAACGCTTCGCGAGAAGTGCCATAGCAAGTGTGGTGGAGAGCAAAAGGTGTAGTCGGCCGACCTTGCCAAGAAGTGGAATCAGATCCGCGCCCTTGGCTCCATCCCAGATTGAGCGCGAGATGACGACAGTGGTGGGAAGTAAGAGCAGAGTCGCCACCGCCCACGGGGTGATGACCATTGCAATGATGCAGGTGAGATGAGCAAGGCCCAAAAGCAAAATGAATCCAATACGGGCATTGCGATCACCAAGTCGTACAGCGAGGGTGCGCTTATTGACGGTAGCATCTTTTGGAAGATCACGGAGATTGTTGATTGCCAAAATGGCACAGGCAAGGGAACCCACTGGGATTGATACTAAGAGAGATTGCCACGTGATCTTCTGAGATTGAACGACATAGCTACCAACAGTTGCCACAATACCGAAGAACATAAAGACTGAAACTTCGCCCAGGCCTTTGTAACCGTAAGGGCTTTTTCCTCCGGTGTAGTACCAAGCGGCGATAATTGAGAGCGCGCCAACTGCGACCAGCCACCGAGAAGTTCGAGCGCTGAGAATTAATCCAACGACTGCAGCAAAACCGAAGGTGAGCAGCGCTGCGTTCTTCACAGCTTTAGCCGATGCGAGGCCGCTTCCTACTAATCGAATGGGACCAACTCGCACTGCATCTGTGCCACGAATGCCATCTGAGTAATCATTGGCGTAATTGACTCCTACTTGAAGTGAGAGACTGACCAGCAGCGCAAGGAGTGCGTTGATCATATTGACATGTAGGTTGTCTGTATGGCGAAGAGCCGTGCCAACTAATACCGGCGCGACTGCGGCTGGCAGCGTCTTAGGGCGAGCGCCAGCAATCCATTTATTTTCGGGCATTAGGGGAGTCTGCCAAAGATTTCGGATAACGTCCTGCGATCAGGCTTTCCAAGGGCTGTGAGTGGCAACTCAATGTTGGCCGCAAAGCGCTTGGGTGATGCATGCGCGCCAAAACGTTCACGAAGTGCGCTCTTCACTGCGCTCTCATCAATCGGGCCATCACTTGCGATTGCGAGTGCCTCTCCCCACTCGGCATCTGGCAGGCCGATTGCGATAAACCGATGTGTTGAACCAGAATTAAGAAAATCAGTAACTGCTCCCAATGAGAGCTTCTCGCCACCAGTAATAATCTGGTCATCGATTCGTCCAATTACTTCAAGGATGCCATTCTCGAGACGGCCAGCATCACTTGTTCTAAAGAACGAATCACCAAATGGTGCTTCACCGAGATACCCGATTGCCTTCATTGGGCCATTGAGTTCGATCGCACCATCAGAGATTCTTATTTCCACACCATCGAGAGGGCGACCGTTATAGATACAACCACCTGACATCTCTGTCATGCCATAGGTTGTAACAAGGCGAATATCGTTCTGCGCAGCTAGATTTTGAAGTTCGAGCGATGTTGCTGCGCCGCCAACCAAGACTGCTTTTGCATGTTGTAAGTGTTCGAGTAATTGGGCATCCCCATTGAGAGCGCGATGAAGTTGTGTTGGGACAATTGCTGTGAAATCTGCGCCATCTTCGAGTCCACGTAATTCGGTTCCAAGCTCGAGTGAGCGCACAAGAACATTCACGCCGGCGATATGTGTGGTTGGAAGCAAGAGTGACCACCGATCACCAGGTTGCGCTCCGAGGAATGCATGTGAGGCTTTAGCGGATGCGATCACCGCCGCAGATGAGAGTGCCACTGACTTAGGAACTCCACTTGAACCACTTGTTGGGAGCACGAGTGCGCAGCCGTGTGGGACTTCCGTGAAGGTACTTTCACCGAAGGCGAGTGCCGGGCCGACACCACTGAGTGCATCGGCGAGCGCCTCGAGCTGTTGTGGAATAGCCCACTCTGCTCGCACGCTCACTAAAGGCTGCAGTGACGATTTCTCCATGATGACCCTAGGCTATCGCCATGAGCAAGCCGATCAAACGTGAATTTGGGTCCCGCACCATCCCCGCATGGAGCACAGGCGAGGGCGGCGAAAACTTCACCGATATCCGTTACGAAGTTGCTGAAGGAATGGCGAAGATTACGATCGATCGCCCAGAAGTTCGCAACGCCTTTCGTCCGCAGACTCTCTTTGAATTAGAGCGCGCCTTTGCGCTCGCTCGCGACAACGATCAAGTCGGCGTCATCATCTTTACTGGCGAAGGCAGCGAAGCATTCTGTTCTGGTGGCGATATCAACGTCCGTGGCGATGATGGTTATCTCGGTGATGATCCCCTCGCGAAGAAGGGCATTGGTCGCCTCAATGTTCTCGATCTACAGATTCAGATTCGCCGTCTGCCAAAGCCAGTGGTTGCAATGGTTGCTGGCTGGGCAATTGGTGGCGGTCATGTACTCCATGTCGTCTGCGATCTCACTATTGCTGCTGATAATGCAAAGTTTGGTCAGACCGGACCAATGGTTGGTTCATTCGATGGCGGATATGGCGCAGGTTTACTTGCTGCACATGTTGGCCAGAAGAAGGCGCGCGAGATCTGGTTCTTATGTCGTCAATACGATGCACAAGAAGCGCTTGATATGGGACTCGTTAATACTGTGGTCCCGGTCGCCGAACTCGAAGCAGAAACGGTTTCATGGTGTCGCGAGATGCTTCGCCATTCACCGATGGCACTTCGCCTCTTAAAGGCTGGATTGAATGCAGCAGATGATGGACTCGCTGGAGTTCAACAACTCGCTGGCGATGCCACCTTGCTCTTCTATATGTCAGAAGAGGGGCAAGAAGGTCGCAATGCCTTCCAAGAACGACGCGAACCTGACTTCAGTAAGTTCCCAAAGCGCCCATAATTCCAATGACTTTCCCNTCCGAAATCTTTAGAGATTTCACGGTGCTCTCCATTCCTATGAAGGCGCGCTTTCGGGGAATCGATTACCGAGAAGTTGCAATATTTCGGGGCGATGAAGGGTGGAGCGAGTTCTCTCCCTTCCTTGAATATGGCACAGCGGAAGCAAGCACCTGGCTGAAAGCATCGCTAGAGGCTGCTTATAAGCCTTGGCCTACGCTCGTTCGAGAGAGCATTCCCATCAACGCGACTCTTCCAACTGTCTCGATCGATCGCGTGCCAGAGATCCTCGGGCGCTTTCCTGGATGCACCACTGTAAAGATCAAAGTGGATGACTTTGAAGTCGGATCCGAACTCGTTGAAGCAACGTTGGATTATCTGCCAGAAGCAAAGATTCGATTAGATGTGAATGGCGGTTGGACGTTAGAGGAAGCACTCCTTCACCTCTATGACTACAACCTCCGATTTGGAAATATCTTCGATTACATCGAACAGCCATGCCAATCACTTGACGATCTCAAGAAGTTGAAGCGAGAAGTTCCCTTTAAGATCGCAGTTGATGAAGGTATCCGTAAGAATTTAGATACCGCGATGGAACTCCTGGATCAGTATTCAGATGTTGCGATCCTTAAGTGGGCACCAGTTGGAGGAATCGACGCTGCTCATGAATTAGCGAGCCGGATCGGACTTCCTGTTGTGATCTCTAGCGCCTTAGAAACTGGAATCGGAATTTCTCAGAGCCTTGCACTCGCCGCATCCTTCCCACATCTTGAGTACGCCTGCGGCCTTGGCACAGTCTCACTTTTAGAATCTGATATCTGCGAGCCAGCGTTCACGCCAGTTAATGGCCAGATGCAAGTGCGCAGAGCCGAACCAGTGCCAGCACTCTTATCAAAGTATCAAGCTGCGCCAGAGCGCGTAGAGTGGTGGCAGCAAAGAGTGACAGAGATCTGGAAGAGCGAGGCCTTCGCATCAGTGAAGGAAGGGAGTGGTTGGCGATGAGTATCAATGCGACGAAGTTGGCGCGTCAGACTATCCGCGAACTCCTCGAACTCGGCATCTGTGACTTTGTTATTTCACCGGGGTCTCGCAATGCCCCACTTACCATGGCTATCTTTGAAGCTGCTCAATCTGGTTTGGCAGACCTACACACGCGATTAGATGAACGCGGAGCAGGGTTTTACGCACTTGGAGTAGCGAAGGCAACGGGCAATTACGTCGTCGTGATCTGTACGAGCGGGACCGCGGTGGCGAACTATCATCCAGCCGCCCTTGAGGCATATCACTCAGATGTGAACGTCCTCTTCCTCACTGCAGATCGTCCAGAACGACTTCGCAATACTGGCGCGAACCAGACAACGTTGCAGGATGGAATCTTGGCGCCGGTCGAAACTTTTGATTCAGCAACACCACTTGAACTCGCTGGAATTTTGACCGGCGGTCCGATTCATATCAATCTGCAATTTGATGAACCACTTCTCAGTGATGAAGGTGACGATTGGTTGGCAGGATTCACACTCGCTGACCTACCTGAGGATCTGATCGAGCGAGAGACTCTCCAAACTCGACCTGCTGGAGTATTAATTGTTGGTCATGATCGCGGCGGCTTCGCGGTGAGCGAGATTGAAGAGTTCGCAGATATTTTGGATTGGCCGGTTGTCACTGAAGATCCACTTAGTATCGCATCGGCGAAAGCTCATGCATCGATCTATCTTGCCGATCCTGAGATCCGCGCGGCTCTTAAAGCTGAAGAGATTATTGTGATTGGTCGTACAACACTTTCACGAAGTATCAACGCCTTCATCGCTGACTCCGATCGAGTGGTCGTCATTGATCCACGCACTGATTACGTTGACTTTGACCGTCAGGCCGACGAGATTCTGACTGCTATCCCTCATGTCACAAAGCACTCAACTCCAGCAGAATGGAACGTGCTCTGGGATCAGGCTTCTTACGCTGCCCATGGGCTCTTCACCAAGAGCCAACCATGGAGTGAACAATCTGCGCTTCAGAGGATTACCGCCCATCTGCCGGATGGTTCCGCTCTCTTCGTAGGATCTTCTCGCCCCATTAGAGATATTGAAGCCTGCGCTGTGCCACGCACTGGTTTATCTGTATTCGCTAATCGCGGCCTGGCCGGTATCGATGGCAATATTGCTTCCGCTTTCGGTATCGCTACTCGATTTGAACGCAGTTATGCGATCTTGGGCGATCTGACTTTCTTGCACGATATCTCGGCCTTGGTAAATTCCATTACCGACAATCTCACCATCTTTATTATTGATAACAACGGTGGTGGTATCTTCTCAACGCTGCCGCAAGCTGGAGTCCATGGATTCGAAGAGATCTTCGGCACGCCTCATAATCTAAATATCGAGAAGGTCATCATTGGATTTGGAATTCCAGTAACACGAGTAAAGAGTGAGAGTGACATTTCAATGATCATCGCGGGTCAAGAAGAAGGTCTGCGTTGTGTGATTGTGGAAGTCCCAGATCGCGAGAGCAATGCCGCAGAGTTAAAGAAGTTGTATCAGAGCGTTGCAAGCGCGGTGCGCATCGGAATCAACTTAGCCTGACTTTCTGCTAATTCATCAGCCGGATTAGATCCGGCGACGATTCCACAACCGGCAAAGATTCGAACAGTTGACTCACTCTCGTTAATTAATCCGCATCGCAGTGCAATTCCTATTTCACCATCGCCTCGAGCATCAATCCAGCCGACCGGTCCGGCATAGCGATCACGCGACATTCCTTCGAGTCCATCGATAGCGATCTTCGCCTTCTTTGTCGGTGTACCGCAGACCGCCGCAGATGGATGGAGCGCACCGATCAAAGTGAAGATATCTGCGTGTGAAGCACTCTCATTGACGACGCCAGTGACATCGGTCGCGAGGTGCATGACATTGGCAAGGTGGAGAACAAAGGGTGAATCCGGCACATTTGTCGATGAGCAGTATGGCGCAAGGGCATCAGCGACTGACCGAACCGCGTATTCGTGCTCTTCTAAATCCTTTGAAGATTTTGCGAGCGATCCAGCGAGCGCTAAATCAGCTGATTCGTTTCCAGTCTTGCGAATGGTGCCGGCAAGGACGCGAGAGGTAACGAGTGATTTGCTGAGGCGTACCAAGAGTTCTGGAGTTGCACCGATCAAGTTCTCAATGAGGAAGACCCAGGTCGATGGGTATTGCTGTTCAAGAAGTTGCAGTAACCGCGCAGTATCAACGCTCTTATCGCTTCGGGCAATTAAGTCACGTGCAAGAACGACCTTCTCGTAATCACCGGCAGAAATCTGGCCAATCGCCGATTCCACTCGCTTCATCCATTCGGTATCAGAGAGCGCACCTTGTGAGTAGGTAAATGTTGGCTTGCTGGATTCAGATAGGAGTGAATCAAGTTGTGGTTGTGGCCCATCACCAATCCAGGTGATCCATGAATTTGTACCTTTGCGGCCAACAATAATTTCTGGGATGACGAGTTCGGATTCATCATTCTCATCGAAGGCGAAAGATGCAAAGAGAATTGGCCCAGTGCCCGAACCGTGAACATTATTGTGAATTGAGAGTTTTGATCGCTCGTTAGACCACCATTGCGAAGCTTGTGTAAATCGATCTGCACCGCTGACTTTCTTCTGGGCATATCGACCAAAGCCGACGAGTCCATCGCCACCACGAATCCACGAAGCGCTCAGTGGGTACGATGTTGTGATCGCAGAGAGATCAGGGTGTTCGCCAAGAATCTCGGTCGTGATGCGGGTGGACATATAGAGGAGTTAAGCGGTTTTACTCCGCTCTGACAAAACGCCAGAGAGTTGGCAGCGCAGTACTAGCAATCGCGATCTTGATGAGCTCACCGAGCAAGAATGGTGTGAGGCCCTTTGAGATCGTCCACGACCAGCTCTGCGCCGTGACGTGGTGAAGCCAGATCAGGCCAAAGGCGAAGGTCGCGATATTTCCAAGGAGCATGGCCGAGATTGCAGTAGTGATCCTCTGATCCCACTTGCGACCAGCGAGCGCACCCGTGATCGCCGATGCAACGAGCATGCCAACGAGATAGCCACCAGTAGCGCCAGAAATGACGTGATATCCATGGGATGCCTGCGCGAAGAAGGGGGCTCCAACTGCGCCAAGCGCTAAGTAAGCGCCAAATGTTGTTACACCGAGAGCGGCACCATAAGCGCTACCCAATAAAAGAGTCGCCAAAGTCTGGCCGGTTACTGGGACTGGTGAACCTGGAATCGGGACCGAGATCTGAGCCATCGCTGCCACAAAGAGCACGCCACCGATAACCAGGGTGACGTGAGATGTCAGGCTATTACGTGAGATCAGCGCTCGACGTAGCGTTGGAGTTGCGTGGTGAATGCTCATTAGTGGCTCCTCATACAAGTTGTGTGAAAAGCCTACTGGGACGAGAATATACGCGTGAGTAACGCAGCCGATCTCAATAAAGATCCCGATGAAGTCGCATCGATGTTTGATGGGGTTGCAAAGCGATATGACCTCCTCAATGATCTTTTAAGTCTTGGTCGCACTAAGGCATGGCGCAAAGTCGTTACCTCGATCATCGATCCTCGACCAGGAATGAAGATTCTCGATATTGCCGCCGGTACTGGATCATCTTCGAGGCCGCTTGCCGATAAGGGCGCATCAGTTACCTCACTCGATTTCTCTGAAGGCATGTTGGCCGCTGGCCGAAAGCGCCATCCAGATCTCACCTTCATGCAGGGCGATGCTCTCAAGTTGCCATTCCCAGATCAGAACTTTGATGTCACCACGATCTCCTTTGGTCTACGCAATACCCAGAAGACGCAAGCTGCGCTCGCCGAGGCTTTACGGGTCACCAAGGTCGGCGGCAAGATCGTGATCGCCGAATTTAGCCACCCAACCAACTCGCTCTTGCGCCTTATATACATGCGCTACCTGATGCGCGCCCTCCCAGTTATCGCTAAGAAGGTCGCCTCCAACCCAGAGGCCTATATCTATCTCGCCGAATCGATTCAGGCCTGGCCAAATCAGAAGAAGTTGGCTGCGATTATGAAGGAGGCTGGCTGGGGCAAGGTCGCCTGGCAGGACCTCACCTTCGGGATCGTCGCCGTCCATATCGGCCACCGCTCGTAACCCTGATTTCATCCACCGCCCGCCCACTGTAAACCTGTATGTGGCCTGTGCCACAGTGACAATGGCGACCTAACCCATAGACTTTCGCTGTCATGAATCTCTACATCCCGATTCTTGTTATAGGCGCAGTTGGATTTGGGTTCGCCGCCTTCTCAGTCGCCATCGCCGCAATCACTGGGCCAAAACGGTACAACCGAGCGAAATCGGAAGCGTACGAATGTGGAATTGAGCCTTCACCACAAGCAGCTGGCGGCGGTCGCTTCCCAGTGAAGTACTTCCTTACTGCGATGCTCTTCATTGTCTTCGATATTGAAATCGTCTTCCTCTATCCATGGGCTGTCACCTTCGACAAGCTCGGATTATTTGGCCTCGTGGAGATGGTCATCTTTATTCTCACTGTCTTTGTTGCTTATGCCTATGTCTGGCGCCGTGGCGGATTGGAATGGGACTAACACATGGGTCTTGAAGAGAAGTTACCGTCGGGAATCGTTCTTACCTCGGTTGAGAAACTTGCGGGTTATATGCGCAAGAGTTCACTCTGGCCAGCAACCTTCGGATTAGCCTGCTGCGCCATTGAGATGATGGCAGCTGGTGCAGGTCGTTATGACTTGGCACGTTTTGGAATGGAAGTCTTCCGCGCATCCCCACGTCAAGCAGATTTGATGATCGTTGCAGGTCGCGTATCAAACAAGATGGCGCCAGTCCTCCGCCAGATTTACGATCAAATGGCTGCGCCAAAGTGGGTTATTGCGATGGGCGCATGTGCCTCATCAGGTGGAATGTTTAATAACTACGCGATCGTTCAAGGTGTTGACCACATTGTTCCAGTCGATATTTATCTCCCAGGTTGCCCACCACGTCCAGAGATGTTGATGGATGCGATCTTAAAGCTCCACGAAAATATTGGTGATGCCAAGCTTGGTGTTAACCGCGAACGCATTATCCGCGAGACTGAAGCTGCTGCGCTCGCTGCTAAGCCAACTCTTGAAATTAAAGGCTTACTTGCATGACTCGCATGAGTGAAGAAAAAGGTTCATTCGGCGTCCACGGCACCGGTGATACATCGGGGTATAGCGGCTTAGTTCGCACCCAGGTATCGCCAGGATCATCAGAACGCCCATTTGGCGGGTACTTTGACGATGTCGCGGATGATCTAGAACGTGCATTTCCAGCATTTAGCGAAGCGATTGAGAAGATCGTTGTCGATCGCGGCGAACTCACTCTCTATGTAAAGCGCACTCATCTCTTTGATACCGCGATGGCGCTTCGTAATACCGAAACGCTTCGCTTTGAAATGTGCATGGGCGTCAACGGTGTGCACTATCCAGAAGAGAACGGTCGCGAACTTCATGCGGTCTACGCACTTCTCTCATTGACTCATAACCGTCGCATTCGGTTAGAAGTTGCAGTGCCAGATAGTGATCCACATATTCCATCACTTGTTGAAGTCTGGGGTGGAATCAATTGGCACGAGCGCGAGACCTACGACATGTTCGGAATTATTTTTGATGGCCATCCAGGACTTACACGCATCTTGATGCCAGATGATTGGCAAGGTCACCCACAACGCAAGGATTATCCATTGGGTGGAATTCCGATCGAGTACAAGGGTGCGACTACACCACCACCAAGTGAGAGAAGGTCATACCGATGACAATTCACTCAGATCCATATGCAGAGTCACGCGAGACGACCGAAGGTCGCGTCTACTCAGTCACAGGTGGCGATTGGGATTCATTAGCAACTGAGATTGGTGCAACAAAAGAAGAGCGCGTTGTCGTCAATATGGGTCCACAACATCCATCAACTCACGGCGTACTTCGCATCATTCTTGAACTCGAAGGTGAGACCGTCACAGAAGTTCGTTGCGGTATCGGATATCTCCATACCGGCATTGAGAAGAACACTGAATATCGTTCTTGGACTCAAGGCGTCACTTTCGTTACTCGTATGGATTACTTGGCTCCGATCTTCAATGAGACCGCATACTGCTTGTCAGTAGAGAAGCTCCTTGGAATCACCGACGATATTCCAGAGCGCGCTAGCGTTATTCGCGTCTTGATGATGGAACTCAACCGCATCTCATCTCACATGGTTGCACTCGGTACTGGCGCACTTGAACTTGGTGCTCTTTCACCAATGATCTTCGCCTTCCGCGACCGCGAGCTCGTACTCGATCTCTTCGAGCAGATCTCAGGCCTGCGCATGAATATGGCCTATATCCGCCCTGGCGGAGTCGCCCAAGATATTCCGGCTGGTTCGATCAAGAAGATTCGCGAGACCGTCGATCAACTCCGCATCAACTTTAAAGATAACGAGAAGCTCTTAGTCGGAAATACGATCTGGATGAAGCGCACCCAGAACATCGGGTACCTCGATCTTGCTGGCTGCACCACTCTTGGTATTACTGGCCCCGTACTTCGTTCAACTGGCCTACCTTGGGATCTGCGCAAGACCCAGCCATATTGTGGCTACGAAAATTATGACTTTGATGTCATCACAACAGATTCTGCCGATGTCTACGGCCGTTTCTTGATCCGTATGAAAGAACTCGAGCAGTCACTTCGTATTGTTGAACAAGCATGCGACAAGTTAGAGAAGCTTGAAGGCCAACCAGTAATGGTTGCAGACAAGAAGATCGCATGGCCATCACAGCTCTCAGTCGGTGCAGATGGCATGGGTAACTCACTCGCACATATCCGCGAGATCATGGGTGAATCGATGGAATCTCTTATCCATCACTTCAAACTCGTTACTGAAGGTTTCCGCGTACCTGCTGGTCAGGCATATGTCGCAGTTGAGTCACCACGTGGTGAGACCGGTGTTCACGTTGTCTCTGATGGTGGAACCCGTCCATACCGCGTTCACTTCCGTGAACCATCCTTCAATAATCTTCAATCAACATCTGCAATGTGTGAAGGCAGCATGATCGCAGATGTCATCGGTGCAATTGCATCGATCGATCCAGTGATGGGCGGTGTAGATCGATAATGAGTTACTCATCAGAGCAGATTGCAATTATGGATTCGATCATTGCGCGCTATCCACGTAAGCGTTCAGGCGATTATGCCGTTGCTCCACTTTGTTCAATCAATCTCAGGCTATGTCACCTCTGAAGGCATTGAAGCGATTGCTGAAAAGTTAGAACTCAGCACTGCTGAAGTCACTGCGGTTTCTACCTTCTATACCCAGTACAAATCAGAGCCGGTAGGCGAGTACCACGTAGGTATCTGCACTAATACCCTCTGCGCCGTTATGGGTGGAGATGCAATCTTTGATGCTGTTAGCGATCATCTTGGTATCGCAAATGATGAGACCACAAAAGATGGCAAGGTCTCACTCGAACGCATTGAGTGCAACGCAGCTTGCGACTATGCACCAGTAGTCATGGTCAACTGGGAGTTCTTCGATAACCAGACCGTTCAAAGTGTTAAAGATCTTGTGGATGGTGCGCGCACCGGAAACCCACCTGCACCAACTCGTGGGCCTAAAACTTTGCGCACCTGGAAAGAGAACTCAGCAGTTCTTGCTGGACTCTCCGATGGACTTTCAGGTGAAGGACCATCAGCTGGAACTCCAACACTTCTTGGTTTGAAGCTATCGAAAGAGGGCAAATGAGCAAGATCTCACCCGTTCTCTCAGCGCACTGGGATGAAGCAGATTCATTTACTTTTGATGGTTATAAGCGCCACGGTGGTTATAACGCTGCGATCAAAGCTCTTGCAATGGAACCTGATGCAGTAATCGCGCAGATTAAGGATTCTGGTCTTCGTGGTCGTGGCGGTGCAGGATTCCCAACTGGTATGAAGTGGAGCTTCATTCCTCAGGGCGATGGCAAAGAGCATTACCTCGTTGTGAACGCGGATGAATCAGAGCCTGGCACTTGTAAAGATATGCCGCTGCTGATGGCGAACCCACACGTACTTATCGAGGGCATGATCATCGCTTCCTATGCGATCCGTGCGAACTACGCTTTTATTTATATTCGTGGTGAAGTTGTCCACGTTGTACGTCGCGTTCAACAAGCAATCGCCGATGCCTACAAAGCGGGAATGCTTGGAAAGAATATTGGCGGCAAGGGTTACGACCTCGAGCTTGTCCTCCACATCGGTGCCGGCGCATACATCTGCGGTGAAGAGACCGCGCTCTTAGATTCACTTGAAGGCTTCCGCGGACAACCTCGCTTGCGTCCACCATTCCCAGCTATTGCCGGCCTCTATGCCCGTCCAACAGTTGTAAATAACGTGGAATCGATCGCAAGCGTCCCTGCGATTATCGATCGCGGAAATGAATGGTTCCAATCAATGGGTACCGAGAAGAGCAAGGGCTTCACGCTTTACTCACTATCGGGCCATGTCACCAACCCTGGTCAGATTGAAGCGCCACTTGGAATCACTCTTCGCGAACTTCTCGAACTCGCTGGAGGAGTCCGCGCCGGACACACGCTTAAGTTCTGGACACCTGGTGGTTCATCAACTCCGCTCTTCACCGCCGAACACCTCGATGTTCCACTTGATTACGAAGGTGTAGCAGCTGCCGGATCGATGCTCGGAACCAAGGCGCTACAAATCTTTGATGAGACAACATGTGTTGTCCGTGCAGTACTTCGTTGGACCGAGTTCTACAAGCACGAGTCCTGCGGAAAGTGCACACCATGNCGCGAAGGNACNTGGTGGTTGGTACANATGATCCGCGATCTCGAAGCAGGCAAGGGCACACCAGCAGATCTCGATAAGTTAATTGATATCACCAACAACATNGCTGGTCGTTCATTCTGTGCACTTGCAGATGGNGCCGCGAGCCCAATCATCTCTTCNATCAAATACTTCCGTGCTGAATATGAAGCACACCTCACCAATGGTGGTTGCCCATTTGATCCAGCGAAGTCAACTCTCTTCGNAACGGTAGGTCAGGCATGAGTACTGAAATCACAACTGATGTCGAGATGATCACCGTTGTCATTGACGGCTTTGATGTCACTGTTCCTAAAGGAACTCTCGTTATCCGTGCCGCTGAAAAACTTGGAATCCAGATTCCACGTTTCTGCGACCACCCGCTCCTCTCACCAGCTGGTGCCTGCCGTCAGTGCTTAGTCGATATTGAGATCAACGGCCGAGCATTTCCAAAGCCGCAAGCTTCATGCACTATCCCGGTTGAAAATGGGATGATCGTTAAGACCCAACTCACTTCGGAAGTTGCAGATAAGGCCCAAAAGGGCATTATGGAGCTCCTTCTTATTAACCACCCGCTCGACTGCCCAGTCTGCGATAAGGGCGGCGAGTGCCCACTTCAGAACCAGGCGATGAGCAATGGTCGTGAGGCTTCACGGTATGAAGGTGTAAAGCGCACATATGAGAAGCCTGTTGCGATCTCATCACAAGTTCTTTTAGATCGCGAACGCTGCGTTCTCTGCGCACGTTGCACACGTTTTAGTGAAGAGATCGCTGGTGATCCATTCATTACCTTGAATGAGCGCGGCGCACTACAACAAGTAGGAATCTACGAGAAGGATCCATTCCTTTCGTACTTCTCTGGCAACACTGTTCAGATTTGTCCAGTAGGTGCGCTTACCGGTGCTTCCTATCGATTCCGTTCACGTCCATTCGATCTCGTCTCAACTCCATCAGCATGCGAACACTGTGCATCAGGTTGCGCGATGCGTACCGATGTCCGTCGCGGCAAGACACTTCGTCGCCTCGCCGGTGAAGATGCAGATGTCAACGAAGAGTGGAACTGCGACAAGGGTCGCTGGGCTTTCAAATACATCACCAGTAAAGAGCGCGTTACATCACCAATGGTTCGTGGCGAAGATGGCGAACTCCATGAAGCATCATGGCCAGAAGCACTCGCTCGCGCAGCTGCCGGGTTAAAGGGAAAGCGTGCCGGTGTCTTAGTCGGAGGCCGCAGCACCATTGAAGATGCTTATGCGTATCAAAAGTTTGCTCGCGTAGCGCTCGGAACTAACGATGTAGATTTTCGCGCTCGCCTTCACTCCGATGAAGAAGCCGCGTTCCTCGGAACAATCGCCGGCAAGATCACTGCAACCTATCGCGATCTTGATAAGGCCGATCACGTTGTACTCGTTGATTTTGAACCAGAAGATGAATCACCAATCGTCTTCCTTCGTCTTTACAAGCAAGTTCGTAAACGCGGTTTAAAGATCACAACNGTCTCACCAGTGTCAAGCCGTGGGAGCGAAAAGCTAGGAGCCACAATGGTTTCAAGCGTTGCCAACGTCGCAGGCCTCACAGAGAAGTCAGTGATCTTGGTAGGCGAGCGCGCTGCAGAAGTTATTGGCCAGTTCACCGCAGTGACAAAGCTTGCTGCTTCAACTGGCGCAAAGCTGTCTTGGATTCCACGTCGCGCCGGTGAAGTCGGTGCACTCGCAGCAGGTGCGATTGGCAACCTCTTGCCGGGCGGACGCCCAGTCAGTGATGCCGCAGCCCGTGTTGATATTCAGAGTGCCTGGGGAGTCGATTCACTTCCATCAAAGCCAGGTAAAGCGACTTGGGAGATCTTGGAAGCAGCAACAGATGGTCGCCTCAATGCGATCGTTGTTGGTGGAGTAGATCCACTTGATATCTCTTCAGAGGCGCTCGGACAACTTCTCGATACTCAGACCTTTGTTCTCTCACTTGAAATTGCCCATTCAGCGATTACTGCGATCGCAGATGTTGTTCTGCCAGTTGCAGCGACTGCTGAGAAGAACGGAACCTTCCTTAACTGGGAGGGCCGCCCACGTGCATTTGAGAAGGCGCTCACCGATTCACTGACTCGCAGCGATACTCGCATCCTGTCAGCACTCGCTGATGAGATGGGAACTCCAATCAATTTGCCGTCCGCAAAGGCTGTTGCGAAAGAGATTCAAGTGATTGGGCCATGGGATGGTGCACGAGTTGCAGCTCCAGATGTAGCACTCGCCCAATCTTCAACACCAGATGCAGATCACGCAATCTTGCATTCATGGCGCCAACTTCTCGATCTCGGCACCTTGCAAACCGGCGAAGAGAATTTGGCCGGAACGTCACGTCCCGCACATGTCGTTATCTCATCAGCTCGCGCAGCTCGCCTCGGAGTATCAAACAGCGAACTCGTAACAGTCTCGACTGCTCGCGGTGCAATTACCGTCCCAGCTCAGATTGGTTCGATCGAGGAGAGCGCTATCTGGCTTCCTCGCAATAGTGATGGTTCACAGTGCATCGCCACACTCGGCGCTGCAAGCGGCATAGTCGTAAAGGTGGCGAAGGCATGAACGCTGCAACGCTGATTGGTAACGATCCTGGCTGGCTTATCGCCGTTAAAGGTCTGATCGTCTTTGTTCTCTGTGTCCTGCTTACATTGATGTCAGTGTGGGGCGAACGCCGCATCGTTGCCCGCATGCAGATGCGCCTTGGACCAAACCGCGTCGGTCCATTTGGTCTACTTCAATCCCTCGCTGATGGTGTGAAGCTCGCTCTTAAGGAAGATCTGATTCCGAAGGCTGCTGATCGAATCGTCTTCGTGATCGCTCCTGTTATAAGTGCAACAACATGTTTTATGGCCTTCGCTGTTATGCCACTGACTGGGAAGGTCAGCCTCTTCGGTCATCAGACTGTTATGCAGTTAACCGATCTTCCGGTTGGAGTGCTTTACGTACTCGCGATCGCATCAGTTGGCGTTTATGGAATTGTTCTCGCAGGTTGGTCTTCCGGTTCGACCTATCCGCTTCTTGGCGGACTACGTTCGAGCGCACAAGTGATCTCTTATGAAGTTGCAATGGGACTCTCACTCGTTGCGGTCTTCATCTACTCAGGTTCGATGTCGACTGCCGACATCGTCGCTGCCCAACATAAGTGGTGGTTCGCTGTTGTGCTCTTCCCGTCTTTTGTTATCTATTCAATCTCAATGGTCGGCGAGACAAACCGCGCACCATTTGACCTTGCCGAAGCCGAAGGTGAACTCGTTGGTGGTTTCCATACCGAATACTCATCACTGAAGTTCGCACTCTTCTTCTTGGCGGAATACGTCAACATCGTTGCGGTCTCATCACTTGCTACAACACTCTTCCTCGGTGGCTACCACGCACTTCCAGGACTTGGTTTCACCGAGAACTGGCTAGGCGGATGGTTCTGTATGGTCTGGTTCTTCGCAAAGGTCATCGCCTTCTTCTATCTCTTCGTCTGGCTACGCGGAACCTTGCCACGTATGCGTTATGACCAATTCATGAAGTTTGGTTGGAAGGTCTTAATTCCATCATCACTCCTCTGGATCTTGGTCGTTGCCACACTTCGCGTCATGTCAGCTCGTGGCGCACCTCGTGCACTCATCGCTGCCTTTACCTTTGGCGTGGTCTTACTGATCATGGCTGCGACCTCGCTCTACGAAAAGGCGAACCGCACCATCAACGTTGAATCACTTCCAGATAGCAGCGTTGAACCATCATTCCCAGTCCCGCATGTCTCAGGCATCAATCGAGTGGAGAGCAACAATGGATGAATTGACTCCTCGCGATAGCGAGTTTGGACTCGAGAAGGCAGCATCAGAGAGCGCGCCGATCTTGGATCAATCTGCTGGATCATTCTTCAAGCAACTCCTTGGCTTCTGGGTTACCTTCGTCGCGCAATTCCGCAAGGTAAACACTGTTCAATATCCTGAGGAGAAAGAGCCAACGGCTGAACGCTTCCATGGCCGCCATCAACTCAACCGTCATCCAGATGGTCTAGAGAAGTGCATTGGCTGCGAACTCTGCGCCTGGGCATGTCCTGCAGATGCGATCTATGTTGAAGGTGGAGATAACACCCCAGATGCGCAGTACTCACCAGGTGAGCGCTACGGCAAGGTCTATCAGATTAATTATCTCCGTTGCGTCTTCTGCGGACTCTGCATCGAAGCCTGCCCAACTCGCGCACTCACAATGACGAATGAGTATGAGTTAGCTGATGATTCACGTCGTAAGTTGATCTTTGAGAAGGAAGATCTCTTGGCGCCACTTCGCCAGGGAATGTTGATGCCTCCTCATCCGATGTATCCAGATTCAACTGACACCACCTATTACAAGGGTGAAGTGCCACATTCACATCCTTCGCAGGAGCCAAATGTTTAATATGTCCTTACAAGTAGGAAGCACACATACACCTGAAGCTGTGCTCTTCTGGGTACTTGCGCCAATGGCAGTGCTTGCCGCACTTGGCATGCTCCTTGTTAAGAAGGCGGTTCACTCGGCGCTCCTGCTTGCATGGGTCATGATCACGCTCGCAATTTTCTATATCGCTCAAGATGCGCTCTTCCTTGGCATCGTCCAGGTCGTCGTCTATACCGGCGCCGTCATGATGCTCTTCCTCTTTATCTTGATGTTGGTCGGCGTCGATAGTTCGGACTCACTCGTCGAAAACATTAAGGGCCAACGCGCAGCTTCAATTCTCGCCGCGATTGGTTTCGGAGGACTCCTTATCTCATTGATCGGTCGCGCAGTTTCACATACCGATGCAGTCGGCTTGGCAACAGCGAACACCGATGGCAATGTGCAGGGAATTGCTCAGCAACTCTTTACTCAATATGTATGGGCCTTTGAGGTGATCTCAGCGCTCTTGATCGTTGCTGCACTCGGTGCGATGGTCTTGGCACATAGCGAGCGTAAGCATCTCTCACAGCGCCAACTCTCGGTCAACCGTTTCCGCCAGAGTTCACTCGCAGATACTGCTGGTCTACCAGCATCTGGCGTCTATGCCCGACACAACGCAGTCGATGTACCAGCGCTCTTGCCAGACGGAAGTGCCGCTCCTACTTCGATCTCTGCAACACTGGAAGCCCGCGGTGACATCATCGCAACTGCGCCATTTGAACTCACGAGCCAGGAAGAGGAGGAGAACTAATGGATATCTCCAATTACATCTACCTCTCGGCGATCCTCTTTGTGATCGGTGCGATCGGCGTCGTGGTTCGTCGTAACGCGATCGTCGTCTTTATGTGTGTCGAGCTCATGCTTAATGCCGCAAACCTCGCCTTCGTTACCTTCTCTCGAATTAATGGCAACCTCGGTGGTCAGATCGCATCCTTCTTCACGATGGTTGTGGCTGCTTGCGAAGTTGTTGTTGGCCTAGCGATCATCGTGACTATGTATCGCTCCCGTCGATCTGCATCTGTTGATGATGCAAGTCTGTTGAAGCGATAACCATGACAACTAGAACTGATCTCGTCTTCCTGATCGCACTTCCACTCTTTAGCTCGGCCTTCCTGCTCTTGCTTGGAAAGATTGCCAATAAGTGGGGCCATCTCTTTGCTACCGCAATCTCGGCCTCGACCTTTGGTATCGGGCTCTACGAATTCTTCGCGATGCGCAGCCGATCCGGTGATGCCCGTTCGGCGACCCAGCACCTCTTCGAGTGGATCTCGGTAGGAAGCTTTAAAGTTGATGCCTCACTTCTCTTAGATCAGCTCAGCATCTGCTTCGTCCTCCTGATTACTGGTGTCGGAACACTTATTCATATCTACTCGATTGCTTATATGTCTCATGACGTTGATCGCCGTCGCTTCTTCGCCTACCTCAATCTCTTCGTAGCGGCGATGCTGCTCTTGGTCCTTGGCGACTCCTACCTCAATCTGTACGTAGGTTGGGAAGGCGTTGGCCTAGCTTCGTACTTACTTATTGGATTCTGGAATCAGAAGCCGGCTTATGCGACTGCCGCAAAGAAGGCATTTGTTGCTAACCGGGTAGGCGATGTCGGACTCTCCCTCGCGATCATGATCGCCTTCGCCCAATTCGGATCTGTAACTTTTGCCGGCGTTAAAGCTGGTGCACCTTCTGCTTCACCGGCTGCACTTACTGCGATCGGTGCAATGCTCTTACTTGCTGCCGCTGGAAAGTCAGCACAGTTCCCATTGCAATCATGGCTTGGCGATGCGATGGCTGGTCCAACCCCGGTATCAGCACTTATCCACGCTGCGACCATGGTGACTGCAGGCGTCTATCTCATTACCCGCTCAAACTTCATCTTTGATGCATCATCGACAGCCAGACTTCTCGTCGTCATCGTTGGAGCAATCACGCTCCTCTTCGGTGCGATCGTAGGTACCGCTAAAGATGACATCAAGAAGGCACTTGCGGCATCAACGATGTCGCAGATCGGTTACATGATTCTTGCAACCGGACTTGGACCAGTGGGATATGCCTTTGCGATCATGCACTTGCTCACCCATGGATTCTTTAAGGCGAGCATGTTCCTTGGCGCCGGCTCAGTAATGCACGGCATGGACGATGAAGTAAATATGCGTCGTTATGGTGGCCTCGGCAAAGTTATGCCGATCACTGCACTTACCTTTGGCCTTGGTTATCTAGCGATCATTGGTGTTCCACCATTCGCTGGTTTCTACTCGAAAGATAAGATCATCGAGACCGCTTTCAATGCCGGTGGTACTCGTGGAATTCTTCTTGGCGGAGCAGCGCTTCTCGGAGCTGCAATAACCGCTTTCTATATGACTCGCGTCTTCGTTCTTACCTTTATGGGCAGCAAGCGTTGGGACGATAAGGCTCATCCTCACGAATCACCATCATTGATGTGGATTCCAATGGTCCTTCTCTCTGTGGGATCAGTTGCCTCGGGCTTCTTGTTGAGCAAGGGGAGTGCCCTCGTTCATTGGCTCGCACCTGTCGTGAATGCTGGAAATGCTGAAGGCGGAAAAGAACTCATGCGCCCAGTAGTGGTTTCAGAGCTCGCACTCGGTGTCGTGATTCTCGGAGTCTTCACTGCGATCGTTAAATATGGCCGCAACGTTCCGGTCGAAGCTCCAACCGGATCAGTGCTCACTCGCTTTGCACGCCGTGACCTCGGTCAAGATGACCTCAACCACAATCTCTTGGTACTCCCAGGACAGGCAATTACTCGTACCTTGGTAGCGACCGACTTTGGATTTATCGATGGCATCGTCCGCGCCGTTGGTTGGACGCTCGCCTATATCTCCACTTCGCTCAAGAAGATTCAAAATGGTTATGTTCGTAGTTACGCGCTCTTAATGACCGCTGGTGCGATCGCCCTTCTCGCAACGATCTGGTTGGTAACGCTATGAGCCTTCTAACGATTCTCGAACTCACACCACTGATTGGTGCGGTGCTGCTCTACGCAGTACCAAAGCAGAATGCACAGTTGATCAAGCAGGTTGCTTTCGGACTCTCACTCGTTACCCTGGCGGTTTCAGCGCTGATCGCCTTCCGCTTCAAGACAAATAATTCTGGAATGCAATTTGTTGAGTCCCATTCATGGATCTCAAACTTCGGCATCCGTTACGCGGTTGGAATCGATGGCCTCGCTCTCGTTCTCATTCTTCTGACAACTATCCTCACGCCAATCGTCTTTCTTGCTGGTTGGAAAGAGGCAGATAACGGTCGTTGGAGTGTTCGCACTTTCTATCTCTTGATGTTGGTACTCGAGAGCTCGATGATTGCCGTCTTTGCAGCAACCGATGTCTTCCTCTTCTACGTAATCTTTGAAGCGATGCTGATCCCGGTCTACCTCCTTATTGGCGGCTATGGCCGAGGTGAGCGCGCTCAAGCAGCGATGAAGTTCTTGCTCTATTCACTCTTCGGTGGACTCTTGATGTTGGCTTCCCTCATCGGTATCTACATCATCTCGACCAACCAGATCGGTGGCACCTTCGATCTTGCAAAGCTTGCGACGTTACAGATCGATTCCGGTACCGAGAACTTCCTCTTCTTAGGTTTCTTCATCGCCTTCGCGATTAAAGCGCCATTGTGGCCATTCCATACTTGGCTACCAGGGGCTGCAAAGTCTGCGACTCCAGCGACTTCAGTCTTGCTCCTTGGTGTCCTCGATAAGGTCGGAACCTATGGAATGATCCGATTCTGCATCACGCTCTTCCCACATGCGACGAAGACCTTTACACCGCTCATCATCGTGCTTGCGATTATCTCGATCCTCTACGGTGCCTTCTTGGCGATCGGTCAGCGCGATATCAATGGTCTGATCGCATTTACCTCTATCAGTCACTTCGGCTTTATCGTCCTTGGAATCTTTGCGATGACCTCACAGGGCATCTCTGGTGCCTCGCTTTACATGGTTAACCACGGCTTCTCGACTGCAGCGCTCTTCTTAGTTGCAGGCTGGATGGTCGCGCGACGTAATTCGTCGCAGATCGAAGATTTCGGTGGCCTACAGCGAATCACACCGGTCATGTCATGGTGCTTCTTTATCGCAGGTATGTCAGCGCTTGCACTGCCTGGTATCTCAAGCTTTGTCAGTGAGTTCTTAGTTCTCGTCGGAACCTTCACCCGATATCCAGCCGCAGCGATCTTCGGCACAACCGGAATTGTCCTTGCTGCCCTCTATGTCTTGATCACTGTGCAGCGTTCACTTCATGGCCCAACTACACCAGGCAATGAGAACCTCACCGATCTCAATCTGCGCGAAAAGATTGCGATCGCTCCGGTTATTGCAATCCTTGTCTTGATGGGCTTCTTCCCAAAGCCAGTTTTGAATTGGATTAATCCAAGTTCGCATCAGACGATGCAAGCAGCTGGTTATTCAGATCCACTTCCGAAGGCAGGTAAGTAATGTTCACCGCACCTCACCTGGAATACGCACTCCTTGCACCAATCCTCATTCTCTTGGCTGGTGGACTTATCGGAGTAGGCGTAGAAGCCTTCGTACAGAAGAGCCTGCGTGCAACCGTTCAACTCTGGGTTGCGCTCGTCACCGTCGTCATAGCATTTGGGCAACTCATGCTCGTCCGCGATCAGAGATCAACGCTTGTGGCGATCGATTCATTCTCCTTCGATGGCGCGACTGTCTTCATGCAGGGAACAATCCTTGTTCTCGCCTTCTTTGCACTTCTCTTGATCGCCGATCGCGGAAACTTCGTATCTCAGGCGTCAGCGATTCCTGGATCTGAGGATGAAGCGAATGCGAACTCGGATGGCAAGAGCCAGACCGAAGTCTTCCCACTGACCCTCTTCGCGATCAGCGGCATGATGCTCTTCCCAGCAGCAACCGATCTCATCACGCTCTTCGTTGCGCTCGAAATTCTCTCGCTTCCGCTCTACTTGATGGCCGGACTTTCTCGTCGTCGCCGGCTCTTGTCGCAAGAAGCAGCTCTTAAATACTTCTTATTGGGCGCCTACTCATCTGCCTTCTTCCTCTTCGGTAGCGCCTTCCTCTACGGCTACTCAGGTTCGCTGACTCTCAATGGAATCGCTAGCGCCATTGCCGGCAATGGCGGAAATGACATCTTCTTACTCCTTGGAATTGTCTTCCTGATGGTCGGATTACTCTTCAAAATTGGCGCCGTCCCATTCCATTCATGGACTCCCGATGTCTATCAAGGCGCACCTACTCCGATCACCGGCTTTATGGCTGCCTGTACCAAGGTCGCGGCCGTCGGCTCGATGCTTCGAATCTTCTATGTTGCACTCTCTGCTGATCTCGTTCAGTGGCGTCCAATAGTCACAGCTATCAGCATCATCACGATGTTGGTCGGTGCGATTGCAGCAATGTCGCAACGCGATGTAAAGCGCACGCTCGCCTTCTCCTCGATCGCACATGCTGGCTTCTTACTCATCGGCGTCATTGCGCTTAATCAATCTGGTCTGAAGGCTGCACTCTTCTATCTCGTTGCCTATGGCTTTGCCACACTCGGCGCATTCACAGTTGTCACGCTTGTCCGGGATTCATCTGGTGAGGTCACCGATATGAATCGCTGGGTTGGACTTGGAAAGAAGTCTCCACTTATTGCTGGCGCCTTCTGCCTCTTCTTGCTGAGCTTTGGCGGAATTCCACTCACCAGTGGATTTATTGCAAAGTTCTCAATCTTTACTGCGGCCTATGAAGGTGGCAACACGACGATTGTCGTCTTTGGTGTACTAACAAGTGCGATCGCGCTCTTCTTCTATCTACGCGTGATCATCCTGCTCTTCTTCACCGAGCCAAAGAGTGATGTGGTGACGGTCTCAATCCCATCATTGAAGGTCAGCTTTGTACTTGCAGCAAGTGTGATTGTGACTATCCTTCTAGGTGTGTACCCATCCCTCTTGCTCAATAGCGCGCAGAGCTTCGCTACCTTCCTTCGTTAATGTCCTTAGGCATACCGCAGCTTGATGCTGCTCTAGAGGCATCCTTGACTGCCGATATGGCTCGAGTCGAGGCCCTCCTTCGCTCGCATATTGAGGGCGAGTACCCACTTGTTATTGAGACTTCGCGCCACCTGGTTGAGGCCGGCGGAAAGCGATTACGGCCATTACTTACTCTCCTTGGTGCTCAATTTGGTAACCCTGGCGCACCTGGCATTGTCGAAGCTGCTGTTGTCTGCGAATTAACCCACTTGGCGACGCTCTATCACGATGATGTCATGGATGAGGCGCCACTTCGGCGAGGGGTTGAGAGCGCAAATAATCGTTGGGGAAATACCGTCGCAATTCTGACTGGCGACTATCTCTTTGCAAAGGCATCACAACTTTTAGCTGATCTAGGCCCAGAAGCGGTACGACTGCAAGCCATCACCTTTGAGCGGCTTGTTATCGGTCAGATCACCGAGACTCAGGGTTCGAGTGAAGGACTCTCACTCCTTGATCATTACCTACAAGTGATCTCTGGAAAGACGAGTTCGCTGATCGCAACCAGCATTCGTTTCGGTGCGCTGCTCTCTGGTAGCGATGCGAAAACGATCGAACAGCTCACAAAATATGGCGAGTTGATCGGAACCCTCTTCCAGTTGGCTGATGACGTTATTGATATCGCAAGTGAGAGCGCCGAATCAGGTAAGACTCCTGGAGCAGATCTTCGAGAGGGCGTCCCAACCCTCGTCACCCTTCCGATTCTGGAATCTAGCGACCCAGCAGATGCCGAACTTCGCGCGATTCTCGCTGCGCCAATAACTGATGAGAGTGTTGTGGCTTCAACAATTAAAGTGCTGCGCACACATAGCGCGATGGATAACGCTAAAACTATTCTCAAGAACTACGCTGATCAAGCTCGTGGTGAGATTGCAGATCTTCCTGCAGGGCCAGCGAAAGATGCGCTACTTAAACTCTGCGATGCGATCATTACTCGGAGCGCTTGATTTCACAAGATCCATTCCCAGCGCAATCAGTGCTCCCCAGATAATAAAGAATCCGATCCAACTTCCGGTTGACATCTTCTCGTGCCGGATCGAGACTCCAATGATGAATTGCAAAGTTGGAGTGATGTACTGAAGTAGACCAATGATCGTGAATGGCAGGCGATTACCAGAGCCGTTGAAGAGCAAGAGTGGAATGGCTGTGACTACTCCTGCACCGATGAGAAGCAGCGTTAAACCTGTCTTTTGACCGAAATGTGAGTTCCCTTGCTGTGCGAGGAAGATTAAATATCCGCCATAAATAGGTAGCGAGAGCAAGGTTTCGATCGTGAGTCCTTGAAGAGCTGGAATATTCAATTGCTTCTTGATGACGCCATAACTACCCCACGAGAGAGCGAGCGTCAGGGCAATCCACGGTGGACGGCCATAGTCGATCGTCAGGACGATAACTCCAATTGCTGCGATACCCACCGAAACCCACTGAAGCTTGCGCATCTTCTCTTTCAGTAAGAGAACACCGAAGGCGATGATGATCAGGGGATTGATGTAATACCCAAGCGCGCACTCGACTACGTGGTTGTGGTTGACGCCCCAGATATAGACGAGCCAATTGATTGAAATCAAAATTGAGGTGAGCGCCAACTTAAGAGTGATTACGAGATTCTTCATCAATGAGATCGTGGTTCGCAGTTGATGAGATATGGCAAGGGCGATGAGGCAGACAAGTAGCGTCCAGACTGATCGATTGGCAACAATCTCAACCGAGCCAGATGGCTTGAGGAGCGGCCAGTAGAGAGGGAAGAGTCCCCAAATAGAATATGCACTGACGCCAAAGATGAGACCGAGTTTGTAACTCTTCATTGAGTGAGAAGTAACCGGTTAGCGGTAATTAGTGAATTGAACTGCAAACTCCCATGGATGATCTTTCACCATAGCAATTGCAATTTGCAGGTCATCGCGGCTCTTACTTGTGACGCGAAGTTCATCTCCTTGAATCTGAGTCTTAAGTGACTTAGGGCCTTCATCGCGAAGTAACTTGGCAATCTTCTTTGCATTCTCAGTCGAGATGCCCTCTTTGAGGGTGCAGGCGATCTTGTAGACCTTGCCACTGAGTTGAGGGGTACCGGCATCGAGATGCTTCAGCGAGACACCACGCTTTACTAATTTATCCTTCAAGACTTCGAGAGCAGCCTTTGCCTTCTCTTCGGTATCAGCTTCAATGTTGATCTTCCCGGTGCTCTTCTCGAGCTTGGTGCCGGTATTTTTGAAGTCGAAGCGGGTATCGATCTCGCGTTCTGCTTGATTGAAGGCGTTATCCACCTCCATCTCATCGATCTTGGAGACGANATCGAAACTNGAATCTGAGGCCATTTGCGTACTTTATCTTGGTCAGCAGGCTCAGAGTTGCTGGAGCAACTCTTGGACTCGTTCTGGCGATGGGTAGGAGGCCTGAGTACCCAACCGGGTCACGCTGTCGGTGGCGCAGAGACAACCGAGTTTGATCGCCGCCTCGTCTGTCAGGCCAAGGGCTAATCCGACTGCAAAGGATCCAACCAGTGCATCGCCAGCTCCAGTGGTATCGATCGCAGTGACTTTCGGAGCAGATACACGAACAACAGTGCCATCGAGGGTGGTGAAGGCGGCTCCGGCTTCACCCAAAGTGACGGCAAAGCGAGTCTTAAGCCGAGATGCCAATTCTGCGATGATGGCATCAGAGGTNGGNGCCAAGCCTTCTGGATGCATCGCTGCGAACTCACTCTCATTTGGCATTACCCAATCGCTGACCGCCAAGAGCTCTGGCGTAATAGGCGAATAAGGCGCAGGATTGAGGATTGTTGGGATCCCCTTCGCCTGGGCAGCTTTGAAGGCTGCAGCTGTGACGTTTTGTGGAATCTCAAGCTGACCCACCACGACTGAGATCTCGCCCAAACCCTCAATGGCAGATTGAGACTGCTCCTCGGTCATCAGATTATTTGCGCCTGGGACGATCAAGATTCGATTGGTCCCATCTGGTTCGACCCAGATTGGGGCAACGCCACTTGGGCCGGGGGCTCGCCGAATAAATTCGGTATTGATTCCTTGAGATTCAAAATTCTTGAGAGTACTGTCACCAAAGAGATCATCGCCCAGCGTGTTAACCATAGCAACTTTGATGCCAAATCTGCGGGCCATGGTTGCCTGGTTCGCGCCTTTTCCGCCGAAGCCAACAACGAAACTATCTGCCAGAAGTGTCTGACCTCGCTCTGGAATTCTCTGGGCATACGTGACCATGTCAGTCATGGTGCTTCCCACTACAACGATTTGTGGTTGTTTTACAGCGCTCATCTGGCCCCGCTTCATGGTCAACTTTGGAAAATTCTCTTAATAATATTGTTACTTATTACCTATGGGAATGACTAGACACAAATCTACTCTTGACTTAGGCTCGGAGCAATCGATCTGCCCAAGCCCACCCTGGTCAAAGTAGACGGTATTCACGAACTTTCCATTGATCATGGAGACATTGAGTGATCCCTCTTAACATAAGGAGAATGATCTAATGCAGAAGAAGACTCTAGGAAGAGCGCTAGCTGGTGCTGTTGCAGCAGGCTTAGCTCTTTCTGTTGTATCACTTACTGGAACAGCTGCTTCAGCTGCACCAAAGAAGTTGGTAGGTATTGCCTTCGATCTTGGTGGAAAAGAGCAACCAGGTTTTAACCAGCTCGCTTACATCGGCTTCAAGACATTCTTGAAGACCCACCCAGGCTGGACTGAGAAGGATCTACAGGGAAATAACGCTGATACAGACGCTACCCGCGCTCAGCGCCTCAAGCTCCTCATCAGCGCCGGTGCAAATCCAATCGTTGTTGTTGGTTACTCATATGAGAATGCACTTAAGGAAGTTGCAGCTGCAAATCCAAACGTCAAGTTCTCTATCGTTGACGACAACATTGCCGGTGCAAATAACGTTGAAGGACTTGAGTTCCACGCTGAAGAGGGTTCATACCTCGTCGGTGTGGCAGCAGCTCTCACAACAAAGACAAATAGCGTCGGCTTCATCGGTGGCGTTAACATACCTTTGATCCAGTCTTTCGAAGCAGGATTCAAGGCTGGCGTCTACAAGGTCAACCCAAAGATCAAGTACCAGTCAACATATGCATCTAACCCACCTGATATGAGCGGATTCAACGCTCCAGATAAGGGACATGAAGCAGCACTCGGTATGTTCCAGAATGGTGCAGACGTTGTCTACTCAGCAGCTGGTTCAACCGGTCAGGGCGCTCACAAGGCAGCCTTTGAACTCGGTAAGGGTCACTGGTCAATCGGTGTAGATGCTGACGAAGCCCTCTATGCATCAAATGCTAAGTACAAGTCAGTTATCTTGACTTCAGCACTGAAGAACGTAGACGTCGGCGTGAACTCATTCTTGAGCGATGTTGTCGCAGGTACCTTCAAGGCTGATGTTCACTACTTTGACGCATCAAATGGTGGTGTTGGTTTCACAACAACCGGAAACCACCTCTCAGCAGCAACTATTGCTAAGTTGAACACAATCAAGTACTCACTTGCTTCAGGTGCGATTGTCGTTCCAACAGATCCAACAAAGGTAACCCTTCCACAGGGTTAATTCCTTCGATCTGGTAATAGTTAAGAAATAAAGGAAGTAAAGCGTGGTGGTCTTCGGGGAAACCTGAAGGCCACCACACTTCATTAGTAGATGTGACCACGCATTTTTTCATACTTTCAAAGATGAAAGGGCCTTACCGTGTCTCTCGCAATTGAATTAAAGGGTATCGAGAAGAATTACCCGGGCGTCGTCGCAAATCACGATGTCGATATCACCGTCGAGAAGGGCAATATTCACGCCATCATTGGTGAAAATGGCGCTGGCAAATCAACGCTGATGAAGATCCTCTACGGCATGGTGAAGCCGGATTCAGGAACCATCTCAATCTTTGAAAACCCTGTCACTATTAAATCACCACAGGATGCCATCGGCCTGGGTATCGGTATGGTGCACCAACACTTCATGTTGGCTGATAACGCCACCGTCCTTGAAAATATTGTTCTCGGTAGTGAGCCAATGAAGGCAAAGGTCGTTGTGGACTATGCCAAGGCACGTGCGCACTTACAGGAGATTATTAAGACGTATGGTCTTGAAATTAACCCAGATGATCTTGTTGCAGATCTTGGTGTTGGGTTTCGCCAACGGGTAGAGATCGCAAAGGTACTTTTCCGCGGTGCAAAGATCTTGATCCTAGATGAGCCAACTGCAGTGCTTGTCCCACAAGAAGTAGATGAGCTCTTTAAGAACCTAAAGGTACTGACTGCCAATGGTCTCACCATTATCTTCATCTCGCATAAGCTCGATGAAGTGATGGCAATCGCTGACAGCATCTCCGTGATGCGCCGCGGAACCACCGTAGCCGAGCTCGTGCCGGGTAAGACCAATAAGAAGGAGTTGGCCGAATACATGATCGGCGGTGAACTTCCAGCGCCGCGTCCAGCAACTACAAAGCCGCGCGATGAGAAGGTCTTGGTGGTGAAGGATGCAAGTCTCAATGATCGCACTGGCCGCGAAACTCTCCATAGCATCAATCTTGAGATCCACGCAGGTGAGATTCTCGGCCTTGCCGGCGTTGAAGGAAATGGCCAAGACGAACTCATCGAAATGATCATGGGTCTGGAGAAGCCAACTTCAGGAAGCGTTCATACTGTTGGACTCGATACCAATGTGAGTTCTTTGCGTCAGATTCGCGACCATGGCGTCGGGTATATCCCACAAGATCGTCAACGCGATGGCCTCTTAATGGCCGCGCCGCTCTGGGAGAACCGTATTCTCGGCCACCAAGAGACCAAGCCAATGTCTAACGGCCCCTGGATTGATAAGGGCGCTGCAAAGAAGGATTCCGAGCGGATCATTGAAGAGTTCGATGTTCGTACGCCGAGCAATAATGTGATGGCGAGCGCGCTCTCTGGTGGAAACCAACAGAAATTTATCGTTGGTCGCGAGATGTCTGGTGACCCAAAGATGTTGATCGCTGCTCAGCCAACGCGTGGTGTAGATGTTGGCGCGCAGGCCATTATCTGGGATCACATCATTGAAGCCAGACTCAAAGGCACTGGCGTTCTCCTTGTCTCGGCTGATTTAGATGAACTCTTCAAACTTTCAGACCGGATTGCGGTGATATTCCGTGGCACCATCGTCGATTATTTGGATCCGAGAAGTACCACTCCAGAACAACTGGGATTGGCAATGACAGGAGAGAAGATCGCATGAAAAAGCTCAATAAGCTCTTCTGGGCGCTCGCTGCTCCAGTAGCTGCGATTCTCTTTACCTTGATCTTCGTCTCGATCATCTTGTTGATCAAAGGTGCCAATCCGCTCTCAACTTTTCAGTTGATTGCCAGTTATGGAAGCCAGTCAGATAACATCGTTGCTGAACTCAACCAGACAGTTGCCTACTACCTAGCCGGTGTAGCAGCGGCAATTGGTTTCAAAATGTTGCTCTTCAACATCGGTATCGATGGTCAGTACCGCTTAGCTATCTTTATTGCTGCAGTTGTTGGTGGCGCAACCCACCTTCCTTCGTATCTTGAAGTTCCACTTATTATATTTACTGGCATGGTTGTTGGAGCTCTCTGGGCTTCGATCTCTGGTTATCTCAAGGTGAAGCGCAATATCTCTGAAGTTATCTCCAACATCATGCTTAACACCATTGCGTCAGGTCTGATCACCTACTTGCTTCAGCCAAGTCGCCTTGGTCTCAAAGGCAAGAGCTCTGACAACCTCAGTACTCCAATGATTCCTAACTCTGGCTGGATGCCAACCTTCCATATCTTTGGTGGCGAGCTCTACAGCTTCGGTATCGTTGCAATCATCGTGGGCGTCCTTTATTGGATCGTTCTGAATAAGAGCGTCTTTGGATTCAATCTTCGCGCAACGGGAATGTCATTCAGAGCAGCACGCGCAAGCGGTGTGAATGCGCCTCGTATGGTCTTCATTACGATGGCGATTTCAGGCGCGATTGCAGGTCTTACGGCAATGGGTGAACTGCTGAGCCATACCCATACGTATAGTCTCGCCTTCCCAACAGGTTATGCCCTCACTGGGTTAGCACTTGCGCTATTGGGTCGAAGTAATCCAATCGGCATTGCGGTCGCAGCTTTCTTCTGGTCATTCCTCGAGCAGGCAGCCCCCGCACTTGACCTCAACGGCGTACCAAAAGAGATTGTGATGATGATGCAAGGAACGATCATCCTCGCGACAGTCACTGCCTATGAAATTGTTAAGCGAATCACTCGTCGTCAACAGCAACGTCTGGTGGGTGCTGCTGATGCCCCACGGGTCGAAGCTGGTCAGAAGGGGGATAAGTAATGAGCACTCTCAAAGGTAATCGCCTCTGGAAAATCATCACATCACCATCTCGGATGATGTTGACGGTCGCCGCGGTCATCATCTTAATCTCACTTGTTCGCCAGTTCACTGGCGTCGATGACATCACATCTCCAGGAGCAGCAGGTGCAACGATTCGTTTTACTATCCCAATCTTGATGGCTGGACTCGGTGGCCTCTGGGCCGAACGGTCAGGTGTTATCAATATTGGACTTGAAGGTATGATGATTCTTGGCACCTGGTTCGGCGCGTGGTTCGGATATCTCTATGGGCCATGGGTGGGAATTCTCGCTGGTGCTATTGGTGGCGCCATCGCTGGCTTACTCCATGCCGTGCTTACGGTTCGAGTCGGTATCGATCAGGCTGTATCAGGTCTGGCAATCAATCTACTTGGTGCAGGAACCGCGCGCTTCCTCTCCGGCGTCTTCTTTATCGGAGCTGGTGGTGACGTAAATATCTCACCTCAGGTTAAATCAATCGGCACTTTCACAGTACCTGGGTTAAGTCCCTTTCTTACAACCCTTGGTCAAAAACACATTCTTGTTCTTTCAGATATCTCTGGCGTGATGGCTGGTTTGATCACGAAAATAAATTGGGGCTCACTCGTCATGATCTTGGCCTTGCCAATCACGGCTTGGATTCTCTGGAAGACTCGATTCGGACTTCGGATGCGATTCTGCGGTGAGAACCCGGTTGCGGCTGAATCATTGGGTGTAAATGTCTATCGCACTCGATTCATTGCCTTGGCAGTCTCTGGCGGACTCGCAGGACTTGGTGGCGCTTATATCTCTATCATCTCCACCGGAAACTATTTAGAAGGCCAGACTGCAGGACGCGGTTATATCGGTCTTGCCGCGGTGATCTTCGGCAACTGGACTCCGGCCGGAGTTCTCGGTGGATCCGTTCTCTTTGGTCTCACCGATGCACTCCGCGTGCGTCAATCGACTTCGGTGCATGCACTGCTACTTGTAGTCATTGTCCTTGCAGCTCTCTATGGTGTTACCAAAGTTCGCAAGAAGGATTGGAAGGGCTTCATTACCGGAATTTTGATCGCCGTATTGGTTCTTGCCTATTACATGATCAATAAGACCGTGCCAGATGAGTTCGTGACCTTCTTCCCTAACTTGACGACGATTCTGGTACTCGCGTTTCTATCGCAACGATTGCGGCCACCAGCTATGGCTGGCGCTCCGTACCGAAAGGGAGAGGAAGGATAACCAATGCCACCGATGGATTTTTGGGAATCAAAAGTTCTCAAGAGTCTTGACCCCGTCGTTAAAAATTCGACGCTCATAAAGGTCAACGAAGCGAAGATCGCAGAGGTCGCTTCATGGATGGCATATGAAGAGTTTGGTAAGCCAGATGGCTCATCACTCTTCAACTTTGGTGATGATCCAGATTTCCTGATGGATCTCACTCTCACAGTGAATACGATGAACTTCGCATTCACTAATTTCGATACTGGGGTTAAGTACGAGACCGATTACAACGGTCGTCGTTACAGCGACTCAGAAGCGATGATGGCAAACCTGCATCGTGCAGTAGCTGAAGGGATTCCGTTCTTCGATGGTGCCTATCAGGCAAATATGGTTCGCGCCGATCTCGAGCAGGTCTTCNAAGGCACGATTGAGATGCCGATGCTCGATGAGCGAGTAAAGATCTTCAACGAAGTTGGAGAAGTACTGGTCGCGAAGTATGAGGGTAAGTGGCATAACTTCGTGAGATCGTGCGCACCTCGCCTCTATGCAGATGGCAATGGAATTCTTGAACGCTTGACTACCGAGTTCCCTCGATTCGCCGATGTCTCTGAGTATCACGGTTCGACAATTCAGCTCTATAAACTGCCACAGCTGGGCATTTGGGGACTCCACCTCGCACTCATGCCACGTAAGGCCTGGGCGCTGGAAGATGCCCACTTGTTGACTGCCTTCGCTGATTACATCGTCCCAGTGGGACTTCGCGTCATGGGAATCTTTGAGTATGCACCAGAACTTGAGGCGCAGATCAATTCACTCACTGAGGTACCTCGCGATAGCGCGGCTGAAGTTGAGATTCGAGCGAACTCCATCTACGCAATCGCTCGGCTTACCGAAGAGGTCAATGCCAGACGCGTTGGACTAGAGCCATTGCTCATGCCACAAGTTGATTTCAGATTATGGAAGGCCTATCACGCAACACATTGGCCGCACCATTTAACGAGAACGGTTATGTACTAATGAAGATCTACTTTGCGGGTCCACTCTTCACGCCTTATGAACGCTCCTTTATCGACCAGTGCGCAGCTAAGTTGCGCAGCGCCGGAATGGAAGTCTTCGTACCCCACGAGATCCCACTCCCGGATCCAGTGACGCCAGCCTTCATCTTCGATGTTGATTCTGCGGCCGTGCTTGATGCCGATGCTGTTCTTGCCTTGCTCGATGGCCCAATGGTTGATGATGGGACCGCTGTGGAGATCGGAATTTTCTGGAGCGCCATGAGTACAGACCCTTCAAAGAAGGGCATTGTTGGGCTTGTTACTGATACTCGCGTCATTCGTGATCGCAAGATGATCGATGGAAAAGGAATTAACCTCTTCGTTCGAGGATGTATTGAAGACCGCGGATCTCTGGTAGATAACTTCGACAAAGCCTTTGAGATCTTAAAGGCCTGGCATGAAGAGAAGTAGATCACCGCGTGGATGCTGACCGCATATAAGAACGTTGTAAAGAAGGATCACTCGCTCTCAACCTTCGGCTTTGGCATTTTGGGGCGCTTACCTCTAGCAATGAATAGCGTGGGGCTCGTCTTCCTCATCTCATCCATTCGCAACTCCTTTGCTCTCGCTGGTCTCGCCTCTGCCTGCTACACGCTCGCTGGTGCATTTGTCGGCCCGCGGATTGGAAAGTTGGCAGATCTGAAGGGGACCCGAAAGGTCCTTATCCCCATCACGGTGCTCAATGCACTCGCGATTACTGCAATTCTTACTGTTGGTGTGCATTACACCCCAGCCCTCTTACTCAGTGCAGCGCTCGCTGGCGCAACCTTCCCGAACTTTGGAAGCTATACCCGCACACGTTGGAGTCGTTCTCTTACCGATGATCGTGAGCTTGGTGCGGCGCTCTCCTTGGAGTCAGTGCTCGATGAGACGGCATTTGTTGTGGGTCCCGCACTAGCCGGGTTCCTCTTCGCCTGGCACGGATCACGATCACCATTGATCGGAGCGATGATCTTCCTTTTAATCGCGGGCTTTGGGCTATCACTCACGAGCACAGATCATGAAGGCCATGTGCAGCCAGAGGGTAAGCACGGCGGACTGCTGAAAATTCCTTATGTAAAGCCGCTCCTTGCGACACTCGTCTGTATTGGCATTACCTTTGGTGCGCAGTACGTGGTGATTCTGGCTGTTGCCCGAGAGGGTGGACGTGCAGCTGACGGTGGACTTTGGGTTGGGCTTAATCCAATCGGTAGCACTGTCGCAGGATTTGCCTTCGGTTTTATTCATTGGAAGATCTCGTCTGCTAAACGTCTGACCGCATCCCTACTGGTAATGGCTTTGGGAACGTCGGGCCTGGTGATCTTCCATAGTTATCACACGATTGTTCTGTGGTTGATTATTGCTGGCGTTGCGATTGCCCCGGCTTTGATCTCAGCAAATCATCGCTTGAAAGAGTTAGTACCGATTCATCGGCTGAATGAGGCCTTCTCACTTCTCGGCGCTTCGATCTCTATGGGAATTACGATCGGTGCTTCTCTGAGTGGTGTACTTGTCTCTCACTTTGGTGGGTGGCATGGATTCGACTTTATGCTGGGTGCAACCGTGCTCGCCTGTCTGGTTTCAATCATTGGCATTCGTGGCGAGAAGGTAGAGAATTAACTATGGCGATGCGAGTTATTTTAGATACTGATCCAGGAATCGATGATGCACTGGCTTTTCTCTTGCTTGGTGCATCACCTGAAATCTCACTTGAAGCAATTACCGTAACCCACGGCAACACGACAGTTGAGAAATGTCTTGGCAATGCCCTACGCCTCGTTGATTTGGCGGGTTTGCAAGGTGTACCAGTTGCCCGTGGCGCAAGCGCTCCATTGGTAAAGAGCCTGACTGTGGCGGAAGAGACCCACGGTGATGGCGGACTTGGTTATGCAGTCCTGCCTGAAGCGAAGGGAAAGGAGAGTGAGAAGGGTGCAGTCGAGACCATCATCGATTTAGTGCACCAATACCCGCACGAGATCACCATTCTTGCGATCGGACCGCTCACCAATATTGCTCTTGCTATCCACAAAGACCCATCGATTATTGACCTCATCGGTCGTGTGGTGGTGATGGGAGGCGTCGTTCACGCCCCAGGAAATATGACACCAGACTCTGAATTCAACGTCTTCTGCGATCCCGAGGCCTTCGAGATCGTCTTGCGGGCCGGCTTTGATCTCACCATTGTTCCTCTCGATGTCACCTATCAGTGCCTCTTTACCAAGTCGCACGTAGCTCGACTCTCGAAGGTAAGGCCAGATGTTGCGAAGTTTATTGAAGACTCAACCCGCTTCTACATGGAGTTCCATGATGAGTATCAAGATATTGATGGCTGCGCGATCAATGACCCACTTGCCGCTGCCATCTTGATTCACCCAGATCTTGTGACCTTACGCGATTACTACATGCGCATTGAACTCAAAGGTGAATTCACTAAAGCGAAGACTTCGGTCGATCACTACAAGGTCCTTGGCAAGGCTGCAAATTGCAAGGTCGCTATGGAAGTTAATGTCGATGGCTTTATGGATTTCTTCATTGAGCGAATGGAGCAGCTATGACTAAGCAGCATCACATTCACTTAGAACCAGGGGATGTCGGTCGATATGTGTTGATGCCAGGTGATCCTGGTCGAGTAGAAGTTATCGCACGTCATCTCGATGACGCGAAGCACATCGCGACAAACCGTGAGTATGTGACCTATACCGGCTTCCTAGATGGCGTGAAAGTCTCGGTTACCTCAACTGGAATTGGCTGTCCATCAGCAGCAATTGCGCTAGAAGAGTTGGTCCGAGTCGGCGCTGATACCTTTATTCGAGTTGGTACCTCTGGTGCAATCCAACCTGGCACCAAGAGTGATGAACTTGCGATTATTACCGGGGCGATTAGAGATGAAGGAACTTCACTTCATTACNTGCCAGCCGAGTTTCCGGCCGTCGCCAATCTTGAGATTGTGCAGGCGCTACGCAGAGCGGCCCAAACATCCAAGACCCCGTTTCGCCTTGGAATAACCCAGTCGAAGGACTCCTACTATGGCGAGGTAGAGCCCGAGCGTTCTGGCGTGCCCGATCGATTGTTGAAGCGCTGGAAGGCGTGGGAGATAGGCGGCGCAATCTGTTCTGAGATGGAGTCCTCAACGCTCTTTGTTGTTGCCTCCATACTTGGCGTGAGAGCAGGCGGCATCATGGCGATGTGGGCCGATGGTGACTTTAAAGGTTTGGACTCTCTGATCGAAACTGCGATCGGTGGGGTTCGTGAGTTAATTAAAGGAGATAACAATGGAGACAGCTGACGGCAAGCAATATCACGTTAACCTCAAGCGCGGTGATGTTGGTAAATATGTTCTGCTCCCAGGCGATCCTGGTCGATGCGAAGCCAT
>TBL_comb47_HYPODRAFT_10000178_pt1 | contig 81895 bp, 72 predicted proteins | sample TroBogypolimnion_40_FD_10682 | JGI IMG/M metagenome (IMG submission 10682) | reverse complement strand
GGTATGTCTCTGATGTTTATCAAAACGGCATTCATTATGGTCCTGAACCTTTCAAAGATCTAAACGGTAATGGTAAATGGGATGCTGGCGAGCCATATGTTTCAATTGGATTAATCGATCCTAACCCTGCAATATTAAAGCTACCGATAAAAAATACTGCTCCTACAATAGCATGGGATGCTTTATCAACTCATCCGGATACTTCATTTACGGTAATGACATTTGGATGGGATGCTGCAGATATCGACGGCGATATGTATCACGGTCTTAACACAATAGTTCATATTGATATTGCGTTAAATGACACCACAAAGTTTGTAGAGATGAACGGAACAGTAAGTATTGTTACAATAAGGACAAGCGATTTTACAAATCCTAATCCTTTAATGGATATTTACATAAATGGTGACGTGACAAATCAACCAGTAGATAGTACAGGGAATAAAATTAAACTTCCAGGTCTTGTCTATAATTCAAACAATGTTTTTTATGTTCGGGCAGTAGATAATTCAGGCGCTAAATCGCCATTTATAGCTTCTACTACTCAGACACCAACAGTTACAAATCATAATAATGGCAAGTGGTTTGTTAAAAAGCCTGTAGGCAATATTGCATTAGTCAATAATTATGCTGCATACAGTAGTCCAGGAACAGCCCCGAGTGATTTTTATCCACCGATGATGGATTCACTTGGTCTTACCGGGAAATATGATGTTATTGATTTAGTAAAACAAATTCCGCCCTATATAAATATAACTTTCCTTGAAACTGTAAAGTTGTTTAAGGGATTAATATGGTATACGGATAACGCACCTTCACTTGACCTTGCAAATGCAACAGTTCAAAAAATTACAGCAGCGAATGTAAAGATATTCTTTACAATGCTGTTTCCCCAGACGATAGATCTTAACCAGATTGGCGGATTTTTACCAATCAGTGCAGATACGAGTTATTATCTATCAGTAATTGCACCAAATAAATTAGTAAGGGATACAAGTAATTCAGGTTATCCAACCCTTAAAGTAGCATCTTCATTCCAGAGGGTAAGAAGTTTTAAACTTAATCCTGGTGTAACTCCTATTTATTATTTCCCGAACAAGGAACTTTCAGGCTATATCGGATTTGAAAATAGCAGTAAAAACATCTTCTTCATAGGCATGCCTCTGCATAAAATGAACGGAATTCCAGGTGCAGCGGCTCTTTTATCTAAGGTATTATTCAACGACTTCAATTTAACACCATGAAATTATTAATTACAATTTTTATTATTTCTTTTATATCTCTTTATGGTCAGGAAACCGGTATTGTTACTGGAAAAGTAACAGATAAAAAATCCGGAGAAGCCCTACCTGGAGTTAATATAATCCTAAAAGGGACCTATTATGGAGCATCAACAGATGTTAATGGTAGTTTCCGGATTAAAAGCGTTAAACCTGGGAATTATAATCTAGAGGTTTCCTTTATAGGTTATAAAACTGTTCAATATACGGACACTAAAGTTGAAGCAGGTAAAACGAAACAATTTGATATCAAACTTGAAGAATCCGTTTTAACTTTGAATCAAGACATTGTCATTATTGGTGAAAAACCAATGCTGGATGTTGAAGAAACACAAAGTAAAAGGACTATATCCAAAGATGATATTGAATCTGCAAAACTAGATAACATTACAGATGTACTCACACAACAGTCAGGTGTAATTATTTCTGATAACGAAATCCATATAAGAGGAGGCAGATCGTATGAAAATGCTTATTTACTTGATGGAGTTTCAGTTCAGGATCCATTAGCCGGCACCGGCATGGGACTTCAATTATCTGCAAATGCAATTGAAGATGTGGAAGTAATTACCGGCGGATATAATGCTGAATACGGACAAGCAACATCGGGTGTTGTAAATGTAAAAACAAAAGAGGGAGGCAGCCAATATCATGGATCTGTTTCCTATAAAGATGATAATCTATTTGGGAAAACATCTTCTCATGTTTTTAATACTGATGTTCTTGAGTCAAATGTCAGCGGTCCTGAACCAATTACATCATTTTTACTTCCTGAGTTAGGAATTCAGATTCCAGGTCAAATTTCATTCTTCGGAAATTTTTTCGGAGGAATATCGGATGGTATAACACAGGGTTACAATAAGAATGTTGCTAATCAAGTTATTTCTTCAACATTTGGCGGTTCAAGATTTGCACCCCGAGAAGAAAATAACTGGTTTTGGTTAGGTAAATTTACTTATAGAATTTCTCCTACAATTAAACTAGCTTATTCGTTTAACCAGTCAGTGAGCATCAACCAGAATTCGCAGTCGTTGCAGAATAATCTGGAATATGTTGAACCAAGTCCAGGTTATCAGTATACATTCCAAAATATTCTGGATAATGCTAATACATATACACATAACAATATTTATCAGACACTAGATTTAACACATACTCTGAATCCAAGTACATTTTATGAATTAAAATTTAATTATCTATTCAGTCATTTGAGAGCTGATGCAAATGGATTGAACTGGAATCAATATCAGCAACCAAAAGACATAACAAATTTCCCTATCCAGTATTATAATGTAACTCATGATACAATCGGAGTAATACCAGGAGATGGATTATACGATGTGGGAAATCCGTATACATGGCATGATCATTATGTGCAGGAGTATTCACTTAAAGGAGACATAACAAGTTTCTTTGATGAGAAGAATAAATTCAAAGCAGGTTTTGAAACTCAGATACAGGAAATGCAGGTAGTTGATATTTATGAACCCTGGATTGGTCAGCTTGGTTTAAACAATGATATTTATAAAGTATTTCCTGCGAAGGGTGATTTCTATGCTCAGGACAATATCAATTTTTCAGGTATGATCCTGAATTTTGGTTTGCGTATGGATTACTGGTTTCCAGGTAAGTTTGTAGATGATGCAGTTAATAATCCTGTAATTCCAATTCCACAGGAAATCAGATCTGCTTATGAAGCAGATACCTACAATTTCTTTGGAAGGAGATTTAAAGCCAGGTTAAGTCCAAGACTAGGAATATCACATCCAGTTTCTGATTACCAGACTTTATTCTTTTCATACGGACATTTCAGCAAATGGCCAACACCTCAGGATGTTTATGCAAAGTTAAATCCTGTAAGTGCCCAGTCTTCTTTTCAGACTTTTGGCAATCCAAATTTAAATGCAGAAACAACAGTAGCTTATGAATTAGGCCTTAAGACACAGTTTTCTCTTGATGATGTTTTAACACTGACTGCTTATTATAAAGATATTTTTGATTATGTAACTTCGAGGACTATGCTAGTTACATCTTCAAGATTGTCAGCACAAAATGTAACGACATATGTGAATGCTGATTATGCACGTTCAAGAGGACTTGAATTTGAATACAAAAAGAGAATAGGTAAGTGGTTCACAGGATCTGCTGATTTTGCTTATTCAATTATAACAGGAAAAAGCGATTCTCCCGATCAAGGAGTTTTGGTTGCTGTCGGAAGCTTAAGTTCCTCAATAAAAGAATATTATATGTCATGGGACCGTCCATTCAATATTTCAGTTTCAACTAATTTTTATGTAGAGAAAGATGAAGCTTTGTTCGGTTTTGGTAACGGGATTTTAGATGATTATAATCTTTATATAAGGGCTCAGTTTGAATCCGGCAAAAGATATACTCCGGCAGTATTTAACGGGGATACCCTAGCAGGTGGAAGGTTAGATTATGAGACAATCACGTACGACATGAACAATATGATTGGTCAGAACTGGTTCTGGATCGATTTGAATTTTGAGAAATATATAACAATTGATAACTTAAAATTTTCGCTTTTTGTTGAAGTAAATAATTTATTTGATGCTCACAATTCTGCGATAATAAATCCAGCCACTGGGAAAGCATATGAATATGGTGATCCTACACCAAGCTCCTACAATGATCCAATGTATCCAGATTTGCAGGCACCAATAAGTGCTTATCCATTTAATCCAGCAAGATATTTAACTAGACGTAATATTAAATTCGGAATTAGCTTTAAATTTTAATTATGAAAAATATTCTATTATTTATACTACTATTAACGATTTTCCAGGTTGAAACCAATGCGCAGCTTTTCCCAGTATTGGGCGCACAGCGAGTTGGTATTTCTACTGCTGAATTCTTAAAAATCGGAGTTGGCGGAAGAGCTTCAGCGTTAGGTGATGCTTTTGTTGCAGTAGACAATGATGCCTCAGCTCTTTATTGGAATCCCGCAGGACTGGTTCAATTTAAAGATGACCAGGTCATGTTTTCACACAACATGTGGGTAGTCGATATCAATCATGACTTCGTAGGAGCTGTTTATCATCTGGATGATGCAAATGCATTTGGAATAGCATTTACATCTCTTTCCATGCAAGACATGCCTGTAACTACTGAATATCAGCCATTTGGAACTGGAGAGTACTTTAGTTTCGGAGATATAGCATTAGCAGTATCTTATTCCAGAAAAATGACAGATCAATTCAGTTTTGGAGGTACAGTCAGGTATATTGAAGAAACACTGGATAAATTAAAAATGCGCGGTGTTATGATAGATCTTGGAACTTATTACTGGACAGGTTTAGGAACTTCAAGATTTGCAGTAGCTGTTTCTAATTTTGGTAATCAGCTTGCGCCGGATGGAAAAGTTGTTTTGATAGGGAGCAGAAGCAGTTCTCAATGGCAGTCTTTTTCGCCACCAACTGTCTTTAGAATAGGGTTTGCGTTAGAACCTTATCAAGATGAATTTAACAGAGTAACAGCTTCGATTCAATTGAATCATCCTAACGATAACAGCGAAAATGTTTCAACAGGAGTTGAATACAGCTGGAGGAATATTTTTTATCTGAGAGGCGGATATAAGTTTAATGTTGATGAACAGAATTATTCATTTGGTGCAGGTTTTAATGTGCCAATCAGCATTGCAAATATAACAGTTGATTATGCTTATTCGAACTTTGTAAGATTAGGTACAGCCCAACGTTTTTCAATTATTTTAGGTCTATAAAAAAATGATTAAGAGATTTTTATTATATATAATTCTACTATTCCCATTAATTATCGGCTGTTCTGAAAAATTCGATATTAATCAATTGGGAAATACCAAAGGCAGCACCAATATAAGTGGTGATACTGTTTATGTCCATATCAATCCAGATTGGGGTGGGTTTAATAACCCAAGAGCAATTCTGGTAGGAAAAGAGCCATTTATATATGTATGTGATACAGACAATGACAGAATAGTCATGTTAAACACAGCTGGAACAGTATTAGGTTATCTTAATATTAAAAAACCAATTGCTATAACAGAAGATTACAGATTAAATTTAATTGTTTGTGCTCAAGTTGATACAGGAGCAATTTCATATAGTGCCGTATACAAAATTGACTTATATGCAGTTAACCATATAATAGCAAATGCAACTAAAAAGTTAATACTTCCAAGAAAAGTTGATATTGACCTTCATCCAACTTGTGTCTATACGGCTGTAACTGCATTCTATGATAATTCCTATGATATCGCAAGGACAGGTACGAATAATACAAGTATTTATGATCCAGATAATGCAATTCTCAAATTCCAATACGTAAATCCGGATTCCGATGCATATGCTTCAACTGTTAATGATGTTGATGCTTTATCATCAGGTTTGATTACTGCAAATGGAATAAACAGTATGATTTCTTTTAGTAAGAAAAATTGGGATTTCATAGCTACATTTGATAAAAGTGTTAATAATGCAACTGCATTTAAGGCTCAATGGTTCCAATATTTCGACAATGGAGTAAGATCCGGATATCGAAGTGCATTTAGTCCATCCGACGGAATGGCATTTGTTCAGCCAGGAAGGTTTGGGGCACCCACAGGAAGTTGCATTGATCCTTTAGGCAATATTTATGTTGCTGATGGTGATCCAACTAAGGATAGTGTATTTAAATTTAGCCAATATGGTGATGAACTTCAGTCATTTGGAGGTCCAAATGTTTTTTCAAAACCTTCAGGAGTTGCTTTTTTTGATCAGACATTATATGTGCTAGATTCAAAGCAAAATGTTATTAAAAGATTTATCTTATCTACGGACTTAAGCAATTGATAAATAAATATATACCACTCGTTATTTTTTTTTCGTGTTTTAATTTATTTGCCCAGACAATTGATTCTGTAAGAGTAAATGACTCAACCGGTGTTCCAAAAAACAATGGTAAAATTGTTACAGTTACCGGAGTTGTAACTTCCACAACTCAGTTCAGTGCCAACGGACCTGTTTCTCTTCAGGACTCTACCGGCGGTATGGCGATATATGGGAGTACTTTTTCGAGTAAAGTACTTATGGGAGATTCAGTAAGAGTTACTGGTGTAATGACAAATTATGCCGGTTTAGCTGAAATGAGTCCAATGCAGTCATACACAATACTTTCACACGGACACACAGTTGTGCCCAAAGTTGTAACTATTTCTGATATAATAAACCAGCATTGGAATGGCGTAGAAAATCTTGAAAGTGTTCTAATTCAACTGAATAATGTTAAAATTAATTCTTCAGGTAATTTCGCAAGCGCAAGTTATTCTTTAACCGATTCGACGGGAACTTTAAGCGGCGGATTATATATTAAGAAAACTATAACATCAATTATTGGTACAGCGATACCTACAATGCCAGTGACAATTATAGGTGTTTTAATTCAGAACACATATCCGAATGCAGCTCCATATAGTACTGGTTATGAACTTCAGCCAAGATTTATACAAGATATTATTTCTCCTGATTTATCACCATTACTGACAGGAAATGTTTTTGCGACAGAGATAGATGACAGTTCTTTGTCAATCTGCTTCCATACGCTTAGGAAGGGAACCAGCCAGGTCAAATACGGACGCACAGCGAATCTAGAATTAGATTCCGTGATTATAAATGAAGACACTACTTTCCATAAAGTTAAGATTTCAAATCTATCAGCAGGTTCTATATATTATTTTCAGGCAGCTTCAGTAGATTCATTCGGGAGAAGTGTTAGTGGGACTATGTCTGCAAGTACCGGTGTTTCCGATACAACAACAGGTAAGATTAATGTTTATTTCAATTTTGCTGTAGATACATCGGTAGCCATTCCGGGAAATGCCGCGAAGGGTTATGTTGATTTCCAGCAGAAACTTCTGTCCAGAATTAATAATGCAAGATATTCAATAGATATGGCAGTATATAGTTTTTCAGGTCTGCCAATTTTAGCTGATGCTCTTATCACTGCCAGGGACAGAGGTGTCAAAGTTAGAGTTGTATATGATTCAAGAGCTACGCAGGATAATGTGCAGACAATAATGAATGCCGGAATACTTGTAAGCAGACGAAATACTGATACAACGGACATTATGCATAATAAATTCTTTGTTTTTGATTCAAGAGATTCCATAAACACAAATGACTGGGTATGGACAGGGTCGTGGAATATTACTTCTACAGAGCTTACCTGGAAAAACAATGTTATAGAAGTAAATGATCATGCACTTGCTTTGGCATATCAGACAGAATTTGAAGAGATGTGGGGAAGCAATACTGAAATTCCGAATCCTTCAAATGCGAAATTTGGTTACTACAAATCAGACAATACTCAACATATATTTACAATTGGCGGGAGAACTGTAAAAAGTTATTTTAGCCCTTCTGACGGAGTAACATCACAGATAATTAACACAATCAATACTGCTGATTCAAGTATTTACTTTGCAGTTATGACATTTACGCGCAGCGATATTGTTAATGCAATATATAACCGCTTACATTCGACAGCAAAGGATGTAAAAGGAATAATGTTTGATATAAACGGGTCCGGCAACCAATATGCAAACCTGAAAGTTTTTGCTGATATGTGGGCTGATGGCGATACTGTTCATACTCTACATGACAAATATGCCATAGTTGACGCAGCATTTCCTAATTCCCATCCAACTGTAATTACCGGTTCACACAACTGGTCATCTGCAGCAGAAGGATATAACGATGAAAACACGCTGATTGTTGATGATATTTATGTTGCAAATCAGTTTATGCAGGATTTTAAGCACCGTTATAATGATTTAGGCGGAGTTGGTACTTTTGTTGTTCCTGTAATAACTGGAATAAAATCAAACGGCGGCATATCCCAGAATTTTAATTACAGACTGTATCAGAATTATCCTAATCCTTTTAACCCTGTTACTACAATCCGTTTTGAGATTCCTAAAGCTCAACATATATCATTGAAGATCTATGATATACTTGGGAGAGAGTTAAAGACATTATTTAACGATAATGCTCCTGCAGGAATAATGGCGGTTGATTTTAAAGCAGACGGATTAGCAAGCGGAATTTATATCTATAAAATAGTTGCAGATGGATTTACGGCATCTAAAAAGCTTATGCTGATGAAATAAAGATTATCAATAGATGGTTAATTTAAGGGAGGGTAAATAACCCTCCCTTTTTTATTGTTATATCATTAAGTTGATTATTTAAGGAAGCTATTAATTATATTCTTGACATATTCAATTATATTATTTACATTTATTATAACTAAATGCAAGTTCAGTATGGGGAGCTTTAGAACAATTCAAAGCAATTAAAATGTGGCCTTCAGGTAGCGTCCACCTAGCGTTCAGGTGGCCTTTTTATATACCCATTTTAGGGAAAACAAAGTATTACGATATTATAGATAAAGGGAATTATTTGGATAATCCTGTCCAAATATTTAACTTTACGAACTAAAATTGAAAGGTTAAGGAAGTAAAATGGCTAATAATAAAGGTCAGATTATACAGGTTATAGGCCCTGTACTTGATATTGAATTTGAAAATGGTCACTTACCAGCGATATATAATGCTGTAAAAATCCCAAGGTTAAATCCTGAAGGAGAAGAAGAAAATCTCATAGTTGAGGTGCAACAGCATTTAGGAGAAGACCGTGTTCGTGCCGTAGCTATGGATACTACTGACGGACTTGTAAGAGGAATGGATGCATTTGATACAGGCGATCCTATTACAGTGCCAGTTGGACCAGAAACCTTAGGCAGATTATTAAATGTTATAGGTGATGGGATAGATAAGCTGGGCGAAGTTAAGACTGCCAAAAGATATCCAATTCACCGTCCAGCTCCATTGTTTAAGAATTTATCTACCAAGACAGAGGTATTTGAGACCGGTATTAAGGTTATAGATTTAATTGAGCCATATTCAAAAGGTGGGAAGACCGGACTATTTGGAGGTGCAGGAGTTGGTAAAACTGTAATTATTCAGGAACTAATTCATAATATTGCCCAGGAACATGGCGGATACTCCGTTTTTGCAGGCGTTGGTGAGAGAACCCGCGAAGGGAACGATCTATGGCGGGAAATGAAGGAATCGGGAGTTTTAGCAAAAACTGCTTTGATATTCGGTCAGATGAATGAACCACCTGGAGCCAGACTTAGAGTTGCATTAACAGCTTTAACAACTGCTGAATATTTCCGAGATGAAGAAGGAAGGGATGTACTTTTATTTATTGACAATATATTCCGTTTTACACAGGCAGGTTCAGAGGTAAGCGCATTACTTGGCCGTATGCCTTCAGCTGTAGGATATCAGCCGAATCTTGCTTCAGAAATGGGAGCACTTCAGGAAAGAATAACATCAACGGATAAAGGGTCAATTACATCTGTACAGGCGATCTATGTTCCTGCAGATGATCTTACAGATCCTGCTCCTGCGGCCGCATTTGCCCATTTGGACGCGACTACAGTATTAAGCCGGCAGATATCTGAACTTGGTATATATCCAGCCGTAGAGCCGCTTGATTCAACTTCAAGGATACTAGAACCAGGAGTAATCGGACAGGAACATTATGATGTTGCGAAGAACTGCAAGGAAATACTACAGCATTATAAGGACCTTCAGGATATTATAAACATTCTAGGTATGGACGAGCTTTCTGATGAAGATAAAATTGTTGTAAGAAGAGCACGCAGAATACAAAGATTCTTCAGTCAGCCATTTCATGTTGCGGAGCAGTTTACAGGTATTCCGGGAAAATATGTTAAAATTGAAGAGACAATCAGAGCATTTAAGGGAATTATTGATGGTCAATATGATGACTTACCAGAAAGCGCATTTATGTATGTAGGCACGATTGACGAAGCCGTACAAAAAGCCAAAGCAATGAAATAATTATGGCAGATCTTAATTTAGAAATAATCACTCCTTCTAAAATAACATTTTCAGGGGGAGTGAAATCAGTAACCATTCCGGGCACGGTTGGTAATTTCCAGATACTTCTCAACCATGCCCCTATAATGAGTACTTTTGAAATCGGTCTTATTAAAGTGAATGTTGATGTTAATAGTATTTTATATTTTGCAACCGGCGGTGGAACAGTAGAAGTATTGAATAATTCTATACTAGTGCTGGCAGATTCACTTGAGGCAGTTGAGTTAATAGATCTGGAAAGGGCCAAAAAGGCATTAGAACGCGCAAAGAAGAGGCTAGAAGAAAGATCGCAAGATACAGATCTTAACCGAGCTGAATCAGCGTTAAAGAGAGCTGTAAACAGAATACAAATAGTAGAGAAGTATTTACGCGGAGATGTAGTAAAGCAGGTTTAGTTTTCAAAGATTAAATTTACTCTAGTTCCATCTTGAGCAGAGCTTTGAATGTTAAAATCACCCCTATGAAGTTCAGTTATTTTCTTTGCTATTATTAATCCTAGTCCAGATCCCTGCTGTTCATGGATTTTGCGATTAAACTGCATATAAGCACCGATTGATACAATTTGTTCCCTCGACATTCCCCGTCCATTATCAGAAACAGTTATCATAACACTGGTATCGTTTTTCATGCTTGAAACAATAACAGGTGTACCTTTGACAGAGAATTTGAATGCATTGTCAATGATTTCTCTGACGGCTTTTTTAAGATATCCTTCAGAAATACGAACAAAAGAATCCTCGACTTCCAAAATCAAATCATCTTCCCGGGAATATTCATGGGCGATCTGTCTAGCTGAATCATATAATACATCTTTGGGGTTTATAAAATAGGAATTCCGCAGGGATTCAACTTTGTCAGGATCCATACCAATCATTTCAATTTGGGCAAAAGCGATGAAATTCTCTGTGAGTCTTTTAAGGCGCAAAGCATCCTTATTGATATATTGAAGCATTTCAAGAATTTCATTTTTATTCAAGCTATCGAAATCTTTAGCCAGGATATCCGAAAACCCTAAAATACCATTCAGTGGAGTAAAAAATTCATGAGGAAGTGAAAATGATATGCTACCTCTTAATTCATTCATTTTCTGTTCAGTTTTTCTTTGAACAGTATCATATTTTTCAAGGGAAAGACTAATAATCTTCAACAATTCAGTTGAGGTAAAGGGTTTTTTGATGTAAAAATCGAAACCACCCGACACGGATTTTTTAGTTTTTTTAAGGGTTTTATCATCGATAATAAAAATGAAGGGCACTGAGGAAATATAAGATTCTTCTCGAAGGCGCGGCAGGACATCGCTTCCTTCATTATCATACATATTTTTATTGCATATAATTAATTCAGGTAAAATTTTAAGTATTGCCTGATTGGCTTTTAAATGGTTTTCTTCAATCTCGAGCGAATATTCTTCCGGATTCAAAATAGATGAAATCTGACCTATAGTAGTCTCGTCATTTTCAATCAGAAGGATGTTTTTCATTTCAATATCAACATTTTTATATTGTATTAAAATAAATAAAAAAAAGGAATTATATCGGGCTAATGTGATAAATATTGGAATCAAGGTTGTGTTTTAAATTTCTTTGAATATGAGGAATCTAGATATTTTGATTTTTTATTCTGAATATTTTAACCTTATTCATACTTTCACTATATTTCTTAGTTCAAATTTAACTTTACTATTGAAACCGGAGATTGAATGTTTAAATTTTTAGGATCATATAACGTAATACCAGCGCTACCTGCAAATCTTGAGAAACTAAGAGAGATTGCGTATAATCTGCATTGGTCGTGGAATCCTGATTCAAGGGATTTATTTCGCAGGTTGGATAATGAATTATGGGATGATTCTTATCATAACCCAATAATGATGCTTGGACATATAAGTCAGTCGAGATTAGAAGAAGTCTCTCATGATGAGGGATTCAAAGCTCATATGGAGAGGATATACAATAACCTTCAGGGATATTTAAATGAAAAAACATGGTATCAGAAGAATTATCCCGGACTTAAAGATTTTAACATAGCATATTTTTCAGCTGAATTTGGATTAACTGAATGTCTGCAGACATATTCTGGAGGATTAGGGGTACTGGCAGGCGATCATCTAAAAGCATCAAGTGATTTAGGAATACCGCTAATTGGTGTCGGCCTTTTGTATAAAGTCGGATACTTTCAGCAGTATCTAACATCAGATGGATGGCAGCATGAACGATACGAAACAAACGATTTTCAGAATCAACCGATGAAACAGGTGATGAATGATAAGAATGAACCCCTTATACAATCGGTCAATCTTGCAGGCAGAGAAGTATATTTTCAAGTGTGGAGAATAGAAGTAGGAAGGATCCCAATGTATCTTATTGATGCAAATGTTCCTATGAATTCAGAGGCTGACAGGAAAATTACTGAAACTTTATATGGCGGAAATGTTGAAACAAGAATTCAACAGGAGATACTTCTTGGAATAGGCGGTATAAGGACAATGCATGTACTAGGCATTAATCCTATGGTTTGTCATATGAACGAAGGGCATTCTGCTTTTCTATCACTTGAGCGAATGAGATATCTAATTAAGGATTACGGATTGACATACCATGAAGCGAGATCAGTAGGTTATCGTTCAAATATATTCACTACACATACACCTGTACCTGCAGGAATAGATGTATTTTCTAATGAGTTAATGGAAAAATATTTCGGTTCATATTACAGGAATGAATTAAAAATATCGGATAAAGAATTTTATTCGTTAGGGACGATATATAAGGACAAAGAGTCAAATGTTTTTAACATGGCTCATCTTGCAATGAATACGGCAGGATTTATAAATGGAGTAAGCAAGCTTCACGGAGTTGTATCTAAAAAGATGTGGGTATCCGGATTTAAGAATGTTCCATTTAATGAAATACCAATCGGCTATGTGACAAATGGTGTGCATCTTCGGTCACATATTTCAAGTGAAATGGAGGGACTTTTCCTTCAGTACATAGGCGAAAAATGGGTTCATAATCCAGCTTCAAGCGATTTATGGAACAGGATAGATAAAATTCCGGATGAGGAACTATGGAGAACTCATGAAAGAAGAAGGGAAAGGCTAGTTGCATTCTGCAGAAGAAGCTTAATAAAGCAAATAAAGAACAGGGGCGGAAGCATGAATGAAATTGCTGAGGCATCTGAAGTATTGGATCCTTCAGCACTTACAATAGGATTTGCGCGAAGGTTTGCAACCTATAAGAGGGCTACGCTGATCTTTAAGGATATTGAGAGATTACTTGAAATATTGAACAACAAAGAGCATCCCGTTCAGATTATAATGGCTGGTAAAGCTCATCCGAAGGATGATGAAGGAAAAAGATTTATTCAAGAAATATATCAGATAACCAAGCAGGAAAGATTTCGCAGGAAAATTGTCTTTTTAGAGAATTATGATTTGAATGTAGCAAGATATCTTGTTCAAGGATGCGATATTTGGCTCAATAATCCAAGGCGACCACTTGAAGCAAGCGGTACATCAGGAATGAAGGTAATTGCAAACGGAGGACTAAATTTCAGCGTGCTTGACGGATGGTGGGATGAAGGGTTTAATCCTGAAGTCGGTTGGAAAATAGGAAACGGCGAAGAATACACTGATCCAGATTACCAGGATGAAATTGAATCGCATCAACTATATGATACTTTAGAAAGACAGATTATACCACTTTATTATTCAAGGACTGAGGAAAAGTTACCGAGGACATGGATTTCCATGGTAAAGACATCTATGAAGAAGCTAGGTCCTGTTTTCAATACGCACCGTATGGTTGAGCAGTATTTCACTAACTATTACCTGCCGTCATTCCAGAAGAGAAGTCTACTTATGGAGAATAAATGGACAAAAGCAAAAGAACTAGCTTCATGGAAGGATAAAGTTTTAGGAAATTGGAACAGTATAAACATAAAAAATGTTGGTACCGACAGTAAAGCAAAAATGTATCATGTTGGTGAAGATTTTCCAGTAGCAGCTGAAGTTCATCTTGGGAATCTTATTCCGGAAGATGTTGAAGTTCAGATTTATTATGGTCCATATGAAAAGCAGGAAGATCCCCAGTATAATTTAACAGTTATCATGAATCCCGAGAAGAATAGTTCAAAAGACGGCAACTATAAATATGTGGGATACATTAAATGCGAAGAAAGCGGATTGATTGGATATACCATTAGAATATTACCGAAAAATTCATTATTTATACATCCATACGAACTTGGAGTAGTTTACTGGGCTTAAATTATGCTGCTTGAAACATTAGACATAAAGAAAGACGATATAGTAATATATTCTCAGAATATTTTTGATCTTGAGAATAATTATAAAATTATATTTAAAGATGATCCAGATAAGAAAGTAAGGAAGATCGGGTTTTATGATGTATGTCATTTTGTAAACGAGTATTCGCCAAAGAATCTAATAGTTTATAGGTTGATGACAAATATTACTGACTTTAGTTTACACACATCTAAATTCGGATTCAAAATTTATATAGCAGGGGAGCCGGAAATAATTTATTTTGATCCAATCTTTGCTATTAAAGAACTTGAAGAATACCCCGGAACTGTAGATGAAAGTCTTAGATTTCGTATTCAGCAGATCGGGTTAACTACGCTTAGCAGAGTTGATAATAATAGTAATTTTGCGGAGATATACAGCATTGATCTTCGGCCGCATGAAGCTAAATATCAAAAAGACAAAGCCTTTGCAGATGCTATATTTGCATTGAACGCAGAATACAATGCTATTGGCAAAATTATTAAGGGATCGACAAATACTAAGACAATTCAGAAACAGGATACTCAGGGAAATAATAATAATTCCAGCCAGCTTAATGATATTCCGGCAAAAAATAAGATGAAAGATACAACATTATCTTCTGTTTTTAAGAATATCAAAAGCGATACTAAAATAACCAAGGCTGATCATTCAGCGAATAAAGAATCTGATAAAACCTCGAGTGATGTTGTGTTGATTAAGCATGATATATCTGAAGATAAGAATTTTGATTATAAACAAATTTTAAAAATGAAATTTCTTAAACCTGTTGAAGGATCAAAAGATGCAAATGAGTTTCCAAGAATAATAAAGAATGAATCTGAGAAAAAATATTCTTTTCGGGAATTCCTTGATACAAGCACAGGTTTCATAGGTGATAAAAAGGATGAAGTAAGGGGAATGCCATTAAACAATATATTCAAGTCACCTGAACCATTAAAGAAGATAGTGGAAGAAAGACAAGAAGAAAAAGTAGTTCTTAAGTTAAATAAAAAATAATCAGATATTTATCCGTTTCCGTTTTAATTCCATCAGACATTCATCAACTTTAGATATTATCATATCCGAAGTTATATTATCCATACAGTTGGGAATAAAATCACATTCCATTTTATAGCAAACAAGACAATCCATATTGGGAATTACTTTTTTAATTATTCCATAATCCTCAATTTCATTAGATGAAGTTGGGCCAAATAGACAAACCACCATTTTTTTCAAAGCCGCTGCCGAATGGAGCGCTAATGTATCGCTAGTGATCATAATATCGCAGACATCTACTAAAGCGAAGAACTCTCTTAGAGTATTATTATTGCCGGTATCAATAACGTTTGAGAATTTGGATTTGAGTTCTAAATTCTTTTCTTCTTCATCTTTGCCACCATATAAAAGAATACCGACATCATTTCTTTTATTCAAGAGAGATATTAATTCCCTGAACCCTTCTGATCTCCATTGTTTTAAACGCCACCGGGTGCTAGCGCCTGTATTTATACCGATCAGGTAGTTATATTGGGTTAAATTATTTCTATGTATAAAATCATTCCTGAATTCCTTTTCTTTTTCATCAAGGTTAATAATTATTTCACCTTTTTTATAGACAAGATCAAGAACTTCATGGATTATCTGCTGATATGTTTTAGTATTGGCTTTTTTAAGCTGGTCAAAAGCTCCCATTTCAATCCAATCAATTCCATTCTCATCAACAGGCACAACTTTTCCAAGTTCATTTAAAATAAAGCCTTTTTTTATTTTGGCATTGCAAACAGCAGCCAAGGCAGCACTGACAGGGGAGGTATCAGTATGAAGAAGCAGATCAAAAGTTTCGGTCTGCAATCTAGCATTAAGTTCCAAGTCTTCGTGAATAAGTACATTATCGACGAAAGAATTATTCCTGAAAATATCTTTTGATATTCTTTTTGTTAACCATGTAATATGAGAAGAAGGGTACTTTTCTTTTACGGCATGAAGAATAGAAGTAGTTCTAAGGACATCTCCTGTAGCATCCAGTTTGATAATTAGAATTTTAAAATCAACGGGAGAATAGTAACTGCAGTTATTGCACATTATTCCATGAAGTTTATTATAAATACACGGGTGATCACCTGGGAAATGCCTGCAGTTTGTTTTTAATATCATTAGTGATTCTCTTCAATAATTTCCTGAAAAAGGTCAGGTAATTTTTCAAATTTATTTTGTTTAATAAAGTCCCTAATATTTCCGGCAAAGTCAACTTTTTCTTTCAAAGTAAAAAACTCTTTTACACCATTTACTATAGCATCGACAGATTCCGGTTCAATAATAAGTCCTGTTTTTTTTTCGATTATAAATTCAGCTAAACCGCCGACATTAGCAGCAAGGACAGGTATTTCGAATCCATAAGAGACATTTAATATACCACTTTGAGTTGCGCTTCTATAAGGTAAAATATTCAAATCGCATGCCTGATAATATTGACCTACTTCTTCATTCGGTACAAACTTGTTAACTATTTTAACATATTCGTCGATACCAAGTTCCTTGACCTTATTCAGATATGAGGAAGGATCATCATAAAACTCACCAACAACGAGAAGCCGAGCTTCAGGATAGCGTTTAAGGATACCCGGCATAGCGTTAATGAGAATATCGAGTCCTTTATAATGGCGAATATAGCCAAAAAACAGGAGTATTTTATTTTCTGGTTTAAAACCGATTTTCTCTTTGCTGTTTAAAACTTTTGTATCAGGTTTATAACAATCATAAACAGGAAGTTCCGAACGGTAAATAGTTTGTTTATAACCAGAAGTTCTTAATTCTTTTTCAACCTTATCTGAAAGGGCGAGAAAAGATGAAGCATTCCATAACCCTATTCTTGTTAAAAGTTTATCCGGAAAATTTCCCTCATGGGATACAAAGTTTTCAGTAATAAAAAGGATTTTATTTCTAAACTTCTTTTTAATCAGCAGAGATATGGTAAAATGGCAAACGCCAAAAAAGGGATGCCACCAATCAAATACAATGAGGTCTGGTTTATCCTTTAGAATTATTCCGGCAGTCTTAAACCAGCTAAATGGGTTGATAGAATTAACTACCCTTTGATTATCTGCCTTTTTAATGAGAGTATTACTTTTATCGAATTGAGTTGTACCCGGGAATAATATTGAAGGGTATAAAAGCTTATAATTCAGGATCTTTACATTAAATTTATTTTTAAGAGAATCAAAAACATGAGAAACAAATAGAGAATTTCCACCTCTATAAGGCCAGGCGGGACCAATAATAATGATATTTTTCAACCCCAGTTCGCTCATAAATCAACAATTCACTTCAATAATGTAGCCAAATATATGAAAATTGCGAAACAGGGGAAAGGGCGACCTTATATAGAAAAGAGTTTATTATTATTTATAAAAATCCTCATTTTCGCCTTCTTCCTCCTCAGCTGACATTGTAAACATAGAACTAAGCATGTCTTTAAATTGGATGCCTGATTCAAGTTTGAATTTGCTTAAAAGTGAAAACTCCGCAAGTCCGTGTAAAACAAATTCCATGAATAATAATTGATCAATACCAGTGACCTTTGGATGGTATTTGATGATAAGTTCTCTTAATCCAGGAATTTTACAAAGGACATTCTTGTATTCATCAAAGGGAAGATCTGTCAAAATATCGACGGTATTTCCTTTACTGAACCAAGTTAAAATAGATTGATAAGGACTGCCGGCTTGATTTTTTTTGATTTTCTCAGGGGAAGGGAAGAAATCCCCGAATATATTTCTAATTGACTTACTGATTAGAATATGAGCAACTTTGGTAGGGCCTTCCTGTTCACCTTCATAAACTAGTTCAATTTTTCCAGTAATAGCGGGTATAATTCCATAAATATCAGAAATACGCAGATTTGTTTCTCTTTCATTATTCAAAATCATTCTACGTTCAGCAGTACTTATAAGGTTTTCGTAGGCAGAAATTGATAATCTGGCAGAGACACCGCTTTTAGGATCTACATATTCACTTTGACGTGCTTCAAAAGCAATTTGTTCAACAAGGTTCTCTACGAGTTCATTTTTAACTATTAAATTTTTCTGTTCTTCAGCAAGATTTGATTCCTGTTTGGTTATCTGTTTTGAAATACTTATAGCTTTAGGGTAATGAGTAAGAATCTGGCTGTCAATTCTATCCTTTAATGGTGTAACTATAGAACCTCTATTTGTATAGTCTTCCGGGTTAGCAGTGAAAATAAACTGAATATCCAGAGGAAGTCTGACTTTGAATCCCCTTATCTGGATATCATTCTCCTGCAGAATATTGAACAGGGCAACTTGAATTCTAGCCTGCAGGTCAGGGAGTTCATTTATTACAAATATAGAGCGATGGGATCTCGGAATAAGGCCGAAGTGAATAACCCTTTCATCAGAATATGGTAGTTTCATAGCGGCAGCCTTTATTGGGTCGACATCGCCGATAAGGTCTGCAACGGTTACGTCAGGGGTAGCCAATTTTTCAGTATATCTTTCTGCTCTGTGAATCCATGTAATTTTAGTAGAGTCACCATGTTCAGCAATAAGATCTTTTGCAACACGGGATAAAGGATGAAATGGATCATCATTGAGTTCCGATCCTTCAATTGCCGGAATATACTCATCCAGTAAATTAATAAGAAGGCGAGCAATTCTTGTTTTAGCCTGTCCTCTAAGTCCTAGTAAAATTAAATTATGTCGAGAGAGGATAGAAGTTTGAATGTCAGGAATTACGGTTTCCTCGTAACCCAATATACCTGTGAAAGGTTTAACGCCGTTCCTGAGTGATTTAATGAGATTGCTTCTTAACTCGTCTTTAATTGATCGGGTTTTATAGTTTATCTTTTTTAATTCACCAAATGTTGCTGCTTGTGTTATTTCCATATTATAATATATTATTTTAATCTTTTTCTTCTGTTCCGGATATAATCTTCGAAAACGAAGTCTCCTAAACCGGTAAGGCTGCTATAAAAAGCCCTGCCATTATTAATTTTTGTGAATTCTCTGACGAATTGCTGCAGATAAGGATCCCGTGCGATCATATAAGTTGTTATAGAAACATTTTGTTTTCTAGCTTTAGCTGCGCAGTCGAGGGTCTTATTCATTATTTTCTTATCCAGCCCGAAACTATTCTTGTAATATTTTATACCTTCTTTAAGGCAAGTTGGTTTTCCATCGGTAATCATGAAGATTTGTTTATTGCTGGTTTTCCGACGTTTAAGGATATCCATAGAAAGTTCAAGGCCGGCTACCGTATTTGTATGGTATGGGCCGACCTGCAGATAGGGGAGATCTTTAATTTCGATAGGCCAAGCCTCATTACCAAAAACAATAATATCCAGAGTGTCTTTAGGATATTTAGTGGTAATTAATTCTGACAAAGCCATGGCGACTTTTTTAGCTGGAGTTATTCTATCCTCACCGTACAAAATCATGGAATGAGAAATATCTATCATAAGAACGGTAGAAGTAAGAGTTTTAAAGTCCCTTTCTTCAACTTCCAAGTCCTGCTCAGTTAGTTGGAATTCATCAATGCCATGATTTATCTGAGCATTTTTGATGGAATCAGTCATATCAATCTGTTCCATAAGGTCGCCGAAATTATATTCTCTTCTATCAGATGTTGGTTCATCGCCCTGACCAGAATAAGGAGTTTTATGATTACCGCGGAAACCTTTTTTAAGTTTACCGAATATTTCTTCGAGTGATTGTTTTCGAATTGCCTGTTCCGATTTTGCAGTAATGGTGAGTGTTTTATCGATCTGGTTCTCATCGAGATAATTTTTATCTTTAAGTTCCTGAATAAAGTCACCCATTCCGTATTGATCATTAGTGAGATTGTATTTCTGATCAAGCTGGTTCATCCAGTTCAATGCTTCAGAGACATCACCCGAAGTCATGGTCAGTAATTGAAGAAATATTTTCAATAATTCTTCAAAAGATTTTTGACCCATACTATCAGGAACATAATCTGTAAATCTAAGTCCTAACATAACGTTACATTCACATCATAATTACTTAATGACAAAAATTAAAAAAGTCATTTTCTTTTAATGTACTTAATGACTTCTCTAAAATAAATTATAATTATGAAATGTAAACATGCATAGGCAGGAATTGTTCCATTAGGCAACAGGGATCACAATCTTTGAAGTTTTTTAATCATTTCTGAAGTATAGGAATTATGTGGATCTAACTTAAGAGAGAGTCTATAATTTTTTACGGCTAAACCTTTATTATTATCCTTATAGTAAGCATCGGCAAGACCAGTATAAGATTTTGAGTAATTAGGGTATTCAGCAACCATTAACTTAAAAAGTTTGATAGCGTCGGGAATTTGCCAGATAGAAATAAGGTCATAGCCAAAAGAGCAGACCTCATCCGGGGAGAAAATAAAATAATCAAGTGAATCCTTTTTAATCCTATAATAATGATTTAATGCGGAATCAATGGAAGAGTTATAATAAATACCCATTAATCGGTCAGATAATAATATTTTGGGATTAATTCTAGCCTTATCTAAATAAATAGATGCAAGCTGGAAAGCCGGGTTTTCATAGCTTTTCTCCTTGCAGTTAACGAGATATACAAATGCACAATTTTCGTCAGGATAGATAAGCAGATTAGAGACAAATCCGGTGCCGCTACCGCTATGCGTAATATATCTTCTTCCCATATTATCTTTACCAGAACTAAATCCTAAAGAGTATCCAAGTTCCTGACCATTTTTTAGTTTTACCGGTGCTGTCATTAAATCAAGTGTCCCAGATTTAATCAATTTACCGTTCATCAGGCAATTGGCAAATTTAAGAAGATCTTCCGAATTAGAAATCAAACCTCCGCCTGCAAATTTTAAGCTTAAATCCGATAACGGAGCATTTTCGAATTTTCTATATATATTTTTTTCATAGCCATGAGCGCGGTTTCGTATAATATCTTTATGATATTCAGGGAAAGTACATGTCATTCCGGAGGGATCAAAAATATATTTCTTTAAGTAATCTGTGAAAGGCATTTTAGTAACATTCTCAATTACGGCAGCCAGAAGATTGTAACCTAATGTCGTGTATTGATATTTAGTACCAGGTTCAAAGTCTAGGGGGTCATTTAAAATGCAATTGACGGCGTCCCTGGTAGAGCGATAATAATCTTTACTGTCAAATTCGTTATTATGGTAGTTTCTTATGCCAGCGGTATGAGAGAGAAGTTGGCGAATAGTAAACTTCCATTTTTTCTTTGGGAAATATGGAATATATTTCCTAACATCAGCATCCAGATCAATCTTACCTCTTTCGAAAAGCTGCATAATTGCAACGGCTGTTATTGATTTAGAAATAGATGCAATTCTGTATATAGTTTTTGGATTAGCCTGGGTTGTGTTTTCTAAGTCAGAATATCCTACAGCATTCTGGTAAACAATTTTTCCCTTGTTGGAAATTCCAACAGATATTGAAGGAATATTTTTATTTATCCAATAATGATAAACAAAATGATCTAACTCCTTATTGACTTGACAATATCCCGGGATTGCGAGAAAAATGAGTAGTAGAGTTGACAATAAATGTATTTTCTGAATTTTGAACTGAACCATTTTTATTAGATTAGACCTTATAAATTCTTAGATAAATTTAATCAATTGCAGGTTAATATTCTTGTACATTTAAGCCCCCTAAATGTGCAAATACACATATTTTTATGTAATTTAAATAAAACGTTTCTAAAAATAATAAATGAACCAGAGGGCAAAAATTTAAGACTTTTCAACAGGTTTTAATTCTGTTAATCATTTATTATATGCAATTAAAGGAAAGGAACTTTTATCAATATTTAAGTGTTTATTCGTTAAAAGAAGATGAGTTTAAGTAATCCAAAACATGAAAAAATGCTAGAAGACCTGTTGTCAATATGCAGACAGCAGCTCCCTAATGTAAATGAAGTGATGGTTGCAAAAGCATTGGAATTTTGCATTGAAGCTCATAAAAATGACCTTCGGGCATCAGGAGAGCCATATTTTACTCATCCATATGAAGTAGCCATGATCGTGGTGTCTGAATTTCCACTTGATGATATTACAGTAATTAGTGCATTATTACACGATGTTATTGAAGATACTGATTTTAATCTAGAGATTATTGCCAAGGAATTCGGTAAAGAAATAGCTGATATTGTAGATGGAGTAACAAAAATCAGCGGGATATTTAAAGGTCAGGAGATAACAAAGGCAGAAAATTTCAGGAAACTTCTTCTTTCAATGGTAAAGGATGTAAGAGTAATATTTGTAAAGTTTGCGGACCGTCTTCATAATATGCGAACACTTGAATTTGTTAATCCTGAAAAGCAAAGAAGGATTGCACAGGAGACTCTGGAAATATATGCACCATTTGCAAACAGATTTGGGTTAGGCCGCGTTAAATGGGAACTTGAAGATCTTTCATTCAAATATCTGAATAAGGAAGCTTATGAAGAAATTGCCCGCAAAATAAAAAACAAGCGAAGGGAAAGGGAAGGGTATATTAAAAAATTTTCTGTACCAATCACAGAAAAATTAGATGAACATAAATTCAAGTATGAAGTAATAGGCCGTCCTAAGCATCTATATAGTATATACCGTAAAATGGTAAGGCGAAACAAGCCATTCGAAGAAATATATGATTTGTTTGCAATAAGGATTATTCTTGATACTCCCAACAATTACGATTGTTTTACGGTTCTTGGAATAGTTAATAATATATATACTCCAATACCTGACAGATTAAAAGATTATATCTCAATTCCCAAAACAAATAGTTACCAATCTATACATACAACTGTAGTAGGACCGGAAGGAAGATTAGTAGAAGTTCAAATCAGAACTCAAACGATGAATGAGATTGCTGAAAAGGGCGTTGCAGCACACTGGAGATATAAAGAGAATAAAGCTGCTGCAGGAAAGGATCTTGAAAACTGGGTTACATGGATAAGGGATATTTTTGAAAATGTATCAAAGGATGAAGGCAGGAAGGATTTACTCGAAAACTTTAAATTAAATCTTTATCAAGATGAAATCTATGTTTTTACACCAAAAGGAGACCTTAAAAGACTTCCAATAAAATCGACTCCTGTTGACTTCGCCTTTGAAATACACAGTAAAGTTGGCTTTCACTGTATTGGCGCTAAAGTTAACGGGAAAATAGTACCTCTTGATACAGTTCTGCATAGCGGTGATCAGCTTGAAATAATAACATCCAAAAATCAGCATCCTAATAAAAACTGGATTAAGTTTGTAACTACTCATCGTGCGCAGACAGCAATCCGGAAATGGATAAATAAAGAAGAAGAAGACATAATAAACCAGGGTAAGGAAATATGGGAAAAGAAGTTAAAAAAATTAAAACTTTCTTTCACACCCACTGAAATAAACAAACTTACACTGAACCTGAAATATGATTCTACAAAGCAGTTTTTTAAATCAGTGGCTCAGGATAAAATTAATATAGATGATATTTTAACAGCAACCAAAGAAAAAGAGAAAAAGGAGAAGGCGGCGGATTTTGAATTTCAAACATTTGCAGATATTGCAAGAAATGATATTGGCGGAATTCTAGTTGATGGAAAGGATGTTGGGATTCTTTATAGTTATGCTAAATGTTGTAACCCGATTCCAGGCGATCCTGTGATAGGATTTATTACAACCGGGGAGGGAATAAAAATACACAGGAAAAACTGCAATAACCTATTACGAATATCAGAAAAAGATCCTAGTAAATTAATTGGAGTTCAGTGGCCACAGGGAGAAAACATTTTATTTGTTGGAGGTTTATCAGTACTTGGGGAAGACACTCCAGGAATTCTTAATGCATTATCTCATGCAATTGTTTCTTATCAGAATACTAATATAAAATCGATTAATATTAATACCAACGATTCTACGTTTGAAGGTAATATTACTTTGTATGTTCATAATATAGAGCATTTAAATCGAATAATTGAAAGAATTAAAAAAATAAAGGGAGTTTATTCCGTAGAAAGGTTTGAAAGCAATTGATTACTTTAGAAGATAATGTAACGCATATCCTTGCAATAGATTATGGCACAAAAAGGATCGGACTGGCATTAAGCGACCCTCTAATGATCTTTGCCTATACTTATAAAACAGTTTTTAATGATCAAAATCTTTGGGATAATTTAGATTTAATAATTAAGGAAAAGCAAGTTTCTAAGATAATTTTGGGCATTCCGTATCAAGATAATGGTCAACTTTCCTCTAATGCTCCGGGTATATTGAAATTCAAAGGGACATTAGCAAATCGCTATAAAATAGAAATTATTGAATGGGATGAAAGGTATACTTCAGAAAGGGCAAAGGAAAATATTCTTCAAACAGTACCCGGAAAGAAAAAAAGAAAGGATAAAGGACTAGTTGATCAGAATTCTGCCCAAATAATGCTTCAGGAATACCTTAATTCTCTTAAATAATGAAAATGGGAGCAATATTTGATTGACATTTACATACATCTAAACTATTTTCGTTTATAATAAAAATATATTATTGGGAGCATTTATATGACACTTGATGCACTTGGAATGATTGAGACCAAAGGTCTGGTCGGTGCTATTGAAGCAGCAGATGCAATGGTAAAAGCTGCAAAAGTTGAATTATTAGGAAAAGAAACTATAGGCGGCGGATATGTTACCGTTATGGTTAGGGGTGATGTTGGAGCCGTTAAAGCTGCCACAGACGCCGGAGCAGCAGCAGCACAAAGAGTAGGTGAACTCGTGTCTGTTCATGTTATTCCTCGTCCACATTCAGAAGTTGAATCAATTCTACCTAAAAAGAAGTAATTTATGCCTAAAGCTTTAGGCTTAGTTGAAACGAGAGGACTCGTTGCAGCAATTGAGGCAGCTGATGCTATGGTAAAAGCTGCCAATGTTAAACTAGTAGGAAAAGAGGTAACCAAAGCTGCCTTAATTACTATTAAAATTATAGGCGATGTTGCTGCTGTAAAAGCTGCTGTTGAAGCCGGAGCAGAAGCGGCTAAGAGAGTGGGCGAATTGGTATCTGTTCATGTTATACCCCAGCCTGATTCCCAGATGCTTATTATGTTTCCAGAAATTGGTGATGATACGGAATTTCCTGAAGACAGTGCAACTGAAATCCCAGAAGAAGAAGGACCAAACGGTATTGCTGAAGAAGAATTAGAAGCCACTGTTATTCTTAGGGATGAAGAAATAAATGAGATTGTGATAACTGCGCCTGATGAGAAAGAAGAGATAATTGAAGAAATTCCTATTAAGCCCAAAAAAAGCAGGGCAGTTAAAGCGAAAATTCAATCATCTGAAGTAATAGAAGAAAGCAAATCTTCCAACGATCATTTAGGACCTTTATTTTCAGTAAACAACGATACTATAGCACGTTTAAGAGAAGAAGCCTTAGGGATGAAGACTGATGTTCCTGAAATAATTAAAGAACAAGTTCAGGAAATTGAAAATATTAGTATTTCAGTGTCGGATGATCTTAAAGATTTGGGTAATTCTGAGATTAATTCACTTAATGTTCATCAACTGCGAAAAGTAGCCAGGGAAACAGAAAATTTTCCTATAAAGGGACGAGAGATTTCAAAGGCGAACAGACAGGAATTACTTGAGCATTTCAGAAGAATATCATAATCTTATATACCAGGTATTGAAAAAAAGCTCCACAATAGTGGAGTTTTTTTATTTCTCATATGATAATTATCTTTAAGAGTGAAGAAAAATATATTCATAATAACAGTATCTTTAATCTTTTCTATAATACTCTGGGTTTCCCTATCTTTGTCCAATGAGTATTATACATCCCTTAATGTGAATTTAAAAATAACTGATCTTCCCGAAGGTTATACAATTGCATCAAATCTTCCTGCCAAGGTAGTAATTAAAATGAAAGGCAAAGGCTGGAAGCTTGCCGTAGAAAGGATAGGCGCAAATCCAGATTTCAATGTATCGGCAAAATATGACAGCGGAAGAATTGTTACAAACCTATATAATTCATTAAGTGATAACCGTTGGCTAACAAATGAAATGGAAGTAATCAATATCAATCCTGACACAATTTCATTTCATGTCGAGAAAATAGCATCGAAGAAAATTAAGATTCTACCAAAGGTAGATATTAATTATAAATCAGGGTATGGACTGGCAGAACCAGTTTATATTTATCCTGAATCTACAGTTGTTTATGGTCCCTGGAGTGAGATAAAGAATTTAAATTATATTTATACAGAACCCCTATCTTATAAAAACGTGGATTCCAAGATAAATTCCAAAATATCTCTTTTCAGCCGTCAGGGATTAACATATGATATAACCACAGCATTTGTATATCTTGATGTTCAGAAAATAGTGGATATGGAATTTAATGATTTACAGGTGAATGTTATTGATGTCCCGAAAGACAGGGAAGTTATTATACTCCCAAATAAAATATCCATCGGTTTAAGGGGAGGGATAGATATTCTTGGAAAAACAAATTCAGATCAATTTAAAATAAGTGTAAATTATCGTAATATAGTTCTAGATACTTTGGGCAGCGTACAGCCTAACATTGAATTACCCAAAAATATATTACTTAATTATTCAAAACCGGAAAGGCTACGGTATATAATCAAAAAATACTAATATGTTTATAACATTTGAAGGAATTGACTTTTGTGGTAAATCAACTCAGGTTCAATTATTACAGAAATATCTTGAATCTAAGCGTGAAAGAGTTGCAATTATCCGTGAGCCGGGTGGTACGGTAATTTCTGAAAAGATAAGGGATATACTCCTTGATAAAAAAAACCATAAAATGGTTACAGAGGCTGAGATATTTCTTTTTTCCGCTTCAAGAGCACAATTAGTGAGAGAAAAAATACGTCCTTTCCTTGATGCCGGTTATTATGTAATTTCAGATCGGTTTCATGATTCAACTACTGCTTATCAAGGATACGGCAGGGGTCTTTCCATAGAGTCAGTTGAGACAATTAACCATGTAGCAATTGATAAAACGATTCCTGACATAACTTTTATTATTGATATTCCTGGCGAAGAATTAACAAAAAGAAAGAATCAGAAACATCATTCTGAACTTGATCGTATAGAAGTTTCACATAATCATTTTTATGATAGGGTAAGGGAAGGGTATTTAACAATAGCGCAAAAAGAAAAAAGGTTCCGCGTAATAGACGGCACAAAAAGTATTGAAGAAATACATAGTATTGTTATAAATGAATTGATCTTATTTGAACAAAGGAGATAGAATGATAAAGAATAGTTTTGGAAAGTTTGTTCTTCCAATACTTATAATAGTTGTTTTTTCAGGTTTCTTTGCAGGAAAAGATGATACCTATTTTCAGATAAATAAAAACATAGATTTGTTCTCAAGAATATATAAGGAAATTTCCTTTAATTATGTTGATAATATTAATCCTGAAGAATTCATGCGAGCTGGAATCCGAGGAATGCTTGGATCGCTTGACCCTTACACTAATTTTATAGATGAAAACAAGAAAGATGAAATAGATCTTATCACAAATGGTAAATATGGCGGAGTAGGAGTTTCGATTGGTGTCCGAGGTAAAGATGTTACTGTATTGGAAGTAATGGATGGCTATTCTGCTCAAAGACAGGGAATCAGAATTGGTGATGTTCTTCTAGAAGCCGGCGGAATTAAACTAACTCCTGAGAATGTTGATGATATCTCAACACTTGTAAAAGGGGATCCAGGAACAACAGTTGAATTAAAAGTTTTAAGAGGTGATAATAAGGATACTCTTAATTTCAACCTTATTAGGGAAGAAGTAATAGTTAAAAATATACCTTATTATGGCTTCTATCCAGCCAATAGTAATAACGTTTATATGAAACTGACAAGTTTCAGCCGTTCTGCGGCAGATGAAATGAAAAAAGACTTAAAGGAGTTAAAAACAGAGAAAGAAATTAAATCGGTAATACTTGATCTTAGAGGAAATCCGGGCGGGTTACTTGATGTTGCAGTTGATATATGTAATAAATTTCTTGAGAAAGATAAGCTTATAGTCTCAACAAAAGGGAGAGATGATTCGGGGTCAAAACAATACCTTGCGACTCAAGAGCCAATATTGAAAGATGCAAAACTTGTTTTATTGATTAATGACGGGTCAGCTTCTGCATCAGAGATTGTCGCAGGAGCGATACAGGATCATGACAGGGGAATAATACTTGGGACTAAATCTTTTGGTAAAGGTCTTGTCCAGACTATTACACCTCTTAATTTTAATACCTCACTTAAGATAACAACAGCAAAATATTATACACCCAGCGGAAGGTGCATTCAGAAAATAAACTATTCAAATAAAAATAATGTGTTTGCAAAAGCAGATACACTATCTGAATCATTATATACTACTGATAATAATAGAATCGTATACAGTGCTGGAGGTATTACTCCGGATACTATTGTAAACTTTGAAATTCAGGGAAATATTACTAAAGATATCCTTGCTCATGGTTTATTCTTCAAATTTGCGGATCATTATTTCTATAATAATCAAAAGATTGATTTTAGTAAACTAAAAGGTGAAAGTCTATTTACCGAGTTTGAGAATTTCCTTTCAACACAAAAATTCGACTTCAAATCTGAAGCTGAAAAGGAAATTGACAAATTAATGAAGGATGCAGAAACCAAAAAATTGGAAGAAGGGTTAATTTCAGAAATAAAGAAACTCAAAACCCAACTACAAAAAATTGATAACAGCGAATTAAGAATTTATAAAACTGAAATCATTCGAGAACTAAAAAATGAACTTGCTTCCAGGTACCTAGGGAATGAAGGAAGATTTAAAGAAAGTCTAAGCAATGATATTCAATTCCAAACATCGTTGTCAATACTAGGAAATGATAAACTTTATAAAGAATTACTTAAAATTAAAAATTAGTAGGTAAAATCATTATAAATAAAGTGTAAAAAGAAAAATTTCAGGTTTCCTTAGTAATTCTTTATATAAATTGCAAAATAATATTATCATTATTCCAGATTATTCATCCAAAGTTTGATAAATAGCAACTATTTGTTCTTTTTGTCACATCTCCTTTGCTTTACAATAGAAATTTTATAAATTATAATCGCTATTATAATGTGGTTAACAATAAGGTTTATAAGAACTTATAGACATAAAATTTCTGATTCTCCTGTGTTAAATTCCTAATCAAGTTCTGTACAAATAAATGTTTTTCTGTAATATTTAAGGTTAATAATGAAGAAATCTTTTATAGATTATGTCCTTAGAGTCCGATTACCAATTACTTTATTTATTGCATTAATATCGTTCACAATTACATATTTTGCATCTAGAGCCGAAAGAGACGGTGTAGGATATACACCTGATCAACCAATTAGTTTTTCACATAAACTGCATGCAGGGGATATGAAAATTGACTGCCAGTACTGCCATACCGGTGTGGAAAAGTCCAGACATGCAATGGTGCCCCCCTTGGAAACTTGTATGAATTGCCATAGGATAGCCCGGAAAGATAAACCAGATATAATCAAACTAACAAAATATTACAATGACGGAATTGTATTTCCATGGAAGAGAATACACAAAGTTCCTGACTTTGTGTTCTTTAATCACAGCGTTCATGTAAATAATGGCATAGATTGCGTTAATTGTCATGGAAATGTTTCTCAAATGGAGAAAATCGGGCAAATGAATTCATTTACAATGTCAGCATGCCTTGACTGCCATAGGAATGCACATCAAAGATTCCCCGAACTAAAAAATCTTAATTCTGGACCTGACAATTGTTATACTTGTCACAGGTAAGTGGAGAATAAATGAATATTAAATACAATTTTAATTTTAAGCTTAAAAGAAGAAAATTAATTTATACAGCAGGGGCAGGCGCTATAGGTTATTTTGTCAATAGAATTTTCCCTTTTCATTTTGGAGGTAAAAAAAGAATACCCCAAAATTCAGATGTTATAGTAAAAATAAATCCAAAAGCAGTTAGTAGAAATAAGACAGGTAATAATGATGTCTGAGAATAAAGAAATGATTCCTGGTAAAGAGTCTAATCCTGATCCCAATTACTGGAGGAGTTTTTCTGAGTTATATAATGATCCGGATTATATTGAATCAACGCATCATGAATTCAAAAAAGGAGTTACGGATGAATTTAATCCAGAGGTATTATCTGGCTTTTCAAGAAGGAAATTTCTTGCTCTCGTGGGTGCGTCAGCTGCATTAGCAGCAGCAGGTTGTTCAAATTACAGAGATAAAGGGGAAATAGTTCCTTATATCCATAAGCCTGAAGAGATAACGCTTGGTAAAGCAAACTATTATGCCTCTACATGTACAGCCTGCAATAATGCCTGCGGAATATTAATAAAAACAAGAGAAGGCCGACCGATTAAATTAGACGGCAATTCCGATCACCCCGTGAGTAAAGGGAAACTTTGTACTAAGGGGCATGCAGATATCCTTAACTTGTATAATCCGGGAAGACTATCCAATCCATTAAAAAGAAATTTAGTAAAAGAATTATCTACAACCGATTGGGTACGTATCGACAATGAAATTATCGGAATACTCAAAACGGCCGTTCAGAAAGAAATTGCCGTAATAACTCACAAAATTGTTTCGCCAACAGGCAAAAAAGTAATTGATGAGTTCAAAAAAGCATATCCCTCAGTAAAAATATATTCTTATGAATTATTTAATGAACAGAATAGATTATCTGCCTGGCAAAAGTCATACAATACCTCTGAATTTCCGTTAATCAAGTGGGATGAAGCGAAAATTATAATAGCTCTAGAATCAGATTTCCTTGGAACTGAAGAGAATAAAGTTGAGAATACAAGATTATTTTCGGAAAGAAGAAATGTTGAAAATCCTCAAGGATTCAATAAACTATATGCCGTTGAAGGGAATATGTCTCTGACAGGTATGAATGCTGATATAAGGATTAAGTTAAGACCTGATGCTCAGCTTGAATTTGTGAAAGCATTAATAGAAGCATTCAATGGTAAAGGGAATTCATCACTTATGTCAATTGGATCGAAATATAATCTGTCTGATAAAAAATTAAAGTCATTGTTAAAAGATATACATGCAAATACCGGGAAGGCAATTATATATGCCGGGAAAACTCTTCCGGAAAATGTACATATAGCGGTCAATTACCTCAATGAACTAATTGGGGCCAAAACTCTTTATAATATAGAGTCTACGGATGTCAGCTTAATCCCATTAACTTCCCATGATGAAATTAAATCATTGATTTCTTCAATGAATAATGGAAATGTTGCAGTTGTAATTCATTATGACACAAACCCGATATTTCATTTTCCTAATGATTACGGATATGAATCAGCGTTGAAAAAAGTGCCAGCAGTTATAACTATGTCCATGGCGGAAAACGAAACATCATATTTAAGCAATTATGTGCTTCCCCTAAATCATGGACTTGAATCGTGGGGAGATGCTAAAACAAGAACAGGATTCTATTCATTGCAGCAGCCGGTTATTTACCCGATTTTCAATTCACGGCAAAAAGAATCAATGCTGCTGATATGGGCTTCAGAGTCGCCAAGTACAAATAACCTGGATGCATATCATAACTTCCTTAAAGATAATTGGAAAACAAATATATATGCCGGGCTTAATTCCAGGTTGGATTTTGAACAGTTCTGGAATGGAGCACTTCATGATGGCATCGTGTTAATCAAAGAAAGTGTTCCTGCCCCCGGTTCATTTATTTCGTCTGTTCTTAATGTTTTAAATAATTCAGACAATGTTTCAGGCTATGTTTTAGCATTAAAAGAAGGGTATTCCGTAGGGGATGGAAGATTCTCAAACAATGGATGGCTTAATGAATTACCACATCCTGTATCTAAAATTGCATGGGATAATTATGCTTCAATCTCCAGAAAGACCGCAAAAGATCTTGGAGTGAAAACAGGCGATTATATTGAAATTACAAGTAATAAAACCAAACTAAAAATACCGGTAAACATTCAACCCGGATGCACAGATAAAACGGTTACTATAGAATTGGGATATGGCAGGTCTAATTCAGGAACAATAGCTGAGGGAGTTGGATTTAATGCAAATATTCTGCAGAATCCTAATTCAAATTTATCCAATTGGATTGTTTCTCCTGTCCAAATTACAAAGGTCGGTGGGGCATACGATTTAGCAGTGACACAGGAATTCCATGCTTTTGATAAAGGCTATACGAAAAACGAGGCTCAAAAAAGGAATATTATAAAAGAGGGGACTATTGAAGAATATTTGAAGAACCCGGATTTTCTAAAAGAATCAGATGAGGAAAACAATCCTGAAACGATGTATCCTCCCCATACTGAAATATATCAGGGAGTAAAATGGGGAATGTCAATTGATCAAAATAAATGTCTAGGATGCGGTGAATGCGTAATCTCATGTTATTCCGAAAATAATATTCCTGTTGTAGGAAAGGAGCAAGTAAATAAAGGCAGGGATATGCAGTGGCTTCGAGTGGACAGATATTATTCCGGCGATCCTGAAGAACCAAATGTTAGTACACAATTAATGCTGTGCCAGCATTGCGATCATGCACCATGTGAAAATGTATGTCCGGTTGCAGCCACCACACATAGTCCTGACGGTTTAAACCAAATGATTTATAACCGGTGCGTTGGTACCAGATATTGTTCAAATAACTGTCCTTATAAAGTAAGGCGGTTCAATTATTTTAACTTCAGGGATCATTTTAAGGATGGATATCAGCAGTCAACATTGTTCAATCTGATTTATAATCCAGAAGTTACAGTCCGCTCCCGCGGTGTAATGGAGAAATGCACCTTCTGTATTCAGAGAATAATGGAAGCGCGTGAAGATGCAACAAGAGAAAACAGATCTTTAAAAGGGTCAGATGTTCATACAGCTTGTCAGGAAGCATGCATTACAAATGCGATTAACTTCGGCGACATTAATGACAAGAATTCTGACATTAGCAAGGATAGAAAACATAAGTTAGGATATTTAGTGCTTGAAGAATTAAATACACGGCCCAATGTTACATACATTGCAAAATTAAGAAACATAGAAAGTGAGAATGCCTGATGGAAGTTGATTACTCGAAAGAATTAACACTTATTGAAGGAAATTCTCAGTTATCTGAGCTGGACAGGGTTATAGCACTACCCATGGATCAGAAGCCCGACAGATTATTCAAAATAGTTATTTCCATAACTTCTTCAATGCTTCTGATAGGTGTTGTTTGTGTAGGGTTGACATTTTATTACGGTATAGGAATGTGGGGAAATAACCAGCCGGTAGGTTGGGCTTTTGGTATAATCAATTTTGTGTTCTGGGTTGGTATCGGACATGCAGGTACACTAATATCAGCCATTTTATTTCTTCTACGTCAGAAATGGAGAACAGGAATTGCTAGGTTCGCAGAAGCTATGACAATATTCGCGGTAATATGCGCAGGTATATTTCCAATAATACATACAGGGCGACCCTGGTTGGCGGGATATCTTATCCCTTATCCAAACGATCACGGATTGTGGGTTAATTTCGTTTCACCTCTTGTATGGGATGTATTTGCAGTTTCTACTTATTTCACAGTTTCGTTATTATTCTGGTATATCGGTCTGATACCTGATTTTGCGATTTTACGTGACAAGACGACTAACAAAGTAAAGAAGGTAATATATTCTGTTTTCAGTCTTGGTTGGAGACATTCAAACCGCCATTGGCAGCATTACGAAAAGGCATATACTATTTTTGCAGGTCTTGCGACACCATTAGTGCTTTCTGTACATACAGTTGTAAGCTTTGATTTTGCAACAGCAGTAATACCCGGCTGGCATACGACAATATTTCCGCCATACTTTGTTGCCGGCGCTATCTTCTCAGGATTTGCGATGGTAGTAACATGTTTGCTATTTTTAAGAAAAGTATTTCACATTGAGCACATTATAACAATGAATCATCTTGATAACATGAATAAGATTATTCTTGTAACCAGTCTCATGGTAAGTTATGGCTACATGATGGAATATTTCATGGCATGGTATAGCGGAAATCATTTTGAACAGTTTGTATTTATAAATCGTGCATTTGGTCCATATGCATGGGCTTACTGGACAATGATAAGCTGCAACGTACTTTTACCTCAACTATTCTGGATCAGGAAAATCAGAAGGTCAATACCTATAATGCTGTTTATAGTAATATTCGTTAATGTTGGAATGTGGTTTGAGAGGTTTGTCATTATTGTAACATCTCTACACAAGGATTTTCTTCCATCAAGCTGGAGAATGTACACACCGACCCTGGTAGATTTAGGAATATTAATGGGTAGTTTCGGATTATTCTTTACTTTGGTTCTGTTGTTTACAAGGACACTACCTGTTGTATCAATGGCTGAATTAAAAGCTGTTGCGCCGGGTGCCCAACCTTCTCATCATAATGGAGTCAATCATGACTAATAAGCTATACGGACTGGCTGCATTATTTGATACTCCAGATAAAATAATTCACTCTGCAGAAGCAGTGAAAACGGCAGGTTATAAGAAATTTGATGTTAATACGCCATATCCTGTTCATGGAATGGACAAGGCAATGGGATTAAAACCATCGACCGTTGGATTTGTTACATTGTTTTTTGGATTCTCTGCTGCAGCATTTATTTTGTTTTTTATGTGGTGGACGCTAGCTAAAAATTATCCACTTGTAGTCGGGGGCAAACCATATTTCCCGCTTCCTGCATTTATACCGATAACATTTGAAACAACTGTTCTTATAGGTTCCCTTGCAACTTTCTTTAGTATTATTGCGCTATATTTCAGTCTTCCTACAAACAGTCACCCATTGCATGATTCGGAGTATATGAAAGCTGTTTCAATTGATAAATACGGGTTAATAATTGAGGCAGAAGATCTATTATTTAACAAGACACAAACTGAAGCATTTCTCCGTAGTCTTAAGCCTGTATCTATTGAAGAAATATATTATCCTGAAAAAGTTATATATCCTTTATTTGCCCCTAAATTTATTTTCTTTCTTATTATTGTTTCAATAATGGTATCAGGTTCAACTTATATTACCTTAAATACTTTATTAGATATAACTCCATATGGCTGGATGAGCATCCAGGATAGGGTTAATCCTCAAACAAAGAGTGAATACTTTTCTGATGGATTTGGCATGCGTAAACCTGTAACCGGCACAGTTGCACGGGGATTTATTCCATATCCCTATTTAGGGCAGGCATTACCAAAAGAGGTTTTAACTAATCCATTATTACCTACTGAAGATATAATTGCACTGGGGAAAAAGAAGTTTAATACATTCTGCAGTCCATGTCATGGATATACTGCTGACGGCGACAGCAGGTTAAGGGGTCAATTTCCAAGTCCTCCGACACTTCATACGGATAAAGTAAGAAATTATGCTGATGGTATGATTTATCATATTATAACAAATGGACAAAATGCTATGCCTTCTTATGCTTATCAAGTTACCCGAGAAGAAAGATGGGCTATTATAAACTATATTAGAGTTTTACAAAGAGCTAAGAATGCTAAACCAACTGACTTGGCTGAGATACAAAAGGAGTCAAGGAAATAATGATTAATATGGATTCAGGTTATATTAAAAAAAATCTCCCTGCAAGAATTGGTAATACCGGACTTGTTCTTCTGGTTTTCGGAATCATATTTGGAATTATCGGTTTTATAATAGAACCTGAAAGAACTGCCTATAGTTATTTGCCAATGTTTATGTTTTTATTAAGTATAGCAGTAGGTTCATTGTTTTGGGTTGCTCTGGAATATTTAGCTGGCGCAGACTGGAGCGTTCCATTCAGAAGAGTTGCTGAGTTTTTATCTGCAATAATACCATTACTTTTAATATTAGTGATTCCGCTTATAATTCATATGAAAGAATTATTTATTTGGATGCATCCTGAAATTGTTGCTATGAGTAAGGTACTGCAAGGAAAGGCTCCTTATCTTAATACTTCTTTTTTTCTAATCAGGGTTATTGGGTTTTGCCTGATCTGGATACTATTCTATATCATATTTATAAGGAATTCAAGAAAACAAGACAGTACAGGAAATCAAGGATTAACTAAAACCAATATTGTATTCTCGGGTATATTTATGCCCGTATTTGCTTATACTATCACATTTTCTGCAGTAGACTGGCTAATGAGTCTAGCACCAATGTGGTTCTCTACAGTATTCGGGGCATATTTGTTTTCGGGAGCTGTGTGGAGTTCACTAGCGGCTATAACTTTTATTTCTATTAAGTTAAAAGAAAATGGATATCTTCATCCTAAAGTAAATGAAAATCATTATTACTCGCTTGGTACTTTATTATTTGCATTTACTGTTTTCTGGGCATATATAGCTTTTTCACAATATATGTTAATTTGGTATGCTGATCTTCCAGATGAAACATTCTGGTTCCTTCATAGATGGACGGGCGGATGGTCAATATTATCGGTAGTTGTGATACTTACCCATTTTATAGTTCCATTTGGAGCATTAATATCTTTCCCATCAAAAACGAATCCGGGACGATTAAAATTTATTTCTATCTGGATACTAACAGCTCACTATATTGATTTATACTGGTTAATAATGCCTAGTTTTTATGTGAACGGAAAAGTTTATTCATTTAGCTGGATGGATATCGTTTTTCCTATAGGAGCTATAGGACTCATTATAGTTGTATTTAATTGGAGTGTAAAGAGATATAATTTAATACCTATTGGGGATCCTAAATTACAAAAAGCACTAAATTTCCGGATTTAACCATAGATAAAAATTCCCTATGAATGAATTGAAGAAAATATTAAAGGATCAATTAGAGATAATTAAATCCGAACCGGGAAAGGTGTTTGGATTGATTTATCCATATATATTTATCATTACAACAATTATCTGTTTTATTTATGTATTCAATCTCCAGTGGGTAGCACGACAGAATATTAATCCTCCATTACCAGATTCTACTGCCCAGAAAGATCTGCCTGTTATTCAGGCAAAAACAATTCCTCCAATTGATATTACAAAAGTTACTGTTCCTACGCCTGAACTTATGGAAAAGGGGAAGAATATATTTACAAGCGTTTGCTCATCCTGTCACGGATTAGATGGAAAAGGAAATGGACCTGCATCCACAGGATTAAATCCACCGCCACGTAATTTTACATCTAAAACCGGATGGAAGAGTGGTCAAAAACTTACACAAATATTCCAGACTTTGCAGGATGGAATACCGGGATCGGCAATGTCTTCATATGAATACCTAACACCAGATGAAAAATTCGGACTCGCTCATTATATAAGGACAACTTTTGTTGCTGATCCTCCAAAGGATTCGCCAGATGATCTTAAAGATATTGACCAACTATTTAATCTGTCTAAAGGGAAGGAAATTCCAGCACAGATTCCTGTTGCGGAAGCAGTTAAATTTGTTATAACTGATAATGATTCTATTGTTCAAAATATTACTCGAATAATGAGAACAGATGTAAAGGAACAGAATGATCCGGGAGCACAGGTATTCAATAAAATAAGTAGAAATAAATTCAAAGCATTTGTGTCCTTAAGCCGCACTTTAATCTGGAAGCAGAATGAAAAATTGTTTATCGACAATATAGTAAACAATATAAATCAGAATGGATTTAACCGAGAGGTATACAATTTATCTCCCATTGAATGGAATGATTTATTTAAGTATTTAAACAGATTATTCTGATAAATGAAGGCAGTATGAAAATTATAATCTTTTTTATGTTTCTGTGTTTAATTAATTCTATAGGAAATAATTCATATGCTGAAGATGCAACAGGAAGTGACATAGGTATTGTTGAGAAACTTGGTGGTAATGTACCTCTCAATGTTTCATTTAACAATGAAGTTGGGAATAAGGTTATACTTAAAGATCTTGTTCAAAGGCCCACACTTCTTGCATTTGTTTACTATAAATGTCCAGGAATTTGCAGTCCTATTCTGACTGAACTGGCGAATGTTTTAAGCAAAGTGGATCTTGTCGCTGGAGAGGATTATGACATCGTGACTATCAGCATGGATGAAAATGAGAAGCCGGCAGATGCAATTGAAAAGAAAAAGGCGATACTAGGATTTACTCAATCATCATTTCCTCTTGACAAATGGAGCTTTTTAGCGGGGGACAGCACAAACATTAAAATGGTTGCTAATGCTGCAGGATTTTATTTCAAAAGGGTTGGGAAGGATTTTATTCATTCGGGCGGTTTTGTGTTTATAACAAAAGATGGGAAGATATGCCGGTATCTTTATCCTGATTATAATAGTAAAGGGCAATTCAATATAATGCCGTTTGATTTCAAGATGGCAGTTCTGGAAACATCACAGGGGCAGCAGGTTAAGACAATGGCAAAGCTTATTAAATTCTGCTTTAGTTATGATCCCAAAGGAAGGACGTATGTTTTTAATATAACCAGAATATTCGGAGCTTTTATCCTGGTTTTACTAACAATGTTTATAGTATTTGTAGTAGTAAAACCTAAAAAAGCAAAGACAGCAGGAAGGTAGTAATATATGGTAGAAAATGCAGCTATGGAAAAGAACGGACATGTAAGTTATCTCGATTATCAGGGGAAACATAAAGGATTGAAAGGCTGGCTGTTATCAACCGATCACAAAAGAATAGGTGTCATGTATCTAATTGCATTGATATGTTTCTTTTCTGTAGGTGTTACATTTGGATTTTTAATCAGACTCGAGCTTCTTACTCCGGGTAAAACAATTGTTGATCCACAGACGTACAATGAATTCTTTACGCTACATGGCGTGATAATGATATTCTTATTTGTTATTCCAGGACTTCCGGCCGTATTCGGAAATTTCTTTCTTCCTATAATGCTTGGGGCTAAGGATGTTGCATTTCCTAGATTGAATCTTATGACATGGTATTTATATGTAATAGGCGGGATAATGATAATTGTTTCTATTATTATTCCAGGAGGTCCTGCAGATACAGGGTGGACTTTTTATATTCCATATAGTATACGAACACAGACTAATGTTATCTTTACAGGGTTTGCTGCATTTCTTCTTGGAATGTCATCCATATTAACAGGTTTAAATTTTATTACTACAATTCATCGATTAAGGGCACCGGGAATGGGCTGGTTTAAGATGCCCTTGTTTACCTGGTCGCTTTATGCAACTGCATGGATACAAGTTCTCGCAACCCCAATAATAGGTATTACGCTTCTTCTTATAGTGATTGAAAGATTATTTGGAGTTGGACTCTTTGATCCGGCATTGGGAGGAGATCCTATTCTTTATCAGCATTTATTCTGGATTTATTCGCATCCTGCAGTTTATATAATGATTGTGCCTGCTATGGGAGTTGTTTCAGAAATTATTCCAACGTTTGCCAGACGAACAATATTTGGATACAAGTTTATAGCCTTTTCAAGTATCGGTATAGCTGTGTTCGGATCTCTAGTATGGGCACATCATATGTTTGCAGTAGGAATGAGTGACTACGGACAGTTTATCTTTTCACTTCTTACATTCCTAGTTGCAATACCAAGTGCAATTAAAGTATTTAACTGGACTGCTACTTTGTACAAAGGATCAATTTCACTTGACCCGCCAATGCTATTTGCACTAGCATTTATTTTCCTCTTTTCAATCGGAGGATTTACAGGACTAATACAGGGAGCTCTTTCAACAGACATACATTTAACAGACACGTCATTTATCGTGGCACATTTTCATTATGTCATGTTTGGCGGTACCGGAATGGGCATATTTGCAGCACTTCATTACTGGCTGCCTAAAATGTTCGGGAGGATGTATAACCTGAAGACGGCTAAGGTTGCATTCTGGATAATCTTTGTCGGATTTAATACTCTTTATTTTCCAATGTTTGTAATGGGCTGGTTAGGAATGCCGAGAAGGTATTATGATTATCTTCCTGAATATACAATTTACCATCAGATTTCAACTGTCGGTTCCTGGATAATAATAACAGGTATGATTATAATGTTTACAAACCTTATTAAAGGGGTAAGGAAAGGAAAAAGAGTAACCGAAAATAATATTTGGGGAGGAGAGACTCTAGAATGGACAGTAGCTACTCCTCCTATCCATGAAAACTTTGTAGAAGTTCCATTTATTACTGATGGTTTTTATGAATACAAGCAAAATGATATTGAAGAGGAGGTAACACATTGATTAACCAGGAACACGCAGCGGAGCATGTTCATAGAGATGATATCGGAACCCGGATGGGAGTATGGTTATTCCTGTTTACCGAACTTCTTTTATTCGGAGGTTTATTTTTTCTTTATTCAGTTTACAGGTTTCTGCATCAGATGGATTTTCATGTTGCAGCAAAAGAATTAAATGTGTTTATAGGGACACTTAACACAGCAATTCTTTTAACAAGCAGCTTAACTATGGCTCTTTCAATTACTGCCATTCAGAGGGGAAGCAGAAAGCTGTCAATTTCCCTACAATGTATAACAATTCTTTTTGGCATTATCTTTTTGGTTAATAAATACTTCGAATGGATGACTAAAATACATCATGGCATTTATCCCGGATCAGAAGATCTGGTAGCAAGGGGTTCAGGTCAAATACTATTTTTTGGTTTATATTATACAATGACCGGTTTGCACGGCCTTCACGTTATAATTGGTATAGTGCTTATTAGCATAATGACAAGGTTTACAGTTAATGGAGTAATTACCCCTGAGAATTATGTTAAACTTGAGGCAGCCGGTTTATATTGGCACCTTGTTGATATAATCTGGATTTTTCTATTTCCGTTATTTTATCTGATTACTTAGGACAAATTTTAGTGGATATTATTGCAACATATATTTTTGGACGGTTAAATGGATAAGCATCATTCCGAGATTGAACACGCACATAATTACGGAATATATATTTTAGTGTGGCTTGCGCTACTTATTCTAACAGGACTTACAGTAACAGTAGCCGGGATAAATTTTGGAGCTATTACAATTGCTACGGCTTTAGTAATTGCATCTGTTAAGTCATACCTCGTGCTAACAATATTCATGCACTTGCGGCTTGAGATGAAAGCATTCCGGGTATTTGTCATAGTTGCGCTTTGTTTCATTATAATATCCTTTAGTCTGTTATTTGCTGATTATTCATTTTTGGTGAAATGATATGCTAGCTCAAGCCTCAAATATTGCAGCTTATGTTGACCGGACCTTCTTTTTTATAGTAGCTGTAAGTGTATTTTTTCTATTGCTTATAACTATATGCATGATTTATTTTATAATTAGGTACAGCAGGAAGCGGAATCCCAAAGCAACTAATATTCATGGAAATGTCCCGCTTGAAATAGCATGGACGGTGATCCCAACACTTATAGCACTTGTAATGTTCTGGTATGGATGGACTGATTATAAATATGAATCAGAAGCTCCCAAAGGTGCATATAATATTGATGTTTTTGGCCAAATGTGGCAATGGTCATTTAAATACCCAAATGGAGTAATTACTGATTCACTATTTCTTCCTTTGGATAAAGATATTAAAGTAAATATTCATTCTAAGGATGTTAATCATTCCTTTTATGTTCCAGCATTCAGGGTAAAAAAGGATGCGATACCGGGGAGGACAAATACAGCCTGGTTTCATACGCAGCAGGCAGGAGTATTTAATTTTTTCTGTGCGGAATATTGCGGGATGCGGCATTCGTATATGATAACTAAAGTAGTTGTAATTCCAATAAACGATTTTAATGCATTGCTAGCTAAGAGGCTTGCAATGATGAATGACTCGACTAAGGCAGGGAATAAAGTTGTGAATAGTGATTCAACGAAGTCGAATAAATGACAATGAATTAATGAGACAAAGGATTAATATATTACTAGAGCTTACTAAGATTAAGATCACGATCTTCGTTATGGTTACTACAATGCTTGGGTATATATGCGCTTTGGGCGGAATCGATTTAGGAATATTATTGCCATCTTTTGGATTGCTTCTAGTGGCATGTGGTTCTGCTGTAATTAATCATTACCAGGAAAGAACTACAGATGCGTTGATGGCGAGAACAAGGAATCGTCCTATTCCGTCCGGTAAGATAACTCCTAAAAATGCATTAATCATATCCCTTATTCTTGCTGCAATTGGATTTGTTATTTTAACACTCAGCGGGGGGATATTAGCAGGCAATCTTAGTTTATTAAATATATTATGGTATAATGGAATATACACTCCGTTAAAGAAGAAGACGCCGTTAGCGATAATTCCGGGTTCTATGGTAGGAGCGATACCACCAGCAGTAGGGTGGGTGAGTGCCGGAGGCAGTCTTTCCGATCCAAAGATAATAATTCTATCATTTTTCTTTTTCATTTGGCAGATACCTCATTTCTGGCTTCTACTTTCTGTACTTGCAAAAGATTATGAGAACGCTGGATTTCCTACGTTCTCCAAATTGTTCTCACAAGCTCAATTTTCCAGAATAATATTCATGTGGATTGCGGCAACTGTTATTTCGGTGTTGTTGATTCCATTATTTGGAATTGTTAGAAACCCCTTGATAAATATTGCAATGCTTGCTGTGGGAGTTTGGCTTACTATTAACGCGGCTAAATTGTTAAAACCGGATAATGACAAAATTGTATTCAGATTCGCCTTTAGGCAGATTAACGTATTTGCCATAATTATAGTGCTTCTTCTTTCAATCGATAAACTATTCATATTGTAAGGTCAGAGAGGATGGATTTTCTTGATAATTTAGTACTTCCCCAATCTGCAGAACACATTGCACTTCTGCATTATATACTTATGATGATATTGTTCTTATATATACCATTTATAAGTGTACTTTTCGGCGGGACAATTCTTTCGCTCTGGTACAGGAAGAGGGGGTTGAATGAGTCAAACCCAATGTACTTACGATTTGCTATTGATATAATCGAAACACTTACTATAAATAAAAGTATAGGAGTTGTTTTAGGAATAGTGCCAACATTTGTCTTTGTATTAATCTTTGCTCAACTGCTTCATAATACAGAAACTCCTGCTCTTGTTTATATGATAACCGCGTTTGCCTTCTCAATTATTGCAATAATCCTTATTTATACATACAGGTATTCAGTTACATTCGGCCGATTATTTGAATCGTTAAAAGAGGCAGTACCTGAGGATGAAGATACCAGTGTGTTGTTGAGGAATTATAGGGATGGGAGCAGACGTATCGGTACACGCTCCGGAAGATACGGAGTAATCTTTCTTTTCCTTGCATTATATCTTATTGTTGCAGGAATTTCTGTAACAACATATTCCTCCGGTGCGAACGGGATATATCAAAATCTAATTTCAATTAGAATAATACTTAGGTTCATCCAATTTCTTACTGCATCAGCAGCACTAACCGGCGGTGCAATTTTCTTTGCATATTTCGCATGGGACGGGGGAAAGAAGATTACTGATGAGAAGCATAAGACTTTTATTAAAAAGAATGCAGTGTATCTGACATTTACAGGATCAATATTATTGCCAGTTCTGCTTTGTATGGATATTATTATTCTTCCTGAAACAGCTTTAAGCGGTGCCATATTTGTTTATGGGCTACTAGCATTATTCCTTTTGTTTATAGTTTATCATTATTTATATTCTATGATAAGGGATTCGAATCTGAAATTCAGTAGTTCAATATTTTATCTTGTATTAGTCTCATTATTAGCTTTAATTGTGAAAGACCAGCTTGCTATGGGAAATGCACTTAAGCCAAATGCAGTAATTCTTTCATCCAAATATGATGTTTACCTTGCAGGTCTGGAAGGGGGTAACAAAGGAGCGGCAACTGTAAGCGGCGAGCAGATATTCAAGAACATTTGCTCATCGTGCCATTCATTTGATCACAAGGTGGTTGGACCTCCATATAAACAGACTCTACCAAAATATGAAGGACATTTGAATCAGTTAGTTTCTTTTATAAGAAACCCTACAAAAAAGAATCCAGATTATCCTCCTATGCCGAATCCCGGATTGAAACCAAATGAAGCACAGGCTGTAGCCGAATGGATTTTGAAGACATATAAAACGAAATAGAATCTTCCAAATCTTTGCAGGACAATTTCATATCCCCGGCAGGATCTTTTCAGCATCTTTTCAGGACATTCCAAGACCTTTATAGGGTCTTTTAAGGACCATTTCATAACCTTTTTATATAGGCGGGTGCTGAATGATGGGACAACGATGGGAAAAAGTTGGGACTAAGTCGGCCTTTACCCGGTATTTCATATTTACCTTTAATTTGAATTGAGATTATTAAAATAAAGGGGCACTTTATGCTTCAGAAATCGCTGTAGAGGCAAAAATACAGGCAATTGGTGAAAGATGAGGGGTAAGCGGAGATAGTTGTTTATTGGGGCTGTAATGAGTTAAGTCATCTTAATTATTATCATATCAATTCGATTACTTCTTAAATACTCAATAAATACGTAAAATGGCTTAATTCAATACTTCGGCAATACTCATTCATTACTTATTGGATACTCTGGCAATAATCATTTGCCGCATTATCATTACTGTGGAAATATATCCGAACCGCTGCGGAAACCAATCTGAAATACTCATGGAAAAAGAAATCCCCGCTATTGCGGGGATAACATAAACGACAAAGTATTTAAATGTATATTATTTAGCGGCGAGGAAACGTTTGTTTACTTCATCCCAATTAATAACATTCCAGAAGTTTTCGACATATTCCGGGCGTCTATTTTGGTACTTCAGATAATAAGCATGTTCCCAAACATCCAGAAGCAATATTGGAGTACCTTTAACTTCTGCGGTGTCCATGAGGGGATTATCCTGATTTGGAGTCGAAATAACTTCAAGCTTTCCTTTATTTACAATTAGCCAGGCCCATCCGGAACCGAAACGTGTAGCAGCGGCAGTACTGAATTTTGTTTTGAAGTCATTAAAAGAACCGAAGGTAGCATTTATTGCATCAGAAACAGGACCAGTTGGAAGTCCGCCGCCGTTTTTCTTCATAATATTCCAAAAGAATGTATGATTATAAACTCCACCTCCGTTATTTTTAACAGCAACGGGATATTTAGAAACATTTTTAAAGATATCTTCGAATGATTTACCTTCAGCTTCTGTACCTTCGAGAGCCTTGTTAAAATTAGCAACATATGCTGCATGATGTTTATCATGATGAATTTCCATAGTAGCCTTATCTATGTATGGTTCAAGAGCATCATAAGCATAGGGGAGTGGGGGTAGTTCAAATTTAGCCATTTTTATTTTTCCTTCATTATGTGATATAATCTTTTCCAATCCGGCAGAAACCGGTTGTAACATTGATACAATTGGCATAAGGCCAACCGAGAAGATGAATTTTCTTCTATCCATTTAACTTCATTTGATGTTATTAAACTCCAAAAGATTCACCGCAGCCGCATTTCTTCACGGCATTTGGGTTGTTAAATATAAATCCTTTTCCATTTAAACCATCGGTAAAATCAAGCTCAGTACCCATGAGGTAAAATAAACTTTTACCATCGACAATCAGCTTAATATTATCCTGTTCGAGAATAGTATCTCCTTCTTTATTATCAGGGTCAAATCCCATAACATAAGTAAGTCCGGAACAGCCGCCGCCTTTAACTCCGATCCTTAACCCAACATCAGTAGGGATATTATTCTCTTCCATTATTTTTTTAATTTCTTTTACAGCTTTAACCGAAACTGTAATATCGTTTTGTGTTTGTACATCAGGCATAATGTGCTCCATTCTAATTTAAATTATTATCAACTTCTACATTTGACCCGTTAATAATTAAAGCGGGTCGCCGGGCTTTGCTGTTACAAATTCAGTATAATTTAGCTTCCATCCCTGGTCATTTACTCTAATGAGAATATCCTGACTCTCAAGATAGGCGCCGAATTCCTTCGCCAGCTTTTCTGATTCCGGATAAGTTATATCAAGATTCTTCATCTCAAAAAATTGCTTTATTCCGTATTGCAGATCTCTGAAAAACAAGTTTGAATTATGGAACAATGGAAATCTTGCTTTCAGGTAATTTAGAAAAATTACATTCTCTTTCTTGAGTAATGTTAGGTATTCAGATGTTTTTTCTTTCATATAGATGTTTAATATAAGGATATTTTGTGATTAAGGATGTATTCGGGAGAATACGAACGTACTTTATTTACTGTTTCTATAATTCTTTTGATAACATAATCAATTTCTTCATCGGTGGTAAATCTTCCCGGGCTCATCCTGATAGAAGCTTTTATCAGATCGTCAGATATGCCCATTGCTTTTAACACATGGCTCGGTTTAAGCGAGGCAGTAGTGCAGGCGGCACCTGTGGAGACTGCGATGTCTTTCATATTCAGAATAATGTTTTCTGCTTTACAATACTTAAAGCTGAAATTCAGATTATTAGGGAGCCGGTTTTCCATGGTTCCATTAAGAGTTACATCGTCCAGATTGTTAACAATACCATTATGTGTTTTGTTCCGCAGTTCAGTTATTCGTGGTGATTCGTCATTCATCACCATCCGGCAGATCTCGGCGGCTTTTCCAATGCCGACTATTGAAGGAACATTAAGAGTGCCGGGGCGAAGCCCTTTTTCCTGACCTCCTCCGAAATATCTTGGAAGCAGTTTCAGGCGTTTATCTTTGTTTAAATAAAGAGCTCCTATTCCTTTGGGACCATAGAATTTATGAGCTGAAAAGGAGACCAAATCTGTATTAAGTGCTTTGACATCAAAAGGGATTTTACCGATTGCCTGCGTGGCATCAGTATGAAAAATTATATTCTTTTCCTTGCATATTTTACCGATCTCTTCAATATTGTTTATAATGCCGATCTCATTGTTGGCGGTCATTATTGAGACTAAAATGGTATTTTCGTTGATGAGTGATTTCAGGTTATCGAGATCAATAAAACCTTCCATATTTACATCAAGGTAAAGCACTTCGAAGCCCTTTGATTCAAGGTTTTTAAGCGAGTCAAGAACTGCACTGTGTTCAATTTTTGTGGTGATTATTCTTTTTCCTTTAGAGGAATAAGATTCTGAAATTCCGAAGTGGGAGATATTAATAGATTCAGTGGCACCATTAGTAAAGATAATCTCAGATGGATCTGCGTTAATAAGAGCGGCTACTTGTTTACGGGCATTATCAATGGCGGAATCGGCTTCCCACCCAAAAGAATGGTCACGACTAGATGCATTACCATACTTTTCCAAGAAATAGGGTTTCATGGTTTCAAAAACCGCGGGATCTAAGCGGGTTGTTGAATTATTATCCATGTATATAGGGAAATTCATTAAAATCTAAGTTTTCTGATCAAATTAAGTTACAAGTATAGATAAAAAATGCTAACTGACAAAATTAAGTGACGAAACGCAAAATAAATGTGATATGTCCGAAACCAAATTAAAAAAGGCCTCACAAAGAAGGCCTTTTTAATCAATTATCGTTGAAAAATACAACACTGCAACTATTAAGCAGCACCAACTTATTCAAGGGATTTAGAATCCTAGTATCTGTATTGAGCTGCGTGCTAAATTTATAATAGGAGTGAAATAGACTCCATAGAAAATAATTGGAGCTGCAAGTAAAACAACTATAAGTCCATTAGCAAAGCTAACCTTGAAAGCAGGGACTTCAATTTCAGGTTTTACAAGGAATAAATTCTTTAGAACTCTGATATAATAATAAAGAGCAACTACACTGTTAAGCAAAGCTACAACAGCCAGGGCGATCATTTTAGCATCAACAAGTGCAATGAATAAATACAATTTGCCAACAAACCCCGCAGTAGGGGGGAGTCCGGTAAGGGAAATAAGGAATATGCCAAGACAAACTCCAAGGAATGGCTGTGAATATCCCAATCCTTTATAATCATCAATATCTTCGCTTCCTGTCTGGTTGGCAATGAGCATAACGATAAAGAATGCACCAAGGTTCATTATAGCATATACAGCGAAATAAATAACTATTGCAATTAATCCCTGGTTTGATAAAACAGCCATTCCAAGCAGAAGATAACCTGCCTGAGCTATGCTTGAATAAGCTAGCATTCTTTTAAGATTATCCTGCCATAGAGCGGCAAAATTTCCAAGAGTCATAGTTATAATAGAAATGATGATGAAGAATGTTCTCCAGTCAATCATTTCAACAAGCTGCCAGTAACCGTTAGCGTCAACCGAACGGATAAAAGTAATCTTAATAAATCTAATTAAAAGCGCAAACCCAGCTGCTTTGCTTGCAACAGAAAGGAAGGCAGTAATTGTAATAGGAGCGCCTTCATAAACATCAGGAGTCCAGAAATGGAAGGGAGCTGCTGAAATTTTATATCCTATTCCAGTAAAAATCAAAATACCTGCCAGAACAAAAGTAAGATTAGGTATGTGAGTACTTTGAATAAGTGAATTGATTTCAAATAAATTAGTACTTCCGGTTATACCATAGAGTATTGAAATTCCGAATAGCATTATGCCTGATGATACACCGCCGTAAATGACGTATTTCAATGAAGCTTCAATATTACGAAGAGAAGTTTTGGTAAATCCTGCAAGCACATAACTTGAGAGTGAAACCAATTCAAGAGAAAGGTAAATCACTATCAGGTCTGAGGCAGCAATCATGAAAAACATGCCAAGTATCATTCCAAAAATAAGCGTATAATATTCGCCGTGCCGTTCGAATGATGATTTTATCTCATCGGACGCTGTTGAGAAATAAACCACAAATAAAGAGGCAAAAACGACTATTCCTTTGAAGAAAGCTCCAAATGGATCGGCTACAACCATGCCTCTGCTGCCTTTAGATACAAAAGCGAGAGAATTCATTCCGAATTGTTCTATTATAAAATATCCGGCAGCTGCAAGACCTAAAATAGCAACGTAAGGGAGATACTTTTTATTGTTTCCCATAATCAGGTCAACAAGAACCAGTAAAACAAGTGTAATAGAAACAGCTATTTCCGGTTTGATCAGATACAGACTGTTTACAAGATAATCGACATTCATATTATAAAATCTGTTTTAATTTAAAATCCTATTACGGAACTATATAAAGCTCTGGAGTCAATCATGAATTTCACCATCGCATTTACTGAAGAATTCATCAGGTTAAGCATGGATGAAGGATAAATTCCAAGGAATAAAATAATTATGCTTAAAGGGACCAGCATAGCATATTCACGGAAGTTGAGATCTTTAAGACCTAACCATTTTTCAGGTACATTACCCAAATAAATTCTCTGTAATGTCCAAAGCATGTAGCCGGCACCCAGTAAAATACCAAGTGTAGAAATTACAGCAATGGTTCTGATAGTGTCAAAAGCAAAACCTCCAAGGAATACAAAAGATTCTGAAATGAATCCGCTTAGCCCCGGAAGTCCAATAGCAGCAAAGAAAGCAAGAGTTACAAAACCAGTGTAAACGGGCATCTGTGTAGCAAGTCCGCCGAAGGCATTGATATCTCTTGTATGGGCTCTGTCGTAGATGACACCCACAATAATAAAGAGCATAGCAGTGATAGTTCCATGGTTAAACATCTGAAGCACTGCGCCGGAAATTCCGATTGTGTTCATTGATGCCATACCCAGCATTACGAAACCCATGTGAGAAACAGAGGAGTAAGCAATAAGTTTTTTGAAGTCTTTCTGGGCCATAGCGCAGAGTGCACCGTAAATAATATTTATCATTCCGAATGCCGCAATCCACCAAACTAATTTAAGGGTTATATCAGGAAATATCGGATAACATATTCTTAAAATTCCATAAGTTCCCATCTTAAGAAGAACTCCTGCAAGAATAACGCTTATTGCTGTAGGCGCTTCAACGTGTGCATCCGGCAGCCAAGTATGAAAAGGGAACATCGGTATTTTAATAGCAAATCCAATAAACAGCGCTATATAAGCAATAAATCTAAGGTTATGAGGATTAAGAGGAGATAAAATTCCGGTTGCTAAATAATTATGCGTGTCCATCATTGAAAGCATATTAAAGGTAAATACCTTTGTTCCATCTGCCAACGGTTCCATTATGCTGAAGTAAAGACCTATCATAACCAGCAGAATGAAAACTGAACCCAATAAAGTGTAAAGGAAAAACTTTATAGCAGCATATTCTTTTCTTGGACCGCCCCAGATACCGATTAAGAAATACATCGGCAGAAGCATCAATTCCCAGAAAATGTAGAAAAGGAAGAAATCCAAAGAAACAAAAACGCCCATCATTCCTGTTACTAACAGCAGATATAATGCGAAATAACCTTTGACTGATTTATTTATATTCCAGGAAGCCAGCGTTGCCACAAACGAGATTATAGCCGTTAGGAGCACCATTGGGATACTTAAACCATCTATCCCGAGGAAATAGTCAACCTTTATTTTGCCTAACCATGATAGGCCATTAATCTCAATCCATCTAAACTTCTCAATGTATTGAAAAGTGGCAGGATTGTTTATTCCACCCATTCCATAGTTATAATGGTAAAGTAAAAAACCGGCAGCAATAACCTGAATTCCGGTTATTACAAGCGTAATACTTTTCATTGCCAGAGTCTGGCTCTTGGGTAAAAATAAAATGATAATCATTCCCACTATCGGAAGGAATGTTATGAACGACAATATTGGAAAATTTCCCATCTCTATTTACCTAAACTAAAATGACTTAAATAAAAATAAAATTATAACTAAGGAGAACACTACTAAAACCACATAAGTCTGAACTTTACCCGTCTGGAATCTTCGAAGGATAAGTCCAATAAAGCCGCTGAAATAGGCCATAAAATTAACAAGTCCGTCAACTACGTAAGTATCAAACTTCCCTGAAATTGTAGAAGCAAGTTTTGTTACTGAGGCAGCCCCGTTCACAATTCCATCGACAATAGTGCCGTCGAACCAAGAGAGAGCCCTGCTTAATCCCATTGTAAAGGATACAAATGTCGCATCATAGATTTCATCGAAATACCATTTATTAAGAGAGAGTCTATAGAAAGGAGCCACGTCTTCAGCAAGTTTATCAGCACTGATCTTCTTCCAGAAATAAAAGAGGAAAGCAAAGAGAATGCCTAATCCAGCCACACATAATGAAAGTATCATTGCCGGAATATGTGCATGATGCATAGCTTCTGTATAAGATTCAGAGAAAGTAATTTCTTTAGTTTCAGGTTCAACTATTTTTACTGCCGAGTTGTTTTCTGGGGTAACATCATTCCGCATAAATGCATAACGTGCATGTTGAGGAACTACAATAGTTGGTGTCTTTATCCATTTACCAAGAAACCATCCGGCATCTGCATTTATTGGATTTGGAGTATACCAGAAAAATATTGAAAGTGCAGATAAAACCACTAAAGGCATTGCCATTACAAAAGGAGATTCATGGGCATGGTCAAATTTCTCTTTATTTCTTGGCTCACCATGGAAGGTTAAAATTACGAGACGGAACATATAGAAAGCTGTAAGCATTGCAACAAGGAATCCAACTACGGGGAATATCCATCGGCCTGTTAAATTTGCATAGGCTAAAGTTCCCTGAAGAACACCGTCTTTGCTTAAAAATCCTGAGGTAAGCGGAATCCCTGATAAAGCCAAAGTAGCAATCAGGAAAGTTATATAAGTAAGAGGTAATTTTTTTCTTAGACCTCCCATTTGCCGAATATCCTGTTCATGATGCATAGCATGAATTACTGATCCTGAACCAAGGAATAAACACGCTTTAAAGAAAGCGTGTGTTATCAAATGGAAGAAGGCAAACTTATAAGCTCCGACTCCCAGAGCCATAATCATATAGCCAAGCTGACTTACCGTTGAATAAGCAAGAACTTTTTTAATGTCGTTCTGAGTCAACGCTATTGTAGCAGGAATGAAGGCAGAAAGGGCACCTATTATTGCAATTACAGTGAGAGCATCTCCAGTAAGAATAGGGAAAACTCTGCACACAAGATAAACACCTGCTGCAACCATTGTTGCGGCATGAATAAGTGCGCTTACAGGAGTTGGGCCTTCCATTGCATCAGGAAGCCAGACGTGCAAAGGAAACTGAGCAGATTTACCGACTGCTCCCATAAAAATCAAAATACCTGTTATTGTAAGCCAGAATTCACTATGGAAGGGAAGTACACCCGTAGACATCTGAGCAAAAATCTTATCAAATGTAAAAGTATGATAAGTATTGAATAACATCATTATTCCGGAAAACATTCCTATATCGCCAATTCTGTTAACAAGAAATGCTTTCTTACCAGCATCTGAAGCTGATTTCTTTTCATACCAGAAACCGATAAGCAAATATGATGACAATCCAACAAGTTCCCAGAAGATATACATCATAAGAATATTGTGTGTAAGTACAATTCCGGACATAGAAAATGTGAATATGCCTAGGTAAGCAAAATACCTGTTGTATCTTTTATCTCCGCGCATATATTCAACTGAGAAAATATGAACCAGCATGCTTATAAGAGCGACAGTGAACATCATGATAACCGAAAGGTTATCTAGCAGCATACCGAGATCAATATTTATGTTCCCAAAGAACGCAAGGTTTTGAAAACTAATCCACGTAAATTCCCTCATAATATTCTTATCAGCAAACCAGGTTAGTTTGCTGTATAATAATACTACAGTCAAAAGGAACGTAATCGTTATAATAAAAAGTTCAAACAGATAAGCTTTCTTAATTTTCTTCCCTAGGAATAGAACAAAAGTAAACCCTACCAGGGGAAGGAAAAGAATTGCTATGGCAATTTGTATTAGGTTAAATTCTGTCATGGACAATTAATCTTTTAATGTATCAATTTCATCAACATTTACAGTTGAGAATGTTTTATAAATATTAAGGACAATCGCAAGAGCAATTGCGGCTTCTGCAGCGGCAAGTACAATAACAAACAGCGCCATCATCTGTCCCTGCAAACCGAAGTTCCCGTACTTTGCAAAAGCAATAAAGTTGATGTTGGCCGAATTAAGAACAAGTTCAATACCCATGAGAACCATTACAGCATTTTTGCGAGTAACTATGCCAAATAGTCCCAGAGAAAAAAGTATTGAACTTACAACCAGAAAATGATTTAAACCTACATGTATCATATTATTTCCGTGCTAAACTGGCTGCTCCTATGAGAGCAATTAATAATAATATTCCTAGAAGCTCAAAAACTATCCCGTATTCAGATATCAACATTACTCCCAGCGCCTGTGTAGTGGGCAGCATCGGTGTAGTGTCCATTTTTCTCCAGGGAGTATTCACAAATATTGCCGATAATAAACCAGCAAACATTGCAACTCCGATTGTTGCCGGGAGAATTGTAGAAGTTCTGGTTTTGATTTGAACATTTGTTATTTTATTTGTTAACATTACTCCGAAAAGAATTAGTATAAGAATACCGCCAACGTAAACAATCAGTTGAACCATGGCTACGAAATCTGCGCCAAGTATAATATAAATTCCTGCTACACCAAAGAAAGTAAACAAAAGAAAGAAGGCGGAATAAACAATATTCCTTATTGTTACGACAAAAAAGGCAGATACTAATGTAATAGCCGCAAAGAGGTAAAATATAAAATCATATAATGTCATGGTTTATCCTCTGTCTTTGCAGCCGGTTTTACAGGAGGGGGAGCAGCGGCTGCGGCTGCCTTTTGAGCTGCTTTTTCGGCTTCTAATTTTGCAAAGTTTGATTTTTTTTGTGCTATTTCAGCAGGTGAAAGGGTTACAAAATTATATACCAGACTGTTCCTTTCATATTCTGAATATTCAAACACATCCGTCATATAAATACATTCAGTGGGGCAAGGGAAAACGCAAAGCTGACAGAAACAGCATTTTGCAATATCTATATCAAATTTGGTAACCCATAAAGCTTTCTTCTTTCCATTCGATGTTTTACCAAGATCTTCACCAGGAATGCTTTTAACAGTCTCAATGGAAATACATGAAACCGGGCATGCACGTGAACACTGATCACACCCGATGCAATCATCCATATTAACATAGAGACGGTTACGTTCTCTTTCCGGTAATTTAATATTAACATCCGGATATTGGATAGTTACTGAAGGAACAAAAAGGTGTTTGAACGTTACCTTCATTCCTACAAATACAGTAAATAACCCATACCATACATTTTGAAAATATTCTTTCATAATTATAAAACTGTTATTAACCCGACAATAATTAAATTAACAAATGCAATGGGAATTAAGTATTTCCAGCAGAGAGCCATAAGTTGATCAACGCGTAACCTTGGCAATGTCCATCTTAGCCACATCTGGACTAAAACAAAAAAGACACCCTTAAATGCGAACCAGAAAAATTGTTCAATCGGTACAAGCCATGTTACATGAATCAGGTTGCCAATATAACCGAAAGGGGACTGGTAACCGCCAAGGAATACGGCTGAAACTAATGCAGATACTGCAAACATATTTGCATATTCAGATAAGAAGAACATTGCGAATTTCATTCCTGAATATTCAGTATGAAAACCGGAAACCAGTTCTGATTCAGCTTCAGGAATATCAAAAGGTGTTCTGTTTACTTCGGCAAGTGTACTTATATAAAGTATAATAAATCCAATGAACATGAATGGAATGAATAAGAATTTAGCTGCACTAAGACCGGGACCGCCAAATATCATCCAATTCCAGAAATAACCTGTCTGCATTTCACTTAGTGTCCGGAGATTTGTGGTACCGGTTATCATTATAATAGTTACAAGCACGAGTAGAGTTGGAATTTCATAGCTAACGATCTGAGCGGCAGATCTCATTGCACCAAGAAGCGAATATTTGTTGTTTGATGACCAGCCAGCCATTAAGATGCCAGGAACAACAAATCCTGAAGCAGCAACTAAAAATATCAATCCAAGATCAATGTTCGATCCGATGAATGCGAATGAAAAGGGAAGTACCGCAAAAACAACATAGCTTCCTGAAAAAACTAAAACCGGAGCAATATTAAACAGAGGTCTGTCATTTTCACTTGCAACTATATCTTCTTTTTGGAGAAGTTTAATAAGATCGGCAACTGTCTGTAGAATTCCATGCGGACCAGTTCTGTTAGGGCCAACTCTGTCCTGCATCCATGCAGAAACTTTTCTTTCTGCCAATACTGCCCATAAAACAAATGTAAGTACAAAAATCAGAGGTAATGCTGCACAGATAGTCATAGCAACAATATTACTTACAAGGGCACTCTGAAACAGACTATAAACGAGATTATATAGGAAATCATAAATTATCATCTGTCAACCTCTCCTAAAACTATATCTACACTGCCCAGAATGGCAATTACATCAGCCACCATGTGGTTTTTACAGAGAACATCCATAATTCCAAGGTTAACAAATGAAGGGCCTCTTACTTTTAGTCTGAACGGACTAGTACCACCCGTACTAACAATAAAATAACCTAATTCACCGCGAGGATTTTCTACTCTGGCATAAACTGAACCAACAACAGGTTTAATTCTTTTTGGAATAGCTGAGGTGACATCTCCTTCAGGAAGCTGGTCAAGCGCCTGTTCAACTATCTTAACACTTTCTTCCATTTCTTTTATTCTAACATCGTATCTGTCCCAGCAATCACCTACGGTACCGTGTTTTCCCGTCCCAACAGGAATATCAAAATCAAATTTATCGTATACAGAATATGGATCATCTTTTCTCAGATCCCATTTGAATCCCGAACCTCTTAACATTGGTCCAGTAATACCATAGTTAATTGCAGTTTCAAGTGGAAGAATTCCGACATTCGCGGTTCTCTCAATAAATATCCTGTTCGTAGAAAGAAGGTTGTTCATTTCAACAATTTTCGGTTTGAAGTAAGTGCAGAATTCACGGGTTAATCTTACAAAGTCAGGATGTAAATCGTGTGAGAGTCCGCCCGGCCAAATATAATTGTAAAGCATCCTTGCGCCGCAGGTTATTTCAAAGAGATTAAGAACTACCTCTCTGTCGCGAAATGCAAAAAGGAAGGGAGTCATGGCTCCGATATCTGCGCCATAAGTTCCGATAGCAACCAAGTGTGAAGCAATCCTCTGTAATTCTGCCATTATAACGCGGATGTATTCAACTCTCGGAGGAAGTTCAATCCCAAGTAGTTTTTCCACGGCAACAGCATATCCCAATTCATTTCCCATAGCAGCAAGATAATCCATTCTGTCTGTGTAAGGAACAATCTGAGGGTAAGTCATCGCTTCGCAGTGTTTTTCAAAGCATCTATGGAGATACCCGATATGCGGAGTAACCTTTTGGATTATTTCGCCTTCAAGTACCAATTCAAGACGCAGCACACCATGGGTCGACGGATGCTGTGGACCCATATTAAGTACCATTTCTTCTGTTTTTATTGCCATAATCTATATTAGTGATTCAGATTTAATATGGTACTTTCATACCACGATAAAATTCAGGGTTCGCATAATCCTTTCTTAATGGGTAACCGCCTTCCCAATCTTCAGGCATTAAAATCCTCCTAAGATCCGGATGGTTAAGGAATTGTATTCCAAGTAGATCAAAAGCTTCTCTTTCGTGCCAGTCGGCTGAATGCCAGACAAGTGTAACTGATTCCACTTCAGGATTTTCTCTCGGAGCAGAAACTCTCAAAACTATTTTATGTCTGAACTTAGTTGATTCAAGATGGTAATAAACGCTAAGTGTTCCACCTTCAATTGTATTTACGCCATTAACAGGCGCGCTTTTGCCGTTAGCGTCATCTACTCCTGATAAATTCATGAGATTATCAAAAAGAAGCTCCTCGTGTGTCATCAGGAATAATGAGATATGATTAATTAATAATGGATCGCATGTTATGTAGGGATCAACCGGCTGCTTAACCAATTCCATTACACCGTCATTATATTTTTCTTTTAACAAGCTGAATATTTCTTCTGCTGACTTCATGCTGATTTCTTCACCATTGATTCGTTTCTTACTTTCTCCTGCAGTTTTAATAATCCTTCAAGGAGAGCTTCAGGGCGGGGAGGGCATCCCGGAACATAAACATCTACAGGGATAACTCTGTCAATTCCTTTTAATACATGATAACCATGTTCCCAATAAGGTCCACCACAATTTGAGCAGCTTCCCATTGAAATTACATACTTGGGATCCGGCATCTGCTCGTAAAGTCGCTTAATTCTGGTTGCCATTTTAAAAGTAACAGTGCCTGAAATAATTATTATATCTGCCTGCCTTGGTGAAGGACGGGGGATAACTCCGAATCTGTCAAAATCATAATGTGAAGCTGAAGTAGCCATCATTTCAATAGCACAGCATGCTAAACCGAAACCTACCTGCCATAAAGATGACAGTCGTGCCCAGTTAAATAAATCGTCAACTTTAGCAATAATGATATTGTCGTCGAATTGTTTGTCTAAAATACCCATTTTATACTAGTATATTTGAATTAATAGTTTCTTCTTCCCTTATTTTTTCAGGGAATACAGGTTTTGTTACTTGAGGCGGGACGATCTTCACTCGCTCCCATTCAAGATCTCCTTTTCTCCATTCGTATGCCATGCCTAATCCTAATAGGATCAAAAATATAGCGCCGACTACGAATCCACCTATACCAAACTGTTTGTAGGTAAGAGCCCAGGGAATCAGAAGAACTACCTCTACGTCGAAAATTAAAAAGATAAGCGCTACGACATAAAACCTGATATTAAACTTAATCCACGGTGAACCTTCAGGGTTTTCACCGCATTCATAAGTAGTTAGCTTTTCCTTTGTGGGGCGGTCAGGTCTTATGAACCAGGCTACAATAACTACAACAACAACAAATATTATTGCAATTAATAAAAAGACAAATATTTTACCGAATTCTGTTAACATTGTGTTTCAAACTTATTTATTCAAAATTAACAACTGCAAATGTAAGCAATGTTAAGAAATTAAACACACCAATCTTGATTATCTGTTTTATTTTTAAACAGAACGCCATAACTCTTCAAGTAATATGCCATTTCCTCTATTTTGTTCTTTTATTCCAATTATAAGTATTCCATTAACAATGGGTTGTAGAATTACCATATTTTAGATTTTGAACCGAGTGAATTTTCCATTATTGAGAATGCGCACAGTTATTAATTTCAATCTAAAATTGATATTAAAGTCAATAACGTTTATTTTTCGATGATAAATAATAACATAATCCTGAAATGCGTCTTTCTTATGCTCTGATTGACATCGATAATCTAAAATTCAACTTCCTTAACATACGGGAAAAAGTCAAAGATACAAGGATTATGGCTATTGTGAAAGCTGATGCTTATGGTCATGGGGTCATTGAAACTGTTAAAACCTTAAATTCTCTTCCTGAAAAACCTGAATATTACGGCGTTGCTATAATTGAAGAGGGAATTGAATTAAGAAGAAATTATGTTGATCAGCCGATTCTTATTTTTAATCCCGTAATTGAAAACGATGCGGAACTATATTCAAAATATGACCTGATCTCATCTGTGTTCAATGAAAAACACCTGTCAGTTCTGAAAAAGGCCAATTTCCTCGATGGTAAAAAAATCAAAGTGCATATTAAAATTGATACAGGTATGCACCGGCTTGGCATCGATTACCGTGAAGCTTTTGAGTTTGTCAAAAAACTTAGTAAAGATAAAAGTTTTGTTATTGATGGCATTTATACCCATTTCGCAAATTCTGATGAAAAAGATAAAAGTTATTGCAAAATTCAGCTAAAGCGATTTAAAAATGTGCTCGATAAATTGAAATCTGAAGGCATTAACTATGGACTGGCTCATGCTGCAAACAGCGGTGCCATACTCGATGTACCTGAAGCATATTTTGATATGGTACGACCGGGTATTTTAATATTTGGCTATTATCCTTCAGAAGAAACTACTGAATCAATTGTGCTAAAACCGGCTATGTCTCTAATCTCGTATATCGAATCAATTAAACAAATTGATAAAAATGAAAGTATCAGTTACGGAAGAAAATATTTCACTAAAAAGAAAACAAATATTGCAAGCGTCCCCATAGGTTATGCTGACGGTTATACAAGAGGCCTTTCCAATAAATCAAAAGCAATCATAAATGGAAAATTATTTCCTCAAGTAGGAAATGTTACTATGGACAGAATTATGTTTGAAATTGGAAATGAAAATATTAAAATTGGAGATGAAGTTATTCTGCTTGGTAATGATAAACAGAGTGGACTTGCTTTTAGCGCATGGGACTGGTGTAAACTTGTTAGTACAATCCCTTATGAAGTAATGTGTGGTATAAGTAAACGAATTCCAAGGATATATAAATAAAAGATGGACATAATAAAACAGTATATGATCCAATGCGTTAACACCGCATCAAATAATCTCCGGCTTAATGCTCAGAAGATTGAAATAGTAGCTATGCTGCGCGATGTTATTATTAAGTCTAATGACCTTGAGGGCGATATCCGTAATATGAAAAAGATTACGGAACTTTCAATGCTTGCAATAAGGTTTAATGAAATTTATTCTTACCTAACTCAGCCGCAGATAGACTTGTTTAAGATTTCAGAGAAACTAAAAGAACACAGCGCTATTTTGATAAAAGATATAAGCCATATGCTTGATATGGTAAGTCCTACTTCATTTAAAACAGCTATTGATAAATTAAAACCTGCTCCCGTTGCTGAAGCCGTAATGCCCGAAGAGAATGCAAGCATTAAAGTTGACCTTTCGAAAAGAATACCAGATCCGGATGTTTTCGTTAAGAGTGAAAACGAAAAAATAAAAGAAAAAATAATTCTTGAAGAAGAGAATGAAAATGATGACGATATTTTCTTTCAGAATTATGAATCTGAGATTCTAAAACCGATTCGACTTGTTGATATTCTTCTTAAACAGATAGCATCGAATGAGGCCAGCAGGGAAGAGATTGCCAATTGGGCAAAGATAATGAAAACTAACGGCGATCTGTCAGCTAAAATTGGATTTGATATAATTGCTAATATGCACCGGATATTATCTCGTGCTTTTTCTTTGCTTGATTCAGGAGAATTGGTACCCAAAGCGGATGTTATTGAATCTATGAGAGCATGCCTTATCGTCATAGTCGCGGTTGTTAAAGGGAAGGAAGTTGATATTACTAATTATTTAAACCGTGCCGAGGAATTTGGCCGGAGAATTCAAATATTTAACTAAGGAAGTTTTCTTGATGAAACTATATGCAGTAATTATGGCCGGAGGTGTTGGTTCAAGGTTCTGGCCCAGGAGTAAGGAAAAGACGCCGAAACAATTGCTGAAGATATTCGGCGAAAATACAATGATTCAGGATACTGTCAATAGATTGAAAGGACTTGTTGAAGATGATAATATCTATGTTATAACAAATAAAATTCAAAAGCAGGAAATAGTAAACCAGCTTAGTCATGTCCCTGAAAAGAATATTATTGAAGAACCATTCGGAAGAAATACTGCTGCCTGTATCGGCCTGGCCTCAGTGATAATTGAAGAAAGAGATAAAGACGCCGTTACAGTAATTCTTCCTGCTGACCATATTATTAAAGATATCGATGTCTTCCATAAAACATTAAAAAATGCCGCAGAATTTGCAGATAAATCTAAGGGACTGGTAACTATAGGTATTCCTCCTACAAGGCCTGAAACAGGCTATGGCTATATTCAGATTGATGATGCAAATGTTGACACTAATATCTTTAAAGTCTTTACATTTGCCGAAAAACCTAATTATGCTACAGCAGTAAGATTCCTTGAAAGCGGTGACTTCATGTGGAACAGCGGTATGTTTATCTGGAGAACTGATGCCATCCTTGAAGAAATTAAACTTCTAATGCCCGATCTGCATGAAGAACTTGAAGCTATAAGAAAAAAAATCGATAAGCCTGATTTCGAGAAGACCGTTTTTAATTCATATGGCCAGCTTAAAAGTATCTCCATTGACTATGGCATAATGGAAAAATCTAAAAAGGTTTTTCTTACAAAAGGAGAATTTTCATGGAGCGATGTCGGCAGCTGGGAAGAGGTCTATCAATTGTCTCCAAAAAATAAGGACGGCAATTCCATAAATGGACTTATTTACACTGAGAGAACTATTGATTCTTACATTTACTCTCCAAAAAAATTCACTGCAGTTATAGGCGCTGAAAATCTCATAATAATAAATACAGAGGAAGCACTTCTTATTTGCAGACGGGATAATTGCCAGGATGTAAAGAAAGTAGTGGATTACTTAAAGATTAACAAAATAACCGAACTCTTATAATGCGGAAAGTAATTACTGAAAATGAAATAATTAAGATCTTTAAGGATGGCGGCAGAACTGTCCCTGTTGAAGATAACGACATGTTCACCCCTCTTGCCAAAGACAAGATGAAAGAATTGAAGATGAAATCTGTTAAGAAAACCCCAGCAATTTCTATTGATGGTATTACATTCGACGCAGTTAAATCAAAACATACTAACCGTGTATCAATCGGCAGTGATCATACAGGATTTAAAGTTAAGAATCTCTTATCCAAAATTCTTGTAGAAAAAGGTTATGAAATAATTGACGTTGGTACATATGATGAAAATGCCTGCGATTACCCCGATTATGCTTTTGCGGCAGCTATGAAAGTTAAAGAGGGTACATCTGATTTTGCAGTATTAATTGATGCAACAGGTATCCCATCATCAATTACAGCAAATAAAATTCCGGGAATCAGAGCATGTACCTGCTATAATGAATTTTCTGCCAGGAGCGCCCGCGAACATAATAATGGAAATGCTCTTGTTGTTGGGGCCCGGACATTAGGCGAAGAAACTATAAAGTCGATCCTCGAAGTTTGGCTAAACACTCCATTTGGAGGTGCACGCCACCAAAAACGGCTTGATAAAATAACCGCAATTGAAAAAGAATTCACTAAATCTTAGTGCTTTCAATAAACCCGAATTATGTTTCCCGCGAAAGCGGGAATCCTTTTCATGATCCAAATCTTTTTATTTCTTAAAATCATTTCCAATAATTATATTTAGTTCACTATATATCTCAAGGTTATTCAACCGGTATGGAAAAATATAATAACTTAACCAAGATAGTTTCTGGTGCACAAACCGGCGCCGACATTGCCGGATTAAAGTTTGCTCATAGTATTGGCATCCCCACAGGTGGTTGGGTTCCAAAAGGCTTTTATAATGAAGAAGGGAAGATACCGCAAATTTTAAGAGATACATTTAATCTAAAAGAAATTGAAGGAGGTACAGTTGAAAGGACTATCCAGAATGTCCTGCACTCCGATGGAACTGTCGTTTTTGCTGAGAGAATGTCTGATGGAAGTGCTTTAACAATTGATGCCTGCAGAAAATCAAATAAACCTCATATTGTTAATCCCACCAAGCATCAATTTCTTGAATGGCTAAATAAATACAAGATACATGTTCTTAATGTGGCCGGCAACAGGGAATCTGTCTCTCCGGGAATTGAAAATAAAGTTTATTTGTTCTTATCCAATTCTATTATGGTTTAATTTACTCTTAGAACCAGGTACATGCTGAAGCCTTTATATAATACTCGTTAGCGGGAGGTGAGCGGGAGAACAAGCCCTTTTAGCGTAAAGAAGCGTAAAACAGCGTAAGTGAGCGTAGGATTTTATGAAAATAGGTTACTTATTAAATTCTAAGTTAATTATAACATCATCCTGATCAATTGAGTCAGCAACATCCTGACCCTCTATAATTTCACCAAAAACTGTATATCTTCCATCCAGATGTTGATAATTACCAGTGCAAATGAACCATTGCGAACCCTCGGTGTCCTTCCCTGAGCTTGCCATCCCTACAGTACCGGTCTTAAAAGAAACAGGTGAATATTCCGATATTATATCATAACCTGGTCCGCTCCAACCGGTTCCCGATGGGTCACCGCACTGGATGACAAATCCTGGAACCACCCTAAGGAAAGAATTATTATTGAAATAACCCTTTGCGGCCAGATTACAGAAATTCCCTACCGAGACCGGAGCTAAATCAGGTTGTAATCTTAACTTTATTTTACCTCTCACAGTGTTTATGGTTGCTGTTGAATCCTGAAATGTGTAAGAAAATAATCCTGAAAAAAGAGTATCAAAATATGGGTCATTTACTATCTTACTGATAAGTGATTCTGTAAATAATGGTGAATGTGGTTCCTGCCGATAAAGTGACAGGAGTACTGATGGATTCTCAGAAGTTAATAATGATTTAAATACATACCCTGAATATAATGTATCTACCAATTTTGACATGTTGTATAACCCAAGAAGAGACTCTGCAAAAATGGGATTATTTTTTAACCTGTTTACCTGAGAGTTAATAATATTACGGATTATTATTTTGTGACCGACTATAAAAGCAGTATCAAGTCCTCCGATTGCGGTTAATATAAGCGCCGGTTCTTTAGTTACTAGTGCATTCAGAAATATCTTGTAGTATGTAGTATCCTTAAACTCGTTTGGAAAACTAGGCAGAACATCAAGAATTGTTATTTTATTATTCAAAGATGTGTTGGGATAAATATCCAGCAGCCAATGATAATATAATGACGATTTATTCTCAGCCGGGGCCTTAAGAATATATCCGATTCTTACAACCGGAATGAATTTATTCCTTAATGAATCAAAATTACTTCCTGTTAATCCAACCAGCGAAATAAATAATTCTCCCTTTGTGTTCGGGGAAAGATGCGTTTTAAATATTTTATTCTCAACTATACCCGAAATATAGGTATTCAGATCCTTGTTAAGATTTATATCTCTTAATGAAATAGCTGCTTGTCTTGTAATATTAGGATTCGGATCCTCAAGAAATGTCAGATATAGATCAAGCTTTTCTTTATTGAAATTAGAAAAGGCTAATGTCTTTATGGCTTCAATACGTGTGTCAAATTGATTGAGGGCTAATACTTCTTTAAATAAAACCGGATCATTCGGAAAAAACTTCAATTTCCGCAAGCACCCCAGTAAATATGACACTGTATTATAATCATTATTCCGGAGTGCCTGTCTGAGACTATAAACATAATGCTCTTTGTCAACTGAATCCGGTCCAAGCCTGTATAGTGCAAAGGCTACTGATGAAATATCTTCTTCTTTAAGTTTTTTAACAAGTAACGAATTTACTTCTTTCTTATAATTATTTATTCTGGAAGCAAAATTGTAAAGAGAAATTGATAAGCCGGAGCTATGGATCTTTTGTTTACCGTAATTAATAACCCACCTGAATATTTCCTTATCTCCGGTTTTCCCGAGTGCGGGAAGTATAAATCCTGAAAGTTCCGGATGAGCTTTTAATCTATCCATTAAATAAATTGATGATCTTGAGGAGGTTCCCAATTGACCAAGTGCAAAACAGATATACTCAGGATTAGAAGGGAAGTCAAGAAGAAGAATATTATTAATATATCCGGTATCAGAGCTCTGGCTGATTGAAAGAAGTGCGGCATTAACTTTTTTCTCATCGCCCGACTTTAGATAAGAACTAATTATTTCCTTATTAAATTCTCTTTTGAAAGTTGTTAGAATTAAATCACGATCCGATGAGGTATATTGTGCAGAACCAGTTGCAATCAAAAAGAATACACTAAGTAAACTTAAAAGTAAATAGAGCTTCATATTAAATAACAGTAATAATAAAAAAATAAACGCCGCATCAGATCAATTAATAAAACTGTTATCTTATGCGGCGTTTTAAACCGAAATTAATTATTAGACTTTTATATACTAATATCGTACATACGGTATTTTTTATAGCATTCACCCTTCATAGTAACAGCGCCGCGGTTCATCATATCATTATCCTCAAGTATCCAACTTGCTTCGCCAAGCATTATACCAAGTTCTCTTGCTCTGTTTACAATTTCCCAATAAAATACAGCATCTAATCCACGCTTCTGATATTCAGGAATCAGTCCCAATGTAATGATACGGCTCCAGGTTATTTTCTTTTTCTGTGTAAACAACTTAAGCCATCCAAATGGGAAAAGCCTGCCGTTCATAGATTTAAATACCTGATTATAATCGAGCATTACAAGTGCAAATCCAACCAATTTGTTGTCAATCTCGCCAAATAATACAAGTTTTGGTTCAACCAATGGCTTAAGGTCTTTTGCCATAGCATCTAATTCATCATTAGTCATAGGCACAAAACCCCAATTCGGAGCCCAAGCCTTGTTATATACAAACTTAACTTTTTCAAGTTCCTTATCGAATTGTTTCATATCCAAATGAGTTATCTTTAGCCCTGAACGCTGCTTTGCAATTTCTGCAACTCTTCTTAGCTTGTCTGAGGATAATACCTTGTCTGAATCAAGTTTCCAGGCATTTAAATCCTTGGTCTTTTTCAAACCATAGTTATCGCATAAATCAAGATAATATTTGGGATTATAGGTCATTAAAAGTCGTGGTTCATCATCAAATCCTTCTAGAAGCATTCCTATTTCATCATTTGTTGACGGATTTGCAGGTCCGCGCATTATATCGCAGCCTTTTGATTTTAGCCATCCTTTGGCTGCATCAAAAAGGGAATTAGCGACTGCCTGGTCATTCATACTTTCAAAGAATCCAAAGAATCCGACTTTATCATTATGCGTACTGTTATGAAGATCGTTTTTGATAGCTGCTATTCTTCCAACCAGTTCACCATCCTTTTCAGCCAGGAACATTTCTATCTGAGCATGCTGGTAAAAAGGATTTTTCTTAGTATCAAGTATCTTTTTACGGTCCATCAAAAGTGGTGGAACCCAATAAGGATCATTTTTATAAACCTTCCATTGGAATTTTATAAACCGCATTCTATCTTTTTCATTGCGGACCGGGGATATAGTAATTTTGCTCATTAAGAACTTACTCCTAAAATGGATTACAATTAAAGAACTATTAAATCAAACCGAGTTTTTTACCTACATCACTGAATACGCTTAATATAGTATCCAAATGTTCATCTTCATGCGTAGCCATATAACTGGTTCTCATCATCTGCCTTCCTTGTGGAACACCCGGTGATATAAAAACATTAACAAACACTCCAGCATCATAAAGCATCTTCCACATTTTGAATGCCAGCCCGTCGTCACCAACGATTACAGGAACTATTGCAGTTCTTCCGTCAATGATATTAAATCCTAGTTTTGTAAATCCCTCACGCATCTTATTTGCATTCCTGATTAGTTTGTCAACTCTTTCAGGCTCAGCTTCTAGAATGTCTAGAGCCGCAAGCGCTGCTGCTACTGAAGATGGAGCCGGTGATGCAGCGAAAATAAGTGCAGCTGAGTGATGTTTTATATAATTGATAACTCTTCCTTCACCAGCAACAAACCCACCAAGTGAAGCGAAAGTCTTGCTGAATGTACCCATAGTAAGATCTATTTCTTTTTCAAGATTGAATTCGCTTGCAGTACCACGCCCGCCTTTGCCTATAACTCCAACCGAATGTGCATCGTCTACTAATAGTCGTGCATTATATTTCTTGGCAACACCATTCAAGTGTACTAAATCTACAATTTCTCCACCTGTAGAGAATACTCCATCTGTTACAAGAAGCTTTGAGGCATCTATCGGAAGTTTTGAAATAACTCTCTCAAGATCAACCATGTCATTATGTTTATACCGAATAATTTCAGCAGTTGCTCCTTTTGCCATTAAATTACCGGCCACTATGCATGCATGGTTATCCTTATCAGAAACAACATATTCACCCCTCTGTACGAGCGTTGGAATTATGCCTTGTGCGGTCATGTATCCAGTACTGAAAAGAAGTACTCCTTCAGTTTTAAAGAAATCTGCTAGCCTGGTTTCAAGTTCTATATGTAAATCTAAAGTGCCTGTTAAATATCGGGAGCCGGAACATCCGGTACCATATTTTTCAATAGCCTTAATAGCTGCTTCTTTAACTTTTGGATGTGCAGTGAGTCCAAGATAATTGTTGGAACCTGCCATTATAACCTTTTTACCCTCTATCTGTACTACTGGTCCTTCATTCTCTTCAATCGGTCTAAAATATGGGTACAATCCTAACGCTTTTATTTCATCTGCTCTGGTAAATTCATAGCATTTGGTAAATAAATCCAATTAGCCTCCTGGGATAAAATAATTAATAAGAAATCTTTTTATTTTATTAAATTTGCGCTCAAATCTATAATTAAATAGTGTTAAAATCAACCAAATTGACAAATCATGGATAAAAGAAAAATTGCAGTAGTTACAGGTGCCAATGGATTTGTAGGAAGTCATCTCGTCGATCTCCTGCTCAAAAACAATTATACCGTCAGATGCATTACCAGGAAAAGCAGCGACCTTAAATGGCTTAAAGGCAAGGATATTGAAATCTTTGATTGCGGATTTACAAATAAATCGGGACTCAGAAATGCATTCCAAAATGCTGATTATATATTTCACGTTGCAGGAGTTGTAAAATCTAAAAAACCTGAGGGATATTTTCTGGGAAATGTTGAGAATACAAGAGTAATTCTGGAAACTGCTTTGGGCTTTAAGAATACATTAAAAAAAATAATTATAGTTAGCAGTCAAACTGCAGCCGGACCGTCTTTGAATGGTAAGGCTATAAATGAAAGTGACCCCTGTAATCCGATTACTACTTATGGAAGAAGTAAACTTGCCGAAGAAGATCTTGCTCAGACTTTCATGTCTCAGCTGCCTATTACTATATGCCGAGCTCCGGCAGTCTTTGGTGAAAGAGATACTGAGATATTTATCTTCTTTCAGACATTCAATAAGGGTCTATTTACTACGATAGGTTTTGATGAAAAGAAAATCAGCCTGATCCATGTTAAGGATCTTGTTCGGGGATTTATGTTAGCCGCTGAATCCGAAAAGTCATCAGGACAAACATATTTTATAAGCTCTGAAAAATATTATACCTGGGAAGAAATAGGGGATATTACTTCAAAAGTCCTTGAAAAAAAACCCTTTAAAGTGAAAGTCCCTCATACCGTTGTTTATTTTATTGCCGCAATTGCTCAGTTTGCCGCTTTGTTCAGCAGTAAACCTGCAACGTTAAATATTGAGAAAGCAAGAGATATTACACAACATGCATGGATCTGCGATACATCGAAAGCAGTAAAGGAACTTGGATATCACCAATGTCTCACAGCTCAGGAGGGGATTAAAGAAACCTGCGATTGGTATAAAGAAATTGGGTGGTTATAATAAATATGCAATGAATGATTTATGTCTGCTTGTTTTTCATAATAATTTGGTAATATGCCCTTAATAATGTAGTAATATTCAACTTTAATATTACACATTAAGAATCATTATTCTTTATGGACTAATTACTGATGGCTTCACCTCGTGAAAGATATTAAAATAAATGTTACCGACCTGAATCTGTATTATGGAAAAAAGCAGGCACTGAAAAATATTACAGTTGAAATACCTGTTCAGAAAGTCACCGCCTTTATTGGTCCTTCCGGCTGCGGCAAATCAACATTCCTAAGAGTTCTAAATAGAATGAATGATCTCATTGATTCTGTTAAAATCACAGGCGAAGTTTTAATAGATGGGGTAAATATTTATGAACGGAATATTGATATTGTAAACCTTCGCAGAAAAATAGGCATGGTATTTCAGAAATCAAATCTTTTCCCGCTTTCCATTTTCGACAACATAGTATATGGTGTAAGAATCAATGGAATACATAATAAAAAAACTCTGAGTGATATTGCAGAAAAAACTTTGAGGCAGGCAGCTCTGTGGGATGAAGTAAAGGATAGACTTCAAGAATCTGCATTAAGTCTTTCGGGCGGACAGCAGCAGCGTGTTTGCATCGCAAGAGCTCTGGCTAATGAACCTGAAATTATTTTGATGGATGAACCGGCTAGTGCTCTTGATCCTATATCTACGGCTAAGATTGAGGAACTTATTCATGATTTAAAAGTGAAATACACAATTGTAATCGTTACGCATAATATGCAGCAGGCTGCAAGGGTCAGCGATCAGACCGCTTTCTTTTATTTGGGCGAACTTATTGAATGTGATAAAACAACAAGGATTTTTACCAAACCTTCTAAAAAACAAACAGAAGATTATGTATCAGGCAGATTCGGTTGATATTTATTTATATCTAGAGAGGTGAAATATGGAACGGCATATAGATCAACAATTGGAAAAATTAAAAACCAGAATTATTAAAATGTGCAGCCTTGTAGATGAACAGGTTGAATTTGCTATTCGCGCTATTGAAAATGTAGATCCGGGTCTTGCGCAACTTGTTATTGATAGGGATAAAAAAGTTGACAAATATGATGTTAAAATTGATAAAATATGCCAGAAAATATTTGCCCTTAATCAGCCGGTTGCAATGGACCTTAGATTGATCATGTCCTCTCTCATTATCAATAATAATCTTGAAAGAGTTGGAGATATTGCTGTCAATATCGCAGAAAGCTTTCTTGAACTAAAAAGGAAACCTGATTTTATGAATAAAATTCACTTTGACGAAATGTCAAAATTGGTTAAAACAATGATTCGTAATGCGATTGATTCCTTTATTGAAGGAAATGCAAAACTAGCCAAAACTGTTATTGAATCCGATGATATTGTTGATAATTATAATAAGGATAACAGGAAGATTCTCATAGAAATTATGAAGGAAAGTAGAGACAATATTGAACCTGGTGTTACGATGCTTGTTATTTCACGGCAGCTTGAAAGGCTGGGGGACCATGCTACTAATATTGCCGAGGATGTCTATTTTATTGTTGAAGCTCAGATGATAAAACATAAATATGAAAAAATATTCTCTAGTGCTATTGATGATGAGGATGATGAAAGTGAGGATACGATTTAAGGGTAAAATGATTCTATGTATTGAAGAAGATTTTCCCTGGGAATTGCTTTATCAGGAAGAATTACTGATGAAATCTTTGAACTGAACATTTCCCCCCAGCTTTTTAGTACTAAGATATTAGCTGTCTCTGCCTGAATTTCTTTCTTCCCAGGCAGATATAATTTTAAGAATTCTACCTCTTTCTCATAAAGAATTTTTACCAAAGAAATCTCTTTTTCAAAAACTTCTTCTTTCAAAGTATAAAACAGAACTTCATAAATTAGTTTATATTTAGGAAAGATCGAATTCTTTGAAATAAAATATTCAATAAGTTTATCTTTAAGAGATAACTGGTCATTATTGAATATTGTTTTCAGATCATCCAGGTAAATTTCAAATTCCCATTCAATTGCTTTAAAAAACAATTCCTCTTTGGTATTGAAGTAATGGTAAATAGTTGCTTTTCCAATCCTCAAATCCCGGGCTATTTCATCAAGAGTCGTCTTATTTAATCCATGCCGTGAAAATCGTTTAACGGCTGCCTTTAGTATTTGTTGTTTACGCTCTTTTTCCAATTCTATCTGTAATTGTGTAACACAAAATAATAAATAATAAAGAAATTATCCTTAATAATTCAATCAGAAATGAGTTTGGGGAAATATCTAATCTGGTGAGGAAATATAAGAACGCCCCGGTTCATCGAAAATATTCTCTTAATGAACCGGGGGTAACATTAATTAGGATACTACAAGCTTTTTTGCATCATGGAATATTGTTTCTGCCTTCTTTTTACCCTCTTTAAGTAATTCATCTGCTTTTTCTTTACTTGATTCCACATATTCGTTTACATCTTCAATCAAATCTTCAGTAACGTTGGATATTCTCCTTCTCAATCGCTTTCCACTCATAGGTGTTAAAAGCATCGCAGTTAAACTCCCTACTACTCCTCCCACCACAACACCTGTAATAAATCCAGTCGTCTTACCTGATGAATTCACTTGCATATCAATCCTCCATACATATTTTACAATCATTTCAAATTATCTTCTATAATATTAAAAGATATGATTGATATATGTTTAGGTTATATCACAGTTCTTAAAATAATAATCGAATATTGTCAATGTGTCAAATCTATGAATTCATGATAATTATCACAGTACCTTATTTTTTTGTGCGGATATAAGATTAATAAAAAATCGTATCGCACCGGGGACACCCGCAGGTATCTGTCGAAAAAAAGAATATCCAGTATAAATGAAATTTCCTTTCCCGAATGGGGTTATTAAGAGTCCTCCTTCCAATGGCTTACTACCAGGATCATTGCATGAAATTATAGTATGGTATTTATTATCCCATGAATTAGCAAAATAAAGACCACGTTCTTGTACCCATCCGTCAAAATCGCTAAGTACAATCTTATTAGGATAACTTAGAAATGTGCTTACAGTATCAGTAAAATTAATTGCAGCGTTCTCATCTGTTACACGGTCAGTTGAAATTGTAAATGGATATGGGCCTATTTGCGGTAAAACTATATCCCTATTTACAGTATATTGAACAACAAGATTTCCTCCGTCAGCAATATACTGCATCAATTTGCTTTGAATATTTGGCATTAATTTCTTTGTGTTATAAACTCTCACTCCTGCAATAACAACATCATAAATGGATAAATCTTTTGTCTTAAGATCCTCATCTGAAAGAAATGTTACATTATAACCAAGTTGGGCTAGGTAATCTGGTATATTATCGCCGGATCCTAGAATGTACCCTATATTACTAATGGTTTTTCCCGTAACTAACCTGACTACCTTTGATTCGGCATCCGGTAAATATGTCTGTATAGGTATATGATCATAATTAATCCTCACAATTCCTTTATTATAAATTTTATCTGACACTATTGCTTGTGCCTTAATTATAGCTTCTGAAGAATTGGTTGGTGGAGTTACCTCAAAGGTAAACTGTTTCTCATCACCCTTTTTATCAAGGTTGAAAGAAATTTCAGCAGGTTTTATTTTCCAGTCGGGCGGCGATATTAAACTTAACTTTCCATTCTGTAAAGATGAATTACTAATAACATGAACTTTTATCATTTTGGAATTAGTGTCCGGAAATAGAAAAACTTTATCATCAATATTTATAGAAACTGGCGGAATAATTTCAAAGGGCCGGTATTTTTCTCCTTGCACAGGATCTATCCACCTAAATAACAGTGGGGTTGAAAATGAAATGTCAGTGTCATAAATGTTGATAGAAAAACTTACGCTTGCAGAAGGATCATTTTCAGGTTTACCGATAAGTTGCTGATCTTTAACAATGAATGAACCTTTTTCATGTGGATATTCAAGCCAGTATGGCTGAGATAATTGTGCGTCAGTAGGAATTTTTATTGTGAATGACTTTTGATATATTTTTTCATTTGTTAAGTTCGAATTAACTAGTGAATCATCCTTACAGAATGAACAATATATTGATTTAAGTTTGACCGGAATATTTGTTCTGTTAACTGCGGATGCAGTGAAAGTAATTTCCTGTCCGGGTGAAGATGAATAATCATTGGCTACTGCTTCAGTCCATAATCCCAGAATTGATCGGATTACTTCTACAAGTTCCTTTCTCTTGATTGGAATCCAATAATCATCCTTCACATTATTCATTTCGCTATAGGCATCCACCAAAATTGGAATAATTTCTTCGGGTTTCTCAGGGTCGTAAATATTTTCTGCCTTGTTGAGTAATGAAGATAGCTTTTCAGATCCCTTAATTCTGGACCAGCTTAAATTGATATTTTCAAAGATATCATTATTGACTGATGACCCTTCTCTTGGTTCAAAATACTGAATTGATGAACTTCTTTGCCCTCCGGTTCCGAACCCCTGGCTTTTATGCATCGACCGGCTTTCAGCTGCGATTTCCGTATATGATTTTCCTAAATATGGATTAAATGCCCCGACATCAACTCGGGCTAAATTAGTAGTGTCCTCTTTTCTCTTTTCAAGTATAGGTGCCCAGGCATTCCATAAAAGACGCTCTGATTTCCAGGGTTTTACAAATTTTAGTTGTTCGGGAAACTGATTATGATCTCCTGAAATATTAAAAGCTTCTTCAGCAAGAATGGCTGAAGCAGTATGATGACCATGTCCGCCTTCTCCGGTTGTATGAAACCGTGTTATTATAACATCTGGTCTGAATCTGCGGATAATCCATACTACATCCGATAGAATTTTATCCTTTCCCCAAAAAGAAAATGTTTCTTCAGGTGATTTTGTAAAGCCGAAATCATAAGCTCTTGTAAAGAATTGTTCAGCTCCATCTATGCGGCGTGCATCCAGAAGTTCCTGGGTGCGGATAAGCCCAAGTAATTCGCCCTGTTCAGAACCGATAAGATTCTGACCTCCATCTCCTCGAGTCAAAGAAAGATACCCTGTCCTTAATAGTTTTCCTGAAGAAAAATTCGAAAGAAGAGCCGTATTTTCATCATCAGGATGAGCAGCAATATACAATACTGACCCAATTACATTTAATTTCTTTAGAGCCAGCTTGATTTCACCGCTATTTGCTTCTTTGACTGGCTGAGCTAAATTAAATCTCGTTGAAAGAATAAAAATAAGTAATAATAATTTTTGAAGTCTTGAAAATGCACCGATATTCATAATAAATACTTTTAATAAGAATGATTTGATAATTTGTTGCTTTCTATATTAAACAGAAATTTATATTTAATCAACTTGTTGTTTACTATTTGGAATATTATCACACATTTTAAGCGAGGTATATTTAAAATGTTCAGAGTGCAATAAAAATAATTCATTATATTTGTATAATTATAAAAATTATTAAAGTCAGAAATATGCCAATATTTGAGTATAAATGTTCATCGTGTAATATTAAATTTGAAGTTCTTCACAAATCAAACGTAAATCAGGAAGATGTCAATTGCCCGGATTGTAATTCAAAGGATATTAAAAAACTATTTTCTTCATTCAGTGCAGCAGTTCATGAGCTTTCAAATAATGATCGATGTAATCCTGATAATTGTGGGATTTCTTCTGCAGGTTGTGGATGCAATGGAAACAGCTGTGGGATTAATTAACAAGGAATTATTTATTTAAGGAATTGGTTTATTATTATGGAAATAAATATTAACGGAATCAAAATAGGCGGTGGAAATCCATTTGTTTTAATTGCAGGCCCATGCGTAATCGAAAATGAAGTTATGATTTTAGATACTGCACGTGAAATAAAAAAAATTACTGCTGAATTGAATATTCCATTTGTATTTAAATCAAGTTATAAAAAAGCTAACAGAACAAGCGGTAATTCTTTCGTAGGTATTGGAGATGAAAAAGCACTTAATATTTTAGGTAAGGTAAAAGAAGATCTTTCTTTAACTATTTTAACTGATATTCATTCTTCTTTAGAAGCTAAAAAGGCTTCTGATTATGTGGATATACTTCAAATACCTGCTTTTTTATGCAGACAATCTGATTTGCTTCATGCCGCTGGAGAAACCGGTAAAGTTATTAACATTAAAAAAGGGCAATTTTTGGCGCCTGAAGATATGCTATATCCTGTAGAAAAAGTTCTTGCAACCGGGAATAGTAAAATTCTTCTTACTGAGCGTGGATCATCTTTTGGATATCATAATCTTGTAGTCGATATGAGAGGGCTGATCATTATGAAAGAATTCGGATATCCGGTTGTTATGGATGCAACCCATTCCGTTCAACTGCCCGGCGAAGGGGGTATCACCGGTGGACAACCCAAGTTTATTAAACCAATTGCATGTGCTGCGACTGCGGTCGGAATAGATGCTCTGTTCCTTGAAGTTCATCCTGATCCAAAAAATGCAATGAGTGATGCGGCCAGTCAGTTACCTTTGAATGAGTTAAAAGATCTTCTTGTTTTTATAAAAAAGATAGATGAAGTCGTAAAGAGCCATAAAAGTAATTAATGCAGAAGGGACAGATTGTATCCAAGAAATCTTACTGGAAAAGAAAAAGATCTTTTAAATTTGATCCTACCGGAAAATAAACCAGGATACAAAGTTTACAGAGATAAAATCAATTTCAGTGTTGTTGTAGGTGAAGGTAGATTTGGAGAAGGCAATTATTTCCTTGGAAAGTCAGGTACATTTCCTGATCTTTCTTTTCCATCCACTCCTGTCTTCGCCTTGGGCACTGTTTATGTCACAAATGCTGTGAATATTGACATTATTATTCATGAAGAAGATGATAACCTGATTGAAGTTGAATTTGGAGTAGATATTAATGAAAACCACCCTTTTTATGATGAGATATCTTCAAATATGATCATTAAATTAAATTCCTATTCAAGATGGGTACCTGGAATGAAATCTCCCTTTTCAGACACTGAAGTAAAAATAGTTGGAATTAAGCCAGAAGAATATTTATTGGCTATTTCTGGTGAAGAAAAAAAAATATGGCTGCATTCTAAATATTCTGGTGTAAACCACTTGATTCCTGTAACCAATTATTATAACTCTCTTATGCTTTTTAGAAATGAAAGAAACACGGAAAAGGTCTTAAATCCTAATTTATTTTTTGATAATTTAGGGACGTTTAATGATAATGAGTTGGCTTCTGCCTTTATTATTTATAATCAGTATATGAGAAGAAAACTTTTATGAAGTATAACCTATAAACTTCAGAAAATATAAAATATTATGACAAAAGAAGAAATAAAAAACATCGGCAAAAAAGTTGTTAGTATAGAAGCTGAAGCTATTATAGGCCTGCTGAATAGTATTAATGATGAATTTGCATTAGCTGTAGAAACTATAATTGAGTGCAAGGGGAGAGTCGTCCTTACTGGAATGGGTAAATCAGGACTTATCGCAAGAAAGATAGTCGCGACTTTGAATTCAACCGGAACGGCTGCTATTTATCTTCATCCTACTGATGCGCTTCATGGCGATTTGGGTATGGTAAGAAAAGAGGATGTAGTTATTGTAATTTCGAAAAGTGGTAACACCGAGGAGATTTCAAACCTGATTCCCTTGCTAAAACGGCTGAAAGTTAAACTGATTGCAATGAGCGGCGACAGAGAATCCTGGCTTTCTAAATCATGCGATATCTTTTTAAGTATTGATGTTAAGGAAGAAGCATGTCCTCATGATTTAGCTCCTACATCTTCTACTACTGCAACTCTTGTTTTAGGCGATGCCTTGTCTGTTGCATTATTGCAGTTAAGAGGTTTTACTGTAGAAGATTTTGCTTACCTGCATCCGGGTGGAAGTCTTGGCAAAAGACTGTCCTTAGAAATAAAAGAAATTATGATTACCGGTGAAAAAATACCGGTTGTAAATGAGGATTCTTTTATTAAAGATGTTATTTTCGAAATTTCTTCAAAAAGACTGGGTACGTCCTGCGTTGTAGACAAAAACGGGAAATTAACTGGTATTATTACTGATGGAGATCTTAGAAGACTTCTCGAAAAAACTCTTGATATTCAAAATATTGTTGCCAAAGATATTATGTCTAAGAACCCAAAGGTTATGAAATCTAATATTCTTGCTTCTTTTGCTTTGCAGCAGATGGAGAATTTTAAAATAACGGTTATTGTCATTACCGATGATCAGAGTCACCCAATTGGGATTATTCACTTGCATGACCTTATAAATCTCGGTTTAAGACAGAGATGAAATTATTTAGCAGTCTATTTTTACTTGTATTTTTATTCGGATGTCAACAGCAAAGGGTTCAACCTGTAATTGGTTATAATTTGCAAAATGGTAAAATTCCTGCTCAGGAAAGTTGGTCTTCAAAAGTTGTATTCACAGATTCCGGAAAAACAAAAGCTATTCTTCATGCCGGGCATATCAGAGTTTTTAATGAATCCACAGAGACTCTATTGGATTCTAATGTCAAAGTTGACTTTTATGATCTAAACCAGACTCATTCTTCTACACTTACATCAAAAAGGGGTAGGGTGGATGATGCTACTGAAAACCTATGGGCTTTTGATAGTGTTGTAGTTGTCAGCGACAGTGGTGTAACTATTCAGACTGAAGAATTAATGTGGCGAAACAAAGACAGAAAAATTGTTTCAGATAAATTTGTGACTATTTTATCGCCAAAAGAAAAAATTCAGGGATATGGATTTGAATCTGACCAAAGTCTGAGAAATTACATTATATACAATATTACTTATATCACGAAACGGGATACACTTTGAGAAAATCTATTTGTGTTATTTCTTTCTTGTTATTCCTTATTTATGGAGTGAATTTTACTTCTGCACAACAGAAAAATGCACAGGATGAATATATTACAGTGGTTGGCGATAGTATGAAAGGTTCGGCGATAAATGGAGAAACAATAAGAGAAGTTTATGGACATGTTATTTTAACTCAGGGAAAGGTTATCATAACTTGTGATAAAGCCACACAATATATTTCAAGAAATGATGCTCTGCTTGAAGGAAATGTAATTGCTAAACAGGATACCCTCACTATTTTAACTCCTCGCGCCACTTATTACGGTTTTGAAAAAAGGTCCAGAAGTAATTCTGGTTTAACACTTAACGACACTAAAGTTATACTTACAGCGGATTCGGGCGATTATTATTATCGTGAAGATAGAGCATTTTTTCAGGGGCATGTAAAGTTATATGACACTGCCACAACCTTAACATCGAAGCAGCTTACCTATTATAAACTCCAGAACCGGATGGTTGCGGTAGATAATGTAAAAATTGTTGACTCAACTAATACTATATATGCAGATTCACTTGAGCACTTCAGGGCAACTCGAATAACTTTTGCCAATAAAAATGTTAAAATAACAAGTGCTTCTAATAATGTTATCATTTATGGCGGTCATCTGGAAGACTATGCAAATAAGTCATATACGTTTATAAATAAAAACCCCCTTATGATTCAGATCGATTCCTCAGTTACAAAGGATACTTCAAATAATTTAAAAGATTCTGTTATTGTTCACAGTTCAGTAAATATAAGAATCGATACTTTACTAATCAGATCTGATAAAATGGAATCATTTAGGGACACTTTAAATAGGTTTGAAGCAAAAGATTCAGTAAGAATTGTTAGGGGATCCTTCGCCTCAGTAAATGACTACTCTATTTATTACCGGAATCAAAGTACTATTATTACAAAAAAGATGGGAGAAACCAGGCCTCAGCCGATATTATGGAATGAAGGTACACAAATGACTGGTGATTCTATAGCTATACATTTAGTAAATAATAGGATAAAATTCCTCGAAGTGATCAATAGTGCTTTTCTGTTATCACAGAATGATTTATTTAAAAAAAGATACGATCAAATATCCGGCGAAAAGATTTATTTGACATTTGATTCATTAGGAATTACATCAACTGATGTAAAAGGACAAGTCCTTAGCATTTATTATCTTTATAATGATAGTTTAGGGAATGGATTGACAAAATCATCCTCCCAGACTGCATTATTAAAATTTGAAAACCGGAAAGTAACAGAAGTAAGAATGTACGGATACCCTAAAAGTGATTATTTTCCAGAAGGACAGGTAGAAGGAAAAGAATTATCTTTTACACTTCCGGCATATGTTATTTATTCGAATAGACCAACTAAAGAATCTTTATTAAAACAATGAACCCAATTACATTAAGAAGCGAAAATCTAGTTAAAGTCTACAAGAAAAGACCGGTTGTAAATAAAGCAACCATTCAGGTTTCTAAAGGAGAAATTGTAGGCCTGCTCGGCCCAAACGGAGCAGGAAAAACTACTACATTTTATATGATTGTCGGAATGATTAGCCCGGATAAAGGGAATGTATATCTGGATGATAATGAGATTACAAAAGTTCCAATGTATAAAAGAGCAAAGATGGGAATTGGTTATCTGCCGCAGGAAGCATCTATTTTTAGAAGACTCACTGTTGAACAAAACCTGCTAGCTATTCTTGAAATGACTGAACTAAATGCAACTCAAAGAAAAGAAAAATGTGAATTACTGATGTCTGATCTGGGCCTTACTCATTTAAGAAAAAGTCTTGGATTCCAGTTAAGCGGCGGCGAAAGAAGAAGGACTGAAATTGCCAGAGCACTTGCTACTGATCCATCATTCATTTTACTTGACGAACCGTTTGCCGGAGTTGATCCTATCGCTGTTGAAGACATTATGAATATAGTAGCTAATCTAAAAAATCGCGGCATCGGTGTTTTAATTACTGACCATAATGTTCATGAGACTTTAAGTATCGTCGATAAAGCATATATTCTTATCAACGGAGTAATTTTCAAAGCTGGAAATGCCCAGGAACTTGCAAATGATGAAGAAGTTCGTAAGCTTTATCTCGGTGAAAAATTTAAATTGGACCGGTACTGATATACCCTTTCAATATTAATTCCTTAATAATGCGCTATATTTTATTACTCATAATTATAATCCAGATTAAAGTATTCTGTCAGATAAACTCACCTAAAAGAGAATTTCGGGGGATTTGGATCGCTACCGTGGAAAATATCGATTGGCCCTCTAAAAATCATTTGTCAACAAATGAACAAAAAGAAGAATTCTTAAATATTATTAACCAACTTAAAATAAACAAAATAAATGCAGTATTTATCCAAGTTCGTCCTTCTTGCGATGCATTTTACCAAAGTGATAATGAACCGTGGAGCGAATGGCTTACAGGCAAACAAGGAAAAGCACCTGATCCTTTTTATGATCCCTTGAAATTCATTGTGGAAGAGTGCCATAAAAGAGGAATCGAAATACACGCCTGGTTCAATCCTTTTAGGAGTGTAATGAATGTTAAAACAAACAATATTTCAGGAAATCACATTTCTAAAACTCACCCGGAATGGAATATTACTTATGGAAATTATAAATGGCTTAACCCGGGGCTTCCTCAAGTTAGAAATTATGTTGCTAGCATTGTAATGGATGTTGTGAGAAAATACAACATAGATGGAGTTCATTTTGATGACTATTTCTACCCCTATCCTATTAAAAATAAAAAGTTTGGTGATGCGAGATCATTTATAAAATACTCTCGCGGTATTAAAAACCTGGAGAATTGGCGAAGAGACAATATTAATTTATTTGTGAAACAGGTTTCTGATAGCATTCACATTGCTAAACCCGGATGTCAATTTGGAATCTCTCCTTTTGGAATTTGGAAGAATATTAGCTCGGATAAGTTCGGTTCAAATACCAGTGGATCGGAAAGTTATAGTAAAACTTATTCAGATTCAAGAAAATGGCTGATGGAAGGATGGGTAGATTACCTGGTCCCACAGTTATATTGGAATATCGGAAACCCTGTTGCTGATTATAAAACTCTGGCTGAATGGTGGAATAATAATTCATATGGACGAAATATTTTTATTGGCCAGTCAGTTTATAAAATTGGTACTGATAAAAATGAAGATTGGATGAGGGGAAATCAAATATCCAGCCAAATTACTATAAATAGGAGCCTTAAAAATATACATGGAAATGTTTTTTTTAATACTAATGCCTTTATGAAAAATCCATTGGGACTCAAAGATTCATTGAAAAGAAATTATTATAAGTATTATGCTTTGACACCAGTTTTAAATAATAATGGGAATTTATTCCCTAATCCACCGGAAAATGGCACTATTAGTATGTTAGATAGCAAACTTTCATTAAAATGGGATAAACCTGATTATAAAATTAATCCGGATACAGCTATTTATTATGTTATTTATAAGTTCCCAGAATTCGATTCTATCAATATTTCAAACCAGGAGAAAATTGTAGATATCATATTTGGTTCTGATACTAATTGGACTGATACTTTATCGGGGCAGAATATTTCAGGTTGCAATTATGTAATAACATCACTTGATAAAAATAAATATGAAAGTAATGATCTATGCAGAATATCTTTTCCAAAGGATTCAGAATCGATATTGACTGCTGCAAATTATTTGTTTTCTTCACCGGATTCACTCGAAGTTATCAGTCAAAATAATAATGCAAAAATAATCATTACGCTGGGAAAACTGAACCTGGTAACACTTAAAATATTTGATAGTTATGGCAAAGAAATAAAAGAAATGCTTCATGAATATAGAGATTCAGGAAGATATGAATTTGAGTTTAAAGAAAAAGATATTAAATCAAAAGGATATATTGTTCAATTGAAAACCAGGGGTTATTATTACACAAAAAAATATATATCAACTAATTCAATATATTAAACTAATCAAAATGGTATGAATTATGGAAATAATATTAAACAGTGTTGAGGTAAGAGTATTAGGCTCACTGATTGAAAAAGAACACACAACTCCGGAGTATTATCCGCTTACTCTAAATTCGCTTGTTAATGCCTGTAATCAGAAATCAAATAGGGAACCCGTAACTTCATATGATGAACAAATAGTTGAAAAGGCTTTAGCAACACTTAGAGATAAACAATTTGCAAGACGTGTAACTGGTACCGACATGAGGGTTCCTAAGTATAAGCAAATATTTTCTGAAGAAATGAAGTTAACAGTTGATGAGATAGCTATTATGTGTATACTTCTGCTTAGGGGACCCCAGACTGTCGGTGAGATTAAAGTTCGGACAGC
>TBL_comb47_HYPODRAFT_10000177_pt1 | contig 81934 bp, 49 predicted proteins | sample TroBogypolimnion_40_FD_10682 | JGI IMG/M metagenome (IMG submission 10682) | reverse complement strand
CGACCCGTTGGCCGGAAGTTGGCCCATTTCTTGCACCCGAGGCGCACAAGAAAGTTGACCGCGGAGACGGGGGGCCAAAGCTCCCCCCGAACCCCCCACACCGGATGCACCTACGGTGCAAACTGCCATGCGACAGCCTGTAGCTAACGTATTGAATACAAATGGTTTGCGTTGTTTACAGATTGTAAACAACGAGTAGCCGACCAAGCCACAACGCATTGATTTCCAAATGCTTGCGCTGGTTTACTTACACGATTACGCATACGACACCTCCCTGCCACCTCTCTCTGGGCGACATTCTCGGCATTACGGGATTGACCGGCCATTCGTAATCCGACAGGTTCCCGATCTCGAAGACACAGACACTTTATGGTCGCAGGAAAACAACCCCGGCCAACGCCCGGCGAACGGATCGGTCCGGAGAACCTGACCTTCGTCTGGGGTATGGAGTCGCTACCCATCTGCGACACCCCGGCGCATTTTTTCGTGGTAGGTGGTGTTGGCAGCGGAAAGACGATCACTCTCCGGCTGCTCATGGAGTCAGTACTGCCCTACATCGGCTTGGGCTTCGACCATCGCGCCCTCGTCTACGACTTGATGGGGACACTGGCCCCGGCGCTCCGTGGGATGGGACTTCGCTGTCCCCTCCACGTCCTCAACCCCTTCGACCGGGGCGGCGTTGCGTGGGACATCGCCGCCGACATTCATTCTCCTTTGGCGGCGCAGCAGATCGCGGCCTTCCTCCTTCCTCAGGACGGGTCCACCCCTCCGTTCTGCGCCGACGCGGCGCGTCAACTCCTTGCTGCCGTCTGCCTGAGCTTCATCAACTCCTCGCCCGGCAGGTGGACGCTACGTGATGTCATCCTGGCCACGCGAAACAGCAAACGTCTGGCGTCCCTCCTGTCCCGGGCTCCAGAAACGGCCGCGGTGCTCCAATCGTCCTTGAACGACAAACGGACTCGTGTCACCATCCTCCAGACCCTCGCCGCCAAACTGGAACCGCTTGCAGTCGTTGCCGCCTGCTGGGACAAAGCCAACGAGAAGCTCAGCCTGGAGCACTGGCTTCATGAGGAGGGCGTGATCCTGCTCGGATACAATCCCCTTTTTTACCGCTCCGTCGCGCTCATCAACCAGGCTATGATGGGCCTTCTTGCCCACCTGAGCTTCACGCAGGTGCAATCTGCTGGCCGGCGCACCTGGATCTTCCTTGATGAGTTTTCGGAGCTTGGCCGGATCGAATCCTTGCCCGTGCTGATGCAGCAAGGCCGATCCAAAGGCGTGTGCGTTGCGCTCAGTTTCCGGAGACTTGAAGAAATCCACCGACTTTACGGCGCCGAAGTCGCCGACGACCTTGCTGCCGCGTGCATCCACAAGACCGCCTTGCGAATCGGCGACACGCAAACCGCCCAATGGGCTGAACGCCAGTTCAGTTTTCTGTTCCGAGCGGATCAACTGATGTCGCTCCCCCTGGCCGGCCCAAAGAACGGCTTTGCAGGATTCCACCAAACACCCAGGGCCGGAGCACATCTCACGCACAAGCCCTGGGATTGGGTCCTCGCCCATTTCCCGTCCCGTGAGGAGGCAGGGTTAACCGACGACCTCCGCCCGGAGAGCGACCATGACCTCCAGGACTGGACGCAGGAGGACTATCGCCGCCTTGCCTTCGCCGAACTGCCTCGGAATGGAACCTCATCACACCGATAGGCGGGCGGCCTCCCCTCCGTCAACCACAGTCTCACGCTGGAAACCACGGACCCGTTATGCTCGACGCTAACCAACCCCCGCCGCCGCGAGGCGAACAGACCGACCCCGAGAGCCCCACCTTCCTTTGGGGGATGGCGCCACTTCCCCTCTCCGACACGCCTGCCAACTTCTTCGTTACCGGCGGCGTGGGCAGCGGAAAGACAATTACGCTCCGGTTGCTCCTGGGGTCCGTGCTGCCCTACATTGGCTTTGGTCTCGACCACCGAGCCGTAATCCTTGACACCAAAGGCACAACGGCATCATGGCTCGCCGGTTCGCACCTGGGCTGCCCGCTACACATTCTGAACCCTCTCGACCCGCAAGGAACCGCGTGGGACATCGCCGCTGACCTCGATTCTCCTTTGGACGTGCTACGGATGGCGACCGCTCTCATCCCTCCGGACACATCCGCACAGCCGTTCTTCCTCGACACCGCCCGCCAAATCTTTTCTGCCGTCTGCCTGAATTTCATCCAGATCGCCCCTGGCAGATGGACACTACGCGATATCCTGCTCGCCATGGAAAACCGCGAGCAACTCCTCTCGCTCTTGTCACGGACCCCGCAAACCGCCTGGGCGGCGGAAGCTCTCACTGACAAAGGCACCGCCGCCAGCTTAATCTCAACCATCGCGGCGAAACTCGGACCGTTCGAGGCCACCGCTGCACGCTGGCATCACGCCACCAACAAGCTCAGCCTGCGGGAGTGGCTTCGCGGCGAAAGCGTCCTCCTGCTTGGGGATTCCCCCGCATCTGACAACACGGTCGCCCCTCTCCAGCACGCCATTCTCAACTGCCTTGCCGACCTGATCGTCAGACAGGGCAACTCCACAGACCGGCGCACCTGGATCGTCTTGGACAATCTCTGCCAAGCGGGGCCGCTGAACGGTTTGGCGCGCATTCTCCACTTAGGCCGCTCTAAGGGGGCTTGTGTTGCTTTCAGCTTTCAGGACATCGCACAATTGAGGAACCTCTACGGCCGGCAGGCCGCGGATGAACTGGTCGCTTCATGCTTGTTCAAAACGGCCTTACGAACTGACAGCCAAGAAACGGCCCTTTGGGCGGAAGAACATTTCGGCCCGCCGCTGCGCGCCGCCGACCTCATGTCCCTCCCACGGCCAGGTCCCCAACACGGCTTTACCGCCTTCAACCACACCCTGAAAGCCGGGACGTATGTGGCAACCAAGTCCTGGGACTGGGTGGTTGCCCATCTCCCGCCTCACGCGGACAGCACCAAAGGAGAACCTCCGTCCGCCGGGTGATCATCGCCTCCAGGATTGGACGGGAGGGCAAAATACGAGAAGCCCAGCATCAAACAGGTGGGCACCCCCGGCCGCCATGTCTATTGCGCCCTGAGCGAACCGGAAACTCGCGCTGAATGCGTCATGCAATGCGTGCGACGCATTCCCAATGCGGACGCGCACCGGTATGCCCCTTGGACGCAATTGCTGCCAAAGGGCCGACACTACTCGGGTTTTTGCGCCATGTTTCAATGCGCGCGTCCTCCGCCTGCACCAAAACCCCGCCAGACGCTCCGTAAACCCATGGCCTTCCACCCGCTTTCCGCAACGGTTCCCCGGACTCCCTCAACCCAAACGCTCTCGCGGGCCGGTTCTGCTCCCAAGCGGACTCCAAATCCGCTTTGGCTTTGAAGAGGAAAAGCGCCGACGGCTGGTCGCCGAGAACCCGTGTCGGCATGGCAGTATTCGGTCCGAACTCGCGGCGCCGTCGACGAGTGCGCTTTTCGAGTCACTTGCTTTTGCGCTCCGGAGGGGCCGCGCGGCCCCACCGCGATTCCGTGCCCCCGTTTGGACCCCCACGGAATCGCAGGCACGCACCAGCGCCGCAACAGCATGGGGTTGACTGCCCGTCTTTGAACAACAAATCCAGGCATCCAGCCTGGCAGGCTTTGTTCTGAGTTGCGCTGGCTGCCGAAGGAGGATAATTACTGCCGGATGAATGTAATCGAACTCACCGCCGCTCAGCTTCGACGGGCTGCGGACCTCAAAGAACAAATAGAAGCGGCTCAAGCCGAGCTGGCCGCGGTCCTAGGGGGCGAATCAGTGGGTAGTGGTCTGCCTGCTCCCACCGGCGGTGCAGTGGTCAAATCCAAGAAGCTCCATTGGACCCAGACCCCGGAAGGCAAAGCACGCATGGCCAAACTAATCAGGGCGAGCTGGCGGAAGCGCCGCTCTTGATTATCTCCTCGGAATTGGGATGTCGGCCTGGCCACCGCATGTCGGTAGTCGCGCCGAGCGTGTCACGCGTGGAGCGTCCAGCACAATTGCAATTCCGAGCAGAACCGGGAAACCGTTATGAATGCGAAGCCAAACATTGCCCTCAGTGTCCGGCAACCCTATGCCGAGCTGATTCTCCGCGGGACGAAGAGAATCGAGTATCGCCGTGCCCTGACAACCAAGCGCGAACGCGTTTACATTTATGCAAGCCTGACGCCGGGCGCCGGCGATGACTTCGAGGCGCTGAACTCCAAACCGGGCGGTTTACCTACGGGCGTCCTGGTCGGCACGGTCGAGATCGTGGACTGCCAGGGGAAGCCAGGGGATTACGAATGGCACCTGGCCCGACCGCAACGCCTCAAAAAGCTCGTGAGGCCCAAGAGGCAGCCCCAGCCGGCGTGGTTCCACCCCTTCTGAGCCGGGACGGACACAGCGGCTATAGACCTTCTGCTACCGGTCGAAGGCGGGCTTCAAGTCTGGCTCGGCGATCAACTCAGCCGGGCCTCAAAGCCGACCTGGCGCCTCCATTCCTGCGCCTTGGTCGTGACCACCACAACCCGGTCCGGGATCACCGGCGGGTCTTGACGCGCCAAGGCCCAAACCGTTTCGGTCAAGACCGCCGGGGTCATGCCTGTCACCGCTAGCAATACCACTTGGGGCTTGCCGCCAACGGACGACGATGCCATCCGTCTCAGCGCCGCGCTGGTCCTGTTCATCTTGGCTTTTCTTGCTTTCACGAGTGGAGTTGGACCCTTAACTGGCGGCTTATGAACACGGAAATGTTATTTGCCCGAGGCGTCCTTCACGCGAATATACGTCACCTCGAACGCTTTTGTGAGGCGCTCCTCCTGGACACCAGCGGCCAGGTTGAACGGATTGATTTCGTAGCGTTGGAAAACATCCAGCCCGCGATCCAGACTGATTTTCCAACCGGTATCCGTGGTGATGCTGCGAGCATGAAGGGCATCGCTCTGGTCGTAGTTGTATTCGACCACCACGCGCGAACCGGCACAGGACTCCTGAATCCGCCGCAGGTTCTCATCCTGCTCGACACAGCGTTCAGCGTCGCTTTTGGTCAGCAGCGAAACCTTGGTTTCTTCGCCTTCGGGTGCTAGTTCGTGGACTAGCTGGACCAATTCCATGAAATTGCGGAGCTGCCAAAAGGCCCGGACATAAGGGTCATGGACGGCAATCTCGTGGGCGCCGCGGAGATGGTCGGCAAAAAGGCGACGAAAACTGTAGCCCTTGCTGTTTTCGGGGACCACCAGGTGGCCGGGTTGTGGTTCGTGAACCTCCGTTGCCTTTTGCACGGCCTCGCTGGTCAGGCCCAAGGGCAACTCTTCCGCTGCCGCAGGCGCTGCGTGCCCGTTGTGCCGAGCGAGGGTCGGGTATTGCTTTTCTTCGAGCGTGATAACCGTGGTTTCCTTGCCCGTCTCCCGGTCGGTATAGCTAAAGGTCACCGGCGCGAAAGTCTCATCGAGCTTGAGGATCTGCTCTTTAACCCGCCGGCGACCTTCCAGGGCAAAAGAAAGGAGCTCTTCGATTTCGTGTTTGGTGATGACGCCGTGCGGAAAGAGGATCTTCATCAGCCCCGAGAACGTCTTTTGCACCCCGTCGCGGTCACGTGTGGTGATTTCGGCATTCAACTCGAAGTGGTCGGCGTATGCCTGCGAGAAGTCCTGGCTCCGCAGGTGGCGGAGGAGTTCCGCCAGGTAGTCCACGATGAAGCCAAAGCCGCTGGTGAACAACTCGGCACGCACCGGGCTGGACTCCCAGCCGGCGTTGTAGTTGTGGAGGCGGTCGAGAAAGGCGGAGTCGATGTACTTGTCCGGCAGCTCATCGAAGAAATTGGCGTGCTTCATCATGTAGGGAACGGACTTTCGCGTGTTCCCCATGAAGACCATAGAGGCCTCCGCGCCCAGCATCTCGATGCCGCGCGAAAAACTCTTGTTGGCCATGTAGTTCTTCATGATGTCCACCAGGTTTTTATCCACCCTCTTGTCCTTCCCAGCGAACTCGTCGAAGCAAACGCAATCCCAGTAGCCCACCAGGCCGATCTTGCCGCTGGCATTATTGACGAAGAGCTTGGCGACGGTGACCTCGCCGCCGGAAATCAGGATTCCGTGCGGCGAAAACTCGGAATAGATGTGCGACTTCCCGGTCCCCTTCGGGCCGAGTTCCACCAGGTTGTAGTTGCGCTCGCAATAGGGGATGAGGCGGACGAGCAATAGGAGTTTGCCCCGGCGGGAGAACATCTCCGGGTTGAAACCCATGCTCTGGAGGAGAACGTCCATCCACTCCTCCGTGGTGAACTCCCGGCGCGCGGCCAGGAACTGATCCATGTCCACGTGGGCGACCTGGATTGGCTTCATGCTTTCCAGGTGCCAGGGCTCTTGGCTGGCCTCCTCGACCGGCTGGTAGCTGAGTTCGGCAATGCACCAGACGCCGCCGACCAGTAGCTTGGGATGCCGTTTGATGTAGTCGGATTCCACCTGCACCCGCTTCAACCCCAGGTTCGTGAAATGGGCCTCGTAAACGCCGGCCTTGTCATTCAGTTCGACGGTGACCTTATCAATGACCTTGTGGCGGCCGCGTTCCTTGATGGTGGACTTGATAAGCTCGCTTTCGTTGCGATGCACAAAGTGCTTTGCGAGGATGTTCTTCACCGTGTCGATGCCGCTTTGGATCGACGCCTCATCGTCGGTGGCACAGTGTTGGCCCAGCAAATATTCGAGCACGTAGCTGGGCACAATGGCGTTCCCCTTGAGGGTCTTCGTGAGGTCCTTGCGGACGACCAGGCCGGGGAAATGTCGGTTGATCTTTTGGTCGAGTGGCGTCATGAAATTGTCTTTGGCATCAGAGGTCGTCGAAATCGCTCTCGAAGGCCCGGCGCAACCTGAACGTGAATTCTTTGTAGGTGGCGAATTGGGCCGTCCCCGGGACTTGTTCCTCCAGCCGCAAGACCACCTCCTGCTGGTTGAACTGCTCGGCCTCGCGGCCAAAGACGAACTGCTCCCTCCGTTCGCGCTGCCGGGCATCCTCGGCGCTCGAATCGAACCTCAACTTCTTTGCCTCGCTGAGGGCGATGCCCGTTCGGGAGAAGAAGCCGGCGCGCAGCTCGCGCAGCAGACACTTTTCGCTGGTCGGGTCGCTTTGCAGGAAGGTGATGCTGACCTGGCCAGTGGTTATCTGCTGCCCGCTGCGGACAATATCCACCTCGACCCGGTCCACATCGCTGGCCCGTTCTTTCTTCACCTCGATCACCGGTATGACCACTTCCTGCAGCGAAGCGCCGCCGTGGACGAAGCGGCTGCCGGAACCTTGCAGGCGCAGGCGCTGGATACCCTTGGGGATGGCGACGCTGATCACGCCGCCCAATCCCAGTTCCGCCGCGGTGAAACATCGCAAGCGCGGGTCATCGGGTATGGACGGGGCCACAATGAACCGCCTTTGGTACTGAAGGACCCCCGGCGGCTCGGGTATCGCCAGGAAATCGCTCTCGGCCACCGGCTCGTGTTGGTAGAGGAAACCATGGTCCGCGGTGATGACGAAATGGCTGACGTTCATCGCGGCCCCTTTCTTGAGCAGGCGGACGATTTCCTCGATGGCATCTTCGACGGCCCCGCAAGTCTTGTGCTCGGTGTCGCGTTTGTCGCCGACGGCGTCAATAGTATTGTGAAAAACGAAAACCACGTCGTTGGCGCGCGAGAGGTCGCGGCCATCGGTTTTGGAATTCAGGGCCAGGAAATCCTCGGCGGAAATCGCCGCCCCCTTCCCGCCGAAGTGCGTGGACAGAATGTCCCCACGAGCTTTCGTCCCGGCCGTGCTGTTGCCGTCCGCCAGGACGGTCTGGCCCCGCGCCTCGAACTCCAAGGTAGCATGCGGCAGGAGTGCCGCCATGCCAAGCTGCGTGAAGGACGGCAGGACGCCCAGCACGGCGTGAATCTCCGCCGTCCAACGGTCTTCGCGCAGAATTCGTTCCAGGAGCGCGTTTCCGGCTTCATAGCGGAGCGCGTCGGAGACTATAACCAGGACCTTTCGACCCTCCGCCAACTGCGGCTGGACAAAACGGGGAATGAGATTTCGCTGGCTGGGCATCGCGGCGCTCGCCCATTTCGTGGAGCGGTCCAACCATTCTTGCCAACGCTGCGCCAACTTGCTGACGAACTCGTTCACGTAGAGCCCCTCGATCCGTGTGGCCAATTGTTCGAGCAGTCCCGTCTGCCCGGATTCGGTGAAGTGGAAGATAAACTGCCGGTAGAGTTGGTCCAGGCGCCACCACGCCGCGGCGTATTTCTCCAAGCCGGCATCGAAGGACTCGATGTTGAGCTCCTGCTTTGGCAGCAACTCGATGAATTCCGCGGACACGGCCAAGGCATGGTAGAGTGAGAAGATGCCTTTGTCGTGGCGCGCCCAGTGGAGTTGCGTGCGGGCCTCGGCCCGTTGCTGCGCCTCGGAGGGCGCCAGGGTGCTGTGGACCAGGCCGTCGCGGAGGTCAGTCAAAATCCTCAGGTCGATGCAGCGATAGGTTTCTTGGTTTAGGAGAGGCCGGACGTCTTCCATCTTGTCCAGCGCCCCTCTCACGTTGAGCATGCTGGCGGCGCGGTCGGACAAAATCTCGAAGGCTTCGCGGTGCTCCTCGCTGTCCTTCCAACGGTTCAGGAACACCTGGGCCTGGCGGGGATCAAGCGAGGAGCTGGCGCCCAGCGGTGTCACTGCCCGGAAGAGGCAGAGCACGAAATCAAGCAGCGCAGGTTTCAGCGTCACGTAGCCAAAGTGGGCGGCCAGTTGCTTCCACCAGGCGTCGCCGAGGGCGAATTTCTCTACTTGTCCCCAACGGTCCGTCTTGTCACGCGAAAGTTCGTTGAGCAGCGCCAGCAGGATGGCATCCACCGCCGGCCCCGTCCGGCACACCACGGCGGTCATTTTGAGGCATACCATGGTTTCCGTGTCATCCGGCTTGAGCCATTCCTTGAGTTTGCCGACCCGCTCCGCGTTGCGAAAGAACTCGAGGTGCTCGGCGGTGAGGGCTTTGAACTCCGGCGGCAGCCCGGCGTCAATCAGTGCCAGCGACGCTCGGTCGGGCGAAAAAGGCGGGCCATAGGCAAGCAACTGGTCCAGCAGCCAGTTCTGCGCGTCCGGCGGCTGAACTTGGCCTCGGAAGTAGAGCAGGAATTTCTGGTTTGGCTGGTCGCGGGCAATGCGGTGCTTCACTCCGAACTCGTTATTCTGGACCACCAGCTTGACCACACCCGCCAACTGAACCGCATCGAACTCCTGCTGCCAACCGATCAGGTCTGGGTCATACCAGAAAACGACCCGCCTGCGGGCGAACTCTTTTTCGAGGGCGTTCTGGATTTTGGCCGTGCTCATGGCCGAGATGGGAGCACACGCTCCACGAGGCGATAAACCCGTGTTCCTGCCTGTTGAGGCCAATGCCCTTCCGGATCATCGGGTGCAGCTTCGAGAGCCCGAGCCCGTCGAATGGCGTCTGGAACCCGCCCCAAAGGGAAATGGCCGGCTTTGACGGAGGTCTTGTTGTATTCGCCAAGCCTGTCCCGAAGCTTTTGCTCGACCTCGGCGCATTTCGCAAAAGTCGTCCCGGGTGCGACGTCCTCATGGTGGAGCAGCAGCCACAGTTCAAAACAGGGGTTGCTGATGGCAACCTCAAAACCCGCCTGCCGCGCCGTCAGCAGGGCGTCCAAAGTCGCCTGAAGATGTGCGTCCCGAATGTGGTGATCAGTATCGAGGAAGACCCAAAACTCGTCCCCAGCCTGGATCTGCCTTTTCTGGGCGACATTCTGGAAGGCAACCTTGAGGCGGTCCACCACGTGTCCAGGTGAGGAGAGGCCGGAGTCCTTGGGCGTCGGCAAAACAACGACTTTTACTCTGGGCAACGGCAGATTCTCGAAATACTGCTCCGGGGCATAGGTGTCATCGGTGGCAACGACGAAGACGCGGTCATCGCGCAAGGCGCGTTGCGACCGCCCGATGGACAGGGGCTTTCGGTTGAGGAGGCTCATGCTTTGACAATGGGCTCCGGCAGTCCCTTCGGCTTTAGTTCGTCCATGATCTGCCGCACCCAATCCGGCAACTCCGCCTCAATCGGCGGCACGGCTTCAAAGCGGCCTTGGAGGTAGGCCTTGTCAATCTTGAGATCCGTGCGGACTTTATAGTCCGCCAACGAGTACAACTCGGTCGCCCCGTTGGCCTGCTGCTTGTCGGCAAACCAGATTTCGTCGCGGCGCAGGAGGTCAAGATCAAGGAACGCGGTCTCGTGGGTAGTGAAGATCAACTGGCTGCCCTGGCCGGCGCAGGCCTTGAGGAATGCGCGCACAAACCCTTTCGCCAGGAGCGGGTGGAGGCTTCGGTCGATTTCATCGATCACGAACAGTCCCGGCTTCTGGCAGATCGCGTGCAACGCCGGCAGGAGGTGGGTGAGCCTTTGCGTGCCGTCCGATTCCTCCCAAAAGGGCAGCGTCACCCGCACCCCGTCTGCCGTGACATGCTCCGACTTGATCGTGCGCAATAGGAACTTTGTTCCCTCTCCCTTTTCCACAATCAACTCGGTGCCGTCCGCGTTCGCGAAGCTCGCAGTTTCGCCGGGCGGCATCTCCTCGATCATCAGGCGTGCGGCAGATCCGAGGTTCGTCAGCATCCCTTCTTCAATCTGCGCCGTGTCCACCCGCAGCCGATCCACTCCCGTGGCCACCTTGCGCAGAAAATCCCCGGCGAACTCGGTGAAGGTCTTGTCCTGGGCCACGAGACGAGCCAGCACCGAGAAAGACGCGCTGGCCGGGATGATCGTCAGACGGTCCGCAAACCACCGCAGCGCCCCGGCCATCACCGGGCCCTGGTCCTGTTCTCGCAGGCTCTTGCCCACCGCGTGGAGGAAGAGTTGATTCGGCAGCACCCCGACCTTCGTGAGCGCCAGCGCCTTCGCATGATCACCCCAGGTGTCGTCCCTCAGGACCGGCCCGGCTTCGATGGTCACCTCCTCGCTGCTGCTGGTCAGCCGTTCGTAAACGGAGATTTCCCGCCCGTCTCGCAACAGGCTTAACCATTCGGCGTCCACCAACTTGTCGGTGACACGGCAGCCAAACACATAAACCCGCCGGTCCTCGACAAACTGGATGGTCAACTCGGTCGGCTGATTCGCGCTTACCTTGTCCAGGAGAAAGGCACGGCGACCAATCGGCTTCTTGGGCTCGGTGCCGCGCAGAACCAAGTTCCCCAGAAAGGCCAGCGCCTTTACCAGGTTCGACTTGCCGGCTCCGTTGGCGCCGTAGATGACCGCCAAAGGCACCGCCTTGTTTTCGTCATCCGGGATGGGGGCCAAATGCTCGATATGGTCCGGTTGGCGGGTGCTCGCGACCATGGAAAGCGTCTGCTCCTCCCGAAACGAGCGGAAGTTGGCTATTGAAAACGAGAGCAACATATTGTGATAGTATCACACTTCAGACCGGTATCACAAGCATAAAAGCACCGTTGCACCTTCATTGTTGTGATTATATCACGATTAATCCTCTTCCTGCTTTTCCAACCCTGGTATCGGAACCACCGCGCCTTTGAATTTCAGATAGTTCAACTTGACCCCGTCGTCGAGGTCGAGCTCAATACGTTGCTGCGCGAGGGGCAGCAGGACGTCGCGCTCCCAGGCGCGAACCTCCTTGAGCATCTTGTCGATCTTCCCCAGTTCCTTCACCGCCTTGGTGCGGTCGCCGGACCGGGCGGAGGCGTTCGAGGTAACTCCCATGAGCTGACGTTGCCGCTCCTCCAATTTGTGGGTGAACTCCCGCACGTAGTCGTTGAGCAAGAGGTTCACCGTGTCGCGAGTGTACCGATGCAGGTAAATGAGCGCCTGGAAGCTGCCTTCCGGGCTGCTGAACATCCAGTAGATGGGGCGCTTCTTGTAGCCAAAGGCGCGCTCGCCGCTGAGATGGTTCTTGTAGAAGTCTCCGACGAAATAGGTCCGCAGGTCTGTCGGCCTGCTTTTCCCCGTTCTTGCATCGACCTTGCCAAGGGATGCCTCGATGAACGCGAGGTTCTCCGCCAAGGTCTCCGCGCCGAAGGTTACACGCAGGAATTCGCGGAAACGGCCCACGATGTCGTCTGCAAACCACTCGCCATCCAGCACCGGCAAGATGCCGTCGGCGTCGGGGGGGAAGGAGGGACTTTGAGGCGCGGCGACAGGGGGACATGGAGAAGAGGCGCGATGCTCGGCAACCATGCAATGGTAGTCGGTAGTGGTGGAACTTGCGTCCGCCAGCATCAAGCCTGGAGCATCGAGTGAAAAGCGGCCCATCATGCAACCAACGGCGTAGGAGACGAACGCGGCGATATCCTTCCGGGCATCGGCACGGGCGAGGGTGATCTGATCCTCGGGCACTTCCGGTGAGAGTTGGGCTTGCAAGCCGTAGACGGTGATAAAGACCCGGTTGTTCTCTGTTTCCAACGTCTGCATCCGGTGAATGGCGACATCGCACTGAGTTTTCCAGTGCTGCCAACTTGCCTCCAACGTCGCCCCTTTTAACCCAGCACGGAGCAAAGGCAGGTCGCGAAAAGCCCATGAGGTTTCGGAGTTATCCCAATCGGATCGAGCCAGCGCGATAGCCTCCTGAGTGTGGTTGATCACAAGCTCCTTTGAGTTCCCTATGAGTTCCGTGAAAGGCAGGGCGAGAACGTCCGCGACTTGGGTGTTGACCGTTGGATTGAGCGCCCCCAAGACATGCGTGGCCACCCGGCTGTTGAGATATCCCAGCATCTGTTCATCGCATCTAAAGTCCTTCGTGAAGATCGTGGGAGAAGCTGAATCATATTCGCTCTCCATCCTCTTCAGCCGGAAACTCGAGAGGGCAACAGTGATCTTGGACCAGCAAATTCCCTCCCGCGAGCGAAACTCCAGGCGAGTTAACCCGCCATGCCTGTTGTAGGATGTGAGCGCCCCGTCACTCCAATCAACTACGTAGTTTTCGTTTCCATAGAATCTCCGGAACTCGCCACCCTTAAGGAACAGCCTCCATCGTTTACTCCGGCGAGAAATCTCCCAATGAAATCGAATGAAACGAGGTCCATCGTGGGTCTTAATTCGCCCTCCTGAAACCACGCGGCTCCCAAGAAGCGGCAGGTCAAAAATGTCATAACGTCCTACCCAATATGCAAACGGAAAACCGGTTATCTTCCTGAAATCCCCGACCGCCACATGAAACGGAGGATAGCTGCGCCTATCAAGAAAATTGGCCTCGATTTCCTGCACAGACTGGACTTCGCCGGGCTTCTGAAAAAGCCGTCGAAATTCGCCCCGCTGTGTTGGGGTCGGGCTGGTAGAGAGAACGAATGCGCAACTGCCGAAGTCCGAACCCCAGATTCCCCGGCCGCAATGAATCAGGCTGGAGACGGGAGCGATTCTCAGGAGCATATCGCGCAATCTCTCAAACGACGAAAGGAACATCCAGTTGGGAATGGTTATCATTCCGACCTTCCCCTGCTGCATGACCAGCTTAAGGTTACGGAGCATGAACGCTGCATACATGTCAGCTTTCCCCTCCGCGAGCGTCGCACTAACGAACTCCGACAGGGACTCATTCATAGCGCTGCTCCCCATATACGGGGGATTGGCTACGACGACGTGACATCGCTGAGACAGGTATTTTGCCTGGTCGAGAACTCGGAGCACTCCGTTGTGGGTCAATGCGATCCTCAGGTCACGGGTCTTTAGCCTTGAGGCTCGATTTTCGATTTCCTCTCTCACTCCTTGGATTTCGGGTTCCGACAGACAGGGCTGGATCAGGGACCCCAAGTTCTTGGCATCCTGGAATTGATAGAGCAGCCCTGCCAATTGGTGATTGATGGCTGAGGGCTGGGAACCGATAGCTTTGAAATAGGCCGAGAGGTCCCCTTCGTCGAAACGCACGTCCTGCAAGGAGATGATGTTGGGCTGCACAACTCGGCGGAAAAAGCGGGAGTCGCTGCTACGGGCCTTCATGCACAGCGCAAAAGCGGCGAGAGCGGCAGCACGGTCGCAAATTTCCACGCCATAGAGGTTGTGTTTGAGGATGAGGCTGGGAATGTCCGGAGCATCGTAGCCCTCCTCCAGATAGATGGCATAGAGGAGGTCATAGGCATAGGTGAGCATGTGGCCGCTGCCGCAGGCATCGTCGAGCAGGCGGATTTCTTCGGGCTTGGCGATCTGGAGATACTCCGTTTCGGGCTCGGCCTCGACATAATATGGCATTCGCTCGCGCAGGCGGGAGTGGGGCCGGTTCAGCAGCCAGAGCCGCCCAAGCGAGTTCTCGACGAGGTAGCGGACGATCCAGTGCGGCGTGAAGATTTGAGTCACGGCGGGGATGTCTTCCTTGGGCACGACCGCGTTTCGGGCCATCACCGCCGCCTTCTTCTCAGAGATGAAGTATTGGTAAAGCCAGCCAATGACCTCAACGTCGTGGCAGTCGTCGTCGGCCAGTTCGGTGCGGAAAAGGTGGACGATGGAATGCTCGGTGAGCAGGTCTTCGGGCAGGAGCAGTTCTGTGGCATCGCCGATCTTCTCGAACATGAACGGCATGAGCGTGTGGTAATAGTTGCAAGCCGCCACGAGCAGGAGGCGGTAAATGCTTGCCTCCGGTTGGGTGGTGGGGATGCGTCCGGCCAAGAGATCGTCGAAGATCGTCTGATTGTGGATTTGAGCGCGCAACTGCTCGTCGAGCACTCCGGCACGGGCCTGCTGAAGCACTTCGGGAAGCGTTTCGTTGGCGGTGGCCGGCATGATTACCCGCGCGCCAAACAGGTGGTAGCCGTTGGCATCCATGAACCGAAGCGCCGTCAGACGGTTGAACCAGGTATAGGCCACACGCTCCAGTAAGGCCTCGCGCCCCGCACGCTGCAAAGCGATGCCCAGTTCGGTGACCTGTTCCGCCTGTTGGCGGAGTTCCGCCGTGTCGGCGGTCAGGACATAATCGAGGCGCGCGCCGATCAGTTCGCGGAGCTTGCGCCGAGCGTCCTGGGCAAAACTCTTGAGGGCAGAGTGGTTCATGTAGTGGTACTACTCCTTGGCCGAAGTCTTGGGTTCCCGTTCGAGGCGTTCACGGCGACGGGACAACCGTCTCGCTGACATTTCCTCAATCCTGCCTGCGACCTTGGCGACTAGATCGAGAGAGACAGAAGGCGGCAGAGGTTTGCCTCCCAACTGGCGTGAGACATATTCGGCGCTCGTCCCTTCCAGGCCGAGTCGGGTTGTCACGATGAAAGCGGTAGCCTCCGCTTCAACTTCAACTGCTTGTTTGTCGAGATTCCAACGGCTTGGCCACCAGAAATCTTCATCGGCACCCAGGTGGCCCAGGTAGATGTGCGCCAATTCATGGCAAAGCGCGCCGTAGGCGCTGGGTTCATTCAGGCCCTCGTGGACGACGATGCGCGTTTTCCACGGACCGGTCTCTCGCGCAACCGTGGCAAAACCGGCAGTTGTCGAGGAGAGGTTCTTAAAGTCGACGCGGATCCGGTCGCGAACGGCCGCGTTCTCGATCAATCGCTGAAGCGTGGACGATTCCCATTTCCCATCAAACTGGGCAAACTTGTTTAGTTCCTCGGGCAGCGAATCGCCAATGGTTTGATCAAGGTCGTACACCAGCATCACGGGATGCATCGGAGCGAGAATAAGCATCGGTCGGGCGTCTTCTTTAAGCTGACGCGTGAACCGATCCGCCCAGTCCGCCTCGGTGGCGTAAAAGCTGCAAGTCGGATTCTGAATTCGAACGAGCATGTTGTTGTACGGGGCGTAATCGCGGAACCCCCCCATGAAACTCACCATCTCCTGGAACTCCTTTGTTCCTCGGTAGGCCGTGCTCTGGCGCACGAGTGAATCAATGCTGGAGAGAATCTGCTTGCGAGGCGCATCCGTACCGCGCAAGGCAGAAACCAGGTCTTCCGATTCAAGTAAGGAACTCAGGAACTGCCGCTGCGCATTCGTAAGTGCCGGGTCTCCTCCAAGGTCCCGCAGGGCACCCAAAAGATCCCACCTGGCTTTGACGCCCAGTTCCCCTTCGACCTCACCGAGAATTTCCCATGCGGAAGGTTGACGGTGCGACGCCAGGATCTTGAGCACGATTTCCTTCACCGCCTTCACTATGGCCAAGGCGGACTCCAACTTGAATTCTTGCTGTTTGTCCATAGGCAGCCTCCGTGAACCCGAGCGCCATCACAGGGTAATGCGCTTGTTTCTGCTCAACTCGACGCCATACGCAGCCTTCAGGGCCGCAAGGTAGGCCTCGAGGTCCGTTTCGCATTCCAAGATCGCCTTATCGTAAACGATGGGAATCAGGCGGGCGGAGACGTATTGCACCGGGACGGCGTCTTTCAGCTCTGCCGGCTTCTTGGGCGCCGCCAACTCGGAGACGCGCTGAAGTTGGCGCGGGAGGGCATCGTTCGCGGCGCGATCCGCGAGCTGACGGATGACGGGGGCCAGCCGCTCTTTCTGAATCCTGGCGGTGGTTTCGGCGAATGGTCCCTGCACTTCTGATTTTTCCTCGGGAGTCAACGAATTGAAGTCCGGCGCGGTTTGAACACTGGCGAGCGCCTGCTGGACCCGCGCGGTCGCATTCGCGCGGGCGGTGGCGACGACCCGCTCAACCTTCTTTCCCAGAGCCTCAAGTTTGACTTTCGCCTGTTGGAGGGTGTTCCCCTTGTAAACCGTAGTCGAGGCCAACAGGTCGCGCAGTTCGGTGGGTTCAGTCCCGGTCACATCCGCAAAATTCGGCTCTTCATCGCGCAAGAAGGCGCCGATGCCATCGTAGATGGCGCGTTTGGGCCCCGCGTAGAATTGCTTGAGTGGATCAATCGAAGCCTCCTTGGCATCGAGCAGCGTCTCGCCAAAGTCGGCCAGGTTCTTGAGGCAGTGGGACCATTCGCGATCCGCAAGGGCCTTGAGGTCGGTAGCGATGGGGGTCAAAGAGGCCATGAAGGGATAGATGGGGGCGTGGGACGCCAGCTTTTCGAGTTCGGCGGCCTCCGCCTGGAGCTTTTTCTGAAACTCGAGGGCAGCTTCCTTGGCATCGGTGGCCGGGTTGGCCACGCTGAAGAGCTCCTGGTGGAATTTCTTAAGCCGAGCCACGGCTCGGGGGTCAAACTGCTCCTGCAGGGTGACGATGGTGCTGCCGAAGCTGCGGTTATTGGTCAGCGCATCCAGGGCTTCGTCGGCGGTGAGGAGGTTGCCGCCGGCCCGTAGTTCGACCTTGCCGCGCATGAACAGCCGGGCGCCTAGGCAGAGAACAGCCATTTGCGGCCAGCCGTAGGGGCGTTTTTCGAGCATCGCCGCTAGATCGCTGATCGACGTCCGCTGGCCCTGCGCACGGGCCAACTGCAACTTAAGCACAATTTCCTGCTCCGCTTCGCCCAGGGTGCCATCGTCGTTTTTGAAAAAGTCATCCGCCGGCGTGCCCAGAATCTGGCTGAGATCGGCCTCGGCGAAAGTCTTCCGCAACATGCGGAGGGACGGGAACGAATACCGGATAAGATCCTGGAAGGCTTTGACCACCCGGGTCTTGGGGTCGGTGGATGCATGCGGCAGGTCGCTCCCGTTGAGCACCAGGCGGGCTTTGCACAGATCGTCCTTCAGGCGGTCGTGCAGGGAGCCCAGGCGGTCGCCGTTCTTCTGCTGCTTATCGATGAGGATGTGCCGCCGGGCCTCGGGGAGCGAGGAAGAGAAGCTCTGCTGGCAGTATTTCTCGGTTTGTTTATAGAGCCTCAGATCGGTGAGAAGCTGCACGTCGTTGGCCAGGACGACGAGTAATTCGGCCTTGCCCATCGATTGGGCCATGAGCGCGGTGGCGTCGCCGTAGCTCTCGTGCAGGGGCGAGGCGATATGAATGGCCACGTCATATTCCCGTTTGTGGAAGACCTGCCCATCGAGCCGGCGCGTGTAATGATAGTCCTGCTTGTTGTCTTCAAAGCGAATTTTCGAGTCCTGGATGATGTCATCGAAGATAATCTGACCCAGGAGTTCGCTGATGTCGGTCTCGTCAACATCTGTGTCCTTGATCTCCGTTTCCACGTCCTTCTCATCGTCGGTCAGGAACTCATACACATCGCCATTGCGCTGGATATAGGTGTCGTTCTCCAATTGGTTCAACGCGGTGCGCACTGCTTCCTCGTGGGCAGCGATGCCGATGCCGCAACCATCGATGAGCAGGATTGCGAGGTTCCGGGGGCTGGCCTTGAAGGACCGGACGAACTTCAAGAGGAAGAGGACTTTCAGGAGGCGCACCGTGAGGCTGCCGGGGCCGCCCAGATTGCGTTCCGCTGTCTGGACGGCGGTTTGCAGGTCGCCCCGGAGGGCACTCCGGATCCCCTCGAACATTCCATCGAAGGGGGCCAGCCGTCCGACCGGCTGATCCGCGAGCGCCTTCAGCACGTCCTGGAGAATCCCCAACATGGAACGTTCTCCGATGGAACGGTGTTTGCCGGTGAAGAAGTTGTGCTTCGAAAGCGCAATCAGCGACTCCTGGAGCAGTTCAAAATGGCACGGGTGGAAGGGATAGAAAGCGGCGAAATCATCGTCGTCTTTGAAACCGCGGTAGGTTCGAGAGCCGTCGCCGAACTGGAACAGGGTCTTGAGGTTGTTCTTTTCGGCGGCGTAAAGTGAGTCGAGCAGGCCGCGAGCGGCTGGGTTCTTGGCCAGCAGGCGGGCGCAAATGACATCCGACACGTCCTGGCTGGTCAGGTTCAGCGGCGTCTTGAACCGGGCCTGGATTTTGGTGAAGTCATCCCCCTCCCCCTTCTTCAATTCGCCTAGCACCGTGGCGAGGTCGCCCTGCGAGGTCACAAACACCCAGGCCCGCCCGTTGCATCGAGTGGCCAGGGTTTCCGCCAGGGTTTGCAGGTTCAGCATGAGCTTGGAACTCGTGCCGACAAATTGGCCAACTTCGTCCACGAAGAAATTCAGGCGGAACCCGGGCGGCTTGGTGTCGAGCCACTTCTTGACCCACTCACCAAAATCCTCAATCGAGACCCGGTAGGAGGCTTGTTTGCGGTCCAGCGCCTTGAGCGCCTCGTCGTAAGCGATGCCGGTCACCTGGGAGTAGGCTCGGGCGAAACTTTCGTTTTCCAAGGTGTGGACAACGTCCCGATCCTCTTCCCACGTTTGGCCGGCCTCAGCCCGGTAGGCCTCCTTGAACGGCGTCAGGAGCTGGCGGGCGTCCAGGTCGGCTTCGAGTTCGGCGATATAGCCCTGTTTGGGATAATATCCGCGCAACTCGTTGAACACTTTCACAAACACCGCCAGCAAGGCGTCGATCTGGTCTTTGGCAATGAGATCGGCTTTCTGGTCAATGTTGAAGCGGACAGAACAGGATGGGATTTTGATTGCTCTCTCCAGGTCCGCCTTGAGCAGGGGATCGTCGGCGACCTTGGGCAGAAGGACATCAGCAACGCGGGTCGCGCCCAAGGGGCGGTTCTCGAGCAACAGGGAGAGGATTTTCAGCAGGTGCGACTTGCCGGAGCCAAAAAACCCCGCAATCCAGACGCCGTTCGAGGTGCCGCCCGCCAGGTAGGCGTCGGCCAGTTCCGTGAGGCTCTTGGCAATTTCCTTCGTAACCACGTATTCGGAAACCTCGGTCAGGAGATCGCTCTCGTCGTCCGCCTTGATGACCCCCTCGATATGGCGGTCAATCGGCTTCTCGAACAGGGTGCGCAGTTGGGTGGGCATGATTTCTGAGGGTTTACGGCTGGAAGTCAGCGATGTTAAAGGCGCGGTAGTAACGGTCGTCATGCAGAATGCCGAAGAGCGTCAGGTAGGACCCCTTGCCTTCGACGAAGGAATAATCGCCGGGGAAGAACAGGATCGTGGGGGTTTGCTTGGTCACGCTCTGGAGGTTTTCCAGGACATTGTGGGACCGGATATAAGGGAAAACCAGCCCGACGCCGGTCAGGAACGTTACCTTGCAGTGCGACCCGGCCAACTTGCTGGCGATGAGCGGGACCAGATGGTTCTTGGCGTCGGTGACGTTCTGCATCGTCTTGAAGAAATTCTCCGGGGTGGTGGCGGGTTCACTCGCGAGGTGCTTTTCCCACTTGTTCCGGCGTTGGAAAAGCTCGACGGTCAGGTCATAGAGGTTCAGCAGGAGCACCGGGACCCCCTCGTTGTTCAGGCGCGTGGCAAGCGCGGGCACCAGGACGTCCACCTTGGGTTGCAGCGAGGGATGGAAGGCGGAGATAAAGAACGGCGTCTCGTTACCCAGGCCTTGCCGCGCGAGAAAGCGCTCCGTCCGAACCACCCGAAAGAGGTTCTCGAATGTCTGGTCCAGATTCTCGTCGGCGCGGCTTTGCATGTCAGGACGTGATTTGGCGGATGTCGCTCTCGGAAAGCAACAAGAACCGCAAACGCTGCGCGTCGGTTTTGGCGATGAGGCGGGCCAGGTCTCTGCTGGGCAGGCTGGGGGTGAGGCGCTGGCTGGACGTGGAATCCAACAGCCCGGCCTCCGCCAACATGCGGATGAGGACCTGCTTTATCTTGGCCAGGCTCTTCTCGGTCAGTTTCTCGACTTCCGGCGCCTCGGCAGCTTTGCGGTCGATGAAGCGGGCGAAATCCGCCGGGTAGAGTTGAGGGTCAAGTGCTAGAGCCTTGGGGCGCAGCACTTCTTCCACGAACTCGCGGATGAAACGAAAGCGCTGGCAGATAGCGATGAACAACAGGTGCCGCCGGTCGCGGCCGTCCGCGCCGCAAAGGAACCTCAGCTCCTCTGGGGTTAGTTGCTCCAAGCGGTAACGGATCTCCCGGAGGAGACGGATGCGGCTGGCGGCGGTTCGCTGGCGGAGCAGGTTATGCTCGGCTGCCTGCCGGGCGACCTCCTTCCACTCGCGCTCGTGACACATCACCTCTGCCACCGCAACAGATTCCGGCAGGTAAAGCGCCCCCGCGAGGAAGGAGAACGAGTACTTGGCGTTGTGGGCGGCTGTGCTCATGCAGCGGTCATTCTGGTTGAGATGACCGTGTTCCGTGGTTTCGCTCGCGTATCCACTTCCTGGGCTGAGGGGGTCGAAGGCGGACAAGCTTGTGGGCAGCGGTCTTCCTCCGGACGATCCACTTGGGATCGAGTCCGGATCAACACCCAGATGCGCCGCCATCTCCGCGGCCGACAACCCGCGTTCGTTCATGATGTTCTGCTTCAGGGGGCATGGCAAAACGAAGCCGCCTTCACGTTTTCCGACCCCACAGGCATGTTGGCCGGAGGTGTCGAGAAAAACCAGCCAAAAATGGGGAAGCACCCCGATCCTAGCTCCGGGGCGGGGCCGGGGAACAAGATCGCCGTGCTCGCTTCGATCATCGAGAACTGCCGACGCTCGGACATCCCGGGGCAAGGCTACCTTTTTGGACAGCCTGCCCCAGGTGGAGGCCTGACCCATCGATCATGTGAGCGAGTTGACCCCCTCGGCGTAGAAAGCGGCTCGAGCTACGAAATCCTGCCACCCTGCCAGATTACGCGATCCGTGTGGCCCGCCCAACCGGGGTTAGCGACACGGGATAAGGCCAACCGGCACCTCAAGCCCTCGGTGGACCAGCGGAAATTGCACGCCGTGTGGCCTCCCTATTTCCTCAAGCGACCTCGCGCAGTTGATTCCTTGTCCACGATTTCCAGGAGCCGCGCCGCATCCACATGCATCTCCAGTTGATTCATCGAGGGTAAATCCGACGGCCCTATGATGTGCCCTCGCCGTACTGCGCACATGTGGATGATAGCCGCCAGGGAGCGCACCCCGTGCTTGAAACGCTCCACCCTGAGTAATCCCCGAGCGACGGCGGGATGGAGCAGTGGAGCGTCCTGCTCTTCAGGCTTGATTTCCAGTCTCCGGCGAGCGATCTGCCTTAAGAGGACGGCGCGCCTAAGGATGTAGCGCCACTGGTCATCCGCCCCTTCCGGTTTGTTAATGCCTTGCAGGTTGAGGTGCGCCTTGAGCCGGCTGACAAAGTCCGGGCCTTTAGCCTCACAAAAGCCGGGATTGCGGATGCGCCCATTCAACTCCTCGAAGCTTCGATTCACACCGCCCGCAAACACAAAAATGGCCCGGCCCAGCTTGTACGTCTGGCCGGCGTGGTAGAACTCGCCATCCTGCATCGGCGCGAGGAAGAACTTGAGCCACCCGAAGGGCTGGCCACCCAGGCTGGAATCGAACTCGTCGAAGAAGACGATGGGAGTCTGCCCGGACAAACACTCATTGCGCACTAGGTGCATCGCGGCGGGCAAGTCGTCGAGGCTCTTAAATTGTCCAAGATTAAAGGTTAGGGCGTTCTCGCCAAAGACATTCTTCAACGCGGGCCGGCTCGCGAGATGCTTGACGACCTGCTTGATGGCTGTGGACTTGCCTACACCCGGCGCTCCAAACACCGCGATATTCAGTGGGATCTTCTCCTGCTGAGACTCGGCGTACACGCGCAAGGCGCTGCATATCCCCAGGTAGTCCTCGATCTCGCGACGATCCGTCAGTTCAAGGTCACCAATCCGCACGATAGGAATTGCCGGGGCATCGCCGGGCACCGCAGCCCTTGTTTCACCGCCCTGGCCGAGCCAGCGTTCTGCAATCTTGAGAAATGTCTCCTTGAGGTCCGGCTCTGATCCGCCCCGCCCCGTTACCTCCGCCTTTTCAGACCACGTGTTAGCAACGGAGCGCGCCATGAACCACTGCGTCCGGTGAGCGACCGCATGGCCGATCTCGACTGGCACAAGAAGCACCTGATCTTTGCACAATTCGTCAAAAAAGGCGAGCCGCTCCTGAGTCGAGGGCGCCTTCCGCAAGTCCTTTTTTTCTTTCTTACATTCCTGGCTCAATGCTCTAATAATGTCCGCGAACAGATTTTCATAGCCAGTATATTCCTTTTTGGCTTCTCCGGAAGTGGGCTCCCAATGCCCGTTGGCATAACGGAGCAGCATGTGGAGCAGTCCGCGATCGTACGCCGCATGTTGCCACACCAAGCCGCGCTGCACAGCCCGCAAGACCACCTTGCAACACCTTAAACGGTTCCCAGGATAGCACACCGAGCCACGACGGGAGGAAGCCGGCCACCACACCAGAGCTGCCGCCACTTGTGCCGAAATAAAACCGGTGCATCCGATCATCTGGCCAAGCTCCGGGGGGGAGATGGGCGCGCACTCAGATTTATGGCACAGAATCCACGCCCTTTCGCGCAAAGTGCTAGGTGCAGCGGGCGTGCCTGTGGACCGTTCCCTCCAAGAGGCGTAGAGAAACACCGCGGAGTTGTTCAGCCGTACTGCCAGGAAAGACAAAGGAGCGGCATCGGTTCCATCCAACCCCAGTTCGCGCAGCAAAGGCTGGGCGACCGGTGAACTCGCGTCACCGCGCAACAGGCGAAGCAGATCCACCGCAACTGCCTCATAGGAACTCGCGCACCGCATGCGATGCATCGCGCTCAACTCGCCAATGTTCACCACGAGCACCCTTGCAACAGAAGGTTTGGGGAAGCAAACGCCACTTTTCGGGCCTGGTGGGAGCCCAACTTGAACGTGAAACCGGCATGCGGATGGCGATTTCGTAGGCGGCTTCGCGCCCGCAGATGGATTTGGTGCCGTTCCGCCCAACGGCATTCTGCCGAACCAATGCACCAGCACATCCACGGTGGCCGACGCCGATTCCTCAAAGCGGCCAATGGCACATAGCGGGGCGAGATCGGACATGACGACTGGGCGGGGAGAGTCCTCCGCCAACCGCAGCAGAGGCAGTGGTCCAGGCGGGCAAGAGCCAAAGACCTCGCCCACCTTCTTGACCTCGTATAAAGGCACCCGGACCCAGTGCGGTGGAGCGGCGCTATTGACTCGCGGGTCTGGATCTGGACATCGCGTGACCTCTGGGGCCGCGGGCAACCATCGCTTGCGCTTCGGGGCCAAGAGCGGGTCTGGGAGTCCTACGGCTCGTATAGCCCGCGCGATGTACTCAATGCCGACAGGTAAGGCATGGGCACGGGCCTCGTTCGGTTGGCCCCCACCCAGGAACATCCGGCCTTGAGCCAAGTGAAATATCGCGGTATAGGCCTCGCCGGTGACATGGACACAAGGCGTCTTTTTGGCTTTGGTCGAGGGGGCGGCCGGTTGGGGAGGGGTTGGCATAATCGTGGCTGTCAGATCGCGGAGGCTCCGCCGCAGGCTAAATTAACCCAACGACGACAGGAGGGATTTCTTGCCGTGGTGAGTCGTGTCGGGTTTTAGTCGGATACTGCACGCCTCTTGGTATATCGTCTCCACGGCCTGGTCGCTCCGTTTTGTGACACGCTCCAAGGCCGCCTCCTGTCCGTCGCCCGCGTATTCCTGGCGGTTGAGGTCCGCCACCCGGAGGCAGGCGAGCATTTCCTCATAGATAACGTCATAGAGGGGGAGCGGATCGCTGTGGGGTGCGGCCTCCGCATCTGGGGAAAGGGGCCAAGCCAGAACCTCCGCTTGGGGACCAGGAGTGAGGACACGGTCGCGCCGCCGCGCCCGTGAACCGCAAAAACGGAGCAGTTCCCGCCAGTTAAGGTACTCCATGCCCTTCACCGGCTGTTCGCCGCAAAGGTAGAAAAAGTCTTTGCGCGCGGGAATGCCGGCCCCCAGCGTGGCGCGTTGCTGCGCGCTTTCGAGCGAGGTCAGCTTGGCAAGCACCTGGGTTTGGATCGCGGCCGAACGGGAGTTGGCCCCTACCCCAAACATCCACGACCCGGCACAGACGCAGCCCGTCGGGACAAATTCAAACTCATCCCCGCCCGGCGGTGCAACGGCCGCAGACGTTAGCTGATTAACGCTCGGAAGATAGTGCCTCACCCAGCGGGCGTGGTATAGCCCCTTCTCGGCCGGGCTTCCTGATTTGCCTTTGATCTTGTCCGGCAAACGACCGGCTGGCGCTCCGAGGAGTAGTTGGAGCCGGAATGCCGCCCACGCCTGCAGTTCCATCAGATCATCAAGGCTGGGAGCCCACGGATCCTCGGAAGCCGTTTCCACCCCCCATGGGTCCAGGGCGGCAGCGTTGCAAAGCCACTCGCGGCTGGAACGATACGCTTCCAGTGCCGCTTTACGTGCGGGCTGGAGTGCTTGCGCAACGATCTCCGCGCTCCTTAATCCTTCCGTGAGGTCGAGGAAGGTTTTGAATAAGGGGGAGAGCTTAGCCTGCTGTTTCCTTAGGCTACGGCTTTCTTTCAAGCGGCTTATCCATCTGGTCCTTAGCCGCTCCCGTTCTTCCTGCAGTTCGACCCATCTCCGCTGCGCGGTTGGGTCAGGATCTTGGAGGGGTTTCTGCTCTTGAAGGAGAGTTGTGAGGCGACCATACTCCTTAACCCAAACTTGATATGTGACCAGTCGCCTCTGCGACCACCCACCGTTCACGCTCTCCATTTGCTTCGCAAGCGCCCGCATTACCCCGGCGGCGGAATCAGCCCAGGCGGCACGCTCCTTCCGACAACCATTGCGCAGCACGCGTCTCAGCCAATGTAGATAATCTTGGACGCGCTGCATCCAATAAGACTGTCGCACCGCGATATCCATAAGGAACGTCGCCTCGCTACGCGCCGGATCTGACAAGCCCACGGGCATGAAGGGCACCGCGAGCATAAGTCGGGCGGCTTGGGGAGGCGAGGAACGGCCTTTGACCGGCGGGGGCTCTTGCTGGTGGCGGAGCGTACTATACCACTGGCGGGAGAAAAGAATTGGTTTCCCATCGTGGTTGCGCGAATGTGTAGTACACCGGGCCGGCATCAACCCTTCCAGCACCAGGAATTGGAGAAAGCGAAGCGCCATCTTGACTGCTTCTTTGTTGTGCTCCCATTCGCCGACGTTAAGCAAGGATTCGGTGCCGCCAAAACTCCATGCCAGCTCAAGAAACATGCAGGCACAGGTCTCCCGCGTGGAGGCATCAAACGTAAACACCGCCTTCCGACGCAGATTCTCCCGGGGGCACCCATCTTTATCCTGGTTGATTAGGCGTAGCGCATAATCCATAACGGTCTGCGCACTGGCGTGGCTACCAGCAGGATCAACCTTGAACCACTTCCCGTTCGGCGTGAAATCCACCCATCTGCGCGGAATGGAGTGGACAATCTCAGACCATGCTTCCCGGAGCTTGTCAATCTCCGGCCCGTAGGCCCGCCGGGACAGCGCCTGCTCGGGGATTGTATTGGACTCCGGCACCCGAGGCGTCGGGACAGCGTCGCTGCCGTCGGGCCTATCGTCGTCCGGCATGCTGTTGGCCCAGCTGAATTTCTCAACAACCGTTATCTGTTTGTGGAGGTCTTTAAGCGCGTGCGGCGGCAGGGCTTCGAGGTTCATGCAGAACATCCCGAAGTCCACATACCCGGGCAGCGCATGATAACGCCGCGCGCTCGGATCTTGAACCGAGGCCCCCGCCTTCTCGACCTCGAACCACCAGAAGTCGCGGGGGGATCCCCCCGGCGAGTGGCGCGGCGCGTGCGCAGTCAGACGAATGCCTTGAGACGGCAGTTCGCCTTCCTCCGAGGTTTCCTGGAGCGGGGGGCGCGCGCGACCTGAGCGTTGCGGATCAGGGTTGAGTGGCTTTAGAAAGTCCCCGATACGCCCAGATGCCAGCCACCACTCATCCACGGAGTGAATCGACAAGTTGAAGGCCTCGCTGGGATTGCCCGCCCCGAAAGCCGATTCCAGGGTGCTGCCGATCTCCGCAAGCCCAAACCGAGTGCAGGTCAGGTCAATCCGCCCGTTGAATTGTGTCTCCAGATCATCGACGACTTGCTTATTGAACGTAGCTTCGTTCGCGTTTTCGGAGAACAGTTGGAGCAAGACGCGGGCTGCTTTCACCTTGCCTTTTCGGTTTAAGAGGTCCGTGTAGGCGTCCAACCGGTGCATGTCCACGACCAAACCCGCCTCGGTCATGCAAAGCTCTCCGGGGTAGCGGTGGCTCAGCGTTTCCCCCAGGCCCGTCGGCTGGCCATTGTACTTCAGGACATAGAGGACCTTGCGGCGCTCGTCATTGATGGCCACGGGCCGGATCACCACAATGTTGTCCGCCACCGTCCCAAGCGCAGCCGGGGCAAGGGGGTCCTCCCCCAAAGGCATCTCGTAACTCAAGAAAACCGCGGGGTGCGCGGCGGCTGCTTCTTTGGAGGAGCGCTCGCGTTTCAGGGTCACCATGATCGCCTCCAGCACCCGGGCCGCCTCCCGTCGCTCGAACATGCTGATCCAGTCCGACAAACCATCAAAAGCCAGTCGGTCGCAGCCTTGGTCGAGAATAAAGTTCAGGTGCGAGATGAGTACATTGAGATCAAACTGAGTTTGAGTGAAGTGAAGTGGCGTGAAGTCGGGGCCACCGCTCTTCTGCTTTGTGACCGCATGGGGAACCTCGAAGCTGATCAGGACCCTCTTCAACGGATCGTTCTTCGCGCCCTCGGCCCCTTTCGCTTTCAGGAAGTTCTTGCAGAGGGTCGTTTTGTAGCAACTGATGGGCGCGAGAATGAGGGTGACGTGGCCCGGATTGACCGTCACACTCAGACCGGGTGTTCCCGACCATGCGCCATCGTCGAGTTTCTCCTCCTCGCGGGCGCCCTTGGCAGCGTCCTTAGGTTTGCCATTGCCGCCGTCGCCGCCATCCGCAGGATCGTCCTTCGCAGGGTGGCTTGTGCTGTCTTGAGGTGACAGCCTGGGTCTTGGGAACACCACGATCGTTCCCCACTTGTCCATGGCCGTCGCCGTCGCCGCCTGGCAAAGCGCCTCTGTTTTGACGTGTTCCCGAAAACGCGGATCCCGGAGCACATCCTCACAGTTATCCGATGTGATGATTTGCCAGGTATGCTCCCCCAAAGTCATGTTCACCCCCTGGGACTTTACCACTTCCAGGACCCGCGTTCGCCGCCCCAAGGGCATGCTGCGCACATAGAGGCGGAAAACGATATCGGCCAGGTAATCCTCTACCGAAGAGCCGGTCGGCGTGATCGGCGCGCTGGTGATACCCGGGTCCTGCGAGCGGTGGTCCTGCTCGGCCAGGAGTATGACCATGGCCAGGTTGTCGCCAAAAACGTCTCGCAACCGTCGTGTTATTTCGTGCGTCTGCCGGCGTTCTTCACCGGGGTTCGGGCATCCTTTGAGCAGGGCGGTGATGCTGTCCACGATCACGTAGGTCTCGACATTCACCCTCGGAGCCTCGCTGGGCAGCAACGTCTGCGCAATCCGGTTGAAAATGCCGTTGACCAATTCCTCGGGCGAGGGCACCGGGCGGTCCACCTCTGGCATGGGCGTGATCGCGTAGAAGTTGGTCTGATCCGGAAAACGGTCATCGATCCGAAAGGCGAACGGATCGGCGCGCCCTGTCTTCTCCTGGCGCTTAAACCAACCAAACCTCTCGTAGTTGGCCAGGAGTTGCTCCTGATCCACTTCTGTGCTGATGTAGTAAGCAATGGAATGCCGTTGTTGTGCTCCTCCTTTGGGTCCCGCCCCTGGTTGGCGGGCGTCCGCGCGGAACATGGCGGCGCGGACAGTCGCGAGCGCGAAAGTGGTTTTTCCCGCCCCGGGCGGCCCGGAGACCAACAGCTTTGACCCAAACCGGATGCCTCCACCCTTCGGACCAAACAGATCCGGGAATCCGTGGATCGACGACACATCGCAAGCACACTGGGTCTCGTTTGGCATGCTAAATTAAAGGCTTAATGACAGCCATTATGACGCCTGGGTTTGGGAGTGTCAAGCGCGGGAGTGTTTTGCGCGGGCGGCTTCTGGGGGCGGCTGCTCAAGTTCTAGGCGCAAGGTTGGAGCAAACCGTCGCCGGCGGTGCGAATGCCGTCGCCCACCCGTTTGGGGCGCGCACCCAGGGACCATACCAGAGCGTTTGCCAGCCCAAGACGTGGTTGCCGTCGTAGCTGATGCCCGCGCCCTCAAAGCAGTGTCCATCGACCTCCAGTTGCGTTTCGTCAAAGAACGGCTCCGCCCCACCGGCATGCAACCAGCGGCCCGGCTTGGCCTGTTGGCTGGCCCAGTCCACCCAGGCGTTGCCGCTCACCAGAATGGACCCGTAGTGCGCTCACGCAAACGGACCCTCACCCGGCCGCGCTTTTTCTTTCCAAGCAGGCGTAGCGAAGAGTCGTTGCTTGGTTGGGGTGGGTCCGAAAAAGTGAGCAGAAGCGGGTCCAATTCCGTGAGCGACAACGACCCAGGCCGCATTGAGGCGGTGCAGGGCCAATACTGCCGCTTTATCCTGGGCGCGTTGCCCCTGGCCGATGGCCCGGTCGGCGCCTTTGTCCGGGGCCCAGCAGATCCATCAGCACGCGGTCCTTGCCGAACCGTTCCGTGTCGGTCAGGGAACCGCCACCGCTGGTGAAACTAAAGAGCAGTTGGGTGAGGATGGCGACTGGGGAAAACCCGGCCCCGGTGCGTTTCCGGCCCTCGAACGCGGGTTCATCGTGGATTCGCTTCCAGAGGTCGAAGCGGCGGCGGAGGGTCGATGAGCACCTGGCCACCGTGAGCGGTAGCTTGGTCGCAGTTGGTCAACTGGATGTTTATTTTGGTTGTTCGCTTGGTAAAAGCGGGGATGACACCACATCACCATAATGGTGAGGTAGTGCCAGCGGATTTTTCACCTATTCATGCGTTTTCTTTCACCAGGCTAAGGATTGGCAAAGCACCCCGACACGCCGGGGCGAACCGGCCCCAAGAAAACCAACGACTGCTCAGTGGCCCCCGCCGCTACGCCGGGCTTTCGGTTCAGCTCCTTCCATTGTCGATGATCCGGTAGAGCCGGCATTCCTTTTCCTTCGTCATGAGCCGGTAAATGCCGCCGGAAAGTTCCACCACTACCCGCTGCTGCTTTGCCGCAACTGCGGGCGCCGCAAGTCGGCGGGTCCGGCGCGGGGCGGTGGCAGCCGGATGCTCCACGGTCAGCGAAAACTCAATCCTCCGATCGTGAAAATCCCGACTGCGCAGCCGCGGCAACTCGAAGACGTTCACGTCCGGAACCGGATCGGACAACCCTTGCAGGAACTGCCGGACCTGCTGAGCGATTTGGTTATGAAGTGGCTGATCCCGGAAGTCGCCGACGTGGCCATATTGAACCGTGATGGCCTTGGGACTCTGGGACCACAGTTTTCTCCAAATCCCAACGAGGTCCTGAAGTGCCTGGAACGCACCCTCATTTGCCGTGATGTAGGGGTCACTGATTAGAATCCGTTCGACACGAGCCTCCCGCAAAAATGCAAAATCTTCGTCGAGCTTGCGCGGGGCGTTGGACAGATATTCCCGTCGGTAAAGAGCGGAAGGGGGTTCCACTTTTTCGATGCCCAGCAGCTCGCTGTGGGCGTCGATTGCGCTCAATTCCGGCTGCGTCAGCGCCGGTCCCAGAAAGAGGTGCTCGCTTACAATTCGATCCAGCACCGCTGCTCCGCCGCCGGCGTCATAGACCGTGAATGCTCCGTCCTTGTGCTCAGCGACGATTCTCAATTTGGGGGGAATCTTCAGGGCGTCGCGAACCCGGTAGAACCCCAGTTGCTTGTCCTTGATAAACGGCAAGAACCAGTCGGCGGCAAAAGCCGCCTTGGGCAGGCGATAATCCCCGAAGTCCGGGAACGACTGGCAATAGAGTCTCACGGTTTTCCTACCTTTGCCCGCCAGCCATTGTCGCAACGTGCTCCATTCGGGGAAGAATTCATCGAAACTCGCGTCCGCGTCGTTCTCCAGGCCCAAGGTACCGACAAAATTGCCCAGGCTGGGAGCAAAGATCGAAAGCGCGGTCGCTTCCTCCAGTCTCCTCAGAATCGCCGCCTTGGTGGCCTGCTGGAGGTCATTGCCCGCGCTCCATTCCTTAGTGGCGTAGGTGAGAAGGATCTTCACCCAATTCAGAGTTTCGACCCTTTTGAACTGGTCCCAGAAGATCTGGTTCGAATAGGTGCAAATGCAATGGCTGCATCCGTTGGAACAGTTCTTGCCACATTCCAGCAACCGCTGGGCTCGCCGCAAAAGGTCCCTGGGGTTGTGCCTCCGGAAGAACATGCCCACATATCCGGCGCCACCGGGGACGCTGTCAAAAATAATAAGTTCCGGGCCAGCGCTGAGCCGCCAGCGGAAGGTGGCCGAAAGCTCCCCCTCGCCGATCTCCAGGGCTTCGGCCAAGGCAATGCGCACCGCCTCGGTAAGCGTTCGGGCGACTTCCAGGCGCAAGGTCTCTTGCGCATCGGCGCTCAACTCCGCCGGCACGGGGATACGGTGGTCAATTCGTATCTGGAGGACGTCGGTGCGGAATTGATGAGCCAGGTCCTGGGCCTTGTATTTTTCCGGCCGCGCGCACTCCGCCCCGGTGTAAGGCTCTCGGTGGGTTTTCAGGTTGAAAGTGAAGGCGCCACCACGCGGAATCACCTCGGTATAGCCACAGCCGCAGCGCTTGAATCCATCTCCTTTCCCGCGATTCACGACCAGCATGGTGCCAGCCTTGGCATTCTGAATCGCCCAGGAAACACCTTGCAGGGATGAATCCAGGAAGTCCTCATCACGCGCGGAGGTAACCAGTTGTGTTTCCATCGCCACCGGCGGGCGGACTCGCGTCATGCCAGGTTCCTTGCCCTGGCTTTCATGGACTGACGTGACAAAGCTCCTCGGCTCGATGAAGGCGCGAGCCAGGGCGGTCATGGGCTCCTGGCACTTGGGGCAGGTTTGTGGAACCAACTCCGCCGCTTCCCCGACTTCGACGTTTCGGCACGCGGAACACACCTTGTAATAGCGTTCGGGCATGAAGTGCTTCGGGTAGAATCCCACGCCACGCGAGGTCCACACCCGCCCGCGCGCTACCACTTGAGCCCCGGGAGCATATTCCACGATACCGATGCGAGCGTCCCGATCCAAATCCAGGTCCTGTTCCCAGGGCTTGCCGCCACCCTTCTTTCGGCTGGTCAGTATTTCGAGGCAAATATTATTTACGGGAAAGCTGTAGGTCGGGATCACGCCAAAACGACTGAGGAAATTGATCAGCGGCTGCATGGCCCATTTATGAGCCATCTTCAAGAACCGGTGGGCGCGTTGCATCTGCTGCAGATTGTCACCTGCGGCGCGCTTGATGTCGTCGTATTGGCTGATGTAAAAGCGGTGGCGCTGCCCAAATTCGGCGGCGATGTCGGCCAATTCCGCTCGGAATTCCTGCCCAAGGACGGCGGGTTCACAATGCAGGTCCATGATCTGGTCAGGCAGCAAGCTTGGTTTGACCAACTCCTCCAACTGCGCGGCGAGCAACAATTCCTTCGCTGCCGTTGTTCCGGAAATCCAATTGTCCAACCTCTCCAGGAACAACCGTTCATCTTCCTCGGAAAAACGGACTCGCGCCGGATCTTCAGGTTCGGGATCATCTTCCCTTCCCTTAACCCGGCTCAACCCGAAAAGCTGGCCAATCTGAATCGAAGATTCGTCGGCGAGGGTGTGCCTCAGGAAGCCCGACAACAGAATGGAGTACTGGTGGCGCCGAAAAAGACGCTGATTGTTGAGGTGAACGAAAGGCGTGCGGGGTTCTTTGGCTAGAAACTGCTCCGCCGAGCTAAAAACGACTTGGTCAAAGCGGCGGTTTCGCGCATAAGTCACGCTCGCGGGGGCGGCCTGGGCTCTCCGACCGGCACGACCCGCCCGTTGCTGGTAGTTTCCGATGTCCGGCGGAACATTGCGCAGGAGCACGCCATCCAGATCGCCCAGATCGATGCCCATCTCCATCGTGGTGGAGCAGCTCAGAAGGTTCACCCGCCCCTCTTTGAATTCTCTTTCGGTGGTTTCCCGCAGCTCGCTCGAAAGTGCTGCCGTGTGCTCCTTGGCGATTGCGCTCTCCAGCTCCTTCAGATGGTGGTAGAGATACTTGTAGTGGTTCTGGTCCTGCTCTTTGGCGACTTGTTCCTGGGGCACTTTGGCCAGCGCGCCCCCGCATCCGAACTGGGGACACTTGTCTCCCAAATCACGCGTATAGGCAAAGCCACAATCCGCACAACGATAAAGGGAGTCGGCACTCGCCAAAGAAAACTCCAGCCTGCGGGAATCCAATACCATGCCCGGATGCCCCGGTGAAAACGGCGTCAATAATGCCACTTGGGGGTCGCAAAGGAGTTGCCAGACCTCGCTCAAATACGGTTGCCACTTATCCAGGGCCAGCTTTTTGTTGAGAAACTCCCCCCAACGGTTTGGAAACGGCTCGCCGTTCGGGCGTGCGGCTGGGATTAGCCGAAAACGGAGATCCTGGAGGGGCATGAGCGAATAGACCCGGTTCGATTGGGCATAGAGGCCCCAGATGAACTCATCTTCGGGGTCAATCCCCAGCGGCATCGAAATCGCCCGGTTACGCCGGATCACGTCCACCAGAAACGATGTCAAAGCGACGAATTTCCCCTGGTGAACGCCAAGCAGCCCGTTCACGGACGGCGCCGGTTCGATTTCTTCCACCGCCGAACCATAGGTCACTCGCACCAAGCCCAGATCCTCAAGCGAGTTCCTTGCACCGCCTGGAGAGCAGAATTCGGCCAGCACCTTGGCGCGGATGAGCATGCTGAGATCGGCCGAAGTCGGCTGCAGAGCATCCCGATCGAGGATGCCCCGTCGGATCTCGGGTCGTTTGAGCAACTCCCCAACCAGCATCTCCAGCGACAGGGTGCTCTGCGGGTTGGCCCGCAGCACCTGCATAATCGCCCAGCGGATGACGAGTTCCTCGTGCCGGCGTTGGAAGCTCGGCGCAAAGAAGGCCGCGTCCTGGCGATTATCGCTGAAAACGAGCAGGCTCTTGCCCTTGCCCGGCAACTTCCAACCATCCGGCTTGTTCGCCGGCAGATGGGAATAGAGCACCTCGGCCACCACCTCCGACATGGCCTCATCGCCCGGATGAAACGGTGTGACAATCTCGAATCGATCCCGAGAGCCGCAGGAAGGGCAAGTGCTCATCAACGCGTCACGATCCGCGTCCTTTCCCTCGGGCTGCTTAAGGTCCGTGCGGCAGGTATTCACCCACGATTTTGGATCATCATCCAGTTCAAGGCGATCCTTGATGTGCCCCGTCTGGACATTGACAAAGCACGCATCCACAGGCGCCTCTTCCTGAGTTTCATCCTCCGCGCTCACCACATGCTCCTTGGGCTTAAGCCAAAAAACGCGGCGAGTCCAATGTCCATGCCCTGGCCGACGTGCCTTCAATAGCCCGTGGGCGGATGATTCGAAGCCCTCGAAGAAGATCTCGCCGCATTTGCGACAGGTGAGCAGGCGATACCGCTCTCGCTTCCGCTCCTCGTCGTAGAACGTCCGCGTGAACTTCAGTTCAGAAAAACGATCCGGACAGTCATCCGAGTGCTCCAACAAGATCGTGGCTTCTTCGATACCGGTGACAAAGAAGTGGTATCGGGCGGGGAGGAGCGGAAATTCGTCCTCGTTTTCGCGTGCGAAGGAGGCCACGGCGATGAGCCCCTTGAGACCGGTAAAGGCCGACTCGGCGGTATCGCCTGGAAACAATTCCCTGGCCAAGTGCCGAAACTCCATGAACTTTCGGCCGGAAAGCAGTTGCGACACCTTGCGCACGGCGGGTTCGCGGGCCAGCAGGTCGCAAAGGCCCGACGCTAACGATTCGCCTTTCCCCAATACCGCAGGGAGGCCAGCCTCTTGTGCTTCTTGGTTCCAGCGTTGAATGGCATCGCCCGGAGCCCCATCGCGCACCGTTGAGAGGACCCCGTGCAGCTTCTCCCACTGGATTGGCGTGAAGGCAGCCTTCGGCTCATGCTTCGACAAGAGGTGGTGTGGCTGGCGTTTTGAGGTGATGGGAGCCAAATCGAAGGGAGCGCCGAACAGGTCGCGCGCAAAGGTCTTGATGCGCTCGGCGCCATCGGAATCCTGTGACAAACTGGCGCTGGTGCCGATACAGGTGAGCTTGCGCCCCTTACAGTAGCGGCTCTGCAGCTTTCGCAAGAGCAATGCCACTTCGGTCGCTTGAGCGCCGCTGTAGCTGTGGATTTCGTCCAGCACCAGGAACTTCAGGTCGCTACCCGCAAAGAGCGCAGCATTCCGAGGCAGGAGCAGCAAATGCTCCAGCATGGCATAGTTCGTCACCAGGACGTGGGGGGGCGTCTCCAGCATTTCTTCCCTGGACAACAGCCACGTTGCCGGAATCGTATTCCCAAAAAGCGCCTTAAAATACGAATCCTGCAGGTAGGTCTCGGCAAATTTCTCGCGCTTCCATCCGGGGTTGGTCTGCCCGGTATAGCGGCCGACCGTAATGCCGAATTCCTTGAGACGACATACCAGCAGGGGAACGAGCCGATGATAGAGTTGATCGTTGGCCAGCGCGTTCAAGGGATAAACCAGCAGCGCCCGGACACCGGGCTTGCCTCTTACGTTGTCCTTCAGCAGGCGGTCAATGATGGGGTAGAGGAAGCACTCCGTTTTGCCCGAACCGGTGCCGGTTGCCACCACGAGGTTATGCCCGTCCTTGACCACTGACGTGAGGGCGGCGTCCTGGTGTTGATGCAGCTTTCGGCAGTACTCAGCCGGTTTGAGTCCGCTAAAACCTTCATGTAAAAGGCCGGACTCGACATAGTCCTTCAGCGACCTCCCCTTTGGGAAATCGGGCAGGGCCTCCACGAAGGGGCCTTTTACCAGCTTATCCGCCTGAGCGAGCGCGGTTTGGGCAGCTTTTCTCAGGATTGGAAACCGTTCATTGATGGGCAGCGTGGTCAGCAGGTAGCGCCTGACGCGGGCCTCCAGGTCTTCGTGCAAACGGAGTGGGTCAATTTCCTTCATGTTTTGCGACGGGTTTGAGGACGGCTTCCCAGAACAACAAATAGAACGCGAACAACTCGGGCGCCAAGCTCAACAGCAAGCAAAGCCGTCGCATCCGGCGCTCGACATGATTGCCCTCGGGGGTCAGAAGCGCGTTTAGTAACCGTTTATATTCTTCCCGAGGCAGTAAATGGGCCGCACGCATTCGGGCCATGGCGGAAATCGCCAACAACTCATCCGCCACCACCTGCACCAGCGCGCTTTCGGCCATCGTCACCCGTATCGACAACGGCAAATAGAGGGGAATGCCGGCCTTTTCCCTAAGGCACGGCGTCACCTGGTCCAATTGGTTGTTGATGAGTTGGATGTCTGCCACCATCCCGCTCAATGCGCTGATCGTGTCATCGTGGTTGCGCGCATCCTCAAGCGGTCGGAACCGCCGGTTCAGCGCACGGATCGCCGTCAAAAAATGCGCAGCGGAGAGCAGGTGATCGACTGGACAACGCGCTTGATTGGAATCCAATTGTTGTGCGTCGTCGCTCAAGCGCTTGAAATAGCCCGTGAAGTCAAAATCCTTGAACTCTTTTGCCTGGCCTTTGGCCACCGCCGCAAAGTTTGAGAATCCTGCGAACACGTAGCAATCCAATTGCGCGGCGGCGGCGGCGTAGCTTCTGAAATCGGGTGCGGCACCTATCTTGCCGAGCTCGTGGAACACTTTGCCGATTTGCTTTCGCGGCGGTTCCTCCGTTGAAAATGCCTGGCCCGGAACCGACATGATTTTTGACTGACTGCCGAAGATCAGGATCGAGTGGATGTTTAAGGCGCCTTCGCTGCGAACTTCCAAACCGGTAACTGCGGCTCGAGCGAAGATCCCCTGCGCTTCTCCCGGTTGCGGCGGGCAACACGCCTGGCATACACCCATCAACGCATTTTCGAGCCATTTGACTCCCGGCCAAACCGCCGAGGCATACTTAAACAGGAGGGCCTCTTGCAGCCGGTGGAGCGTCTGGGCGAGGTCTGCGTTGGTCAGGGTCAACCAGGCAAGATTCAAAGGGCTGCCTTTGTGGAAGGCGCCGCATACCGAGGTGATCATCCGCGTCCAGTTGTCGGTTGCGTCCGCCAATGCTGGCCCCACCAGAACCAAGCGGCTCTCGGAAAGGCCGAATTTGTCGGCCACCTTGAGCGGTTGCCATGCGTCATCCGCTTGCTTGCGCCCACGGAAATCCAAAAAATGAATTCCGGCGGGTATCTTGGTGAGCTGGACCTCCAGAACGACAAGCCAGTCTGAGCCTTCGGCCACGATTCGCCACGTTGCCCCGCTTTCACCCAGCCCGACGGCAGGGAATTCACCCGCCGCCAAGACCAGTTCCTGTCGGCATCCGGCATCCGACCCGTCGGCGAAGTTGGTCAGCTTCACCTCGATGACCCCCACCTGAGATTGACTCAGCCGGAACGAGGCTCGATAGGTAACGGAGCCAGCCTGATTCTCCACCGCCAGGTCCCGGATGAGATTCGCCTTGGCAAACAGGAGGGCTTCCGTCGGCACGCCACCTGGGTGGATCGCCTCCAAACGTCCGACGTCGCCGAATTGGCCCAGCAACCCGCTGAGACTCAGCGTGTGCTTGGACTGCCCTGGTTTGAGGGTGGCCAGGACCGTTCCCCGGCAGGTGATCTGCCATGCGAGGACGTCGCCCGACTCGATGACGAGAGATTGCCGCGCCGACGGATTGACTTCCACGGTCTGGCCCAGAACCAGGGGACGGGTGCCATACTGGTCAGCATCGACCAAGTGCAACCAAAGACCAGGCTTCGGGAGCGAATAAACTCGCGCCGGCTGCCGAACTCCCAAAATCACCTCCGCGCCCAAGTGATTGGGATCCAGCTTTAGACCCTGAGCATTTGAAAGTAAGCCCACCGAGGTTGCAGGATCGAAGTTCTGCGGCGGTGTTGAGCATTGAAAACCGAAGACCGGGCTGGTGCCTCGGAAGCCCTTCCAGTAAAGCAGTCTTCGATGAAAACTGCGGGCCTTTCCTTCCGCTGAGATTTGAATGGAAAAAATGCCTGCCGGAAGCTCCGCCAGAAATGGCCTCAGCAGCCCTGCCGTTAAGTCATAGAAGTCGTATGCTCCCCGTTGGGAGGGCTTTCCCGGCCGCCAGATTTTCGCCGGAACGCTCGAATTCTCGACGCATTCAATCTTGAATTCCAGCAAATCCGGTTCGGAATGACCATCGCCCGGGCAGAAGGCATGAACTTCCAGCGTCTCGCCATAATAAATGGGCGTTCCGTCCGTTGTGCAGATGCGATTCCCCGCCGGATCTTGAACCAATATGTCGGCTGCCAGACGTGGCCGGATGGAAACAACGCGTTCGGCGGTCTGCACTTTCAGCACAGCCCGGTTTGGAAACATCTCGATGAGCGCCCGGCGATACTTACCGACCGTCTCGAATGATTCCTCCTCGTTTGTCGAAACCCCATCGCCCAGCAACAGGTAATAGTCCCCCAATCCCAATTCGATGTCCGAGCGCTCTCCCGCAGCCAACCGTCTCCCATCACTCGCGCGAAAGAGAAAAAACGGTTCTTTGGCGTCCGGTTGCAGCTTCAGGAGAAAAGACTGGTCCTGGAGTTGATTGCGCAGGTTGATCAAGCCGACCAGCACGGGACCGACGCCCAGTTCCCCAGCTTCGAGTTCCCGCTCGATTAGCGCGTTGAAGGGCGGACAACCTTCGAGAATCCACTGCGAATTGTAATCCACCAACCGCGAACTTTGGCGAGGGAGCACCACCGCCAATTCACCGCTTTCCGGCCGGTAGCGCAAAAACGGCGACTTCACGCTATCGGCGCCGGTTTTCTCCCGAGCCTCCCGCATCGGCACCCGCAGATGGGGCGGCAGCCGGTCAAAATCTCCGGTGCTGAAGGCTCGGAGAATGGCGTTACACACCAGAGGCCCCACGCTGCTCGTCAGCGTTCGACACAGCCGGCGCTGGGCATACGGCACCTTTCCGACCAGTAAAGTCGCGAACTTCGCCACTTGCTCGTCCTCTTCCAAATCCGGGCACGGCATCTTCTCCAGATATGCCATCACCGCCTGCGCCAAATGCGTCACCCAGTAGGGTAGAATCGCGGCTTGGAAGATGATCTGGCGTAAATTGCGATCCGCATGGTCCTCATCCTCGGCGGGAGGCATCACCAGGCCCAAGTCGGAGCAGACCCGCGAAAACAGCGCCGCCAAGTCACTTCGCTCCGCGGCGCTTAATTCCAGTCCCAATTGGTCGCGGAGGGCGTTGTAGAAATTAGCTTCCGTGACGCCCCGGCCAATCGAGACGGCCACCGCGTATGCCGAGGCCGCTGGGAAATAGCCGAAGTTGAGCCGCAACCTCCTGTAACTCCCGGCGATGTAGTCCTTTACCTCTTTGATGCATTCCTCCTGCATGCCGGTTTCCACGGGCAGCAGGCCCAAAATAGTCGGCGTGGCGCTCTCGCCGATGAGTTTGATTATGTGCCTGTTGATCTCGCCGATGGTTGACATAATTTTGCGAGGAAGACGGCGTCCCTTTCCTTGGGCGACTCGGAGAGCCCACGAGGGAAGGATCGCCTCCCCGTCGGGGTTCTTTCCATCCGGCTCACCAGCCACTCGCCATCACGGATGACGACTCTGGCGCCCGGCACATGACCGAGCCTTTTCATGGCACCAACTGATTTCTAACGCGCAGTCGCCACTGCGAGCGCAAGAATACCCACAACGGCAAGCTGTTTGCAAAGAAATCGTTACGTTAATATCGATGGATGATCGCGGCCATAATCCTTGCGCTGCTAGGGCATGGCGCGGCCTTCACGCTCCGAACAACGCCGCATAAGGGTCGACACCAAATTGCTCGTTCCGCCAGGCGATGACCACCGCCCTGACCATTCCAATCACAACTTCCTCGATCCTGGGGATTTCCGTCGCAGGATCGCGCCCGATTTCAGAAAAGGTTGCTGTTCTGTGGGTGAACTCGTTCCGAACGTTGGTCCACAGGTCCGTCGTTGTGCCCAAGAAGTCGCGTTGAGGTTCCCACCCCTGGTGCGCGATCTTCGCGATTCGTTCGCGCAATACTGCCCCCTGGAGCTTTTGGGCGTCGTCTTTCTTCGCCAGATGTTCCGCCATCCTGACGAGCTCCAGGAACCGGTTCTCAGGCGTTGGCATCTCTCGGCTTTTTCGGAACGAACGCAAGCTTTGAAACACGCGACGGAGCAAGGGGTCGTCCCGATCAGGATCGGAACAACCGGCCGAGTGGATTTCCCTGAACACCGGGTCGTTGTAAATGTCGCGAACATCATCGAGCGACACGTCCATAGGGTCTTGCGCGAACTGGTAATCGAAGAGCTTTCGCGCGATAAATTTCGCCTGCGATTCGTTGCCGATCCATGCCCCACCCACGCCTTTTCCGATCGCTCCGACCCGTCCAATGCTTTGCTTTTCGCCCGGTTTGAACAGGAAGAGACGCATCGTATCCAAAATCCGTTCCCCTCTCTCGAGTAATTTTTGCAACAACGCATCATCCGCCGCCGGACCCACGGTTGGACCGAGGTTCACGGTGCCCGCCTCCAGTTCGAATGCGACACAGGTGGAATCTCTTAGTTTTCCACCGTTCAGGTCCGCAACCGCTTCCAAGGTGGGCTCATCCATGGCTGATACCAATGCGAACCGGTCGTACTGGTTGAACGGAATACTGCCATGAACTTCATAAGGCTCTCGGAACGCGTGGTGCAATCCAACCGGGGTAGGCGTGTAATCGGGAGGGCAGCCGTACAGGGCAGCACGGTAGATGACGAAGTCACAAGTCAGGTGAAGCCCCTCGATGGTGGCAAGAACGTAGTTCGTCATAGAAGTTCCGCCGCCCGCCACTGGGGGTTGGCCTCCGGGACTTTGGTTGGTGGTGTGATTCACAGGGAGAAGGAACCTGATGAAGCGCCAAAAGTCGAGCCAGTTCCAATGCTCGACGCGCCAATCGCTGGAGCCCTGGTTCAACCGCAAATCCGCCGCCCGCCCCCCGGGGAAACGACCGGTTAGACCCACGACGCGCTTCGGCTATGGTGTATTCCCGGGCCGATGCTGAGCTTTTCGCTCCGACCGATTACGGCGCAGCTTACGCAAAACCCTCTTGAAAAACGCGGGCCTTTTGAGAACCTTCTGACTGCTTAATCATGTTTGAGGACTTGTTATCGCGACGGGGCATATCCTTCGACCGGCTGCGTGCGCTTGTCGATGTGGCCCAGGCGGGCAGCATCGCCAAAGCGGCAAATGGCGATGCGAACCGGCAGAGCCAATACAGCAGACAGTTAAAAGAACTCGAAGGTTTTTTCGGCGCTGAGTTAACCGAGCGGCAGGGTAAACACCTGAAGCTGACACCGTCCGGTTTGCGCCTGGCTCAGATCGCGCGGGAGGCCTTGCACGGCCTCAGCGATTTTGACGCCGAAACCCAACACCGACCGATCACGGTGACGGTCGGGGCTGGCGATAGCCTCCTGCAATGGCTGCTCCTACCGAGGCTGGGTGCCCTGCAGGCGAAGCTGCCACGCACCCGCATCCTCCTGAGGAATTGTCGCACTCGCGACATCGCGTCCGGCCTCACCGATTTGACCTTGGATCTCGGGCTTATTCGTGAAACCGGACTTTCTGCCCGACTCAAGCGGACGCGGCTGATCAAACTCGATTACTCCATTTTTGTTTCGAAAAACCTCCTGCCTGGCAAAAACGATGCGGGTTTTCGCTGGATCATGGAAAACGTGCCATTGGCCGTTCAGGCCACCACTGGAAGCTTCGAGAACGCCTTCGAGGACGAAGCCGAGCACGTCTCCATCAAGCTGAACATCCGCCTCGGATGCGAGAGTTTTCCGCAGGCCTGCAAGGCCGTTCTGTCTGGCGCATACGCCGCCATTTTGCCCACGATTGCGGCCGACGAGCTCGACGCCGCAAACTACGCGCGATTCCCGGTGCCGTTCCTCAAGGCCCAGGAACGGATGATCTGTTTGGCGTGGAATCCCCGGCTGGTCAGCACCAGGCCGGACTTCGAGAAGATCATTGCCTGTTTTGCAGCACTTCTGGCCAAATAGCCGAGTTCGTCGGCTGCACTCCCGTGTGGAACTTGCCTGGCGCGTTCTGGCCTTCCCTGGTTGACGGGACACATGACTGGGCAGTCAGCGGCATGGTGATTTTCGAAGTGGAATGGCCGCTCCCTTAGGCGTAGGCTCTCCCTTATAAAACCGGACCTATATGGCGGAACTACCTGATAAACCATTATTCCACTTCTTCCGAGTATGGCCACGCGACCTCCTGACCCAGCCGCCCCTCGCCAGTTCGCTGCAGACGCTCGAAACTTGCTTTTTTGAAATCGGCCTGCGGCGATTTCCTCATGCGCTCGTTTCTTGTGCGACCGCGTGCGAAAGCGCCATTAAGGCGAAACTCGGCGTCGGGCCAGAACAGGAATGCACTCTCGAACGCCTCATCGAGGAAACGCGGAGGCTCTCGGCCTCGTTGCGTGCGTTCAGCCCGAAAAAGCTCGACAATTTTCGCCGCACCCGGAATCGCATCATTCATTACGGCTTCAGTCCGCGGGACGACGAGGAATGCGCCGTGCTGCTCCTGGAGACCGGCCTGCCGTTTCTGAAGCGCTGCTATAGCGAATTATTCGGCTTTTTCCTCGATTGGCACGACATCCGGCCTGGCAACGTCCGGTTCGATCGTCTGACCCCGGAAGAACTCCGGATAGCGGGGCTCCGACCTGAGATCGCGGAACAACTTCGCTTCGCGAATGAGGTTTTCCTGAAAGCCAAACACCTGGGCGGTCTGGACCGCAGCTATTGCTTCACCGCGTTTATCCACTATATCCGTGTGAAGTTGAAACACGTTTTTATGGCGCACGGCGAATGTGAGATCCTGGAAAACGACGAGGTCAACTGGCAGAAACATCGGGCGGAAGAGGAGAGGAAGGAGGAAGTCGCCCGGTTTTTCAAGTGGGTTACGTGGAATTTCTGTTGCCCCATTTGTGACGGTGAGGATTCGCTTGTGGCAGAACTGGACGAGACCGGCCTCGACGCCGGCCGCGTCACGCCTAAACGTTGCGTGTGTGTTCACTGCGACTTCGTTGTCCCGGCCCTCGCACCGTTCCTGAGCGAGATCCTGCTGGCCGCCCAATCGGAGGCGCAGAAGCCGGCCATCTTCCGCGAATACGGAATCGAAGCGTGATCGCGTGTTCCGGGCCGTCTAGGGCGCATTTGTTTGGCGACCATCAAGCCCCTCAATCGGTGAGTATCGGGGAGATGGAGCAGGAGACGGACGATCTCCATACATGACTGCCAAGTCATATCTCATGTAAGACGCGGTATTTTCCCGCACGAATGGCGAGGGCATAATCAGGGGGAATATGAAATCTTTGGGAACTTGTTGCCGGCGATGCCAGGAGGCAGCGCGCGATAATCGCAACAGGATTGCTGAAGCAACCGAAAGGTGACTCGATGGGTAACGAATTTAAATTACCGGACAAGAAGGCCGTTGTATTTTGGCCGGTAGGGACTGGAGACTCGACCACGCTGGTTTTGAGGCCAGGGCAGATAGCGATGCAAATCGATCTTCGGCACTTGGAAAAGGCGGACGATCCAGACGAACCGGAATGGCCGATTATTGACCACCTGGTGAAAGCCCTGCCCAAGAGGAACGGAAAGCCCTACCTCGCGCTCTTTGTCCTCACCCATCCCGACAGGGATCACATCCAGGGCTTTGCTGAATTCCTCAAGAAGGTCCACATCGGCGAGATTTGGCACACGCCCAAAATATTCCGTGACCAATCGGACCAGGAATCGCTATGCGACGATGCGAAGGCATTCCGGAAGGAGGCGCACCGCAGGCGAAAGGCGATTCTGGCCGCTCCGGCCGACATTAAATCGGGCGACAGGATGCGGGTCATCGGCCACGACGACATCCTCACCGAGGAAGACTACAAAGGACTGCCGGACTTCTGCAAGTCCAGGCCGGGGGAGCAGGTTCGAACCGTAGATGGTGTGGACCTTTCAACCGAATTCAGCGCGTTCATCCACGCGCCGTTCAAAGATGACCAGGCCAAGGACAAAAACAACACCAGCCTCTCTCTGAACATTGCCATTTGGGAGGGGGAAAAGTATGGCCAGTTCTTCTTTTTCGGTGACCGTGAATACCCGACAACTAAGCGGATCTTTGAAACGACGGAGCAATTCAAGAAGAACATCGGTTATCTCTACTGGGACGTGATGCTTTGCCCGCACCATTGCTCGAAAGCCGTCATGTATTGGAAGGAGGAAACTGACGAGGACGAGGACTTCAAAAAGGACATTATGGGCTTTTTCGAACAATACGCGCGAGCCGGTTACATTGTGGCCAGCTCGCACTCGGCATTCACTGACGGCGAAGGCGATAATCCCCCGCACAAGAAGGCCCGCAATCGCTACGAGGAGATTGTGAAGGCGGGGCGCTTCATTTGCACGCATGAATATCCGGACAAAAAGAACGTGGCGCCGGTGGTGTTCACCATTGGGTCCGAAGGCTTTGGCTTTGACGACCAGAGGCCAAAGGGCCAAGGCCTCGCCGGGCTCGCGGCGACAATCCAAAACGCACGCGGAGGCGATGAACCGCCGAAGACCCAGGTCGGGTTTGGGGTCATACCATGACCGCGGGGCAAGCGAGAGCGCTTCGGGAGATCGAGCGACTGCAGGCGGCAGATCCCGATCGCTTCGAGTTGGTAAACACGCCGGAGTTGATTGGCGCACGCCTGTCCGCGACCGTGAGCCTTCGACTGGGCGTCATGGACACGCGGGAAGGCGGCCTGGATCTCAGAGAGCGCGAGGAGTTTACCCTGTCGATTCCGGCCGATTTCCCATTCGATTATCCGAGCCTAATGGTCACCCACAACCGTTTTGCCGGTTTTCCCCACGTGGTCTGGTCGCGCGGGATTTGCCTCTATCAAAGCCCGGCCGAGTGGAATCCGTCCGATGGACTTTACGGCTTTCTTGAACGCCTACGCCTATGGCTGAGTAAGGCAGCGATCAACGACATGGACCCGGTCGAAGGTCCCTTGGAGCCTCCACACCACATCACAGACTTCTCCCAAGTCCCGTTCCTGATTCGCTGCAATGCGCCGGTTCCAGCCGGAGAAACCTGGCTGGGCCTCGCCGAGTTGGAGAAACACGACAATCGAATGGAGTTAATTGGCTGGAACGATTTGAGTAAGGGTTGGCCCAAGGCCAGTAGGCTGGCACTCGCAGTCATTTTGCCTCAAGCCCTTCCGCAGGAGTTCCCGAGGACGGGAAAGGACTTCTTCGCGCAGTTAATGAAGCAGGGAATGGACAAATACAGCATCCTCCGACGCCTGGCTCTGGCAGCTAGGTTGTCCCTTGACAAAGAACCCATCCATCTGGTTTTGGGGATGCCGATGAGACGTTCTGTGGACGGATCTCCCAGGCTCCACATCGCGGTCTGGACCACAGCGCCCGGATTCCGTGAGGCGTTGTTGCTTGTAATTCCCAAGGAAACAGACACAGACGAGATCCTCAACCTCCGCTCCGAATTTGCTGAGAATATTTTCACCACCTTTGAGAAAGCGGAAATTGTATGGTGCCGCGTGATGGAGGACAGGGATGAAATCGTGGTGAGGCGGGATTCCGGCACGCCGGTGTCGTGGTTCAGGGGCAGGAAGGTCCTAATCCTGGGTTGTGGCGCTCTCGGTTCGTGGCTCGGGGAGGTTGTCGCGCGAGCAAATCCCGGCCTTGTTCACCTTGTGGACAACTCGATCGTGAAGCCAGGGTTGCTAGTCAGGCAGAACTACCGCCCTGAAGACATCGGGGCCAACAAGGCTGAAGCGCTGGCTCTTAGGCTTCGGACCATCAGTCCAAAGGCGTCCGTTCAACCTTTCGTCAGCGAGGCCCATAACTTCATCTTCCAAACCCCCGGCCGCGTGGCCGATTATGAGGTAATCCTGGACTGCACCGCGTCTACGAACTTCCAGATGAAACTCGAGCGCGATTGGAGCCTTCTCGGCGGCCACACGCCAGCCGCGATTTCGGTGGTGATTGACGCGAAAGCAAAACGCTGCCTGGCCGTTGTTTTGAAGCCGAACTCGCCAGCCGGAATGTGGGACGCGTTCGTCCTGCTCAAACAAAAGCTGTGCATGAGTGGCGGGGAACCGGAGACGGTTTCAGCCTTCTATTCAGATCGGGCCAGGATGAACTTGTTCCAGCCAGAACCCGGCTGTTCGGATCCGACTTTTTCCGGATCTGCGGCCGATGTTCTTGGTTTGGCCTCCACAGCACTTAACCTCGGGGTCAGCCAGATTGATTCTGGAAGCTCGGCAGTTGGTCTCGCCTTTTCGGCTCCGGACCCGGGTGGCCAACCGGGAATGCTTGAGATTCTGCCTCTCCCGCGCCTTGATGAAGTCAGGCTGGGCCTATATCGGATCCGAATCCAGAGGAATGTCTATCGAGAAACCAGGGCATGCGTGCGCCAGAACAACCGGAATCGATCGCCCCGCCATGAAACCGGAGGCCTTCTATGGGGCTTATGGGACGACGCCGTGGGAGTGATTTGGATATTCGACGCATCGGGACCTCCGCCCGGCAGCCTTCACGACCCTGGCAATTTCGTTTGCGGCGTTCACGGCACGGGTGAAGAGCACAAACGAAGATACGAAAGAAGTCACGGCGGCTGCGGGTTCATCGGGTACTGGCACACGCACCCCGATATGCCTTCTCATCAGAGCGGAACCGACATGGCGGGGATGGCCGCTTTGGTGTCCAGCATAGGACAAAATCAAAAGCGAGCTGTCATGCTCATCTTCGGTCGGACCGGAGGACGGTCAACCGCCGGCGTTTACGTTTACGAAAGCCACGCCCGAGGTGAAAAGAGCGAACTGATCTCAGTTGGCCAGGCCCAAATTGAGCTGGAGGCGCCGGTGGTATGATCGGCTTGGCTCTCTCAGGAGGTGGTTCTCGCGCCATGGCGTTCCATCTCGGTTGCCTCAGAGCTCTGAACGACCTCAGCATCCTTCACCGGATCGGCGTCATCTCCACGATCTCGGGAGGTTCTGTCATCGGTGCCTATTACGCTTACAGCCCTCACCAGCCCTTTGACGAATTCGAGACCAATATCAGGACCTTCCTCCGACAGGGATTTCAACGGAGCATCGCCCTCGAACTCATCAAACCACAGAACTTCTGTCCCTGCCTGGCCAGTTTCATCTTGGCGCACGCCCAAGACGCAGTCGCTCACTTCAACGGCGCCGACATGGGTTTCCGGCGGTATCCATCCCGAACGGACGTGTTCAGCCAGGTCCTGCGCCGACGCGTGTTCGCAAACTTAGCCATGAGCTCTCCGCGCCGGGACAACCTCGAAGTGGTCATCGGCGCTTGTGAATTGCGAACTGGTGCCGCGTTTAGATTTGGCACCAAGAAATCTGGGAGCTGGAGACATGGCGAGATGGTCAGTGGCGACGTAGATGTCGCGCTCGCCGTAGCCGCCTCCGCTGCTTACCCGATCTTTCTGCCAGCCCTGGATCGCCGGTGGCGATTTCGGAAAAAAGGACAGGAACGGGAGCATCGAGTTTTGCTAACCGACGGCGGGGTCTACGACAATCTTGGCATCCAGGTCCTGGAGCCCAAGCGCGATGCTGATGTGACCCTTCACGCCTTCCCTTGCGAGTATTTAATTGCCTGCAACGCAGGGCACGGCCAGGAATCGGGAGAGGCCATTCCTCGCGGATTCTTGCCCAGGGTCAGCAGCGCCTTCGGCGTTGTTCATCGTAGGGTGCAAGATTCAGCCATGCACCGGTTGCACCAGCTAAAGGAGGCAGGCTGGATAAAGGGCTTCGCAATGCCCTATCTGGGTCAGCAAGATGATCGACTGCCGTGGAAACCGGCCGCCCTGGTGCCCCGTGCCGAAGTTCTCGGCTATCCGACCGATTTTGGCCGGATGCCAGAGGCCTGGGTGAACAAGATCTCGGAGAGGGGTGAACAACTGACAAGATCCCTGGTTTCGTTTTACCTCCAGGATTTGCTCGAATAGACGACCCGCCCGCATGGTCCTCGCCGAAATCCAGGACACCGGCATGCGGGTGACGAGGGCACCCCGGTTCCAGAGCCGGTTCTTGGCGTTCGACCATCGGCGCGTCGGGCCGCGTGGACCGCTTTTGCCAATCCCCGTCTTGCGTTGGACACGAAGACGTCGTAAGAACGGGGCCATGAGTCCAATGCCGCCCGGATACGAGAAGAAATTTGCGGACTTCCTCCGCATGTGCGCCGAAACCAAGGCCAATGGCATCGACCACATTTTGGTCGCCACGCCAATCACGCTGGGGGATACTTACGACGAAATCATTGAAAGTCTCTGACGCTTGGCGGACGCCGGGCTGGCCCTGCATGTTGCTTCACGAGCCCCGCATCCCGGCCTAAATTGAACCCCTTGCCGCGACAGCACAACGGCGCAGAAGCCCTCCCGTTGCAACCGATGATATCTACTGACGCAGCGCGACTGCCCCACTGCCCCGCCTTTCGTGCGGTTTCCGCCGGCTGGCTCGGAGTCAACGGCATGGCTCTGGTCTGGCCGCTAGGTGGGGTCGCCGTTGTCCCCCGCGTTGTCCCCCTGACGACAAGAATTGCGTCCAGTTCGGACCCTTTGAGACCTCGAATCGAATTGAGGACCCTCGGACAGACCGCATGGGTCCAAGTGGTTCTAGATGAGGGATTTGTGGAAAGGAGAACCTGAATTTAGCGCGTCTGCCAATTCCGCCACGCGGGCTGCGAGTGATCCGCTTTGCGAGTTGACTGCGTCCAGCGCTTCCGCGACCGTTGTTCGAATAACAGCCCCCCCGTTTGGCCGCCCGACCGACCTGACCGGTCTTCGGGTCGGTGACGACCGCACGGAAGTTCGGCTGTCCGCTGACGCGAATCTCGTCCCGAGCCGGGGAAGCTGATCTGATACTGCAATCTGATACTGTTTGCCCTTTCGAGGGTCCTTTTCGGTCCCCTCGCCAGGGACCGGAAAGTGAAGAATCCCTCGGTGGGACCGGGTGATTCCGCGTCGGGGCCATTGGGTCCAGAGTCGGTTCTTTGACTACGGATCAGAGGGCTCCAACCTGAACTCGCGGGGTCGCAGGTTGGGCTCCGACGCAACCCATCTCACGCTTTAGGCAGGCTCGTGCCCGCGCCAACACGCTCCCCGTGTCCTTACAGCTATGCGTTGCGGCCAGATGTTCCCCGCCGGTTCAAGACGCAAATCGTCGCGCCCGACAACGACGCCACGGAAGAGGAATGCGCCCAAAAGTTCATGGTAGAAGCAACCTCCCCGACTCGCGCTTAACCGCGTTGTCGGGGGGGCTCCCGTTGCGAGACCCAGTCCGGGTCAGGACCGTAGAATTCGGATAGCTGTTTGCAGGCACTACCCAGTAGCCATCGGCCACCGGCGTTCGGAGATCAGAAAGGCGCAATAGCCGATGCCATGGCTATTGCGCCTTTCCAGGATTCGTGGTCCGTCAACGTCGCGGCCCGCGGGAGTGGGCCCGTCCATACTCATGCAAATGGACCATCCATCCGAGCAGACTTCGTTCCACTCAGGGTGATTTCTTCGGCGCCTCGTGACCAGGGACCAGCGGGAACGCGCCACGGGTGTAGTCGATCAGGATGTGCTCGAAATAGCTCTGCGTCTTGGCGGTGGGATTGGGCCCGTGATTGTCCGCGCGGCCAAAGCGAATCCAGCGCATGCCCGTCGAATTCAGCCAGGCATCGGCGACCACGACCTCGCCCACTTGCGCGAAGTCCCTGTCGGGGTCGAAGGCCGCGACGTAGGTTTTGCCCTCCTCGGCGTCGAAGTGCAAATTCACCCAGTACGTCTTCCCGGAAACCACCCTGATCTGTCCGGGGCTGAAAGTCGTCTTCCAGCCCGTCGTGCAGCTATGCGCGCGGAAATACGGCCCTTTGCCGTCGTCGTTTCGCGTCTGCAGGACCGCATATCCCTGGTTGCCCGACAGGACGATCGTATCGAACTGGTTCCCAAAGCGGATCGTCACGCCCGGCGTATAGTAACAGGCGATGGTGATTTTCCGGCGGAAATCCGGGAGAGTGCAGGTGACGGCATTGAGGGATTTATCGTCGTGGACCATCCAACCGCGACCCGCGCCCTTGGCCGCGTAGTTGGTCCCGCCGACGCTCACCGGTCCCGGCAGGTTCCGCCGCTTGGCGGTAGAAACCCACAGTTCGCCCTGGTCGTTGCCCCACGCCCCTCCGCCGTGATGGGAGGCGTTCATCAAGGCCGGCGTGAGCACATCCCCGATGGCGCCGCTTTCCATGTCCTGGTAACTATCCACAGGAGTCGCCGCCAAGGCGTCCGCGCCGATGCCCACCTCCGAAGCCGAAAAGCTTGAAATGCCATAAGTGCCGTTGGGGCCTTCGTTAAATCCGAAACCCGGATTCCCCTGCGAAAAAGTGTGATCGGTGATTCGAACCAGTTCCTTGCCGTTCTTGTAGGCGGTGATGGTGTTGCCGACGATCGCTGCCTTTACCGCGTCGCCGGTGGCAACGCCATAATCAGGGCCATGGAGTTCTTTGAGAAAGGTCCAATGGGGTGCCGCGCTGGTTGGGCCGTTCCACGTAGCAATCGCCAGGTAGGGCGAACCGTTTTTCCCGAGAGCACTCCACATGATTTCGTAGCCCGTCGCGTCCTTCGGCGAAGTTCGCAGGCGGATTTCTACTTCCGGATAACCCGAAGGACTCACTTGTCGAACGGTTGCCTGCGCCATTTGATCCGGTCTCCAGCTTCCCGTCAACAGGGCCAACGCATCGCCAAAACGTTCCGGGCCAGCGGGGCCGAAGGCATAACCTGGAATGGTGGAAACACTGGAAACATGCTGATCGCCTTTAAAACCACACATCGTCTCATGCCATTGAACCCCGGGCGTCCCTGCAGTAATCCATCGGCCACCTTCGGAAATCAGCGGCTCGGCCTTGGGGAAGTCGGTAGAGTAGCTGGCCGGATGGGCCGTCGTGGGGAGCATTCCCGGCCCGGTCTCGCCCAGCATCTCAAGCGCCTGATCCACGAGTTTCTCCAACGCTTCGAGTTTCCCTCCGTTCGCCAGCGGTTGGGCGCCTGCCATGAGTTTGCCCACCGCCGAAGGGTCCTGGCCGTTGCGTTGCCAGCGTTCAATTCCTGCGCGCACCTGCTTCATCTTGTCCTGAATGCGGATCTGAGGGGCATCCATGGAGAGCGGCTTCTCAACCAGGGGTTGTCTCGTCAGGAACTTGCGGTAAACCACTATTGCTTCCTTGCCGAACGCGCTGTCCCAGAGGCGCCGGGGAAGGTCCTCGCCCGTGGCGCCCATATTCACGCCCACGAGAACGCAGCCATGGTTGTAGTGCCAGGCAAGGTAGGTCTCCCAATCCACGACCGACCCGGGCATGCCTGCGTTTGCCTCCACGCCGGCCCAGGGGGGATTCCCATGTTTCTCCAACTCGTCGTAGAGGGGTTTGAAGCCCTGCCCGAGAACCCCGACCGCATAGGTCGTCCAACCAGGCCGGGAATACTGGTTGAAGGCGGTCCTGATGGGGGCGTTCATCACCTCGATGGGTGCGGGTGCGGCCACGTGAGGGTAAAGCTTTTCCGCGGGAATGCCCGCCTCGACGAACTGCTGGCACCAGAAAGCGACGGTCTCCTGAACGATGTTCGCCAGAGCCTGTCGGAAATCATCCGGCGGATGGTTCGCGGTGAAGCCACGATCCAAGAGCGCCCGGTAGCCCAGCGACCCCGCGGGGACGCCGTCCTCCTGCATCATCTTCGTGCGCTCAGGCTCAGGTTGTGAGTAGTCGTCGATGCCTGGCTCTAAACCCACCAGCACCCCCGCGAAGAGGGCTTCCTTGCCTTCGGCCTGGAGCTTCGCAATTTCCTCGCGGAGCACAGGCCCGATAACTTGGGAGACAATCCGTGTGACCTCAGCCCGCGTTCGTTTGCTCGTGAAGCACATGTTCGGTGGCTGGCGTTCGAGCACGCCGTGGTTCAGGTAGCGCACTTTGTTCGGCGGGCCGTCCCAGCCATGCCACTCGACGTTGTACTGGTTGTTCGGGTCGTAGCCCGGCTTCTGCGGATCGAACCAGTTCCAGAGGTCCGGGCGGCTCTTCCAGGCAAGATGGAAATCGAAATGCAGCATCACCGCCAGGCCATGCTCGCGTGCCGCGGCGAATGCGCTCCGAATGCGGTTGGGCAATTGCGCCTCGATCTCATAGGTCGGATTGGGCAGGCCGAAACCCAGCAACCGAGTCCTGCCGTCGCCCTTCATGCCGACCCGCTCGGCCAATTCCCCCGCTTTCTCCGACTCACTCCAGAAGATGAGGTATTTAGGTTTATCCGATGCGGCAGGCACCTTGCTATTCGCTGGAGAGGCCGGACTGCCTGGCTCTCCTGCAGCTACCCGGGCAAAGGCCGGCGAAAAAAGGACCAGCCCCAACCCCAAACCCAGCGACCCGAGCAAAGCGATTCTCCTTTTCATTTTCATGCTTCGTCAGTGGGAGAGGTACTGCCGCCTCAACGCTTCGAATGCGTCGTCTGGCACCAGGATGACCGCCGCCCGGCGCGGCATCGCCGCTTCGTCCGAATCGTAGCGGATGATTTTCTCCGCCCCTTCCGCCGCGAAGAGGCAGGGACGAAAATGCCCTGATGAACCTGCGGCGGTCGCAGGTTGAGCAAGCCAGAGCATCCCGGCAAAGACCATGAAGAACAATCGGCTCATGTTGCCGCTTCGAATCTTACTTGATTGGTTCGACATCATGAAGTCGAAAACGTGCACTCGCCAGCGGCGGGCCGAGGGGACCGCCTGGTGAGCGCGTTCCAGAAGACTCCATGGTCAGAGCGAAACGAAGACGCCGCCCCACATGTTTCGACGTGATTTTCGGCGCGACCGTGGTTGAATATGCGCATGTGCATGAGCCAAGCCGAGATGATCGCGAGCCTGCTCTTCCGCGACGATGGGAGTCCTTGTGCGTTGCCTAAGACATGAACCGCCAAATCCTACTAGCTCTTCTGTTGCTGCTGCCGTCTCTCCCGGCCGCGAATGGCCAACAGCTGAGCCCTTCAAAGGCCTCCGGCCGGGTCATGGCTTTCTACTATCCCTGGTATGGTAACCCCGCCGTGGATGCCCATTATGCCAACTGGAACCACCCCGTGGCGGTGCGGAATGAGCCGCCCCGGTCCTTCCCGGGCGGAGACGAGATCGGCTCGAATTTCTATCCCAGCCTGGGTTGTTACAGCGTCAATGATCCCCAAGTCCTCGGCGAGCACATGGGCCAGTTGCGCCAGGCGGGCGTCGGGGTAATTTGCGCGAGCTGGTGGGGCCGAGACTCCTTCACGGACCGGGCCCTACCCGCCCTTTTCAAGGCAGCGGAAAGAGCCGGCCTCCAAATCACTTTCCACATCGAGCCCTTTCCCGGCCGCAACGCGATCACGACCCGCCAAGCCATCGCTTACCTGGTCAGCCGGTTCGGCGCATCGCCGGCCTGTCACCGTCTTCGCAATCGTGGCAATCGCCCGCTTTGCTTTGTTTACGATTCCTACCAAACCTCCGCCGCCGACTGGGCCACGGTCCTGCGTCCGGAAGGCACAAATTCCATCCGGGGCACGGCCGCCGACGCGGTGGTGATCGGCTTGTGGGTGAACGAAAACGAAGAGGCGTTCATGCTGGAGGGAGGGTTCGACGGCTTCTATACCTACTTCGCCACGGACGGCTTCACGTTCGGCTCGACCACTCGGAATTGGCCGAAGCTCGCCGCATGGGCGCGGGCTCACGCGAAGGTCTTCGTTCCCTGTGTGGCCCCCGGGTACATCGACACCCGAATTCGCCCCCGGAACGGAGTCAATACCCGCAACCGGGAGAGCGGGGCATATTATGATCGGAGCTGGGTCGCTGCGGTTGCGGTCTCGCCGGAGTTGGTGGGAATCACCTCATTCAATGAATGGCACGAAGGGACGCAGATAGAGACGGCAACTCCGAAGCAAATCCCCGGGTTCACGTATCTGGACTATTCGCCACTTCCCGCAGCTTATTACCTCGATCGCACGGCGTTCTGGGTGCAGAAACTCAACACGAAATGAAACGATGTGGGGAATCATCACATGGGTTTTCACAGGCTTGGCGCTCGCTCAGAGTACTTTCCCGTGGGCCCGGCGAATGGGATTCGCTGACGCTAACTCAACCGTTAACCCCCGGACCGTGATTCGTATGCGCCGCGCAGAATGAGGCTGCGAATGCTCGCCCCGTCTTTATGCTGAGCCCGGGATTGAGACACCAGTTGCTGGGCGGTCCCTATACCCCACCGCGCACGCGTCGAGGCGCGTTTCTCAACTGTGAGTTGCGCGGGAAGGTCAAGGTAGGCGGCTATTTTGATGGACCGATCCCGTGGCCCATCAAGTGGGGCACGAGTTCGCTGATTCTGTGCGGCGATTTGGTCAAGGCCGTGAAGCTGGAATCCGCCATCGCCGTAGGACACTACTGGGGCGTCAGCGTCGCTACCGTGAAGAAGTGGCGGGGCGCCCTCGGGGTTGAAGCCTATAACCAGGGTACCCACGCCCTGATGCGGAGAACAGCCAGGGAACACGCCACTCCACAGCGCATGCGCCGGATGACAAAGCTGGCGAGGACGGCAGGACGGCGCCGGAAGCCGGCCTCCGTGCGGCGGGTCCTTGCAGCGCGGGTCCGCCGCTTCTATGAGACGCGGGGCCATCCGAATCCACGATTGCGAGTATGGACGGCCGCCGAAGATCGTCAGCTTGGGACCAAACCAGATGCGGAACTGGCCACGGAGTTCGGCAGGACCGAAAACGCGATCCGGGGGCGTCGCCGGGCGTTGCGGATTTCGCTCAAGCAAACACGATCGGTTTGGACCAAAGCGGAGGAGAAGTTGCTGGGCACGGCCAGCGACGCCGAAGTGGGACGCCGCTTGGGCCGAGGCGAGCGCGGCGTGCAACTGCATCGGCAGATGCTCGGGATCTCGAAATTCGGTGGTGTCGCCAAGGCTCGTCCCTGGAATCCCAGGGAAGATGCACTCCTGGGGAGACTTCCGGACCGTGAAGTGGCTCGGCGCCTTCGGCGACCATTGAATTCCATCCAAATCCGTCGCCATATGAAGGGGATTCCCAACCCAGCGCCGCTCCGCCCCGAATGGTCGGCCGAGGAGGACGACCTGGTAAGGACCTTGTCGCCTGAGCAGATCCGAGAACGCAGCAACCGGACCCTTACGGCCATCGACCATCGGCGGGCAACACTAGGCATCGAGAACCCGGCACCCAAACGCCGACGCTGGAAACCCGAAGAGATCGCCCTGCTCGGCAAGCTTTCGGATCACAGAATCGCGCGCCTGCTGAACTGCCCAGTGCGCAAGGTGAAGGCGGAGCGGGGCCGCCGCGGCATCCAGGCGCCCGAAGCCTACGAACCGAAATTACTCCAGGGAGGAATCGAAGTGTCCTCTGGCTAGGAAGGAACTACACCTTCAGTGAATTCTTCAGTAACCGAGTAGTGAACAGGTGGGAGTGGGTAGTGGCGAGTAGTTGCCGAGTAGCCTTGACTTCCGAGGATTTCCTGCGATCTTACCCTCAGAAAACAGAGCAGAAACCGCTCGATTCCGACCCTCGCCTCCAATCATAACTGCTTGTGCAGTAATGATTTACGCCGACGCGCGGAGGCGGCGGGCACCAAAACGGGCACCAAAATCGCTACTCGGCGAGCACTCCGGGACTACCAACCCCAGCTCGCCCACTGCTCGTTAACGCACCGGAATCGCCGTGAGATACGCTTGCAATCGTGCATTGCGTATGAAACAGCGATACCGTCTCATCCGCCGCGGCGAGCGCGGCTCCAAGTTCTACTGCGTCGATACCGTCACGGGTAAACGCAACAGTCTCGCGACCTCCAACCCGGACGAGGCCACCCAGATCGTCCTGGCGAAAAACCAGGCGCTGCGCCAGCCAGCCCTGAACCTGCAAATCGCCAAAGCCTATCTCGCCGGCAGCGACTCCGGCGTGGCCACGCGCACCTGGCAGCAGGCGATGGATGCGCTGGTTGCCACCAAGAAGGCGGAAAACCAGCGGCGATGGAAGACGGCCATCAAGGACAAGGCCTTCGATCCGGTGAGACCTCGGATCATCGTCGAGACCCGGGCCGAGGAGCTTCTGTCGGTGGTCGAGGAAGGCACCGTCAGCACCAACGTCTTCCTCCGCAAGTTGCACAACTTCTGCCAGGACATGAACTGGCTGCCCTGGCCCATCATCCCCAAGCGCCAATGGCCCGCCATCCATTACAAGGAAAAGCGCGCCATCACCCTGGACGAGCACCAGCAAATTATCGACCGGGAAAACAACCCGGAACGCAAAGCCTTCTACGAGTTGGCCTGGCACCTGGGGGCGTCCCAAACCGATCTGGCCTGCTTGCAGGCTGACGACATTGATTGGGAAAACCGCACCATCGGTTATACGCGCCGGAAAACGCAATCCGTTGCGCTCGTTCGTTTCGGGAACGAGGTCGGGGCCGTCTTGCGGACGCTGCCGGGAACCGGCCCGCTTTTCCCCTACTTGCGGACGGTGCGGGAGGCCGACCGCGCCACGGAATTCAGACAGCGATGCGCCGGCCTGGGGATCAAGGGTGTCACCCTGCATTCCTATCGCTACGCCTGGGCGGAACGGGCGCGGACCTGTGGCTACCCGGAGCGCTTCGCGCAAGAGGCCCTGGGGCACAACAGCAAAGCCGTTCATCGCGCCTACGCCAAACGGGCCAGCGTGAAGATCCCCTCGTTGGACGACTTCGAGAAAAGCGCCCGCGAAGCGAAGATTCTGCCTTTCCCGGCCAACGAAACCGGCGTCCCGTCGCCAACCGCCGCCGCGCAAACCTGATGATGCTCAATGTTCTCGCGCGGTTGTGGGAGCGACCGCGTGAATCATTCGCCCAATGCAACGTCCGGCGAGAACCCTTCATAACACGAACCATGAGCGATGGACCTACAAACAGACCGCGATGGCAAATCGACCAGGTTCTTGACGATCTGATGGGGGCGGACATCCGCGTCGAGGCGAAAAGCTTCTCCCCCTTGCCATGGACCGTCGGGAAACAGCCTCGCCTGTTGCCCGTCGGCCAACTCATCTTGCCCGACAACACCCCAGCCGTCGGATTCCCGGTTTTCTTTGAAGGCCAACTCCTGAGCTTCGAGCGGCGGATTGGTATGGTGGTCGTCGCCCTCGAATCCCCATCAACCAGGGACGGGATCAGCGAGGGACTGAATTTCTTCCGAGGGAGGACGAGCGTGATCCTCCGGGGACCCGCTGTCGTGGAATTGGCGTTCCCTTTTCGAGTGGAACGACTGCCACTTGACCCCGAAAACTATTGGCGCGACTTGCGCCAGCCACGGGCGCAATTCGAGTTCCCATTTCCCGAGACCCCGAGGGATCAAATCCACCCCGCCGGCGTGGGATTGACCGATTCGAGCTCTGTTTCTAGTCCGGGCCAGCGTTCTGCAGAACGGTGTTTGGCTCCGGTTGACTTGCCGCCCCCAAATGCGGTAGATGGAGATAATGGCGCAAACGCCGCGAAGGGGGAGCTATGTCGGTCAGGACCAGGACCAAGCCAAACAACGATTTACAACTTGATCTATTTGCCCCCAACGCGCTGAGGATTCCTGCCTATGAACCCACTAACTCAATATGGCCGCCTGGCCGAACAACACTGGCGGAAGTTCCTTCCGAAAATGGTCGCGAGCCTGGAAGCGACAGGCCAGTTGCATCAGATGTTGCTGGAGGCGGAGGAGAAGACCGAGTCCGAAATGGACGGGCTTCGCCGACACTTGATCCAGCAGGGATTGACACCGCAGCAGGCTCACGACCGGGCCTGGGAGATTGTCCGGGAGCGTTACCTCCTGCTCCCGCCGGAGGACTAGCGGCTGCGGGCGCGCCAGCCGATCCAGAGCCGGCGCGCAACCAGGCCAACTACCGCATCACGGAGGCGGACCGGTTGGGCGCTGGCTCATTGAAGCAAAAGTGCCGGGCCAACCTCGCCGCCATCGAACTGCTCAAGGGTCTCGAAGCCGAAACCCGGTCTGCGACCGAGGAGGAGAAGCGGGTGCTGGTGCGTTACGTCGGCTGGGGGGGACTGCCTCAGGTTTTCGATGCCTGGAACGAGGACTGGAAGGAGGAACGCGAGCGCTTGGAACAAACGCTCACCCCGGATGAACTCGAATCCGCTCGTGCCACCACCCTTAATGCTCACTACACGGCCCCCGCCATTATTCGGGGGATGTATGCGCTACTGAACCGGCTTGGCTTCGACCACGGGCGCATCCTGGAACCGGCTTGCGGCCTGGGGCATTTCATCGGCCTCATGCCCGATGCGATGCAGGCGCGCTCGCGCATCACCGGCATCGAAATTGACTCGCTCACCGTGCGCCTGGCCAAAGTGCTCTACCCCGACGCCGACCTCCGGCATCAGCCCTTCGAGGAATCGAAACTGGCGGACGGTTTCTACGATCTGGCCATTGGAAACATTCCTTTTGGCAGTTACAAACCCTACGATCCACGCTTCAAAGGCTGGAACTTCATGATCCATGATTACTTCTTTGCCGCCACCTTGGAGAAGGTGCGGCCGGGCGGGTTGATTCTGTTCATCACGTCCAAGGGCACCCTGGATAAACTCGACGGTGCTCTGCGTGAGTATATCTCCCAGCAGGCTGATTTGATTGGAGCGATCCGCCTGCCAAACGACGCCTTTAAGAAGAACGCCAACACCGAAGTCACGACCGACATCGTCGCCCTCCGCAAACGCATCCCTGGCGAACTGCCAAGCGGGCCGGCGTGGAAACAAACCGCTGAGATCACCAACTCCCTTGAAGACACGATCCCCGTGAACGAGTATTTCGCCGCCCACCCGGAAATGATGCTGGGTGAGATGCGCTTGGAAGGGCGCATGTATCGTCAAAACGAACCGACGCTGGCAGGCAACGGCGAGCCGTTGGAGGAGCGATTAGCCGAGGCCATTGGCCTGCTGCCCCGAGACGTGTTTCGGGCACAGCGCACCGCCGTCAGCCGCCCGACGGTCGACCAGACATTCCCAGCCCCCGAGCACGTCAAGCCCAACGCCTACGCGCTGGTGAATGATCGGATCGGCATCCGCGACGGCGACCATATTCAGATCCTGGAGGATCTACCGCTACACCGGGCACAGCGCATCCGGGGGTTGATTCGCGTGCGCGATGCCGTAAGACGATGCCTACGCGCTCAAATCGAAGCGACGGACGAATGCGATGTCGAAACCGCACGGCTTCAACTCAATCAGACTTACGACCGGTTCGTAGCCGCGCAGGGTCCCATCTCAGAGCGCGCCAACACGTCGGCTTTTCGGGGCGATCCCGACCTGCCGTTGCTTTTGTCCCTGGAGCATTACGACGCGGAAACGCGTCACGCCACCAAGGCGGCTATCTTCCGCGAGCGCACCGTCCAAGTCCGCCGGGCCATTCCGGAGATCAAAAACCCGCAGGACGCGCTGTTGGTCACGCTTGGCGAACGCGGCTCGGTGGACCTCGATTACCTGGGCGGCTTGCTCCATAAGAGTTCAACGGAGTTTTTGCCTGACCTCAAAGGCACCGTTTTCCTCAACCCACAAACGCACCGCTGGGAGACCGAAGATGAATACCTGTCCGGCAACGTGCGGGCCAAGCTCGCCGCCGCCGAGGCGGCCACGCTTGCCGATGAGCAATTCAGGGGCAACGTCGAGGCGTTGAAGCTGGTGCAACCGACGGACCTCGCCGCTTCCGAAATAGATGCGCGATTGGGCAGCACCTGGATTCCGCCGGAGGATGTCTGCAAATTCGCTGGAGAACTTCTGGGCGAGGAGGGGATTTCCGTCAGTCACGCGCCGCAGCTTGGGCTCTGGGTGGTGCAGGGCGGCTACGGCGTCCGGTTCAGTGTTGCCAACACCACCGAATGGGGAACTGACCGGCGCAGTGCCCTGGAACTCCTGGAGGACGCCCTCAATCTGCGAACGTCGACCGTTTATGACCACGACCCCGACACGGACCGGGATGTGATCAATGGCCCGGCGACGGAGGCCGCACGCGATAAGCAGGAGAAGATCAAGGAACGGTTCAAGGCGTGGATCTGGGAGGGTGACGAGCGACGTGAGCGGTTGGCCCGCAAATACAACGACGAGTTCAACAACGTGCGACTTCGAAGCTTCAACGGCGATCATCTCACACTTCCCGGCGCCAGCCCCGCCATCACCCTGCACCCGCACCAGCGCGCGGCGGTGTGGCGGGTCCTTCAAACCCCAAACTGCCTGTTGGCTCATGTCGTAGGAGCTGGCAAGACGTTTGCGATGGTCGCGGCGGCAATGGAGTTGAAACGGTTGGGCCTCGCGCGAAAGCCGCTTTTCAGCGTGCCCAACCACATGTTGGGCCAGTTCTCCTCGGAATTGCTCGCCCTCTATCCGGCAGCGAACATTCTGGTGGCGACGAAGGAGGATTTCGAGAAGGACAAGCGCAAGACCTTGATGAGCCGAATCGCTACCGGCAACTGGGATGCTGTGATTGTCACTCATTCCGGCTTTGAGAAGATTCCCGTCTCGCGGGCCACGCAGGAGGAGTTTATCAAAGGCGAGTTACGAGAGCTGCAGTTGGCCATCGAGCAGCAGCGGAGGCAGGACAATTCGCGCATTGTCAAGTCGCTAGAGCGCGCCAAGAAGCGACTGGAAAGCAAGCTGAAGGAACTAGCGGCCAGCGAAAAGAAGGACGACGGCCTGACTTTCGAGGAACTCGGCGTGGATCGATTGTTCGTCGATGAAGCGCACTATTTCAAGAACCTGTTTTACGTCTCGAAGATGACTCGCATCGCCGGGCTGCCGCAGACGGCCTCGCAGCGGGCCTTTGACATGTTCCTCAAAGTGCTTCACCTCCAAAGGATGAACGGCGGCGCGGGAGTCGTGTTCGCCACGGGCACTCCGATTGCGAACAGCGTCGCCGAGATGTTCACAATGCAGCGGTATCTTCAGATCGCCGCCCTCAAGGCATTACACGTGGATCATTTTGATTCCTGGGCAGCGACATTCGGGGAGCCCGTGTCGGCCATGGAACTCGCGCCGGACGGCTCCGGTTACCGGCTGAATACGCGCTTTGCCCGCTTCATTAATGTCCCTGAACTCATGCAGCAATTTCGGCAAGTCGCCGACATCCAGACCCAGAAAATGCTCAAGCTGCCGGTGCCGGACTTGCGCAACGGAAAGCCGACGGTGATTAGCTCGGCCTGTTCTTCGGAGTTGAGGGAGATCGTCCAATCCCTCGTCGAGCGGGCGGAGGCGTTGAGGACCGGCCAGATTGACCCGCGGGAGGACAACATGCTGCTGGTAACCACGGACGGACGGAAGGCCGCGTTGGACCTGCGGCTTCATGATCCCCATCTCCCCGACCATCCTGACAGCAAGGTGAACAAAGCGGTCGGCGAGATCGAGCGCATCTGGCGGGAGACCGCCGGGCACCGCTCGACGCAACTCGTCTTTTGCGACCTGTCCGTGCCGACTGATGGTCGGGGCTTTTCGGTTTACGAAGACATGCGGGACAAGCTCGTCGCCCGGGGAATCCCGGCGTCCGAAATCGAGTTCATTCAAAACGTGGCAAGCGACGCTGCCAAGCTGCAACTGTTCCGCGACGTGCGCGCCGGCAAGGTCCGCATCCTGTTCGGCAGCACGGCCAAGATGGGCACCGGCGCCAACGTGCAGGAGCGCCTGATTGCGCTGCATCACCTCGACGCGCCGTGGCGGCCTGCCGATGTCGAGCAGCGGGAGGGACGCATCCTGCGCCAGGGCAACACGAATCCCGAAGTGCGGATTCATCGCTACGTCACCGAAGAATCCTTCGACGCGTATATGTGGCAGACCTTGGAAACCAAGGCCAAGTTCATTGGCCAGGTGATGACCGGTGAAAGCGACCTGCGCCGGATCGAGGATATTGACGGCACCGCCCTCACCTATGCCGAAGTGAAAGCGATTGCATCCGGCAACCCGATGGTGATCGAGAAGGCCCGTATTGACGCCGAAGTGGCACGCCTCAGCCGCCTGCACTATGAGCATCAGGAGACGATCTACAAATTACGCACCCGTGTCCGGCATCTGACCGAGGAACTTCCCCGTCTGGAAAAACGGCTGGCGGACGTGAGGCGAGATCTTGGGACCCGGCAGGACACCGCCGGAGACAGGTTCGTGATGGTGTTGGAAGGCCAGGAGATTCGGGACCGGGGCATCGCGGGCGAGTTGTTGATGCGGCGCGCTGAGCGAATGCGCGGCGCCCGAAAGGACTGGCTCGTGGGCGCTATTGCCGGCTTCCAGATCTACCTCGCCGACAACCTCATGCAGGGACCGGAGATTGTAATCAGAGGCGCGACTACCTACACCGCAAAAGTAACCGATTCCGCACACGGCACCATCCGCTCCGTCGAGCACATGATCCAGCACCTCGAAGACGTCGCCGAGAGCGTGGCCTGCAATATCGCTGAGTCACGAAAGCGCCTCGCGGATTCCCAGACCCAGATGGACGCGCCCTTTGAATATGCCCAGCGGCTCGCCTCCCTTGTGCGACGCCAGCAGGAGATTGAGGAAGATCTCGACCTCACCAAAAACCAGGCTCCAAGCCGGCTTGAGACCGAGAGTGCGGATGGTTCTCCGGCAGACGAGAACGAGGTTGAAGAGCCTGTCGAAGCGTAAACCGGTCAGTTTCGTGAACATTCCCGCAGCGTTGGGCACGATGGCACTCGGACCATGTTGTCCCAAGTTCCCGGTCAGCCCGGTCAGCCAGCCGGTTGATTTATTGGTTAGAACCGTGTTATGACTGATGTGGTCCAAGGAACTCGGCATAGCACCAGCCCGGGCCGTGATGCCTGCGGCCGCCAGTTCTAAACCGCCGTTCATTGCCAGTTTGCGGTGCACCGCGACCAGTGCCGCATGAGGATTCGGGGATAGCCTTTTGGCGCGAGCGGTATAATGGCGTGCTCGGCGCCACGGAGACGCACAATGGGAACGATGTTTGATTCCAACGGTTCAATAACGCCGAACGGCACTTCGCCAGTGGTGCTCTTTGATGCCACCCACGGCCAGCCAAACTGGGCGCAGACAGGGTTCCCTTCCCGCGAGATGCACAGCAACTTTGCCGGTGTAATGCAGGCGCTTTGCCACCTGGGTTGCACTTGCACCACCATCAATGAGAAACCCCTGGGCAAATTCCTGCCTCGGGCCAGACTGCTGGTGGTTCCGCCGCCGACCGGCCGCTACAACCCTCGCAAAGAGCGCTGGGATGCGCACCGGACTTCCCTTTTCACCGCCGAGGAGGTCCAGGACATCCTTGAGTTCCTGAGGAACGGCGGACGACTGCTGGCCTTTGCTTACCGCTTTGGCGATTCGTTTACGCAGGCCAACCTCCGCGACCTGTTCGGACCGTTGGGCTGCATCCTCAATAACGACGCCGTGATTGACATCACTACGCTCCGCACCAGCCATCCCCTTCAGACCTGCTTCGATACTCCGGCAGATTTCCTGCCCCTGCCCTGGTGTCGGCCACGGGTGGAGCAGGTGCGCTGGCGTTCCATGGCCACCTTCGTGGTCCTTCCGGGTGCCGCCGTCCAACCGCTGGCGTTCTCGCCTGCCAGTCAATGCGTCACTTTCGACCAGGTGCACCGGCGAATCAGCTTCGGGTCGCTACCCATCGCCGTTGCCGGTTCGTATCACCGAGGGCGATTTGTGCTCTTTGGCGGCCCGCACCCCTTTGAAACCGGGACTTTTGGGCTGCTGGCCGAGACCGACAACGCCTGCTTCCTCAAGAACATTCTGCAATGGCTGCTGGAAGACCACCCGGACGGGGTTGAACCGCTCAGGGTGGCGGTGACTCCACCTGCAAAGAGCCGAGTGCCGGGCTTCGCGGACCGAGCACGAGCCCTCAGCCACCTGGACGGCGGCGGCAACGGGTGGGCAACGGTCGCCTCCGTCGAGTGCCTGCTGCGGAAAACGGGGGCTCTGCAAGCGTTGAGCATGGCCAAATGGATGCCATAGGCCTCGACGCGCTCAATCAGGCGACGGCCGGGCGGTTCTGAGGCGACGATGGCTGATGATTGTTTATGGCATACAATCCAACCTCTCGGATAGCCCCCTTCCTTCCACACGCCTCCGCGTTCCGCGGATCGACGAGGGAAAGGGTCGTGGGGCCAAAGTAAACGCCTCAATAGGAATGAGTCATTCCTTGGTCACGTTCCACCTTTTTGGCCGGTTCGGGCTGCTTGGCCTGGGGAGCTTTTTCCGGCTGCTCGGCGTCCCCTTTTGCTGCCTGGACACGCTGGTGAATCCACAGCCGGCCTAATCGCGCAACGGTTCCGTAATCCCTGACCATGTTGCGGACATTAGTCTGCTCCTGGGCGTCCCGCAGCAACGCGGCCACCTTCATTGGTCCCCAACCCCAGCCCCGCGCCTGCTCCTGCCAAGCTTCGAAGAGCTGCTGCCCGCGCAGTGGTCTCGATCCATCCATCGAGTTCGTTTTTGCCGGGCCGGCATCGGAGCGGCTGAGGAATCGCTGGCAAAGTTCGTTCGGGATATGGATCTTTCCCCCGACAATCCAGGACACCCTTGTCTCAAGCGTCCGCTTATACACGGACTGCAATCGCCGTTCACGTCGGTTCACTTCTTCCTGCGTGAAGGAGCTCAATCCGCCGTTACCGCGCTGGATAATGAAGTTGCAGAGGACCAGGCTCGTTTCCAGTCGCGGAGTCTGCTGCCGGGATGCGCCGCTGGAGAACTTGGCAAATAGCGTCCGCTGTCGCTCCGGGACCTGGGAGGTAGCGTACCACGGCCTTCGGTTGAGGGTTCGTTCGAAATCCGTCACGGCGGCTTGGACGGCTTCGTTGTGGGCGAGCCTGATTCGCGCACTGACGACCGGCGGAGCCAGCGCCCACAGCACGCTCACGGGAGCTTCCGCGGTTAAATTGAACCGCCAACCCGTCACGGGGTTTGTCTCTGACAAGGGGTCCCGAACCAGTCGTTCCCCCTCCCGAGTCCGGCCTTGAAGCAGCGTCGCCAAGTCCTCCGCCTGTATGGGGTTTCGCAGCCCCAGCCGGTCGATAGCGCTACCCTGCCAGCTTCCAGGCTTGCCCAGTCGTTGGGAAATAAACTCCGGGCGAAAGAACGCCCGGCAATGCCTATCCCTTTCGGTTTCGTAGATTGACCGCATGCTATGCGAGGTGCCGACCACAAACGTGCCATTGTCTTTTCATTCATGAATACAATCGCTGGTCGAGGCCCTTTTCGGACAACGGGTCTCCTTTTCCTGGTCTGGAGGCCCTGCACCACCACCAGCGCCCGCAAAGAGCCGTTCTCGGGGGCGTTGGCCGAAAAAGCAGCGACACCCGGCGGCAATTCGAACGGACTCCCCCTCTACCTGCCGAGAACTCGTTAAACCCGAACGAACTTCCAACGTATCCTTTCGATACATGCAAACGCGCGCTGCGCAGATTCACCCGCAGAGTACTGGTGGGAAAGCCAACCCCTCGGCCTCCCGGGTGGCGCTGTTTGCTTAAGGAAAGCAAAACATGCAATAATTGGATTATGGAGACCGAAATCACCCAAGACACGAACCAGAGGACCTTCGCCAGTGAGCCGTGGTTTGTCGACCTGTTGGCCGGCAAGGGGTTCGTCAAGTGCTCGGAAAACACGTTTTCCAACGGCAAAGCCAGCATCCGGTTGGACGGAAGCCACTTCGCCGCTAGCCCGGGCGTGGGTAATTGTGTGTATAAAGCAGACTTTGGCGAGGCGAACCGGAAAACGGTCACGGTCATGGTCGAGCAGATTCTCAAGATGCGCCCTTTCCGCACCGACGCGGAACAGGCCGAGGAGCGAGCCGAGAAGAGGAGCGTGGATCTGGCGCTCGGTGGCATTGCCTTGGCCGTCAGGGACGAACCCCATTCAGCCTGTGGCGTGCAACTACGGCGTTTTCTCTGGTCACTCTACAACATGCACCACCTGGTCAACCTGTGGCGTCTGGCAGCGGAGCTTGACCATGAGCGCGCCGCCTGGGTCGCGGAGGTGCTCGCCGGAGCGGCATCTGGATTAGTGAAGGACGCGGACTTGACGCGCACGTTGCAGACGGCGGGGGAAATGGACCGTTGGGAAAAGGAGCAACCCGAAGACGAGGTGTTGGTCAGGTTGCAGGAAGCGGAGGATCTCGTCACGGGGTTGGTCCGCAGGATCCCGCCCAGCCGAGGTCACACCGTGCTGGCGTCGCTGCAGCGCAATATCGCGGAGGCGCAAAGCGAGTTGCGCGAGGCCGGCCGCGCGCCGCGTTGACGCTCTGCCGTCCTTTCCCACGACACATCACAATGGTCTACGCACCCGGAGCTGAATCTCCATCCGAGATTGATTCACTGGCGCGGAATGGATCGGGCGTTTGGTTGTCCGCCTCTTGCGGTGCCAAGTGCAGGGCCAATCACGATCATGGGATCGCCAATGAGAGCCTGCGGATAAAACCAATCGAACCACTCGGCGGGGTTGCCCTCCTGGCGCATTCGGCCGCGCGCCCAGTCGACGAAGGCGACCCCCACCGGGCTTCCCCGGCTCAAAGACGCGTAGAAGAACTCCTCGTGTTGGTTGCCGCCGGACGTTTTGGTGGCCCCTTTGACCGCGAGGCAATGGCCTTTGCCTCGGTCTCCGAAAAGATGAGCCCCGCCAATGAAAGCGGTTAAGTCCTCGCCGTCGGGATGGCGCTCGGAGGCTCGTATGGTGCGCAGCGGGGAGCAGGATTCCAGGTCCACGAACAAAGGTTGCACGTTCACCTGGCTCAACTGCTGTGAATCGAGGCCCAAACCCAGTCCGTTCTCCCACCCGTGTCCGCAATACACCGAGACGAGGTAGTCCGGATTTGTGAGATCCTGCAGGTATTGGCTGGCGTCCCGAGGGTCAAACCGGACGTCCACGCTCTTCGTTTCAAACAACCGCAGCAAGCGGTCCACCACCACCGGGTCGGCGCTGCGCGAGCCGCTGCCAAAGCTGAGGATCGCACGGCTTCCGAGGTGCAGACTTCCCGACCAATAGGCATGATCCTTGTCAAAGAACTCGGTCAGCAGAGCCACCTCTTCGCCAAATGAACTGCTGGTGTGCGTCTCAATCCGGGATACGAAAATATTCGGCGCCATCTTTTCGGGGTTGCCCCCGTGCCGGGTCCCGTCGGTGACTCGGTCGAACACTCCGTTTCTGGCGTAACACCGGCCCCACCTGGAGGCGGTGTCCACCTTGAGGTTCATATTGTTGTAGTAGTAAGCCTTGAGATTGGCGAACGCCGATGCCGGTACCGTTGAGACGGTCTTCTTTCCTGCAGGAGTCCACGAAAGGTGGACCTCTGCACTCCCGTGATTCTTGAAATAGTCCAGCAATATCGGCACGGCCACTCCCGCTTTCAGATCCACTGTTCCCTGATAATCCCCACCCCGACCGCCGCTCCATTCATCAATGATCTTGCTGCCCTTTACGGTCAGCCGTACTCCATTGCCCGAGCGAATTACGAACGTGAAAACCCCGCTGCTGGGGGGGACTATCGCCCCGGCATACCGGACGGAAAAGCCATTCGTGGGGACGACCCCCGGATGCGGCGAGGTTTGACCCCAATCGACGTCGATGGTGCTCACCGCCTGGCGCATGACCATCGCAAATGCCGGGCGTCCCTCATCGAGCCAGCCAGGGTCCTCCCACCCCCCACCGGGCAACGGTTGCGTATTCTGGTTCATAAAGTAGAGGTCGCAGAGAAAAATATCCCGCGGCACCTGAACCTCGAACAGCTCGCCATAGGCTTTGGGCACATTCCCGACGAAAACGGCGCCCGAAAGACCGCTCGCCATTCGGCTGCGTACTATCCCCTTCAGATAGCGGGAGGAGGAGGAGGAAAGCGAGACGACCTCCACGCCAACGCCGTAGGCTTTCCAAATGTCCTCTGCATAACGCTCTACCCTGTCGCGCACTTCGCTTTTTTCGGCCAACCGTTGCTCGACCACGACCAGGATGTTCGTCAGGCCAAACGCCGGTTGGCCTCGCAATTTCAACACTTTTATCATGGTAGCTCGGTCGGCCCCCCTGGCCGCCGTTGGGACAAAGGACGACGGCTGCGCCCTCCCGGCCAGGATGCCGGTGGCGCCGTCCTCAGTCGCCGGGGTTCCGGCTTCGCCCACCTTATCCACAGTTTGGTTGCCAGTCGTTTGGGCGGTCGATGGTGGTTGGGTGCTTTCGGCCGATGGTGCTGCCGGGCTCTCCACGGTCGCAGGTTTCGGGGTTGGTGGCAGGCCTTGCGCGCTCGGCAGCTCGGCCGTGGTTTGGCGTGGTCGGTCTGATTTCGATCTGAGACAGAAAACGGCGACCGTGCCGACTAAGATGATGCCCATGGAAATCGCCGTGGCTTTGATCCGCAGGCCCTTCCAGGAGCACTTTTGGGATCGAACGGCAATGCCCCCTTCGACCCCGGGGAATTCAGAAAGCGGCACCCACGCGGGAAGACCTTCTTGCCAAGCCAGGTCGGTGGGAACGAGCACGCCGCCAACGAGGTAGTCCTTTACCTCCTGCGACGTGTAAGGTCCGAACGAATCAGACCCTCGTTGAATGTGAATACACATCTTCCGGATACGGATTCCATGAGCCTGCCGGTGTCAGGTGCCGACCGGTTGGCGACCCCGAAAATGGTCATTGGTCGTTGTCACTGTTTTCGCCGATCCTCAGTTGCCGGGATTGCCGGCCACGATACCCGGATCTATTACGACGCGAAATCCGAAATCGTGCGCTCCTCCCGGGCCCGGTCCGACTCCCTGCCGCGAGGTGGTGCGGGTGAGATCGGAATGCGCCATGCTGCCGCCGCGAATCACCACGAGGCCTGAGCCGGGAGCCTTGTAGTCAGTCGCGCTGCCGCCCGGCAGAGGCCCGAATGCATCCTGGCAGTATTCATAGACGTTGCCGCGCATGTCGTATAGCCCCCACGCGTTCGGCTTCTTTTGGCCGACTGGATGGGTGGTGGCCTGGCTGTTGTCCTTGTGCCAGGCGTAGTCGTCCAGCCGCCAGTCCGGGCTGTCTTGGTCCCATCCCTCGAACGGCCTGTCTCCGGCTCGGGCGGCGTACTCCCATTCCGCCTCCGTCGGCAGACGATAAGAGTAGCCTGCCGGAAGCGTCCCGGCCTGTTGCTCGCGGCGAGTCAGGCGTGCGCAATAGCCCTGAGCGTCTTTCCACCCGACGCCGCCTACCGGTTGGCGAGGGTCGCCCGTGTATTTGCTGTGGTTGAACCCCATGACATCCTGGAATTCGCCCTGGGTGACCTCGAACTTACACATCCAAAACCCGCGCGTCAGGGTCACGCGAGTAGGCTGTTCGTGGCTCCGAAAGGGCTTGTCGTTCGCCCAGGTCAGGGTCACCACGTCGGCTCCACCCATGGTGAACGTGCCCGGTTTGACCCAAATCATTTTCGACGAGAGGGCTTCCGGAAGGGAAGAGGTGGCATCCGAGGCCCGGGGGAGGCGCGTCGTGGCGGCAGCCTCAGACGCTCGGTTTGGGGGGCCGGAAGGCGAATCCGAGTCATCGTTTGAGTTCCGTCGGAATGGCTGCTTGAGCCGCGCCTCCACCCATTTCTGATTCAGGACGATGCCGTATTGGTCATGTCGCACCACGGGCTTTTTTTCCTTGGCGTTTGCTTCGCGATATCGTTGCAAAGCCGCCGCGCGGTGGTTCTGCAGATCCAGGATATGCCCTTGCCAGACCAAGCCGGCGAAACCCCACATTGGGTCCCTCGACTCAGCGGCGGTCACAAACGCCGCGGTGGCCTCGTCGTAATGGTTTCCATCGTAGAGCATCATCCCAAGCTTGCCCCACATGGCTCCATTGGTGATCTCCAGTTGGCGCGTCTTCTCGGCGAGTTCAAGCGCCTGGTCACCGGCCCCCGTCCATGGTGCGATCATGACGGCGGCCATAAGGAACCGGTTCGCACGGTCCACCTTCCACCTCCCATTTACCTTCTGGAGCGGGATTTCGTCTGGTTTGGCGTCCTTGCCCATTTTGAACCGCACCAAGGCACGCTCACCCTGGATGCGCTCCTCGACAATCTCAACCTCCCCGGCACCCTGAAGCTCCTTTTCCAGTTGCGGCAGTATGGGCCGCATGGCCTCGGCGGTGGGGGCGGTCACTAGTTGCATGGCGTTGGTCCAGTGATTCGCCGCAGCTTCGTGGATGAACCGCACCACGACCTTCCCGGGACTGTCATTGGAACTGCAGCCCGTCCATAGCGCCGCAGAGACGCAGGCGAGCAGGGTCGCCAGCCCAAGGCCGGAATAGAGACCAGCGGCCCTGGGATATGAGGGGTGTTTGGTAGTCGGTGTTTTCATATACGATGATCTCACTCGAGTGCCACTGAGCCAAACCGGGTGATCGGGGTCACGCGCATTCCGAATTGCCGGTTCAAGGTGCTGTGGCGCGAGCTTGCAACGTCGTGTAGCCCTTGGGGAACGTGTAGGGGGCCAGCCAAGTGGCCCTGGCCCGATCGCCACTCGCGTAGGAGGCATTCACCCAACTCGCCCCGCCCCATTTCGAGGCGGCCCGCACCTGCACGACGCCTTCGATGGGGAGGTTCTTCGTCTCGAGAGTGATCACCGCCTGGGCCTCGTTTTCGATCGCCACGTCTGCGCTGCTCACCAGTGGGGCGGTCGGGTCGGCGGGGACAAAAACGGAAGCATTGGTGCTCGCGTCGGGTCCCACGCTTACAATGCGCACCGTGGGGGTCGTCTCCGGCGGCCAGATCTGCGGTGGTATGGTGTTCGTTGCCGCGATTGTCTCGGGATAAACCCGCAACGAAGGAGCAAGATAGTCGGTCTGAATGCGCGTGCGACCCGGTCCTCCACCGAGGCAGTTGATCTCCCCAGCCCCCGAGACCCGCGACGCGATAACCTTCACAGCACCGCCGCTGCCCAATCGGCCGGCGCCATACGAGCCCATGCTAACCCAGCCGCCAGCGGCGGAAATGACCCCATCGTTGTGCAGAACGCCAGAAGCTGCAATGAGAATTGCCCCACCCCCACCGCCACCCGAATACCCACCGCCACCACTCGTGCCCGAACCGCCAATCAAGGGTAGGATTTGCGGATTTCCATACACCCCGTTATAGGAGGCAGCCGTAGGAAAACCGTTACCGTCCTGCGGGGAACCACCTGGTCCCAACCCGTATCCACTGCCTGCAGGCCCAGACGGCGCACCCCGGAAACCGCCGGGCGCCGGTTCGACGGGAACAAGAGCGTTCACGCCGCCCCGGTTCGCGCCTCCAGAGAGATCAATCATCCCAAAATTGGTCACGCTCCCCTGCACCAGCCAGACCACGGGCGCGTGAGTCGGGTGGTTGATGAACGACACCGTTACCCCCGCCGGTATGTTGACTGACGAATACTTGAACACGACGGCCCACTTGCTCGGGTCGTAGATACCCTTGCCGGCGTTGGCGCTGTTGTCGACATTCCAGTCGCCGGTCACAGCTCGTGAGAGGTCGATAACAACGTTGGTGGTGGCGCCGTCGGGAGCCATGGCGCCATCCGAGCCGTCGCTAGGGATGAGGAGTTGGGCTTGAGCCGACTGCAGGCACACGGCTAGGCCGAGCGCGGCGAGAAGGATCGTGGGTTTTGTTTTCATTGGTTGAATTCGATTCGACTTGAGAATTAGGGGTGAATGGGGTCCTCGAAATTCAGAACGCTGATCTCGCGCGAGATGGCTTCCCGCCTGGCGGAGGGCTGGCCGAAATTGAATACTGATACTTCGCGGGAATAGGCCTGGTTAATGTCAGACACCGGCGGGCCGGAGCCGGGGTTCGCGTTATAGACGCTTACCTCTTGAGAGATGGCTTCCCGGGTGGTCGTCGGGCGGCCGAAGTTCCATACTGTGGTCTCACGCGAATAGACCTGGTTGATCTCGGACATTGGCGGGCCGGAGCCAGGGAGTGCACTATAGACGGAGACTTCTTTGGAGACCGCCTCAAGCCTGGCGGAGGGTTGGCCGAAATTCCAGACCGTTGTCTCCCGGGAAACAGCCTCGTGCCGGGCGGTCGGCGCGCCGAAATTGAACACGCTGGCCTCGCGACTGTAGAATTGTGGAGTGATGCCCGGGCCGCCAAACAACTCGTGCAGGTAAAACTGGTAGTTGGACATGCCGTTGGTGAGACAAGGTTGGCTGGCGTCGTAGTAGTTGGTTGGGTTCAGGCAGCCCGGGTGCTGAAGTTCGTAGAGGTCGTCGATGCCGTCGCCGTCGGTATCAACCGGCGAGAAGACGCTGTGAGTCTGGACGCGGAAGAAACCTGGCTGGGCGCCCATCCGCACGGTGTAAGCCCACGCGGCTCCGGAATTCCCGAGCGACATTCCCACCGGGGTAAAACTCCGCAAGTCCGCCGACCACTCCAGCGTGTAGTAGGCGCTGGGGTTGGGGGGGAGCGACAGTTGCAGCACGCCATTGGCAGCGTCGTATTGGTAGCCGAGCACAACGTCGCCGGCCACGGCCCGCGTTCCTAAGGTGAGCATGCCAAGGCACCCAAGAACAGCAGACCAGAAAATCCCGATCGAGGGAGAACGCTTCATAGATCCCATCCACCAGCCTCAACGTGAGCCAGCCTCGGCTGGCGGAAGGGGCCGGGTAATGTCTTTGCGCCCCAGGCACCCGATAGTGGCGTCTTCATGATAAACTCAGGTTTTCAATTGTTTTCGTAACACTCCGCTTCTACGCTGGCAAAGACGGAAGGTTACTCGAAAAGTGAGTTTTCCGGGCCGGTGGCGAAACGGCGCAACTACAGAGGAGCAAGAAGCGCCTTATTACGAGAACTGGGAACGTGGTTGGTTAAGTGCGCCCGAACTATGGTCCAGCAAACACTCATTTCCTCCCGGTTCTGACGCCAGGGGGAGCCGCATGCAACTAGACATCACTGCCCGTCGAACCCGGGCCATCGCTCCGTGCGGTCGGAGAAGAACCACCGAGCCCAAACGGCATAAAAATCATTGCCGGGGAGGGTTTGCAGGCGGGCACGCAGCGCGAGGAATTCCGAGGCGGGCACGGGCTGTATAGGACCGTTGGGGAGTTGTCGACTGCCGGCGAGGCATTCGGCCAGGATAGGCAACCAGTCCGGAGCCGGGACGGTCGCTCTAAGCACGGGGGTAAAACGGAGGCGACAGTTTGCGGACCACGTTCCTACCCAGCGGCCGTCCGGGGTGAATTCCACCTCTTGGATGGTATCGTGGCCATGCGAGATGAAATCGCTGAGCGGCAGACCGGTCGCGACGTCCCAGAAGCGTAGGTGGCCGTCCCAGGCCCCGGTGACAAAGGTAGTTCCGCGCGGGTCGAAAGCAGTGCCCTGCACGTAGTCCTCATGGCCCCAGCACTCCGCAAGCAACCCGCCATCCTGGGCGCGCCACACTTTGGCGCTGCCGTCGTAACAGCCGGCCAGCAGCAGGGTTCCATCGGGGCTTATTTTCAACGACATCAAAGGGTCGGAACTAAAGATGGGAGGCAGTTTGAGTCGCCCGGTGTTCGCGTCCCACAGCCGCAAGGTGCCGTCGGCTGCGGCGGTAGCGAGCACTTTCCCGTCGGGGCTGAACACCATGCCCTTGACCGGACCCTCGTGATGGACCTCAAAGAGGAGGCGGGAGGAGGCAAGGTCGCGAACCTGAACACATCCATCGGCCCAACCCAGTGCGGCTCGCTGATCTCCCGGCCCAAGTTGCCAGGCTGTCAAGCGCAACAACCCGCCGTTGGTAAGGTCCGGTCGGAGGGAAGCCGCTGGGAATGGGCGAGAACCATCCGCCACGCTCCACACATGCAGCCTGGCATCCTCGGTGGCACAGACCAGACGCGAGCCATCGCGAGTGAAGGCCAGTTTTCGCCCATGGGGCACTCCGGCAAGAGGAGGCAGCGTCAATGCGCCCGATTGGGGATCCCATACCCGGGCGAAACCGTCGGCGCAAACCGTGGCGACAGGCGTGCCGGCTGGGGCCAGGGCGAGGACGTCCACTCTGGCCGCGTGGGGCAGAGGAGGTCCGAGAGGGCGCAGATCAGGAATGCTCCTGAGCTGCACGCTGTGGTCCGTGGTCCCGGTAAGCAGCGACTTGCTGTCTCGGCTAGGGCTGGAGACGATTTCCCAAGCGCTGGTGGAGGTTTCAGGTGCCAGTGTGGGTGTAATGCGAAGATCATAAAGGAGCGTTTCCGAACCCATGCACGCAGCCAATCGCCGGCCGTCCGGTGAAAAGGCGCACTCTTCGAAGCCGAAACTGGTGGTTGGAATGGGTTCGGCTGCCGGTTGATGGCTGGGCACCTGCTGGAGCCGGAGCCAACTGGAGCGAGCCGAGAGCAGCAGAAGATCTGAGCCGGGGGAAAAGGGTGTGTCCATCGCTAGCGAGGTCCGGGCCGGGGAGGTGTAAAGGAGTTGTCCGGTCTCCGCATCGAAGAGGTAGCTGGCATCGCCGGAGCTCTCATCGCTCACGGCCACCCATCGCCCATCAGGACTGAAGGCTGCCAGCGCCACGGGCACGGGACTTGGGCGCGCCCAGAGAAGCCTGCCCGACGCGACGTGCCAGACGTACAGCATCGGGCCGCCAGCGGGTTTTGTAACCGCCAGAAGCCGGGCACCATCGGCACGGAACCGCAACAGACTGATTGCGTTGGTATGGTGAAGGGTGGCAATGATGCGCCCACTTTCGACCTCCCACACCGAGACGATTTGATTCGTGGCGGTGGCGAGCCCGGTGCCGTCGCAGCTCAGGACCATAGCTTCAGCCGGACCGCCGAGGGCAGCGGAGGAGACCGGACGAGGGATAGCCGAGGAGGAGGGCCGCGGCCCAGGGTCATCCTGGCCTGTTGATGTGGCTTTGGGCTCGGCGGCGGAGTCGGGACCCATCATACGCCAGAAGCGCGCGCCCTCGTCAAGTTGGGCGGTCACCCACGACCCCTCCTTTCGGGTGAAAGCGAATGTGGCGACGTTGCTGAGGCAGAACACCTCGGCTGGCTCAGTTCGCAGGGAGAACACTCGCAAGGTCCCATTTTGATCCAGCTCCGCCACCAGCCGTCCGTCGGGACTAAAGGCCAGTGAACCCGGGGCTGCGCCTCGATTGAAAAATGGGATCACCGGTTTCGCGGATGCTGCGTCCCACACCCGCAAACGGCTCTCGGAGTCTGCGGTCAGAACTCGTGTGCCATCGCGGCTGAACACGACACGCTGGCTCGTGCTAGGCTGGGGGCCGAGGGACGCGAAAGGCAACGCCCACCCTCGCCAGGTCAGGGCGGAGAGCAGTCGGTTGGCCGCCAGCGAATCATTGGGATCGCGGCGTAACTGGCCGGCCAGGATCGGGAGGGCGCGGAGCGGTTGGTCCAGTTGGAACAGGCCCTCGGCAGCGCGCAATTGCGCCAGCGCGTTGGCGTGCCGTAGTTCACGATTGGCGGCCTGGGTGCGCTGCCACTGAAAGCCAACCGCCACGGCGCCGAGGGCAACCGCCAGCAAGAGAGCCACGCTCAACGCGCTGACCAACGGACGCCGCCGGCAGGCACGCCAGGCCCGCTCGCACCACCCCAGAGGCTGCGCCTGGATGGGTTCGCCACGCAAATACCGACCAAGGTCTTCCGCCAGATCCGCCGCGGAGGCGTAGCGTGCCATTGGCTCGCGTCGCAGTGCCTTCAAACAAACCTGTTCCAGGTCGTGCGGGATCGAGCGGGCTAGGGATCGTGGTGGCAACGGGTCCTGGTTCCTGACACGGTCCAGCACCTCAAGCGGCGAGTTTCCTGTGAATGGGGAGTGACCAGTTAGCAGGTGGTAGAGGACCGCGCCCAAGCTGTAAATGTCAGCGGATATAGTTGCCTCTCGGGCACCGGCGGCGGCCACTTCGGGGGCCATATAGGCGGGCGTACCCAAGGTGGATTGTGTGGCAGTGAGAGATTGGGATGAGTCTCGCAGCCGGGCCAGGCCGAAATCGGTCAGGTGCGGTTCCCCAGCGGCGTCCAGCAGGATGTTCCCAGGTTTGATGTCTCGGTGGAGTACGCCGCGCTGGTGAGCGTGGTGAACCGCCCGCGCCACTTTGGCGACTACTTCGGCGGCCTGACGGTGAGGCAGCAGATTGCTCGGATCTTCCCCGAGGAGGTCGGCGAGGCTCTCACCATCCACCAGTTGCATGCTGAGATAAGGCTGCCCCTCGTGCTCCCCGATCTCGTAGATCGGGACAATATTGGGGTGATCAAGTCGCGCGGCCGCTTCTGCTTCGGTACGGAAGCGCTGGAGTTCGATGTCCGGTGGCGCATGACCCGCGCGGATGAGTTTGATGGCCACCTTGCGGTTGAGGCTCAACTGCCTGGCCTGGAAGACGCTCCCCATGCCCCCGCTGGCAATTTCTCCAACCAGCAGGTAATCGCCCATGTACCGAATGGCCACCCGTTCCGATGAGGCGGGTAGTGGCGTGGCATCCTCGGAGCCTCCCATGTTCATGTTCTTTTGACTTTGGTCAATGCGAACGGTTCTACGCGCACGCCAAGGCAAGGTTACCCCCAAAAGCGGCCTGGGCGCGGATTACGTCGGGGCTCCCTCATGACCCCGGGCCACCAGGGTGAGAAGATACCGCATCTCCTCCTTCAAGGCTTCGCGGGGAACCGTGTCGAGCACTTCCTGGCGGAAGGCCTCGCAATAGCCGTCGCGTAGATCGAAGACGGCCTTTTTCACGGCATTGGCTTTAAGTCCGAGGCGCCTACCCACCAGCTCATAGCTGGTGGTTCCATCGCGGCCAAGGATGAAGGGTCTGAGCGCCAGAAAGCGCTCCCGCCTACCCACCCGATCAAACTGCTCGGCCAGCCTGGCCAGAGCGCGCTCGTGCACCCGCAGGGCAAACTCGGTGTCGTATTGGCTATCGGCGCCGCCAGTGCTGTCGGGAACATCCGTCTCTTCCAGCGGCACGGTTTGAGCCCGGCTTCGCCGCCGGTATTGATCCCAGATGAACCGCTGCAAGCCGCGCAGAAGGAAGGACCGGAATTTGCTCTCTCGGCGTTCTACACTTTGTAACCGATTTCGCTCCAGGAGATGTTCTATAAACCCGTGCGTAATGTCGTCCGCCTCGTCGGCGCGGGTGCCTCGCCGGAGGAGCCAGTGGCGGATCGGGCTCTCATAAATGAGGCACAATCGGCGCAACGCCTCATCCGCGGAGTCGGTCGCTCCGTTGGCCGCCTCCAGAACCAGCGTCCAGGGTGTCTGGGGGAATGGTGATTGTCCCGCTCCTGCCGGGCGAGCGCCTGATCCATCATCGATTTCCCCGGATAAGGGCGGGCTTTGGCAGGAGGAGTCACCGATCCCTGCCTGACCTGGGCTTGATGTTGCCGGATCACACGAATCCCGCACGGATACCTGCTGCATCCTGGAAATGTATGATAAAGCTCCTCGGAGTAAATCGTAATCCTCGATGGGGGAGAGGGCGAAGGAGGGCGAAGAGGGCGGTGGAACCGGGGCATGCGCCAGGTCAACCGCGATGTCAATTTGCTCGCTCGTTCGATCGTCCTCTGGCATTCTGCGCCCGTGAACGGCGGCCTGCTCCTAAGGCACCCCAAAAGACGGCACTGCTCCTTTTCCTCGGCGTGGCGACAGGCACCCTGTGCCGCCTTCCCGCTCGCGTCCCGGACCCTCTTTGCTCAGGCCGGCCCCTCTCGGAGTGGCTCCTCCTCATTGGCCAGAGCAACGGGGTGGCCGCATCCGCCACGCAGAAACGGGAGGCCGTGGCGGCCGTCCAACAAATCGGGACCAACGCCCTCCCTGCGTTGCTGACCTGGGTAGCCTACGAATACCCCTTAGAACGCTACCACCTGGTCCGCCTCTTCAATCGGCTGCCCATCGCCATTGCACTCAACCGCTCCGTTCAACGCCTGCTCCTCAGTCCCCCCATGGACGAACAGGCCCAGAACGCAGTCGAGGCGTTTGCCGCCTTGGGACCAGCCGCCGCGCCGGCATTCCAGGAGCTCGTCCGGCGAGCCAGCGTCCCGTTGTCCCAGGCCGCTTCGAGCAAGCGCAATCGCGCTATGGCAGCCTTGATCAAGATAGGCCCGCCTGCCGTCCCGCTCCTGGCCGCGCAACTTGCCGCCCCTCGCGGCCCCGGCGACCTGTTCCTCTTGTGCGCCATCAGGGACCTTGGCCCCAATGCTTACTCCCTGATCCCACTCCTTGTAAAGAACCTCCAACACCCCAACGCATTCGCGGCCAGCATGAACGCCCGCACCCTCGGCGAACTGAAACTGGACCCCGGCCTGGTCGTCCCCGCGCTCACGCGGTGCCTCCAGGACCCCCGCGCCGACCTGCGCGGGGAAGCCGCGCGCGCGCTCGCGGAATTCGGCAGCCGCGCCCGACTGGCCCTCCCAGCACTGACCAACGCTCTGGCGGATTCTGAGAGTGAAGTTCGCGTTAAAGCCGGATTGGCCACCCAAAGAAATGCCCCTGACGACCACACCAACGCCTCGACCCTGTGATCGGCAGCATGCTCCGTCTGCCTCTGTGCTCACTTCATGGCCCCGCCCCCGGATTCTTCTCCAATCGGGCCTCCCTGCCGGCTGACAAGTTGCTACGACAACCGGCGTCAGGATGACGTCCACCGTCGACCCGCTTGCCCAATATTTTCAACATTTTCCGTAACCTCGAAACTCCGTGAACGTAGAACAGGGGTGAAAGCGTAAGCTCATCTACGTGCTCATGACTGCGAACATTATCCGCATAGAGACCGGCTGCAACCAGGCTGAAAAGCTCGTTTGCAAGCTCAGCCCACAACTCAAAAATACCCACAGCATTGTTGCGCAGCGCTGTGGATAATGCCGCACAGATGGGAGACGATTCGCTTCGCTCAAGAATTTAGTTGCCAACAATCCCCCGCTCCGACATTAATATATTTCTTTAGCCCAAAGACGCACATGATTGTGTCTTACAACAATCACGACGATGATGACAAGAACACTCAAAGCCAGCTTAGTTCTTTTTGCAATGGGCGTGTCCGTAGGCGCGCATGCTGCCGCCCCGCTCGTTACCGACATCTCCATGGTGCCGCGGTTGACAGTTCAGGGTGAGGTTGGCGCCATTCATCAAATTCAGTATTCCTCAGACCTGAGCCAGACAAATTGGACGGCAATCACAAACTTGGTAGTCACCCAAAGCCCCTATTGGTTCGTCGATGTGACCGCACCCCCATCATCGCGTCGGTTTTACCGCGTTCAAGCTTCTGGCATAGCCAGGATGCGCTTCGTTTCCGCCGGGACATTTGAAATGGGGGACAACCTGGATTCGATGCCTGACTCGATTCCAGTACACACTGTCTATGTGGGCGCCTTTTACATGGATACAAATCTAGTCAGCTTTAGCTTTTGGCAACAAGTATACCAGTGGGCCATGAACCATGGCTATGTGTTTGACAATCAGGGCTCTGGAAAAGCGGCGACTCATCCTGTGCAGTCGATCAACTGGTATGATTGTGTAAAATGGTGTAATGCTCGAAGCGAAATGGAAGGGCGAGTGCCCGCATATTACACCAGCTCAAATCAGACCTCGGTCTATCGGATGGGAACGAACGACATTACGTCCGAATGTGTGAACTGGAGTTCGGGATACAGACTGCCCACGGAGGCGGAGTGGGAGAAAGCGGCGCGAGGCGGCCTCAGTGGAAAGCGATTTCCGTGGGGTGACACTATCACGCAGAATCAGGCCAACTACTACAGTGACGCCGCCTGGAGTTACGATGTCAACCCTACCCAAGGATTTCACCCCGCCTTCGCTCAAAATGGTGCCCCATATACAAGTCCCGTGGGCTACTTTGCTCCGAATGCCTATGGGCTATACGACATGGCCGGAAACGTATACGCATGGTGCTGGGACTTCCATGGACCCTATTCGAGCGTAAGCCAAACCGATCCGCATGGCCCAAGCGCGAGTTCTTTTCGTATATTTCGCGGCGGGGGCTGGAGCGGCGACGCATACTATTGCAGGACCGCAGTACGCGATATTTATGCGCCGGCAACGGTTCTCGACTGCGTAGGATTGCGTTGTGTGCTGTCGCTTGGCGAGTAGCCCCATCGGCAACTCGCGACAGATTATCGCAGCCTGGAGTTATCCGAACGTAGAAGCGACTTGAAAGCGCCAGACGAGCCTGCCCTGTTTTCCATCGGAAGCAGCTTTGCGGAATCTCGGCTACTCTTCCGTTGGACAAGATCGGGGGCAGGCTGAGGGTTGAGGATTGTTTGTTGGGCACAATCCTCAAAAGCCAAGCAACCTTTCGAATAACCTCCCTTTCAGGCCGTGAGGGTGACCGTTTCAGCCTCCAACGACTCCCCTTTGACCAGCCTTTCAGCCAGGCCCCAGAGGCCCTTGTTGACGCTGACCTTGGAGTCAATGCCACTGAGCCTGCGCACCGATCGGAGCTTCCCGCGCCGGTCCCTGTGCCAATCGGAAACGCCGCCCTGGATCAGGTTTTCCTGGCAACGATTGAGCGTCCGCCACAAGTCGGTCCCTTCATCCTCCGGGCGATGGGCCTTGAGGAGCGTTTCGGCGTCCACCGGGGCTTCCTCCACCTTCGGATACCGCAGCGCCAAGGCTGACCGGGCAAAGAGCAAGGACTCCCTTGCCTCGAGCTTCCGTGCGTGGAATTGCCCGACCAAGGCCCCGACCTTGGGCATGAAGTCGAGCAAGCGCAGGCTCGCTCCGACCACGGCGTCGCTTTCCAGTCCGGAATGGCGGAACCGAATGGCCTCGAAGCTGCCTTCGCTGAGCACCAGGCCATTACTGCAAATGCGCCGGTAAATGCCGGCGTGCAATTGGTAGGCACAACCCGCGTCATGCGAGTTGAGCAGTACCAGTTCAATGTTCCATTCGTCGAGCGTCTCCATCTGTTCGGCACGGCGGAACCGAAGCTGGTGCTTTTGGAAGCCGCGCCGGGTTTCCAGGCGGATGCGCTGTTCTTCCACCTTGACGGGCACCCAATCCAGCGCCCGGAGTCCGGTGATGATTCGTGCGGTGGGCACGAACGTGTAACGGGGGCTGACGCCCTGCATGGGGCCGGAAGCAAAAATGCTTGGGGCCTGCCCGCGGAGCGTGTCATCGGTCAAGGCCAGAGCCTTGAAGTTGCTGGTGTCGTGATTCATACGCGGTGTTTTCGGCAGTGCCGCCGACCGGATCGGTTCCGGTCAGGCATGATGAACTTTCCAACTGGGCGCCAGGCGGCACGGATTTGAATCCAGTCGGAAGTAACCCCTGCGACATGCTGGTCAGCCATGGACCAGACGTTGAGGGGAAAGTCAGAAGACGGCGACGGCAAAGACCTAATCGTTGGGCGCGTGAACCCGTTCAACCCTGCTTGAAGAAAACCATCCTGGTAACCTGAGAATCCTCCAAATCGCGAGGCTAGTCAACCGGGCCTCGATTAGTCCGGGTCGAAGACGCGAATCCGGACCTTCTCTCCGCCCCACAATTGCCCGGTGGATGCAACTTCCGGCCGGACCCCAGGTGTCAACGGTGCCCGGACTGGCAAACCAGCCCGGCCGGTTGTTTAGCGTTTTCAAACGTGGTATGAATCGGGAGATCACTCGATGCCCGTGGCCGGGCGTCGCTTTTCACAAGGACAAAAACATGGAACTTATGTCAACCAACACATCCCTCATGAGAAACAAGACCAAACCGGTTCACGAAGTGCGCCTGGGCGCCATCAAGGCCGCGGTGTGGCGAAACGAAACTGAAATCGGCGTTCGTTTCAACGTCACCTTTAGCCGCCTCTACAAAGACAGCGATCAGTGGCAGTCCACCGAGAGCTTCGGCCGTGATGACCTGCTGACGGTGGCCAAGGTGGCCGATTTGGCCCATTCCTGGATCTTCGCTCAGGGTCACGAGGGGGAGGGCCAGGTCGCGGCCGCGCCCGTGGGTTCACCGTAACGACTCGGGTGGGAGGTTTTTCCGGAAGGTTCAAGGCTTTTGAGAATTGTGCCCCCAGCAAACAATTCTCCACCATTTACTATACTGTTGCCGTTCGTCGGAGCCCGTCTATGCCAGCCGAATCCTCCCTGATCCCAGTGTTGTTTGATGAATCCCATGGTCAGGCGCATTGGTGTCAAACCGGCTTCACCTCGCGCCAGCGCCACACCAATTTCGCCGGGATGGCCGCGCTCTTCGAGCGCCTGGGCGCCGATTGCCACAGTCAGC